>Ga0334889_1003414_pt1 | contig 15776 bp, 9 predicted proteins | sample GraSluR1_MG_2_FD_207222 | JGI IMG/M metagenome (GOLD analysis project Ga0334889, IMG submission 207222) | Sludge microbial communities from methane-producing bioreactor in Wageningen University, Netherlands - Granular Sludge_8_08-R1 | ecosystem: Engineered > Bioreactor > Anaerobic > Unclassified ... | reverse complement strand
TGCCCCTTCTCCTTCAGCAGGCCCCCCAGATAGCCCATTGCGTCCAGATCCCCGGCGTCGGCTGCTTCGCGGTACCAGCGTTCCGCCTCGTCGACCTGCCCCTTCTCCTTCAGCAGGCCCCCCAGATAGCCCATTGCGTCCAGATCCCCGGCGTCGGCTGCTTCGCGGTACCAGCGTTCCGCCTCGTCGACCTGCCCCTTCTCTCTCAGAAGGAACCCACCCAGACTTTTCATTGCGTTCGGATCCCCGGCTTCGACTGCTTCGCGAAACCAGCGTTCCGCCTCGTCGACCTGCCCCTTCACCGCCAGAAGGACCCCCAGATTGCTCATTGCGTACAGAAGCCCGGCGTCGGCTGCTTCGCGGTACCAGCGTTCCGCCTCGTCGACCTGCCCCTTCTCCTTCAGCAGGAACCCCAGATTGTTCATTGCGTCCAGATGCCCGGCGTCGGCTGCTTCGCGGTACCAGCGTTCCGCCTCGTCGACCTGCCCCTTCTCCTTCAGCAGAAACCCCAGATAGCCCATTGCGTACGGATCCCCGGCGTCGGCTGCTTCGCGACACCAGCGCTCCGCCTCGTCGACCTGCCCCTTCTCCTTCAGCAGAAACCCCAGATAGCCCATTGCGTACGGATCCCCGGCGTCGGCTGCTTCGCGACACCAGCGCTCGGCGCTGGTTCGCTCACTTACTGAGTAGCAGTATTCACCGATCTCGGTTGAGGCTGCTGGCTGCAGGTCTGTTGCATGTTTCTCCAGGTGGTCTGGTAGCCAGGTGGTGGGTTGGAGGCGTGGTAGGAGTGCCTCGAAGAGCTGGAGCCGATCGTCGTCGACTGGGTAGATGACAGCGTGTGTGGAGCCTGGTCCGCCGATGCTTTCAGTCGCCCACTCGAGCGCGGCCTCAAAGTGGCCGGCTCGCCATGGCTTGGTGATCCAGATGCGCTGGAAGGCCCATTGCATGAGTTGGGTGAGTTCTTCCTCGGTGGCGCCTCCGGGGTAGATGTAGCTGGCATCAATGGCTGCGGCGACAAGCGCGGCGCGTTCGGGGTGGGTCGGGTCTTCGCGTCCTTCTTCGGCACGTGCGAAGAGCGTGTCCACGGCGGCGAGGAGTTCGGGCAGCCTGGCGAATCGGTCTGGCCGCACGTCTTGGGCGGCTGCGTAACTGATGATCTCCGGGTCGACGTGGTTGAGTTCTTCGGTCGTGAGGTCTGGGTCGAGACGAACTAGCACGTTCTCGTCGTGGAGGAGGTCGACGAGCTGTGGGCTCACACCGGCGCTGAGCTCGAGATCCCGACCGCTGCGCGCCCGGTCGAACTGGTAGTTACGTAGGGTGGCCAGAAAGTCGTTGTGGACTGTGGCCGCAATGGTGACTCCTGCCTTGACTAGGCGCTTGAGCTTGCCTTCGGTAATGCCGTCAGTGGAGGTCAAGTCGTGGTTTTGCAGGTCGTCGAGCAGGATAACCACGCTTTCCGGGTTATGGTCTTCGGGGCGGCCCCCGTCGGATAGGACCGAGCGCCAGACGATGTCGAGGGCTCCGGGGGTGCGGCGGATTCGCCAGAGTTTCTTTTCGGGCATCCTCGCGCGAAGGGCTTCGAGGACCGACCGCGTCTTCCCGGCCTTGGGCGGGCCCGCGACGACGACGAACCCGCGCTGGAGCTTCTGTGTGAGCTCTTCGTCGGTGTGGCGCGGCACGTACGGCGGTGTCTGGTTGTCAGTGAGCCAGGAGCCTTGCCGGAATCCGGACCGCATTTGCTCGCCTTCGGTCGCTTGCAGCACAGTCGTCCAGACGGCGGCGGGATCACCAAGAAGACTCTCCAGGCTAGTTGCGCGCTTGGAGTCGGCGCGGGTATTCGGAGTTGTGCCGCCGCTCTGAGACGCAACGATAAAGTCGTTCAGCACCGTCTGCGGATTTGTGTACCTATGTGGGAGACCCTCCGGCGGCCGCGGGAGCTTCCGCATCACATCGACGGAAGCTGCGCGGATTGCAGGCCGTCTATCGAAGGTACCTCTCTTGATCCAATTGCCGACGTTGGTCCCGTTTGGTGGCGGGTCCTTGTCCGGGTCACGACGGGGCGGGCAGATCCACCCGTAGTTGTGGGTTGCACGCTCCCGTACCCATCGCCCCACTTGGGTCTTATTGCCGTCTGCGGCGTCTGTGACAGCACGCCACCACGCAGAGATGGCTTCGGTGAGGCTCATCTCTGATTGTGGCTGCCGGTCTGGTTCCACTGTTGGTCTCCTTGGACATTCCGCGGCTAGGGCCAACGTTAATGGACCTGAGTCGACAGTTCTCTGCTACCCCACACCCCACACCGTTCGAACCGCAGCGTGTGGGGCCCGAGGTTGGTGTCATGGCGGCGATTAGCCCGCCGAGCTGGCTAGGGAGAGGAAAGCTGAAAATGTATCGCTATACGTGGGGTGGCCGGGGTCGCTGGTCTTGGTCGCGGCTTATCGCTGGGACGGCGGTTCTTGGTGCTGTCTCGCTGATGGCCGGCTACCAGTTGTGGTGGAAGCCGGTGCCGTCGGAGGGGCCGCAGGTGACGCTGGTGCAGACGGCGGGTACCACCGACGAGGTCGATATTGCGTGGCCTGCCGAGGTGACCGATCTGTTCACGGATGCCGCTGAGGCCAACGGGAACCTGGTGTGGCTGAAGATCGATGGTGATGGCGGCGCTCAGGTCGTGGAGCGCGACCTGACTCCGCGCACCCGCAACGGGGATGAGGTCAAGCCTGCCCAGGCTCGCAGTAGCCGGATTTCGGAGGATCAGGCCGGCCTGGTCGGCGAGATGAACGCCTTCGATTCGGCTGGTGGGCGTGATGTGTTCGGTGCGCTGCAGGCTGTTCCGGTCGATGGTTCCGGCCCGGTTGTCGTGGTCTCCTCGATGCTGTCGACGCAGAACCCGCTTCGGGTAGCCGATCTGGGCTTCGATGCGCCGGTAGCCGAAGTAGTGGACTACTTGAGTCGGCTGGGCGAGCTCCCGCAGGGACTGCAGGACCGTGAAGTTTGGCTGATCTTCACGCCGGTGGCCGGGGAGCAGCAGGTGCTTCGTCAGCCTCAGAAGGACTATCTGGTCGACGTCTATCAGCAGATCATCGAGGCGTCGGGCGGGCGCTTGGCGCGGGTACTCGATGGCGCGGAAGCCTCAGCCGGCACGGCGGGCTCAGCACCACTGACCGCGATTCCGCCCGCTCCTGACACCTTCGTACCGACCCGGGAATCGGTCCCGCCGTCCGGCTCTCCGACCGGAGTGTCCGCTGTGCGGTGCGTGCTGCCGACTCCGGTCTTGTTCTTTCCGGATGACGACGTGTTGCTGGACGATCAGGCCGCGAAGGCCGCAGTGAATTCCTGCCTCGGTGAGGATCATTCGACGATCGTGGCTGTTGACCTGGTCGGGCACACCGCGTTGGCCAGCAGCGCCGCCGACGATCCGGAGGCCATGTGGTTGTCGGGTTCTCGGGCGGAGCGGGTTGCCGAAATCATCGAAGGCCTCGGCGTCGCCTCGGACCTGATCAACGTCGAGGGGGTCGGCGCCACGCGTCCCTTGTTCGACCCGCCCACTGATCCCCGGAACCGCGCCGTGGAGGTCCTGGTCAGTTACCAGGGCTGAACGGGCACCCAGCCTCGCGCCGGGAGCCCGCTCATGGGCTCCCGGCCACCTGGCCCGCAAGCTGAAGGAGAGTCGCTATGCGCAAAGACCGCCCGTGGAAGCCGACCTACGTTCACCACGCCGCGCCACGCACTGGCCCCCGACCACTCAGGGTTGGCGTCGTGCTCGTGGCCATCGCGCTGATCCCCGTGGGCTTCATCGCGACAACAAGCCGGCCCAGCGGATGGACCGCTACACCAGATCCTTCCTCCGGAGCACCGACGTCATCAACTCCCCGCAGCGCGCCTCCCGCCTCGCCGGAATCCTCCGACGCGCCAACATCCTCGGTTCCTGTGGGGCCTGAGGATGCTCTGCCGGTGGAAGGTGTCGACTACACAGTGTCGCGCACCGGTGAGGGTGAACTGATCCGGTGGGCATGTGACATCCCGATCACGATCGCCACCAGCGGCGAGGTGCCAGCCAGTACTCAGGAAGCCCTCCACGATGCCGTCGGATTACTGAGGGCTGCCAGCGGGCTGCCGCTCGCCGTCCAGCCGCCGGATAGCGGCGCGAAGATCACCGTCTACTACGCACCCCTGGGCGTCAGCCACCACGGCAGCGTAATCGAAGACGCAGACACGCTGGGGGTCGGCAGCCGTAGATACAGCGACAGCCAGATCTTCTCGGGCACCGTCATCGTCCGCAACGATACGACCCACACCGATCCCGCCACGGATACCGGACGCACCGTGCTGACACACGAACTGCTTCATACCCTCGGGCTCGGCCATGCCCAACAACACACCGGCCAACTGATGACCCCGGAACTCGACCCCAACTCGGTCCCCGTCCTCGGAGCAGGCGACCGAGCCGGACTGGCTGCGGTCGGCTGCTGACACCGGTTCCACGGCTCCCGCCGTCCGCGCGCGTGGCAGCGGGCCGATTCCACCCGACCCCCACACCCCACACCCATCGAAACGGCGCCTGTGGGGCTGAACGCTAAACGAAAAGGCACCAAGGCCAGCCTCATCACCTGAAGGGACAAGCCGATGAAGAAGGACATCAAGCAACTGATCAAGCAGCTCCTCAGGAACGGATACACCGTCCGAATGACCCGCAACTGCCACTGGCAGGTCAGCCGGCACGGCCAGTTCGTCACTGTTCTCCCCGGCACCCCCAGCGATTGGCGCTCCTACCAGAACGCACTCGCAGCCCTGCGACGCACCGGATTCAACCCCGCCTGACCCCTACCGCCGGACGAAAACCGCCGGCAACACGAGAACCCGACAAGTCAACCACCGACGAAGACCACAACTAACCCGAAAGGAAACACAATGTCGACGATCAAGAAGACCAATCCGGCCTTCACCCTCCCCGAGGCGGTGAAGCTCAACCTCGCTGACCGGCACACCTACACCCGGGTGCTGCCGCTCTATCAGATCGCCCGCGCGCAGGGCTGCGGCGACGGCATCGAACCGTCCGAGAACGTGCTGCAGCAGCTCGTCGCAAGCTACGCCCCCGATATCGATGACCAGACCAAGCGGGACGCCAAGCGTCGTGTGGTGCCGCAGATCAAGCTGCTCAACGACAGCCTCCACAAGATCTTGGCGAACCTGGACGTGATGCGGGCCAACCCCGACAAGATCACCAGTGACGAAACCGGAACCCAGTACACCGAGACAGACGCCGTCGATCAGGTCTACGAGCACGACACGAAGATCGACTCCGATGAGCGCGACGGCGAACGTCACCATCGTCGGGTCCCGCGCTGGGTGCGCGGGCTGCGCGACTACATCAACTGGTTCGAGGCACTCGGCCTGGCCGTGTTCACCGCCACCGAACTGAACATCAACTTCCTCGACCCATTCGACAACTTCTCCGGGTGGCTGCTGGCCGTGGTGGTGGTGGGGGTCGTCCTCGCCCTGCAGCCATTGCTGGTCAAGCGCTCCGGCGAGGCCTACAACCACTACCGCGAAGCGGTCGCTGAAGGCCAGTCGTTCCCGGCACACGACGCCAAGCGCCGCGCCATCACCAACGGCGTGGGAGCAGCACTGGTGGGCGGAGTTGTCACCTTCGCCCTCATCGAACGGTTCATCACCGTCACCGACACCACCGACCAGTTCATCTTCTGGCTGATGATCACGCTGTGCACCGTCGCCGGCATCGGCATGCCACTGTTCGCCTGGTTCGGCCACGCCTGGGACGGCTCACGGATCAGCCGCGAACGCGACGACCTGGTCGAAACTCTGGACCGCAGCCTGGACGCCCACAACGGCCTGCTCAACGGCGTCAACCTCGAAAACACCCGCTTCATCGACCGGCGCGTCGACCTGACCGAACGGATCATCCCGAGCATCATCACCAACACCACCATGCACACCGACAACGCCCGCAAGGCCTACACCTTCCTGCGGATTCAGCTCGGCGGACTCACCACCAAGCCCCCGCTCTGCGAACGCAATACTCCGGCAACCCTTGACGACAAGTGGCATCTGCACACCGACATCCCGGGCGCCGACCCCATCCACCTCAAGACGCTGGAAGGCTACGCCAACGAAATCAACTCGCTCGACAGGGAACGCCAGGAAGCCATCAAGGCCGTATCGCAGATCCCCGAACACCCCTGGGTGAACGGCCGGCCCCTCACCCGCGACCACTAGACTCCACCACCGACGACTGGGCCGAACCCCCACAGGGTTCGGCCCAGTCATACGTTCTCCCCCAAATCGCGGCGGACTCGGGCAACCCGCCACCGTCAGGAAGCACAGCAGTGGTCGGGAGTACGGCGCTGCCGTTCCCTACATAGCGTCCGGAGAAGGCTCAAGCACTTCCTCGTACGTCGCGATGTACCGGTATGCCGTCGCACGGCCCACCTTGAGCTGCTTGGCGATCTCTGCGGGCTTCAGACCACCATCCACAAGCGCCTTGATCTGGAGTGCCAGTGGCCGCCGCATCACCGGTCTGCGGCCTCCCACACGGCCGTTCGCCCGCGCATGCTCCAGCCCGGCAAGCGTGCGCTCAACAATCAGCTCGCGCTCGTATTCAGCGAAGGAAGCGAGCAAGTTGAACATCATCCGACCAGACGCCGTGCTTGTGTCCACAGAGTCCTTCAACGACTTGAACCCGATCCCGCCCTCGCGGAACCCCTGCGCCAGCTGCGCGGTGTGGATCATCGACCGACCGAGCCGATCAAGTTTCGTGACGACCACCTCATCGCCGGGCTGCAGCGCGGCGAGCAAGGCGTCGAGCCCGGGGCGGCTGGCGCGCTTGCCGCTCACCCCGATGTCCACGAAGATGTTCGCGCGTTCGACACCAACGGCGACCAGTTCGTCGACCTGAACGTCAACCTTCTGGTCCTTCGTGCTGACCCTGACGTACCCGTACAGCAAGGCGAGCTCCTTTCTCACCAACCGGCCGCGGCCAACGGTTGTTGAGACCACGCTATCGGAGTCAATGTGAGACACGCTTGTTGAGATGGTGTGTCGCGGTGATCCCGCAGCTTGGGCGACGACCGTCACTCGTCGCATCAGACGACCGTTAATTGGACAGCTGACCTCTCTTGTCGAATAGGTTGAGGCGCAAGTCTCCCGTTCAGCCTGGACTTTCCTACGCTCCTACCCAAATCGACGCCGCGACTGTCCACCTAGGCGAGAAGCCCGTGACTGAGCTTCTCCCGGTTTGGTGGGCCTTGGCGAGGTCTTTTGGATTTCCGACAGACGAAGAGGACCTGATTACGGGCCCACGACCATCCGCATCCTCGGCCGCGTCTGGATCCGCGTGATCTTCCGCCGCTGGCACGACCACCGGCTCTACGACCCTAACCTCCACGGCCGAGCCGCAAGGTCTGAGCCGCTCCTGAGGTTGATATAAGAGGAAGCCTCATGAGCAGGAAGGCGGGGCGGTAGCATGCCCAAGACCGGTATGGGCCCGCTGGGCCTGGACTGTCGCCTGACCGACCGACCACATTCCCGGCCCCGTCGGAGCTGCCGCGCCTCTGGTCCCGTCACCTTCGGAGGAGGTCCACGCCGAACCCTCTTAGGTTGGGATCAAAGTCATAGCCGCCCCTTTAGCCACTCCGACCAGATTCGAACAACCGTCAGAACCCGGAGTGCAGGCACCAGGTCGGCGGCATCCCACGGTTCCGCGTTGGGTAACGCTGCCAGCACGGCATCTGCAAAGTAGCGGCGCTCAACACAATCGGCGCCCAAACCCGGCACCATACCCACCAGATGAGCGACAACTCCCGGACTGAGGTTGGGCAACGCTGCCAGCACGGCACCTGCAAAGTAGCGGCGATCAGCAGAATCGGCGCCCAAGCCCTGCACCATACGCACCAGATCCGCGGCGAGCCCCGGACCCGCGTTGGGCGACACTGCCAGAACGGCATCCAATGCACGACGGCGATCAGCAGAATCGCTGACCAAACCCGGCAACACATCCACTAGATCCGCGACAAGCCACGGCTCCGCGTTGGGCAACGCTGCCAGCACGGCATCCAATGCCCTATGGCGATCAGCAGAATCAGCGCCCAAACCCGGCAACACACCCGCCAGATCCGCGACAACCCCCGGACCCGCGTTGGGTAACGCTGCCAGCACGGCATCCAACGCCCCACGGCGATCAGCAGAACCGCTAACCAAACCCGGCAACACACCCACCAGACCCGCGACAAACCACGGCTCGGCGTTGGGTAACGCTGCCTGCACGGTCTCCAACGCCCTATGGCGGTCAGCAGAGCCGGCGCCCAAGCCCGGCAACACACCCGCCAGATCCGCGACAGCCCACAGCTCCGCATTGGGTAACGCTGCCAGCACGGCATCCACAAAGTAGCGGCGATCAGCAGAATCGGTGACCAAACCCGGCAACACACCCGCCAGATCCGCAACAGCCCACAGCTCCGCATTGGGTAACGCTGCCAGCACGGCATCCACAAAGTAGCGGCGATCAGCAGAATCGCTCACCAAACCCGGCAGCACGCCCATCAGATGAGCGACAACTCCCGGACCAAGGTTGGGCAACGCTGCCAGCACGGCATCCACGAGGTGGCGGCGGTCAGCAGAATCGGTGACCAAACCCGGCAACAGACCCACCAGATCCGCGACACGCCCCGGACCCGCGTTGGGCAACGCCGCCAGCACGGCATCCAACGCCCCACGGCGATCAGCAGAATCGGTGACCAAACCCGGCACCACGCCAACCTGATCCGCGACATGTCCCGGCTCCGCGTTGGGTAACGCTGCCAGCACGGCATCCCACGCTCGCCGGCGATCAGCAGAATCGGTGACCAAACCCGGCACCACATCCACGAGATCCGCGACGAGCCCCGGACCCGCGTTGGGTAACGCTGTCAGCACGGCATCCAACGCCCTACGGCCATCGGCAGAATCGGTGACCAAGCGCGGCAACACACTCACCAGATCCCCGACAAACCACGGATCGACGTTGGGTAATGCTGCCAGCACGGCATCCAACGCCCGTTGGTTCGATTCCACCCACTGGGCGGAAGACGCAACCCGATAGGGTTCTGACGCGGCATAGCGCACGCGAAGCCCGTGGAACCGGGATTGCTGATCGGGGCCCCAGTCACCGGGTGCCGACTCACTGGCGACACCGAGCAGCAGCATATCCAACTCTTGATCCGCCACGGCTCGGCCGCCTTCGAGTGTCGACGGCCGGGCTTGTTCCACCAGCAGGTCGAGTAGTTCGTTCCGGCGAGGATGAGCTGCGATGGCCATGGGGGCGGCTACTTCCCAGTCCGTGTCGAACCACAGGTGCGGCAGCAAAACGGCGGCCGCATCCTGGGGTGAAAGCTCCGCGATGTACTGGGCGACCAAGTACTCCAGCAAAGTCCGATGCCGGAACATCCTCGTCCTGCGTCCCCGCGAGTCGACCGATGCCGCAACGACGTTGTCGATCGCTCGGGCGATATCCCGATCGGGTTCATCTGGTGGTTGGAACGTTTCACCCCAATCACCGAGCCCACTTGGGGTCACAGCATCCTTGACTGCGTGCCATGCCCAGGCGCGAAGGAGTTGTTTGGCGTGGTTGAGCCGTGCGGGGGGTTCTTCGGTCGTCCAGTCCCCGATCAGCAGCTGTTCGACAACTTCCTCATACAATGCGAGGCGCGTCGCCGGCAGCGGCGAATCAACCGGTGCCCCTCGTGCGTACATGCAGTAGAAGGTCAACAACAGCGGGATAGTGGCTGTTTGACGCAAACGAGTGTCTCCGCTGAGCCGCGTGATCAGTCCCGCGGCGCGAGCCGGATCGTCTCTGAACCAGGCCTCGATGAACGGTTCAACATCGGCTTCCCAGGTCAGTGGCTGCAGCTCAGCCACACCATCGCGGCGCTGGCGTGTGGCGCTCTTTGCGTCCCACGCAGCGGGCCGGCTCGTGACAACGGTCCGCCAACCATTGATGCCTTCCAGTTCACCCACCAGCTCGGACACTCTGGACTTGTCCTTGGCCTCATCGAGCGCGTCAACAACAACCAAGAGCTTGGGCGCATCCCTCAGCAGGCGTTTCACCCGCTCAACAATGTGTTGGCCACCCAAGTCCCCATGGCCCAGCCCGAGGCTGAAACCAGCCTCCACCAATGTTGAGCGAGCATTCCCTGTCGGCTGCTTGACCCACGCGTCCCACGTAGTCAGCAGCGGGACCTCCACGTCGGACAGGTCGATCCCGGCCTTCAACGCGTCCAACGCGATGCCGGCTGCGTCTCGCGCGATCTGGCGGGCAAGCCACGACTTGCCCGCCCCCGGCCCACCCAGAATGACAAGATGCCGGTGGGTCTCCAACACTTGAGAAACCGCCAATTCCTGGGCTTGGTTACCGCGCGTCACGACCCGCAGACGACGCTCGATCTGGGAAGGACGAACCCCACCCAGCCACGGCGCCTCGTCCCAATCCTCAATACGCCGCTGCAGGTAGATCATCAGGTCACCGACAGACGCGCCGGCAGTCAGCTGATCGACCAGCGTCTGCAGATCGAGCGCCACCGCATCGACCTGCGCCGCCCCGCGATGAAGCGGCCCGCGAATTGCCGCGGCCTCTTTCCGAATCGCCTGCAACACGGTGGCCTCGATGCCGTGCTGCTGGACAACCAGAGCTGACAGAGTCTCGCGGATCGCGCGGCGAGCGATCACATGCTCCGCATCCTCATACCCGCCCGGCCAGCCACCCCAATCCGGCTCGGCGTCCCGCGCGCGTCGGATGATCTCTGCCGTTGCCCGATCCGGGTCGTAATCCAACTCGCGCAGTTCGTACGCCAGCAGCCCCCACCTGTGAAGAGTCTGGGTGGCGATCGCCATCCCAACGGGCAACTCAGATGCAACGTGCTCCCCACGGGCCCACCCAGCGATCGCATCGCTCACCCGCCGTTGAAGCTCACGCGTCTCAACACGGCGTTCAAACCCGGCTCGAAAAAACGGGACAGCGACCCCTAACGCCGCAGTTGCCGCTGGATCGGCGCCTAACGCCGCGATCCCCACCGCAGCCAGCCCCTCCGCCAGCTTCCCGATATCAGTCGCATCCATCGCTGCTCCGCGCCTCTTGCACGGAAATGAATCCTAGCCACAGATAGATCACGCACCTGCAAGACCCGCCCGCCTGGGACTCCCGCCGCCACGCCACGCGACCAGAGTCAACTTCAGCAGAGATCCGTGACGTTGATGTAGACCTCAATACGATATTCCGTTGAGACCATCAGAGCCTTCACCGACTGCGGTCGCCGAGGATACGGTAATGGGGGCGTGGTTGGTGTGGTCCGCGAAGGGGTCGGTGCCTGCGGCCGGGCCGAGTGCAGGTCGCATACACCGGCGCCCAATGCGTTCCCCTCGTGGGCCAGGATCCGTGCTTGTGTGGCGCGCTGGTCCCCGGACCTCGCGTAGCCCTCGCCCGCACCTGGCGTTGTTCGGCCAAGTCATAGCCGTCGGCGCCCTGCTGGCCGAGGCCCTCAGTCTTCACCCGCGCCGGCTCACCCTCACCGATATCATCGACGCGACACACCGTCTCGGATACCAGCTCGGCCGTCTTGTTGGCTTGTTGTGCATGCCTGTCTTCACCATCCGCATCGCCCTCGATAGTTCGCCCACGATTGCGGCCCTGCTCGGCGCGGCGATCTTCGAGGTGCTCTTGGTGCCGGTCGTGTCCGACTTGCGCGAGGAGGCGACGAACGGGGGGCGCCGTCGGCGTCTGTTTCGGGAGTAATGGCACAGGGGTGGTGATGCAGCGGTGATGACCTCGCATGCGGCGTCGGCCTCCGGGTGGCCTCTGTACGCCTCGGCGATCAGCCAGGTGTCGCCGACATGCCCGATATGTCTGAACGGTCGCCCGCCGGTCACGTTGCGCGCCCGCCGGCGAGACAGCCGTCGTAAACCGCCCGGTTCCACCATCTCCGCACCCCTCCGGACCCGAAAGCCCAGCGCAGCGCCCCACCCGACCGGGTGGGCTCACCAAAGGTGTGAAACGGGGGTGCACAGCACCCCGACTTGGGGTACCCAAGTCCTAGCTTGCTCTCCCCGATCCTCCGGCCGGTCGATGTCTCCCGGGGGGCGGAGGTGCGCGGCGGAAAGTAGGGTTGCGCCGTTAGAATCCAGCCGTGCTCACACGCCGTCGTTCAGCCTTCTTCCGGAGATGGAACCGCGCATCTTCAGGCTCCGGCAATCGGGGCTGGCAGCGACACCCTCGCAAGAGGTACCCGTCCTCAAGCCTGGAGGCCCGGATCGCGCAGGCCACACTGGATTTTCCTCCGCCGGACGAGATTGAAGGCGGGCTCGCCGAGCTACGCGTGCTCGTTGATGACATCGACCACCATGTGGTGGAGCTTCAGTACCGTTCTGGATCGGTCGGCGCCCCATTTGCTGTTGGCCTGGTGCTGGCTGTGCCGACCACGACAGTCGCGGTGGTTTCGGTCTTGACCGGATCTACGAGCCTTCGGCAGTTGGTGCCGTTCGTTGCGGCGCTCGTGGTCCTCTGGGTTTTCGCCCGCGTAGCGAACTCGAGTATGGATCGGCTGAGAGGTGATCGCGATCTACTGCGGTGGCTACTCAACCGACGGCTTGCTTATCTCGCTGAGATTCGCCGACTTGAAGCGGAGGATACGGCGCGCAGACGCGCGGTGGATCTTGCACTCATGGCTGAACTCATAGAGGCCGCGCAGCATCGCTCGCTCTGGGCGCGTATTCGCGGCGCGCGTCGACATCGTCCGCAATGACTCAGATAGCACAACGATTCGAAAGATTCACCCTGTGATTTGCGGCGGGCCCGCTCAAGGGGATCGCTCAGGCCACGCACGTCCACAGCCTCGGCCGTGTGGTCCGCGGGGTGCCCGCTTCTCGTTTGACCTCGTGACAATGACGGTCCTGTCTGTCGCTGTGAAGAGCGGGCGTTAAGGTGTTGGAAGCGATCGCTGAACAACGGGGGGCAACGCGGTGACTACCACCATCAATGATGTGATCGACGCGTTGTCGATGGCGCCTTCGACGGTGGAGCGGGGCACCCGGTTCGAGGAGTTGATGGTCGACTACTTCACTTTGGATCCGACGTTGGCGCACCAGTACATGAACGTGTCGCGCTGGGTGGATTGGCCACATCGCGGCAAGTCCCCGGATGTGGGGATCGATCTGGTGGCTCAGGACCGCACGACCGGCGGTTGGTCGGCGATCCAGTGCAAGTTCTACTCCCCCACCCACACGCTGCAGAAGGCCGATATTGACTCGTTCTTCACCGCGTCGGGCAAGAAGTGGGATGGGATCGGTTTCACGAATCGGATCATTATCTCGACCACCCCGAAGTGGTCGAATCACGCGGAGGAAGCACTCGACGCGCAGCAGATCCCGGTCCAGCGGATCGGGATGGACGAGATTGCCTCCTCGCCGATCGACTGGGTGTTCACCAACAAGCCGCGGGTGGAGGTCGACCTCAGACCCCACGGCCGCTATACACTTCGTCCGCATCAAGCCACCGCGATCGACGCGATCCTGGCCGGTTTCCGGACCAGTGACCGGGGTCAGTGGATCTCGGCGTGCGGCACCGGGAAGACGTTCACATCGTTGAAGCTGGCTGAACATCTCGCCGCCCAACGCGGCGGTTCGCTGCGGGTGCTGTTCCTCGCGCCGTCGATCCAGCTGGTCGCGCAGACTTTGCGGGAGTGGACCGCGCAATCAGCGACCGATTTGCGGGCGAGCGTGGTGTGTTCGGACACCAAAGCATCCCGCGCCGCCGAGGACATCTCCCCACACGACCTGCCGCTACCGGCCACCACCGACCCCACCGCACTGCACGAACGGCTCCAAGCCGGCCGGCGGGCCTCGGGTCTGCAGGTGGTGTTCTCCACCTACCAAAGCCTGGATGTGGTCGCCCGCGCCCAGGCCCTCGGCTCACCGGATTTCGATCTGATCTTGTGCGATGAGGCCCACCGCACCACCGGGGTCACCCTGGCCGGCGAGGACGAATCCAGCTTCGTCAAGGTGCACGACAACACCTATCTGCACGGCGCCAGACGGCTGTACATGACGGCGACTCCACGCATGTTCGGCGAGGCTGTGGTCGCCCGGGCGGAGGAGTACTCCGCGGTGTTGTCGAGCATGGACGACGAGCAGGTCTTCGGCCCCGTGTTCCACCGGCTGGGGTTCGGTGAGGCCGTCGAGGCCGACCTGCTCGCCGACTACAAGGTGATGGTCCTGGTCGTCACCGAGGAACAGACGGCCGGCCCACTGCAGCAGATGATGGCCGACGACAACGTCGAACTCCCCCTCGATGACGCCGCGAAGATCATGGGCTGCTGGAACACCCTGGCCAAACGCGTCCACCCCGGCGACCCACACCCCGCCTTCCCACCCGACGCCACCCCCATGAAACGAGCCGTCGGGTTCCTGGAGAACATCAAAAGCTCCCAACGGGTGGCCGCCGCTTTCGAACAGGTCGTTGCGGCGGTCGGTGGGCCGGACGCGACCGGCCGGCTCGCCGTCCAGGCCCACCACGTCGACGGCACCATGAACGCGCTGGTCCGCGCGCGGGAACTCACCTGGCTGAAAGCCGACATACCTGAGGGACAGTGCCGGATCCTGACCAACGCCCGCTGTCTGTCCGAAGGCGTCGACGTGCCCGCACTGGACGCCGTCATGTTCTTATCGCCGCGCAGCTCAGCGGTCGACGTCGTCCAATCCGTTGGCCGCGTCATGCGCAAAGCACCCGGCAAAGACTTCGGCTACATCATCTTGCCCGTGGCGGTCCCGGTCGGGGTCGACCCCGCCGACGCGCTGCGCGACAACAAACGCTTCCGCGTCGTGTGGGAAGTCCTCAACGCGCTACGCGCCCACGATGACCGGTTCGAAGCCACCGTCCAATCAATCAACCTCAACCAGGGACGAGACCCGTCCGACCGGATCATCATCGACACCCCCGACCGCCCGACCAACGAGGGTGATCAGTCGGCGGCCCAGTTCCCGCTGTTCGGGTTGGAGCAGTGGCGAGACTCGATCTACTCCCGCATCGTCGATCGGGTCGGCACCCGCGAATACTGGGACCAGTGGGCCGCCGACGTCGCCCGGATGAGCGAAGCCCAAATCGTCCGCATCAAGGCCATCCTCGCCGTATCCACCCCGCAAGTCACTGCCGCGTTCGAGGCGTTCCTCGACGGGCTGCGCGCCAACCTCAACGATTCGATCACCGCCGACCAGGCCATTTCGATGCTCAGCCAGCACCTGATCACCGCGCCCGTGTTCGATGCCCTGTTCGGCGATTCCGGGTTCGCCGCCAGCAACCCCGTATCGATCGGCATGCAACATATGCTCGACGTGCTCGAAGGCCAAGGACTCGAAGCCGAAACCGAATCCCTCGAACGGTTCTACATCTCCGTCCGCCGGCGGGCATCCGCGGTCACCGACACGGCCGGACGCCAAGCCGTCATCCACGACCTGTACGAAAAGTTCTTCCGCAACGCGTTCCCCAAACAAGCCGAATCCCTCGGCGTCGTCTACACACCCGTCCAGATCGTCGACTTCATCCTCCGCTCGGCAGACCAGCTCAGCCGCGCCGAGTTCGGTCAAGGACTCACCGATCCCGGCGTCACCATCCTCGACCCCTTCACCGGCACCGGCACCTTCATCGTGCGGATCCTCGAATCCGGAATCATCACCAAACACGACCTGGCACGCAAGTATGCCGGCGAACTGTGGTGCAACGAAATCATGCTGCTCGC
>Ga0334889_1003411_pt1 | contig 15777 bp, 19 predicted proteins | sample GraSluR1_MG_2_FD_207222 | JGI IMG/M metagenome (GOLD analysis project Ga0334889, IMG submission 207222) | Sludge microbial communities from methane-producing bioreactor in Wageningen University, Netherlands - Granular Sludge_8_08-R1 | ecosystem: Engineered > Bioreactor > Anaerobic > Unclassified... | reverse complement strand
TCGATCCTGCTTCTGGCCTTTTCCGGATCGCCGATGAGCCTTGCAAGGCTGCAGACCGCCTCATCATCGATCTTTGAACCCCTCTCCGACATTCTCGCCCGCCCCTCTGAAGGAGGATCAATTCCTCCTGGCTTCAAAGAACCTCTGGTATTCCCTCAAAAAGGCCTTCTTGTAGACCTCTTCGGCCCCCTCGGCTATGAAATTGAACTTCTTCAGGTCCTCTAAAAGCTCGTCGCCGGTGAGATCCTCGGGCTTCTTTCCCCTCTTGAGGTATTCCTTAAACGTCTCCTCAAGTCCCAGTATCCCCACTTTCCGCCCTCCGACGTCTATTTGGCGGGAGCCGACGATCTGGGTGCCGCAGCAGCCACAGGTTTTGCCTTTTCCGAAGATTATATCTTTCAGCATGATTGCCACCAGAACACATTGATATATGTTGATATATATGCATTATGGTTGAATGCTGAATACTGACTAAGTGGTAATTATCAGCAAAAAATGAGAGATACTAGGTGAAATACCGATTATATTCGGTCAAATTTGCCGACCTTATCCATCAAATGGTTCTGCGTCAAAAATCTATACAACAATTTGTATCGATGTAACAACGCTTCAGGAGAGCCTCTCGGGCAGATACCTCTCGTGGAGCCTGACGGAGACCAGCAAGAAGAGAGTGGCGTAAAGGGCCAGAACCGCCAGGTCGATATGGATGGAGTAGAAGCTTTCGCCCGTCGTCGAGTACCTCGCGAGGTCCGTGAAGTAGGTGAGTGGAGATATGGAGGATACGGCCCTCGCCCAGTCGGGGAGGCCCTCCACAGGGACGAATATCCCGCTGATGAATACCAGTGGAAATCTCACCATCGAGGAGAGCATCATCACGGTGGCGGGGACGTCGGTCGGAGGGTAGGCCGATAGGAGGATGCTGAGGGTGGCGAAGCAGAAGGCCGCGAGAACCATGCCGACTCCCAGTACCAGGAGATGCTCCACCTCGACGCCCATGGCCACAGAGACGATGAGGGGGACGATGGAGATCGCAAGGCCGAAGGCGAAGGAGGCGAAAACGTCCCCGAAGAGGATCGCCCAGACAGCCACAGGCAGGCACACCAGCCGCTCCAGAGTCCTCGACCTGGCCTCCCAGGGGAGGATCGCGGGGCCGACGGCGGTAGAGGTGAAGAAGACGGCCATGCCCATCAGCCCCGGAAATAGCTCATCGATGGTGACGTTTCTTCCGATGGTGAAGGCCAGAAGGAGGAAGAGGGGGAATAGAAGGCCGAAGACGATGACCGGCCCCTTGGAGTAGTAGATCCAGACGTCCTTCTTTGCGATCACCACAGACCGGCGGAGCTGCTTTTGCATCGACATGACGGTCGCCTCACTCTCTCCTCTTCGTCAGCTCGACGAATATATCCTCCAGGGAGGGGGAGAGGGTGTTCAAAGATACTATCTTCAGCCCCTCTGATGAGGCGAAGGCCGAGATGCAGTATATCGCCTCGTCGACGTCGTCTGCCCAGAGCCTGATCTTATCCCCCATCTTCATCGCCTCCTTAGCGTCGCAGAACTTCGCCAGAGCCCGGGGGTCTGTTGCCCCGTCGAAGCTCACATCGAGATAGTTCAGGCCGCTGATCTTTCGCTTAAGAGCCTCGGGACGATCAATGGCGGCCATCGAGCCCCGGTTTATTATAGCCACCCTATCGCAGAGCTGGTTCGCCTCCTCGATGTCGTGTGTCGTCAAAAAGACGGTGGTCCCGCCCCCGCTCTTCTCTCTGATGACACCTTCGATGAGCCTCTTGCTCTCCACATCCAGGCCTGAGGAGGGCTCGTCCAAAAAGAGGAGAGGAGGATCGTTGATCAGGGCCATACAGAGGATCAGCCTCTGCTTCATCCCCTTCGAGAATCCGCGAACCAAGCCGTCTCTACGATCGTAAAGTCCAAACTCGTCGAGGAGGCTCTCCGCCCTGGCCACCCGCTCCTTTCTCGGAAGGCCGTAGAGCTCCCCGACTAACATCAGGTTCTTCCAGGCGGAGATCTCAGTATAGGCGTTGGAGACCTCCGGGACGACGCCGATCATCTCCTTAACCTCCAACGTCTCCTTCGCGATCTCGTGCCCCATAATAAGCGCAGTCCCCTTGTCAGGTCTCAGCGTTCCAGTGAGCATCCTCACGGTGGTGCTCTTACCAGCGCCGTTGGGCCCGAGGAAGCCAAAGATCTCACCCTCTCCAACCTCAAAACTGATCTGATCGACCGCGGTCAAACCGCCAAAGCGCTTGGTCAGGTTCCGGACCTCTATCGCCTTCGTATCGCTCCACCATCCCTCTTTAGATCTTTCGGCGCTAATTAAGGGAGCCTTTTCTTCTGAAATCCGATCGATAGACCCATCTCTGAATCATCGTCAACCTCCGGACTGAAAACAAAAGCCATCCACGCCAGCGGTCGGATGCTAGCTTATCGTATTCTCCGGTGTATTATTCGATACAGGGACAAATATCCTCCTTCTTCGCTCTTATAACCAGCACCGGACGATCTGCATACCTCACCACGTCGTAAGTTGTGCTTCCAATCGCCTGTCTCAGCAATCCTGTGCCGTGAGAGCTCATGGCTATCAGAGTGACGTTCTCTGTTCTGGACAGGGAGTTTATCTCCTCTGCGGGACTGCCCTGAAGCACGTGATAAGAGGACTTGACTCCCTGCCGCCCCAGATCCTCGGCCAAGATGGCCAGCATCTCTTCGGCCTTCTTTATGCTTGCCTCGATCTGCTCCGAGGTCTCGCCTCCAGAGACCACATGAACCAATACCGCTTCTTTCAGGCCCTCGATTTTCCTGGCCATGGCCACAGCCTGGCTCGAGGGCTCCGAGAAGTCCACTGGGAGGAGGAGGCGAGAGAAGATCTGCGAGCAGAGATCTGAGGCAACGCGACCTTCGAGCATCTTGTGGCGCATCAGCAGGATGTGGGTGTCGTCGTAGCGGAGCATATCTTTGGCCACGTTTCCCAGCAGAATGCCCTCGATCAAGCTCTTTCCCTTAGCTCCCATCACCACCAGGGACGTGCCCTCTTCATCAGATACAGCTCTTAAGGTGCGGGACACGCTGCTGCCCACCACGATCTCAAGCCGGGTTCTGACCTTTAGCGGTCCGTCCTTTCTAGTCTCCTCCAAAAACCTCTTCTCCTTCTCCAGACGAGACTCCAGCACATTCATGCTGGTCATGGGCCCGCCTCGCCAGTCGGCCGTCACCACATGTACCAGAACCGCCTCTCTAATTCCTGGGCAGTAGGCCAGGCACTCCAGAACCCTTCTCGAGGGGGTCGAGAAGTCGATCGGAACCAGCACTCTTTCGAACATATCTTCGCCTCCATAGGTATTTCGTCATCCAAAGCATTTTAAATGTACTCATCTGAGGGGAGCTTCCCTCGCAAAGCTGTGAAGCCCATCCCGGGTTTCGGTCTCAAATCGATGATAGGTCTCCCCCGCTGGACCTCCGGATCGTCTCGATCCTCTCCAACGCCTCTTCGATCGCCTTCTTGGCATCGCAGCTCTCGTCCGGCCTGATGCCGTACCTCTCCCCTATCTCGGCGTACATTTCGTGGATGCTCCTCAGGGCTGATGAATACGCAGCGATATCCTGGGGGGGGATCACCATCTCGGAGAGAAGATGCTGCCTGACGTGATCCAGGAGGACGACCGCCATGGCGGCACAGTCGGCATCCAGGTTGCTCCTTTCGCACCTCTCTGCGGGGCAAGCCTCTCCCGACCGACCTTCTCGGCTCAGATCGGAATCTCGGTCGCTTCTATTGCAGACCCTGACCCCGGGGGTCTCCTCGTTCGTTCCTGACATATATGTAGCTCCCAAACTCGCCAGAGTCCGCACCCGAACTTAATCGGGATGCCGACATCATTATCAGAGGGATGAACATGTGGAAATCTCCCCATCCCACTCCTTCTTCAGCGCCGCCAGGGCGTGCTTCCCCCGCGAATGGGGAAGAGCCTTCTTGTCCAGGTATTCGAGATGTTCGACGATGGCCGGAATAAATGATGCCGGGAACCCCAGCACCGCCTCTCCGGGTCCCATGTCGGTGGCATCGCGACATCCGTAGCAACCAAAGCTGTAGTTCAGCCTCTTCTCCAGGTAAGGTATAACCGTGGAGTCGACGCAGGTCGCCTGCAGTACGGCCGTGGAGCTCTCCACTCTCTTTCCCTTCTGAGCATGGAGGTAGGCGAGGATGATCCACATCAGCTTCTCCACCTCGTCCTCCACCACCACCAGATCGGGCATCTCTTTCGCCTCCTCCAGGGGGAAGAGGTGTATCTTCGAGATGGCGCCCATCTCCAGGTGCGGCATCTCCTGGAACATCTCCTCCGCCACCTTCTCCTCGGAGACTATCCCGAACCCCACCAGCCCCTTTCCCGTCCGGAGCGGTTCTGGAAGCGGCCGGAATCCGAAGGCTCGGGCGGCGGCAGGGCAGGAGATGCCCTTTGCGTCCAGAACTACGTCCTCGCCGTTCCGGGCGCGCATGAGCGCCTGGCAGTAGCGATGTCTTTCGAGGGCCAACGATCCATCCACAGCATCTTTGGCGATCAGAAATCGTACCCCTACGGGGTGGGTGGAGAGGCCCAGGATCGTCTTCATCCTGCTCCCCATCTTTCTCATCTCTTCAACGGTGACCACGCTCAACGCCTCCATGTCTAATCATTCTACAGCTCCTCTCAGTTTCCATCCTCTCTTCTCTCGGTATATTTTGAGCATATCTTCGACCGTCTGGGGTTCGATCATGCCCAGGGTAGAGACGGTCTCGAAGAACCTCTTTGGCACTCGCACATGAGCGAGGTCGAAGCCCTCTCTGACCTTAAATCTGTATTTCTCCTCGAAGACCGCTCTCCCCAACTCCGCCAGCTCCTCAGCCTCTGCTTATCCTCTCCATCATCTGCCCCATCAGCTTATCGATAAAACTCAACGATCTCCGACCCCCAAGGCAAAAAATGATGGTCTGAGTCCATGCAAAGACGAGACCACCTTACCCGCAGCAACCACCACTCTTCTCTTCCTTCCTCTTCCCCGTCGTTATCTTCCCCTCCTCTTCCAGCTGCCTCTTCACCTTCGACCATATCTTCTCTTTTTTGTAGATCTCCCTTATCGTCTCTTTATCGGGGAAGGAGATGGCGTTGCCCATGCAGAGGTTGGCGCAGGTGTTGCATCCCACGATGCACTGGTTGGGCCGCGCCACCACGGGGCCGTCCTTGATCCAGTCGTATACGTTCCTTCCGCAGTTCATGCACATCCCGCACTTGACGCACTTCTCGGGGTCGATGGTGGGGTGCCAGTTTATCTTCTCTCTCGGGTATCCTACTAACCATGCCATTTATCTCACCTCAGATTCTTGGTAGTCTACCGTAATTGAGTTGATTTCTCCTTCGCTGATCGAATGGGCGGCACGAAAGAGGTCGATTGCATCCGATTGGCTCTCATAAGTGTCATCATATTGGATGAGGGCTCTTGTTGTGGTTTTCCTGCACAACAACTCATTATAGGTAGACTACCAGATTCTTTATCTCAAGTTTAACATAAATACGATACTATCCGCAAGCGCACGAAAACATGGGCTCTATCCTCTGCCCCTCGGGGAGCTTTACCCCCAGGGGTCGGTTGTAATCTCCATAACGAGTGGTGGTGGTCATCTCCACCTTTATCATGAAATCTTTTATCAGATCATAGGGGAGCTCCATCATCTCCGGCGTCACCGAAAATTTGATATTCACAATCTCCATCATGGGCAGGCCGCTATCTTCACTAATCCACAGGGTCCAGTTCACGGAGCTCTCTTCATAAAGATCGGTGATGTTCAAATAGGCCAGGGGCAACATGGAACCGAGCTGCTCTGCCAGGATCGTCTCATAAGCCCGCCTGTCCGGCAGAACGTCGATCCGGCTGCAATCCTCCCCAGATAAGATCTCCGATCCGGAGTACTCAAGCTGGGACGACTTCAGTAGCCTCTCAAGTTCTTTGGCTATGTTCTGCGAGGTCCAGAAATCTTCCGGATCCTGCAGTGCGGCCTGGGACCAGACATCATCGACCTTGAATTTAGCCACATCTTCAATTACATATACCTCCTGATCCATAGAAGATACATCCTCCGCCCCCGACCTGACGGTTCTATTAATTGAAATCCTCATATTCAGGGCACTCAAGTTGAAATCCCCTTCCTCCAGGGACTTGATCTCCAATTCTGAGGGCTCAATCGAGGTGGTGAGACCCTCGATCTTCTGGACGGTCTCGGTCACGAACCGATAGCTTTCGAGGTTGTTGCCGGAGGTTGCCATATCTGCCAACAGGTACCTCGCCTCCTTGGTCGGAGGTGCTCTCTCTGAACAGCCCGAGATGGGCACAATAGCTATCATCAAAATAAATATAAGTTTTCTCATATCATATTATATCCGAAAGATAGGTGGCCTTTTGATCCCTGCAAACCATGCTCTGAACAAGCAGAGGACTGCGTTTCATAAACCCGCCTCTGCTCGCAAACCTCTTCATAAAGTTTCTCTGTCCTCTCGGCGATCCTATCCCATCCGAACTCCGATTCGATCCGGCGGTGTCCCGCCAACGCCAGCCTCTTCATCTCCTCGGGATCTTTTAGGAGCCGGTTGATACACCATGCGATGGACTCCGGCTGGATGTAGGCCAAAATTCCATCCTGGAAGTTCCTGATTATGCTCACCGCCTCGGTGGCGACTACGGGCTTGCAGGCATCCCAGGCCTCCAGAACGATCATACCGAAGGGCTCGTTTCTGCTGGGCACACAGACCAGATCGGAGGCGTTTATGAGGTCCTGCTTCTCTGCGAAGGAGACGTATCCGGTAAATCTGCAGGCAGACTGCAGGCCCAGCTCCCATATCCTATGCTCGCAGCGGGGCCTTTGATCCCCCTCGCCGATGAAGACGAACCTGGCATCAGGACGTTCTTTTAGGACCAGGGGGAGGGCTTCCACCAGAAGATCCGGGCCCTTCTGGTAAGAGATCCTGCCACAGAAGAGTATCATGGGATCAAGGGGGGCCATGCCGTATCTCTCCTTAACGCGCCCGGGGTCGAGGATCTTGCGGATCTTGCCTGCCACAATGCCGTTGGGAATTATCCTAACCTTGCTCTCCGGTATCGAGTAGGTCGAAGCCAGTTCTTCTTCCATCGCCTTTGTAGTAACTATGATCCTGGAGGATTCGTAACCGCCGAGCCACTCCCGGTGAGATATCTCCTGGGAGAGGCCGAAGTCCCACTTGTTGCCGTTTCTTCCCCATTCTGTGCTGTGGAGGGTGAGTATGTAGGCAAGACCATATTCATACTTCAAGCGGTTTAAGACCGGAACCGGATGCCAGTCGTGACCGTGCAAAACGTCAAAGGCTCCGGATATCTCCTGAACATCTTTGAAGCGGCTGTAAATGGCATCGCACATGCTGTCCATCTGGGCCACGATATCTCCGGACCGGTCTGAATCGACTCTGTGATAGTCCACCCCGTTGATCTGATCGTGAGAGCCGAAGTCGCCACGGAGGGTGAAGACGTGAACTTTGTGGCCCATCCTGGAGAGAGCCTCCGCGAGCTCCGATACGTGAGGGGCCACGCCGCCCACCTTCACGGAGTAGAGGCTCTCCCAGGAGAAGATGCCGATCTTCATTAGACCATCCTCATACCTTTTGAATCAACTTAATTCGATATATAACTTTCGAGATGCAAGATGTTATAGGTTATAGGTTTATACTGACCCCCAGTTATCACGCCCTGTGAAATCGCGATAAAAATGTCGTAGTACCATCTTATGGGAGGCTTTTCTCGATAGAGCTGAGCTATGAAGTCTGGTGTAAATTTCAGATATAAGGTGACTATGCAAAAAGTTTAAATCGAATTAAGTTGATGCGTGTCTTTCATAAGAGATCGGATACAATAGAAGAAAACTGCGAATCAGACCTGTTAAGGGGGATGGTCATCCAAACTTAGAAATTAGAGCCGATCAAAAATAATGAAGACATGACCGTGAAGAGAAAGTGTTTGAGATGGGAAGGATAGATGAAAGAGTTGCGATAGTGACCGGATCTACATACGGAATAGGCGAAGCGATAGCAAGGGTACTCGCCCGGGAGGGGGCGGTATCGATCATAACGGGCAGATCGGAAGACCAGGGGAAAAGGGTCGTCGATGATATCGTCCGGGCAGGAGGCAGAGCCGAGTACCACCCTCTCGACGTTACAGACGAGAAGATGGTCGAAGGGGTGGCAAGATCGGTCTATGACAAGTACGGCAAGATCGATATCCTGGTGAACAACGCAGGCATAGCAGGCCCGAATAAGCCGACCCACGAGTACGAAAGGTCGGAGTGGGAGTGGGTCTTCGACGTGAACGTCACCGGCGCCTTCCTCTGCACCAAGCACGTCGTGCCCTACATGCAAAAGCAGAAGTCGGGGAACATCGTATACATATCCTCGATATACGGCATCATCGGCGCGCCGGATCTTCCCGCCTATCATGCCACCAAGGCCGCCAACCGGGTCATGGCCAAGATAGACGCCCTCCTCTACGCGAAAGAGAACATCCGCGTCAACTCCGTCCACCCCGGGTTCATCTGGACGCCCCTGGTGGAGAACTTCCTCCAGGAGCAGTGCTCGAAGTCGGAGATGAGCTGCGAAGAGCTGAAGGGAGAGCTCGACTCCAAGCATCCCATAGGCCACATCGGGGAGCCGGATGACATCGCCTACGGAGTACTTTACCTGGTCTCAGATGAGGCAAAATTCGTGACGGGAACCGAGCTGATCATCGACGGCGGTTATACCGCCAGATGAATAATCACAAATTAATTTTTGTTCCATGGGCCGTTCCCCAAGATTTATGAGCATGGTCATTCTTTCGAGTACCTCGAAAGATATGGAAATGAAGAACAGATCCAAACCCACGGTCCTCTTCGTCTGTTCGGGACGTTCGAACGTCGGCAAAATCACGCAGATAGCGGCCGATATCCTGAGCTTTCATGGACCGAACCTATTCAGGACCGTCCCCGCAAGAGAAGGGGCAGAAGGCTTGAGAGACGCCGAAAGAGACGGCGAGCTGATCTTCGTCGTCGAAGGTTGTGACGAACACTGCGCCAAAAAGAAGCTTGATCTTGCGGGCATAGAGCCGGACTTCAAGGTCGTCCTCACCGAGATTGGGATAGAAAAAACTATGCCAACAGATCTGAAATCCGAGTATCTCGGGCGAGTCGTTTCAGAGCTGAACAAGGCTTCGAGATCGATGCGGAGGTGAGATCGAGAAGATACGAATCGCAAAGGCGGTGGCTCCCCCCAAAACCCGAAGGTATTTTATGGAGACACATTTATTGCGCCGCCTCGACGAGATACCTTATAGGGCCGCTTCAGCCCTTCTGTTGGAGACCTTCTTTGATCTTCTCCACCACCCTCTCGCAGTCGGCGGGATCGACATCGAGCTTTGGCGTCTTCTCTATCCCGAGGTCGGTGATCACCACCGAGAGAGCGGCCGGAAGCCCTGCGTGATCCAGAATCTTCTTTGAGCACTGGACGGGACACCCGTCTATCGCCACGAGCTGTCTCTCCTTCGCGGCTACTATCATGGTGTCAAGGTGGGCGCCGATCCCGGCTAGACAGAAGAGCCTGCCTCTCCCCTCTTTGGCCAGCTCCACCGCCGCCTGGTTTGAGATCTGGCCGACGTTCGAGCCTCCCGCGCAGGCTAAAAATAGGAGGTCTCCGGAGGCGCAGAGACATCCCTTTTCCTCGCAATCCTCGTCCTTTTTCGCCATATTTCATCTCACCTCTTGAGCCTCCCTTTTATCTCCGCCACCGATGGCGCCCTTCCCACGGCCACCGCCTCGCCGTCGATGAAGAGGGCGGGGGTCATCATCACTCCGCGATTCATTATCTCGCTCAGGCTCTCCACCTTCACGATCTCCGCCTCAACCCCCGACTCCGCCACCGCCTTCTCGACGTTTTTGGCAAGAGACTTGCACTTGGCGCATCCCGTTCCCAAAACCTCTATCTTCACCATGTATTCTCACATCCTCAACCCTGTTCGGAACATCGCAGAAAACCTCGTCCTTGATCGTATTTATCCATCTGCCACCTCAATATCCAGGACGTCCTGGAAGTACCTGGTGGAGCCGGACCGCGATGCCAGGATGTTCAAGCTGTATACGCCTGGGTCCACATCAGCGCTCCATACACCCGCGTACCTCCCCTCCGTCGTCTGGAGGAGGCTCGCTCTTCCCGCCTCCATCCCGTCGCGACCGCTGATGATGGCGGTGCACTTCATGAGGTTCTGGACGGTTTCGGAGGGCTTGGATGCCGACGATCCTATCCGGATCGTCCCTGAGTTGGAGTCCAGTTTGGCGAAGCTCTGAGGCGACCCGAAGCCGCAGGTGACACATCCAAGAATGGTGAGCTTCGGCTCTGCGACTTCTGGCGCATCTTCGAGGGACTGGAAGATGGGATTCTCAAAGGTCGCAGTTATCCTGACCGATCTGCCGGAGTTCACCGGGTTGGGATCTGCCGTCGCCTCCACGAGCTCCAGGTCGAGGGAGGGCTGGTTCTCAAGCCAGTCTCTCCAGGAGTAGAGCATGGCGTCGCGGCCGGTCATCTCCAGGGCGAACCAGGATACGGCCGCGTTGACCCCGGTGTTGGTGTATACAACAACTGGCCGATCCCTGCTGAGATCTTTGAATACTCTCTCCAGATCCGTCACGTCTTTGAGCTGATCGCCCTCGAGGATCGTCTCAGCGGGAAGGTTGATGGAGCCAGATATCGATGCCAGGTCCGCCGCCTCGGCGACCCTCGCGTCTACGATCTGGGCCTCGCCGCTCTTTACATAATCGTATGTGGCGAGGATGTCAGAGTTTATCTTGGGGATGTAATCTCTCGCAGGCCTCGTCGCCGGAGCCTCGCTGGCGGATAGGCCCGCCGCCTTCCAGTCCTCGACGTCGCCGTCCAGGATCCTCACCTGGTCATGGCCGAGATACTTGAGGAGCCAGTAGGTGAAGGTGGCCGGGACCGGTCCGCCGCCGCAGGGGAGGCACTCGCCGCATATTACCACCGAGTCGTCCCTCGATATCCCGGCGTCCCCCAGAATCTCGGCTATCTCCGACGCGGACTTGATCCGGGCATCTGTGGTGATGAAATCCTCGTAGTTTACGTTGATCGCCCCCTCGATGTACTCGTCCGCCTCGGGGCTGATGTCCAGGATCAGGTCCTCCGCCGAGACCTCAGATATGGGGATCAGATAGGCGCTGGTGCCATCTTTCTCCGCGCCGGGGACCGTCTCCTCGGCGGGGTTATTCATAGGGCTGTTTGATGCCGGGTTTATCGATACGGGGTTCTTCGAGCCGGTGGGCTGAGCTGCGCCGGCGTACCCCGACGAAGCCCTCAGGGACGCCACCTGAGAGTCGTAGTCCTTGGAGTAGTCGATACAGAAGTCACAATCGTCGGCGTTAGCGATGACGACCGGGGAAAAGAGGCCGCCCAGGGTCATAAGGAGGATGAGGAGGGTCGAAACCCCTCTGAAACAGAATCTCTCCTCCGATCCAGAGATCTGCCCCAGGGCCGTCTCCATCTGCCCCTTCCTTCGAGCGGGCCCCCCATAAACGGCCCCCCCCACGAAGGGGTCCGACGGGAAAGCCTCTTTTTCGATCTCTCTGCCACCTTCCTTCATGTTATAACACCATCTGCTCAAAAGATAACACCTCGCGTTTTTATACCAATTACAACTGATCGTCACAATATCTGCCACCATATCAGGGGCGCAAGCCCCGCCAGGGTGATGCCTGTAACGAGCCGGATCGCCACCCTGTGGTCGTGCCTGAATTTATCTACCTGATCCGGAGACATACCCAGGGCGATTATCATCCCGAGCAATAGGACCGGGAGGACTACTCCCAGGTTGTACAGGAGGAGGTACACCGCTCCGCTGGAAGCGTACCCCTGGGACTGGATGATCCCGATGATGGCGATGTAGACCGCCCCGACGCAAGGAGCCTTGACCAGGGAGAATAGGGCACCTATGAGGAAGTAGGAGAAGATGCTGTAGCTCTCCAGGGACTTTTTGAAGTACCCCAGGGCCCAATCGGCCTTGAAGAGGGAGATCCCGCCCCGGTGAAGCCTCCTCGCGTCCTCGATCTGGGTGGCTCCCAGGACGAGGAGGAGCAGAGTCAGAACCAGCCGAAAACTCGATTCGAAGGACGGGATCGAGAAGAGCCGGAAGAGCCCCAGGCCGAAGAGGTAGTACATCGCGAAGATCCCCAGGCAGAAGAACCCGACCATCGCCGCCAGGTCCCGCTTCCGTCCGGATCGCGAGAGGGTCATGCTGGCGAGAAATACCAGAACCGCCAGGAGACAGGGGTTGAACCCTGCGATGAGCCCCGCCGCCAGTATCGCCAGCCCCGAAGAGATCGAGACGCCGTCGAGGGAGACGATATCGTGATCCTCCTCCCGGGCGGGGGGGTTGGCTGCCTCCCCCTCCAAAGCCGCCCTGATCATCCCTTCGAGCTTCTTCTCGTCCCCGTCGTAGTCCCGGTAGCCGATGACCGAGTCGCCGATGACGACCGAGGGCATATCCTTGGCGTTATGCTCTTTTATGATCTGCCGCCCCTCGTCGCTGTAGAAGATCTCCTCCCTGACTTTGTATCCAGGGTAATCTTCGATGACGTCGTCGAGGACCCTGCCCGCAGCGGCGCACTTGGTGCAGCTGGGTGAGGTTATCAGGATGACCTCTTGGCCCGCCACGGCCACGGTTCCCAGGATGAAGAGGAGGGATAAGGCCAGGGCGATAAAGAGGCTTCTTCGTCTTGCAGAGTTAGTTTTATGCATCGGAATCAGCGATCGAGGATAAATGGAGGATGGCAGGAGGGAGGGTGAAGGTCCTGCCATCTTGCTTGCTCATCTTGACCATCCTGACTTTCCGCCAGTCGAGTTCAGACGGTGTACTCCAGAACCGCCATCTCGTCGTCGGACCCTTCCATCGATGCAAAGCCGATGGATGCATCCCCTTCGGCCACCAGCACCGCGGTGAAGGGGCAGCCCTCGCTGCACTCCTCGGCAGCCCTCTTCACGAGAGATGTGGCGTCCCAGGCGGCCCACCCCTCCTCCTCGATCTCGATGGTGGCGAGGGGCTCCTCGTCGTATGAGGGGAGGTCGGCCCAGGTCTCGGTCTCCAGGACCGCCATATCGTAGAAGTAAAGGGTCACCTCACCGGGAGAATCGACCTCGGCGACGTACATCCGAAGCTCCCCCGACTCGATCTGCTCTGCCAGCATGATCATCTCGCGAAATACGAGGAAGGTTATCCTCACCGGATCGCCGTCCTCGGAAGTGGCCCAGAGGATCTCTTCGTCGGCGAAGGTCTCCTCCTCCTCTTCTGCGTCCATGTAGGTGTCCACCACAAGCTCCGGGGAGATGGCCCCAGCCGCCGCTATCCCTGCCAGCAGAACGATCAGGGCTGCTGACTGAAGTTGCACAAATCCAGTTTTTGATCTCATCTATATCCACTCCAAATCCATTAAATCACAATGTTAAAGCCCCGTAGATCATCCCCATCGCCGTCGATAGGAGGACCACGAGGGTGATGTAGACGCTCGCCCTCTTCGATCCGATGATCCGCCAGATGACGATCATGTTCGGCAGGCTCATGGAGGGGCCCGCCAGGAGGAGGGCCAGGGCGGGGCCCGATGCCATAGCCCCGGAGGAGTAGCCGAACATGGTCCCGACGATGGGAACCTCCAGGAGGGTCGGCATGTACAGGAGGGCACCTATCAGCGAGGCGACGAAGCAGGCGGCGAAGTCGCTTTTGCCGAAGACCATTTTTATCAGGTCCACGGGCAGATAGTAGCCGATGATCCCCGTTATGATGGTCCCGACCAGCAGCAGAGGAAAGATCCGCTTGGCGAGCCACCAGGTCTCCCCGAAGAAGGAGGCCTTCTCCATATCGGAGAAGCGGGCGTTCAAAAGCCACGCCGAGGCTAGGACTAGGATCCCGACTACGGCGGCCTTGGGCAGGAGGGCGAGCCCCGATGTTGCAACGAGGAGGACGGCCACGAGAAGCCCGACGAATAGGGGCGGGACGTATCCGGGCCGCTCATCCCCGCCTCCGGCTTGCGAGGGGGGGATATCGCAGGCCTCCGTCTCTTCCGCCTCTTTTTGTCCTCTCTCGAAGATGGCGGCCATGATCAGGCCGATGATGACGGCCATGGATACGGCAGCGGCGATTCGAGCCGCCCCCAGCTCCAGCCCCAGTACCCGGGCGGTCAGGACCACTGCCAAAAGGTTGATTGCCGGGCCTGCGAACAAGAACGCCGTCGCCGGCCCGATCCCGGCGCCTCGCCGGTGGATCCCCGCAAACATCGGAAGGATCGTACAGCTGCAGACCGCGAGGATGGTGCCGGAGGTGGAGGCGACGGAGTAGCAAAGCCACTTGGGAGCGTCTTTTCCGAAGTACTTCAGAACGGCCTCTCTCTGAAGGAGGGCGGCTATCGCCCCGGCTATGAAGAAGGCCGGGATGAGGCAGGTGAGGACATGGGCAGAGAGGTACTCCATCAGGGCCTCAAAGCCCGCCATAAGCGGTGGTAACGCGATTTCTAGATTCAATGTAACACGTCCTGTCTCTCTTCAGAGCCACTTTTCTTCAACGGTTTGGCACGCGCCAGAGCTTTTTGGGAACGGCCTGAGAAGGCCGTGAAATACGATCTAAACAGATTCAATACCAGACCGAGCGGTATCATCTATCACAGTGGCAACCCCAGCCAGCCGAAGACCCCGATCATCTTGAGGGCAACGTAGAACATCACCAGAATGAACACTTTTCTCAGCTGAGGAGCGGGAAGCCGATGAGCAGCCCTCACCCCCACCTGTGCCATTGGTACGCTGGTTATGGCAAGAGCGGCAAAGGCTGCCAGGTTCACGTAACCGAGGGAATACGCCGGCAGATCGGGAACTTGAAGGCCGTTCAGAACGTATCCAGTCGCACCGCCGATGGCGGTGAAGATCATCATCGCCGTTGAGGTCCCCACTGCGTTATGCATCTTGAATCTCAAAGCCAAGACCATCACCGGGATCATGAGGATGCCACCACCAATGCCGATTATCCCCGTGACTATGCCCAACGGAAGGGCCCAAGCGGCCAGTATCAGTGGGTTTTCGATCGGCTCTTCTTCGACTGTTATCGGCTTGGCGGTGATCATTCTGATGCCGCTGAGAAGAATGGCCACACCGAAGATGATCTTCAGGGCGGCTCCGGAAAGATAGGTCGTGGCGATGGTTGCGCCGATGACAGCTCCTACAGCCCCCACCAGGCCGAGAGTGACGCCCGCTCTCCAAAGGACCGCGTTTCTCTTGCTGTGTCCCCATGCGCCGCTCATGGCCGTGGGGATCACGACCAACAGGTTCGTGCCGAAGGCCTGTTTCACAGCGATGTCCAAAGGCACTCCAAGAGACGTGAACACCCATATCTGGATGGGAACCATGATGAAGCAGCCACCCACCCCCAGAAGGCCTCCCGCAAAGCCGACCGCGATTCCCGTCAGGATCAATAGCAAAATTCCTGTTACTAAATCCATAAGCCGTATCTCCTATTTCTCAGTTCTATTCACCACGATCATCTTGCAGACTCCATCAGGCTCTTCTCTGCCTCCTTCAGCTCGGATATCTCCTCGAGAGCGAGGGCGTCCACCTCTCGCAAAAGGTCGAAGAGCATAGGGTTCTTCACCCGATAGAGGGTCCGCTTGCCGTCGATCCGCCGCTCCAAAATCCCCGCCTC
>Ga0334889_1003407_pt1 | contig 15794 bp, 18 predicted proteins | sample GraSluR1_MG_2_FD_207222 | JGI IMG/M metagenome (GOLD analysis project Ga0334889, IMG submission 207222) | Sludge microbial communities from methane-producing bioreactor in Wageningen University, Netherlands - Granular Sludge_8_08-R1 | ecosystem: Engineered > Bioreactor > Anaerobic > Unclassified... | reverse complement strand
TGTTTCTTCGCACTATCTCCAGGAATATCTTGATGAGTTTTGCTACCGTTTTAACCGCAGGTTTTGGGAACCAGAGCTTCCCTTGCGCCTGCTCAATGCCTGCCTGGCTCATGGGCCAGTGAAAATTGCTGAGTTTCATTAAGAACCACTTAAAATTATGACCTTACCCTTTATTCGTTACGGCATTGATGAGCGCCCACCGCTACCGACCCTGTTGCTCTTTGGTCTGCAATGGTTGGCGGTGATGGCTGTCTCGGCCATTATCATGGGCAAGGTAGTGGCGGCCCTGCACTTCACCGAGTCTGCCGCACAGTTTCTTTACATGCAAAAGGTGTTCTTTGCCATCGCCGTGACCCTGATCGCCCAAATCACCATTGGCCACCGCCTCCCCCTGGTGGTTGGGCCGGCAGTCATTTTACTGGTGGGCATCATTTCCAGCGGCACCCAGGATATCAACACCATCTATACAAGCATCATGGCAGGCGGTTTCTTTCTGAGCCTGCTCTGTGCCACAGGTCTCTTTCGCCACGTGGCAAAACTGTTTACCCCCAGGGTGGTGGCCACCATCCTGATACTTATTGCCCTGACCATTACCCCCACCATCCTCAAGCTTCTGCTCACTGCGCCCAGTCCGCAGCAGGTACCAGCCAGTCTCCTCTTTGCCCTGATCCTGCTCTTGGGCATGTTGGCAGCAGACCGGCTGCTCAAGGGTGCCTGGCGTTCGACCCTGCTGGTGTGGGCGCTTTTGGGTGGCAGTGTTGCCAGCATCCTTTTGCTCCCCTCCTCTGCTCCCCAGCAACAGACTACTTTGCCACTCTTCTCTTCGCTCTTCAGAGACTGCACCACTACCCTCAGTTGGGATGTGGGCCTGGTTCTCTCTTTTTCCATCTGCTTCATTGCCCTGGCCATCAATGACCTTGGCTCCATTGAATCCATTGGCAAACTGTTGCACCCACCAGGCATGGAGAGCCGACTGACGCGGGGCATGATCCTCACTGGGCTTGCCAACATACTGACCGGTTTTCTTGGCGTCATCGGCCTGGTAAATTTTTCCCTGACCGCAGGCATCATCGCCTCCAACGGCAATGCCTCCCGCTACAGCTTTTTACCCGCTGCCCTGGTCATGCTTGTGGTGGCCTTCATGCCGCCAGTGGTGGCCTTTGTCTGGAATGTGCCTGCCGTGGTGGTTGGCACCATTCTTCTGCACATCATGAGCCTGCAACTGGCTGCCGGTTTGATGGTGGCCTTTGGCGCCAATGGCTTTACCTTTCAAGACGCGCTCATAATCAGCATCCCAGTAATGACCAGTGTGCTGGTGTCCTATTTGCCACCAGAGGTGGCAGCTTCCTTTCCTCGCATTCTTATTCCAGTGGCCAGCAATGGTTTTGTGATGGGTACGCTGATGGTGCTGCTGCTGGAGCATGTTCTGTTACGACACAAAAAATAACGTACAGGTTATCCAATGAAACAGGTGAATGCAGTCTGCTGCACGACCATTGAGCTCTCCGAATTTGATGTCATTGCCGCCATGAAGGAAATTCCTGGGTATATCGACATCACCCCTGGAGATTTCAAGGAGGTGTTCCGCGTTGCCTATGCTCATGCCCTGCAACGGCTCATGGAATCACGTACAGCCAAAGACATCATGACAGCTCCTGCCCATTGTTTGCCCGTCAACACCGATCTGGTGCTGGCGGCAAAATTCCTGGCAGATCAACATTTTTCTGGTGGACCGGTGATCGACGAATCCGGCAGAGTTGTAGGCGTGGTTTCAGAAAAAGATTTTCTTCAAAAAATGGGAGTTGGCCAGCATGTTTCAATGATGCAGGTAGCCACCCATTGCCTGAGTAACAAGGGATGCATGGTTATGAATCTGCGCAACCATGTTGTAGGGGAGATCATGAGCGCCCCGCCCATCACTGCAGGCCCCGACATTACAGTGGGAGCGATTTCTACGCTGTTCACGGAAAAAAAAATCAATCGCCTGCCAATCGTAGATGCCGAAGGACGTCCTGTAGGTATTGTGACCCGTACCAATCTTGTGCAATTGCACTGTCTGTCCACTGGAGGTCGCCCATGAAATACTGGCAGAAAATGAAGGGCGGCGGACAGAGTCCGCCCGGGGTGAGTTTGGTGGAGGTAGGCTGGTCTTGGTTGGGCAGTTTTCTTGGCATAACGGCAGTAGCCCTTCTGCATTACAATCTTGTTGATCAGCAGGGTCTGACCATGCTTATCGGCTCATTTGGGGCATCTGCTATGCTGCTGTACGGAGCAACACGCAGCCCACTGGCGCAACCGAGGAATCTCCTGGGCGGCCATGTGTTTTCCGCCATTGTGGGAGTGGCAGCCGCCCAGTGGCTTGGTCACTACCCCTGGCTGGCCGCAGCGCTCGCTGTTTCCATTGCCATAGCACTCATGCACCTCACCAAAACCCTCCACCCTCCCGGAGGTGCAACAGCGCTCATTGCGGTGATGGGCGGAGAAAGCATCCATCAACTGGGGTATTGGTATGTCCTCATGCCAACAGCCCTGGGAGCCATTGTCCTGCTCGTTATCGCCCTGTTGGTCAACAATGTGGCACCAAATCGCAGGTATCCGGAATTCTGGTTTTAAATGACAGGCACAGGTGAAGGTGCGTCAACCTCGCTCTTTCCCTACTTCCTACCATCGTCTTCTCACCTGGCCCTGTTCGCTACAACCGCGCCGTGCAGGCGCAGCAGGCAGAACATGGCTCCGCCAACCATAGCCAGCAAACAGGCAAGAAAAATTCGCCAGCCAAAATATTCATAAATAACCCCGGGCGCAAAGGAGCCGATAGTGCCGCCCAGGTAGTAGAAGGAGATGTAGACACCATTGGCAATGGCCTTGTTCTGCTGCGCCAAGGTGTTGACATAGCCAGAGAGAAGTGCGTGCACCATGAACATGCCGGTGCAGAAGACAAACATGATGGCAAACATGGCCGCAGGCTGCTGCACCATGAAACCAAAGACCCCCAAGGCATAGATACACAGCCCTGTTGCTGCCACGGCAAATTCCGAGCCTAGCCAGGTAATGAGGCGACGAATATTGAGGGACACCGCAATTCCCATCACATAGCCAAAATACATAAAGCCAATACCGGTTTCTCCAAAGGCGGGGTCGAGACGCTTCAACTCAAAGGGCAAAAAGTTGAGCAGGCCGGCGAACACGAAAAAAACAGAAAAAATGGTGAGATAGAGCCAAAAGATCTGTCCCTCGCGGATAAGGGTGAAAACCTCTGCAGGTCGGGGCCGACTGTACTGCAGATTGGCATCCTTCTCCAGGCTGCGCAACTGATAGTAGCCCAGCACCAGCAGCACCCCCAGCAGGAAAAAGAAAAAACGCCAGCCCACCAATTCGGTGAACAGTCCGGAGAGGAAACGACCAAGAAAACCACCCAAAATAGTGGCTGCAATATAGCGTGCCACTGCGGCCTGCACTTCGTCCCTTGGGGCGGTAAAGGAGATGTAGCTGACCAAGGAGGTAAAAATGGCAGGGATGGCGAGCCCCTGCAGGGCCCGTATGACCAGAAGGAGCAGATAGTTGCTGGTACAGCAGAAAATCAGCTCAAGTACGCCCAGAAAGAGCACGGCCAGACGCAGGATGATACGCACGGAAAAGGCTTCGAGCAAAAAGCCATAGAACATGGGGGCAAAGCCCAGCGGCAGCATCATCAGGGTGGTGAAGAGAATGGCCTGCAAAGAGGTTAAAGCAAATTCCTGCTGAAAAACCGGCTGGATGGGCTGGGCCGCATAGAGGGAACAAAAGGCGAGTACCGTGCAGAAGTAAATTTTTGCCAGATTTCCACTGAACTGACGGACAATCATTTTCTGCACAACAGGCCTCCTTGTTGAGGGCATTGTTAGAGCGTGGAGGGAACTACTTTCCGTGGTATTCCCTGTTATCTGCGCACCACCAAATCAAGCGCTCTTCCCCGGAACACTCGCATGAGCACATAACTGAACACAAGCGCCGCAATAAGCCGCGTAAGTAAAATAATAAAATAATCCAACAATTCGCACCAAAAAGTACGAACACAAGAATATCCTCAATGGAAGAGTGGCAAATCATCAAAAAGGTGCCAATAAAAAAAATATCGCGGCGGCTGAGCGTGCCGCGGTTGGCCTCGCGCAGCAAAATGCCCGCCCCATAGGTGATGCCCAAAAGTTGGCCAACAATGATAGAAAAAGTGGTGTTCACCCGTTCGATATGCGTCTTCACTGCAGGAATGGATTTGATCCAGTCCATGAGCAGGGCAAGCGTACACACCAGCACAATTACCTTGGCAGAAAGAATCAGGGCTTCAGCAGTTGACTTGAGCAGCATGTCTGTAAAACTGTTGAACTGTCTGCTGATTACTTGCGCCTGATAGCCACCTGTGTTGCTGCCCAAGGAGATGGGTAAAAAGACGAGGGGCATGGTTGCGGCAAAGGCACCGAGTAGTCGGAGCAGCACAGAGTACAGGGTGGCGATCCCCAGCCGTGCCATGATAGCGCACTCCACCAGTAGGGAGTGACAGATGCCGATAAAAACACCCAAGATCGTCCACTGATGAAGCGTGAGCCCAATGGGTGCAGCAAAGGCAATGGCAGTATAGACATTGAGCAGTACCCCCCCCCCCCCGATCAAGGCAGGCCCCGCCTCCGCCGGCAGGTGCAGGAGAGTGGTCAACGGCGCAAGGAATATCCCCAGCGGTCTGAGCAAATCAAAGTAGAGCAGGATATCGGAGAGAACATAAAAGGCTCTTCGTCGAATCAAGTGGATTTGAGCAAGTATTGTATCGGGGCAGCCAGCAGGTAGATCATGCTGACGAACGTGTCATCGTTTCTATATCCTCTAGCTCTGCATTTGGCTGCCTGGAAGATGCCATTGAGTGCTTCGATCCTGGCATTGTTGTGACCTGATATCCAGCGCGCCAAGATGGCTTCCCGATGCTTCCCTACTGTTTTTAGAGCCTTGCGAACTGGTTTGAGCAGATCGATATCCGCAGTCAGCTTCAAGGCAACATTGATGAAATTGGTCAATCGCCATTGTGCGCCTCGCATCGAAGTTGCCTTGCGCACCCAGCGAAACATCTCCTTGATACGCCATGCCTTTACGGTCTGCATATCCATGCTCATCAGTTCCGCCAAGGCATTGATCTGCTTCTCCGTTAATGGACCATCGGCATTTTTCAGGGTCGCCCATCTGGTGGCTTTGGGAAACCCTGTTTCCTTGGCCTCGGCGCGTCGGACCTCATCTACCGCCTTGGTGAACAGTTGCACCACATGAAACCAGTCAACGGTGTGACTACTGTTGAGAAAGTGGGCTCTCACCCCGGCAATGAAGGCGGCAGACATATCGGACACCTCGATGACTTGTTCGGCTTTGCCACCGTGTGCGGTCAGGTGTTTTTCGAATGATTCCAGGGTCTGTTTGCCTTTGCCGGCAACCGCGAAAACGACCGGCTTATCGACCCGGTCAAGGTCAATAAAGACGGTGACATACCGATGACCCTTGCGGGATTTGGTTTCATCAAGACTAAATGCCTTCAGGCTACTGAGATCCAGGCGGCTCATGGCGGTCTTCACATAATGCATCACGATGCGCCACAGTCTTTTGTCATTCATTTCCAAGAGCTTTGCGGTGGTCAAGACCGGCATTTCCCGGACCAGGAGCATGGCGGCCTGCTCAAACAGCAAGGTGAAACTGCTGCCTTTGCGCGCCCAGGGAACCGTGACTTGTTTGACCTTATGTTCTGGGCAGCGAACACGAGGAACCGAGGCGGTAATATAACAATGGTGCTGAAAGAAATTGAGATGTCGCCAGGTCATCTCCTTGAAATCATGGGCTTGACAGAGCTTCCCGCATACAGGACAAGGGAAAAGCGTACCACGCCCGGCAGCTATCGTGAGCCGAAGTTCATGCGGACTTGTGGATGTGTCGAGCAGTTGCCCGGTAACCTCCCAAGGAGCCTGCAGCCCCAGACCCAATGCTATGATATCGTTGCCGTTCATGCTACTGCTCATCATTTGGTGTGGATTTGATCCCTTTATACTCCAAATCCACACCAAATGACGAGGAGCCACATAAAAAGGTACGACAAACTTGAGGATAATAAGGGAACTGCCCAACGCAGAGCGCAGGCTCTCCGGCAGACGCTCCAGCAAGGATGCACGCTGCCCCATTGCGTCTCCCTACTTTCAGCGGAACAGATCCGCCAGGCAGGACAAGGCAAAACCCAGCAACACATAGCTCACACTGGCGGCTATGGCCACAAGCAGCACCAGATGCCAAGGCTTGCGGCCATAGCCCTTGGGAAAACGCTCCCGCACATACAGCGTCTGTGTCCGTGCAGCCAGCAGAAGCCAACCGCAGCCGTACAACACCAGCAAGCTGACGGAAAAAGTATCGACCACCCTGGCTTCGGGATACAGTGCGGAAAAGACATGGCTGCCCAGCAAGATACCCACTCCGGCCAGACACCACCACTGCGACTGTTTTTCCAGATTGGGCTCTTCCAGGGTTCGCCAGTTCAACATCTGCATCAGAGAGCCAAACACCGGTGTAAAAAGAAGGCTCAGCAACACTGCCATCGTCGGGTTCCATAGGAACACGGCGGGCGGACGACCACCACCCTTGTGTTGCGCCCTTTGCTGCTCTACGGTTTGGGAACGGCGGATAGTAGCCATTATCTCTGCTGTCCCTTCAGTATCCTGACCAGCTTTCTCTCTTCCAAGAAGGTCTCATGTTTACCCCACATATCGTCTTGGGCGTTCGCGTCCCGGTCCTGGCAGATAAGGCCTGCCTCTGCTTCAAACAGACCTGCCGCGTCGCCCCAGGTAGAGCTCGAAGAGCATGGAGATGGGCATAGTGATATTCGGGGATAAAAAACAGCCTCAGAAAACACGGGGCTCTGCCGCCGGACAAAATAGCTCCGGACGGTATAGGCCGAAAGTGGATCAGAGGAGAAAGGTACAGCCACAGGGTCAAAGCTGTTGCACTGCCTGCCCACAGGTTTGTTGTGGGATGTGAATGTGCCAAAGCAGCCTTGGGCCCAAGTCACCCGCGCATGTTGCGGCCCAGCCAGGCAGGTTATCATATTTGTGATTTGTGGAGCCACGTCGGATCAGCCGAGAAAGGCCGCAATGCGGCGAGCCAAATCAGCCTCTGGTATGGCACCGACAAGCCGGTCTGCCTCATGGCCCTGCCGGAAGAAAATAAGAGTGGGTACGCCCTGAATGCCAAAACGCGCGGCATTGGCCTGATGGATAGCAGTATTTACTTTGTAAAAGATTAAGCGACCGGCAAAGCGTGCGGCAAGCGAGTCTAGCACAGGCGCCAGCATCTGACAGGGACCGCAGGTGGGTGAATAAAAATCCACCAGTACAGGGAGGGTGCTTTGCTGTACGTGCTCGGTAAATTCGCTGTCGCCGAGTGCATTCACTTGATCGGCAAGGGGCGCACCCATCAGGGATGCGCCGCATTTGCCGCACTTGGAGCGGAGGTGCGCCTTGTCTTGCGGCACCCGGTTTTTTGCTCCGCAACCCAAACAGAGACGAATTGTATTCATGATCTTTTTTCCCTTTAGCGTACCATCATTACAATCGCATTTTTTTTGCTCAACTAAAGACAGAGACCCGTACTTTGCCCGCCCGCACCCGCACCAGCCAGTAGCGGGAAGGGTTGTCGCGCATGGTCCGACGCAGGGTATGACTGACATCGTGGCTATCGTCAACCAGATTATACAAGACAGAATCTATACCAATAAAGCCGTCCAGCAAATGCACCAAGGTGTGCAACACCTTGGTGGTATAGCCGCGTTGCAGGTCCACCAGCTGACGCAGGTTCTCCACTCCCTCCTGTTCCAGGTGGCTGACCATGCGGTGGGCAAAGGAACGGTTGGCAAGCAAACCCTCATCCATGGCATCCCAAAAGGCCTCTTCATCGGCCCGGTTCGCCTCTTCCTCCAGAATATGCAGGCGATCATAGCTGAGCAGCGGATTATTGGTGAGAAAACGCTCCACATGGCGGCAGGCGTTTTCCGCACTCTGGGCCTGGGTCAGAAAGAGGTGGGCTATTGGGAGAAGTTCCATGGCTCATCCTGGTTGCAAAAATTTCTCAGCAGGCTGGCCGTGCATGCCGCCCCGGGTAGGCTCCAGCAGTCAGCCACTGTGCCCTTGTCTTTTTCATCGAGCCATCCGTCCGTTGTTGAGCAAATAGGCATTGCGCACATTGCCCAGGGCAGCGAACATATTTTTTTTGGAGCCGGGAATGCGCTTGTAAATTTCAGCAGCCAAATGCCGCATGTCACTACGCCGGGTTCTTTCTCCCAGTGGACAGCTGGACGGGATGGCTTCCAGCCCATTAATCAGGGCTACCTGCTCGATATCTTGTTTTTCTACATAGGCAAGTGGCCGGATCAGAGCCAGTCGTCCCTCAAAAAGATCCTGCCTGGGCCGCATGGTACTGATGTTGCCTGCGCAGGTCAGGTTCAACAAAAAGGTTTCAATCAGATCGTCCTGGTGATGACCAAAGGCGATCTTGTTACATGCCAAATGGCGAGCCTCGGCAAAGAGACGCAGGCGCCGGGTACGGGCGCAGACAAAGCAAACACCGGCATCGACCCGCTCACCTGCTGCGTCTGTCTCGCTGCCCACCACAGTGCGGACAGGTGGACGCTTTGCCGCCACAATACTCAGTTCAAGACCATTTTTAGCCAACTGCGCTCGGATGGCACAGGCAAACGCACTTGGCCCCTGCTCGGAAGCGTCCATATCTACATGCACAGCGACAAGCTGGTAGCTGATCGGCGCTTTACGTTGCCAGGCATGGAGCAGGTGCACCAGAACCAGCGAATCCACCCCACCGGAAACAGCCACCAGCACGCGGTCGCCATTGGCGAGCATACCATAGTCGTGCATGGCCTGCCCCACCAGCCGGTTGGTTTTGTCCGGCAGCCGTATGTGTTGCGTCACAGAGCTATTTGGCCAGATGCGTGCACTCGTGCAGTTTACTGGTCAAACCATCACGGGTCAGCTCTTCTGCAGTTAGCCAAGCCATACCGCGGCGGCCGGCTTTACCGATGGAAAAAAGATTGTCCATCAAAGCCTGCTGCTCTTCTTCAAAACGACCATGGCAGAGTACCGTGCCGTTATCCACTTCATAAAGACGATAGCTCAAGGTGACTGCCGCTGGCTGCTGCACGCCATAGGGCCCACCTTCGCGCTCGATATAGCGGCTGAGTGATGTTTCCAGAATGGCGTTGCAGCCTATACTGTGCGCCACCTCACGGGAGGCCGCAAGTTTGACTACTGCCTCGGGCGATTGCAACCCGATCACCTGTTCTGCCTCAAGAAAACGCGCCTTGCTGTTGTTGCTGAGGACCTCGTGCAGGACGGTATCCACCACCGTAGCCCCGGCCGTAAGATTTTTTTCTTCATCAGCCGAGAGCAGGACATCATCTGCCAACGACACCTGCACCGGCAAAACGCCAAAACAGCTCACCACAGGCGCTGCAGCCTTGCCTGTTGCTGAAGCTGCCGGGTGCTGCGTATCAGCGGTGGTTGAGGCACAGGCTGCGGTCAAAATCAAGGCGCCTAGCATGGCGCCAAAAAGCAAGAAACGTTGTGCTATCACGGTGGACCTCCCTGTCCAGGTGGGGGTGTACTAAGCATGGGTCTGAAATGGAATCCTGTTTTGCAAATGTATACCAAAACATATCAATACAATACCACGACACAGCAGGCAGACCGACTGTACATGGACTATACATCTACTTTGTCACCTGGTCATCACCTGTATAGAAGACGCGGCACTTATAGTGTTCCTTTGGAGGAAAGCTGTCCTGCCAGGCCTGGCAGGAGCGTGGTTGCCTGACGCAGGGCTTGACCTAAGGCCTTGAAGACAGCTTCAATAATATGGTGCCCATCCTCGCCGTGGAGCACGTCCACATGGAGGGTACAGCCTGCGTGCAAGGAAAAGGCCCGCAAAAACTCCCTAGCCAGGCAACTGTCAAAAGTGCCTATTTTTTCTGGTAAAGGCGGGGTCTGGTAGTGCAAATAGGGTCGATTGGACAAATCAAGACACACCCTGGCCAAGGTCTCGTCCATGGGCACGTAGGCATGACCGTAGCGGCAGATCCCCCCTTTATCGCCCAGGGCCTTGGCAAAGGCCTGGCCAAGACAGATACCCGAATCTTCCACACTGTGGTGGTCATCAATATGGGTATCCCCACGGACCTGGAGCGTCAAATCGAAAAAACCGTGCACAACCAGAAGCGTCAGCATATGATCCATAAAGCCGACACCGCTGCCCACTTCAGCCCGCCCGCTACCATCAAGGGCAAGACTGAGCCGAATATCGGTTTCGCGGGTGATTCGCTCTACACGTGCGCTGCGCCGGGCCTGGTCGTTCATATATTCTCCTGGGACTCTACAGGCAATTGGACGGAAGGCATAACCATGGACCGACACTGCGCTGGACCATGCATCGCTTCCAGAATATCCTGGCACTCTAGCGAATTTCTCGGCGGGATTCAATATCTGCCTGTCTTGTACACAGGATAACCCAGGAATAGCGGTCTGCATATTTTCCAGCTTGACCTCTGCCCTGGCCGCATTGCTGGCAAAAGAACAGCTTGTTTGCATGCGAAATAAACTTTTTTATTGACATCACCAGAAAGAAAAGACTATAGTCGTCTTCTGCTATGTTTCATTGCAGGCGGGAATAACTCAGTGGTAGAGTGCAACCTTGCCAAGGTTGAAGTCGCGAGTTCGAATCTCGTTTCCCGCTCCATAAAAGGTTCCAGGCTCGAACCGTTGTTCGAGCCTTTTTTTCTAGTCAGGATGCAAAGCAGATGAAAACCTATTACACACCGGTCGATGAAATTGAACGGAAGTGGTATGTGGCCGATGCCGACGGCAAGGTGTTGGGACGTATCGCCACCGAGATTGCCACGCTTCTGCGGGGCAAGCACAAACCGACTTTCTGCAACTTTCAGGATAATGGCGATTTCGTCATTGTGGTCAATGCCGAGCGTGTTCACCTGACAGGCGGTAAGCTGGACAAAAAATTCTACTACCGCCACTCTGGCTATCCCGGCGGTATTAAAGAGCAGACTGCGCGTGAAATACTCACCAAGAAGCCCGAGGAATTGATCCGCAAGGCGGTGCAGGGCATGTTGCCCAAAAACAAACTTGGCCGGGCTCAGCTGAAAAAGCTGAAAATTTACGCTGGCAAAGAGCACCCACACCAAGCGCAAAAACCAGAAATCTACGAGATCAGCTAAACCTGTTCAAGGGAGCGCACATACATGGCTCAGGAAAAAACCTACGCAACTGGTAAAAGAAAGACTGCGACCGCCCGTGTTTGGATTAGCCCAGGCAGCGGGCAAGTAACGGTCAATAAAATGCCGGTGGCCGAATATTTTGGTAACATCTACTTTGAACCCAAGGTAGCCCACCCCTTTGTCGTTACTGAAACAATGGATCAGTTCGATGTGGTGGCCACGATGACGGGCGGCGGTAAATCTGCCCAGGTAGATGCACTGGTGCATGGCATTGCCCGTGCTCTGCAAGAACTCAATCCGGAGATGCGGCTGCCGCTCAAAAAGGCTGGCCTGCTCACCCGTGACCCCCGGGCCAAGGAGCGTAAAAAATACGGACTTCGCGGTGCCCGCGCCCGTTTCCAGTTCTCCAAACGTTAATCAGCAAGAACCGCATCTTTCTGCGAACTCTTTATCTGACCAAAAAAGGAATAACGAGCGTGCTCGTTATTCCTTTTTTTGTGTTTTTTTGTATGCTGGCCAAATGCAGTCCATCTATGCAGGAAATAAGCCCACTGCCGGTCGAACATCAAGTCATGCAAAAGAGATAACTGCCTTGTCGATAAAATCACCAATTCCATACAGGCCAGGCGCGCCACCAATTTTTTTGTGAGGAAAGAATTATGTTAGATGTTGGCATCATAGGTGCTTCGGGCTACACCGGGGTGGAACTCATCCGCATCCTGGCCGGCCATCCGCAGGTGCGACTCTGTGTGGCGACCTCACGCCAATACGCAGGCAAAACCATTGCCGAAGTCTTCCCCAGCCTGAACAAGCGCATTGATATCCGTTGCGAAAATCTCGGCGTAGATGAACTGATCCACCGTGCTGATTTTTTCTTCACCGCGGTTCCCCATAAAACCGCCATGGACATCGTACCCCAGCTGCTGGCCGCTGGAAAAAAGGTGGTGGATCTCAGTGCAGACTACCGCATCCACGACCAGGCACTGTACGAAGAGTGGTATCAGCCGCATAGCAGCCCACAACTGCTGGCCGAGGCAGTGTATGGCCTGCCGGAACTCTACCGGGACGATATCCGACGCGCACGCCTGGTGGCCAACCCGGGCTGCTACCCCACCTCCATCATTCTGGCCCTGGCACCGCTGTTGCGCGCCGGGTTCATTGATCCAGCCACCATTATTGCTGATGCCAAATCAGGCACTTCTGGGGCCGGCCGCGCTGCGAGTGTGGCCAACCTCTACTGTGAAGTGGCCGACAGCTTCAAAGCCTACAAGGTTGGCGGCGTGCATCGTCATATCCCGGAAATAGAGCAGGAGCTGAGCCTGGCCGCACAAAGCGCTGTACGGATTTCCTTCACCCCGCACCTTTTGCCCATTTCACGCGGTATCCTCAGCACCATCTACGCCTCCTTGAGCGAGGCAGGCAAAGCAGCCGACCTGCAGGAACTCTACAACGAAACCTATGGCAGCGAGCCTTTTGTTCGGGTTTTGCCCGCAGGACAGCAGCCTGCCACTCAGCATGTGCGCGGCACCAACTGCTGCGATATCGCTCTGCAGCACGATACGCGCACTGGGCGGATCATCATCACCTCGGCTATTGACAATATCGGCAAGGGTGCTTCCGGCCAGGCCGTGCAGAACATGAACCTGATGAATGGTTTTGCCGAAGAAACAGCCCTGATGGGAGCTGCCTTCTTCCCCTGATGAAGCGAATTATCCGACTGCTGATCGCCTATGATGGCAGCGCTTACTGCGGTTGGCAGCGGCAACGCCAGGGCGAGGTAACCGTGCAAGCAACCCTGGAAAAGTGCCTGCACACCCTGTGCGGCCATTTCCCCACCGTGCATGGCGCTGGCCGCACCGATGCAGGCGTGCATGCCCAGGGCATGGTGGCCCATTTCCACACCTCGGTAGGCCATCCGCTTGCGGCCTTTTCCAAGGGCCTCAATTCCCTCCTACCGCCAGACATCCGCATCTTAAACGCCCAGGAGGCAGCCACCGGCTTCCACAGTCGCTTCAGCGCCTGGGCAAAAACCTACCGCTACGATTTCTATACAGAGCCGGTAATGCTGCCCACACACCGCCTGTACATGGCTCACCTACCAGGTGCTTTTGATCCTGAACCAGCCCGACAAGCCCTGGGGCAACTCCTGGGTACGCACGATTTTTCCAGCTTCGAACGCTCTGGCTCACGCGACCTGTCAAACCCCGGCGGCCGCGGCGCAGTACGCACCCTGATGCAGGCAGAATGCCAGCCCATGACGCAAATGGCATATGGCTGGTCGCTCCGCCTGCAAGGCGATGGCTTCCTCCGGCAAATGGTGCGCATCATTGCCGGTACGATCATTGAAGTCGGCCAAGGGAAACGTTCACCAGAGAGCGTGGCACAGATCCTTGCAGCCAAGGATAGAAAGGCCGCTGGACAGACAGCACCTGCCTGCGGTCTTTTCCTGGAAGAGGTCCATTATCCATTCTCTGCCTAGACCACACAACCTGTTTGTATGTTTATTGCCACCTGCCCGCTCATCCTTGCTTCTGCCTCGCCCAGAAGGCAGCAACTATTTGCAGCCCTTGGCCTGCACTGTACGTGTATTCCCGCCACCATTGATGAGACCCCGTTGGTCGGCGAGACACCCGCAGCCTTTGCCGTACGCATGGCAGAGGCCAAGGCCGCAGAGGTTGCAACTACGCAGGATGCAGCAGCCTGTGTCATTGGCGCAGATACCGTGGTCACCATTGACGGCCGCATCCTGGGTAAACCGGCCAACCATAGGGAAGCTCTGCGCTTTCTTGAACTACTCAACGGCAAGACCCATAGCGTCATTACCGGCTATGCGCTCCAGGCTCGGGGCCACGGCGTGCTGCTGCATGACCATGCGACGACCCGTGTTCGTTTCGGTCATTTCAACCAGGACACCCTGGCGGCCTACGCCAACACCAAGGAACCGCTGGACAAAGCTGGTGCCTATGCCATTCAGGGAGCGGGCGCCTTTCTGGTTGCCTCGATAGATGGTTCCTGCACCAATGTCATTGGTCTGCCTGTCCAGGCCATCGTTCACAGCTTGTTGGCGCATCGGTTCATTCGGCCGGGCAGTGCACCGCTTCCAGACACAGCCTAACCTGACACAATTGCTCTATCCCACCAACTCCCTGATCCAACTACTCCGTCCTTTTTGGCTGCCACGTGCTGGAACTGATGGTAGAAGAATAGCTCAAAATCATCTCTGGTTGATCAGGCGCTCTGCACCGGCAACTGCGCGCCTTCCTTGGGCGAAAAATCCAGCACTGGCTCCCAGAGCAGGCAGACACGAACATCATAAATATCGCTTTTCCTGGGTGCTATCGCCACGGTTTCAAGCTCGACCAAGGCGGGATCCCAACCAGTGCTAAGTTCCTGCACCTTTTGTTGCAACTCGGCCACCATGGTTTGTAACTCTTGCTCCAGGCGCGACACCTCATTCTGGGCCAACTGCACATCCTGCCGCTCCTTCAACAACTGGCCGGCATTGCGTACTCCCCGCACCGATTTATTGGCCGTGGTGGAGCTCAGCGCCTTTCTTCCCAAAAAGGCTCCCAGAATAGCCGAACCAACAGAGATGGCCGTTTCCATGCCCTTGGCCCGCACATCGCTTTGCTCCTTATCGAGCCTGGCCTCAGCCCGTTGCAGTCGATCTTGCAGTTGTTGCTGCTTTTTACCATAGACCTGCTCCAGGGTGGTGATGGCAGCTTCTTTTTTGGCTGCCAACGCGCTGGCGATACGCTGCCTGAAGTCCTGCTCTGCCTCCTCTGGTGCAGATTCCAGCCCCAGCTCCTTTACCCGAAAAATACGCAGCAATTGGGTACGGTAAAGATGATCAGCCAGGCGTTTTTCCTCGTCGTTGAAATTTTTACGCACCTTCATATCTGCCGGAAGATCGGCAAAAAGTACTGACTCTGGTGCCTCGCTCTGCAACTGCTCAACTGTGATGGGAAAGGCCTGCGCCCTTTCCCAGCTTGCCCCTTCGCCGGCCTGGGGCAGGGCCACTTGCAGGCGGATTTCCGTAATTTGGTCAATTCCCCTGCGTTGGTCCACATTGCGCACCGCAGCCAGCCCCAAAAGAGAGGCGCTGTACTGCTGTTCTGCCGCTGGCATGGGCGAGGGCACATAGTATTGTATGATACTGCCGGCAAGAGGCGGCCTGACCGCGCTAAAGGAAAGTGTCCCATCCATGCTTGCTCCAACAGGAGTTGTTGCTGTTTGTTCGGCTGCGGCCGGCTGTGCCGCGCCAGGTGCCAAACGGGCCAGTTCGACCAGGGAGATGGGGCCCTTAAGATACGACATCACCCAGCGGGTGGTAAACAGGACTGGTTCGTTCCGGTGGGCCGAATATAAAAGAAACGAGCGCTCCTTAGCCATAATGGCTGACAGTAGACATTAAAAGACCTGCCCCTTGCAAACATGGGTTATTCTGGGAGTCGAAACAATCCACCAAAACAGAGCCACAACCAAGGAGGCAGGTCATGAAACAGTC
>Ga0334889_1003400_pt1 | contig 15820 bp, 16 predicted proteins | sample GraSluR1_MG_2_FD_207222 | JGI IMG/M metagenome (GOLD analysis project Ga0334889, IMG submission 207222) | Sludge microbial communities from methane-producing bioreactor in Wageningen University, Netherlands - Granular Sludge_8_08-R1 | ecosystem: Engineered > Bioreactor > Anaerobic > Unclassified... | reverse complement strand
CGATCGCTCTCAGTACCCCAAATCAAGCAGATGGAGGGTTTGCAGGCAAAACGGGGATCTACATCTATCCTCCGTATGACTTTCGATTGGTCGATCAGATCATTACCAACTTTCACCTGCCCCGTTCTAGTCTTCTTTTGTTGGTTAGCGCCTTCAGCGGACGCGAGTTTATTCTGCGCGCGTATCAGAAAGCCGTCGAGATGGGATACCGGTTTTTTTCTTTCGGTGACGCATGCCTCCTGAAGTGAACCCGAAGCAATCAGCCACTGTTGCCTTGGCGGGTCTTTCATCCGCGCTCTCTATGGCCGCTTTGTGGGCCGGTTTCTTGATTCCCATTTCTCGAACGGCTTTCTTGATCGCAACTTCGATCATTTTGAATATCACCATCCGATATGCGAGTAAAAAAACCGGTCTGATTGCCTTTGTCTCAACGGTTTTACTGGGCTTTCTGCTTATTCCTTCCCGATCTGTGATTTTTTCCTATCTTCTGATCTTCGGTATGTATCCCTTGTGGAAAGGGTTCATAATGAACACCCCATTCAAAGCGCAATGGGCGCTCAAACTGATCTACCTTAACGCTATGGCGCTGGGAATTCTAGGGGCTGCTTCTTGGATCGTTGGTGATCTCTTCCCTATTTGGGATCGACTCCAAAACTGGCACAAATACATAGTTCTTTGCGTCATACAAGGAGGATATGTGGTATACGACATCATTTTGGATTATACTTTCGCTGTTTTCCACCGGTTTTATCACCGACACTTCACTCGTTAGGAGGAATCGATTGTGAACAAACTATGGGTATGTATGCTTGCTGGTATGTTGATCCTGACCGGTCTTTTCGCTCAGGCACAAGAAGGATACGCGCTTTCTTTATCCAAAGAAGGGGAAGAAACGGGTATCGGGGTTTCTTGGGAGGAAATCGAGTATGTTTTTGAAAGCCAACTCGATTACTTCTATCAATATGAAGGGTTTGACGCGGTCTTTGATGGGCTTTTTGTCAAATTTGACATAGCGGAAAACTTGGCACAAGAACGATTACTCGAACTGTATCTGGACGAAAACCCTGAGCCTATTGATCCGGAGCAGCTCAGTATTCGAGTGTCAGAGACAGTCCTGATGCCGGGTGATGAGCCTTACATCACTCTGGAATGGATTGAAGCGGAGTTTGGTTCTATGGATGAATACATCCAGACCATGACCCGACAACTTGAGTTGGAAATGCAAAAAGAACTTTTGTATCAGAAGGTTGCTCAGGTGAGTCGCGAAGAGATGGAAGGGTATTTTGAGCAGGAGCGGCAATCCCTTTCCCGCGATTATGATCGGGTATGGGCCAAACACATTCTTGTCGAAACGCTGGGAGAAGCCGAAAATCTAAAAGAATCCATACAAACCGGAGAAATCTCTTTTGAAGATGCAGCCGCTCTATTCTCATTGGATGCGCACAACAAGAACGAGGGCGGGGATCTGGGTTGGTTTTATTACGGCCAAATGGTTCCGGAGTTTGAACAAGCTGCTTTTGCTTCGAAACCCGGATCGTTGGATGGACCCATTCAGACTCAGTATGGATATCATCTGCTCTATATCGTCGATCTGGAAATTCTTACAGAGTATGATCAATTCGATTCAACAGACCTCTTCTTTTCCATTCAAAGAGAGATGGAACATGAAAAATATCATCAATTTATGAACGCCTACGCCCAGAGTCATCAAATAGATTATACGTATTATGGCAACCTAAAAGCCCTTATGGATTTCATCAATGTGTACACACTGGGTTTTGAAACGGGCGATTTTTCTCGGGCGCTGAGATTTTTGCGGGAGTATTCGGTTTTCTCAGGCGACATGGACGGGATGGCTTTTTATGAGATCGCATTGGAAGCGGTATTGGAAGCGTACCTATATGGTATGGTCATGCTCAGCGATGAAGAATACGATCTGTTTCTCGCCAAGCGGTTGGATAACCTTAAATCCCTTTCCCAAATCCCCCAAGCGGAGTATTCGGCCCTAATCAAGTATTTCCAACTGAATCCACACGATTCCGATATGGCCATCCGCCTTTTCAGCGCGCACATCCATCGATTGTTGGAAATGACCTATGATGATTTCATGTTCATGTACTACGGGGAAGCGATTATCAACAATTTGATGCAGGTAAGGCCGATGGTTACGGAAATCGCCTTCGATGAAGAGGCTTCCGCAGAAAACCAGATCAAAGCGCTCATCCTCATCGCTGAGATTGACTTGCTGGCCGGTAATCAAGAATCCGTTAAAACTCTGATGAATCAGGTTCTGGAACTTAATCCCGAACATGAATACGCAAGGTCTATTCTTTATGCGTTGCAAGAGGACGAATAAAGGGTTGAAGCGCTTTTTTATTCAACCGATAAATTCCCAGGGCGCGTGTAAGCGCCCTGATTTTTTGGGAGGGGATATGCATAGGGAACTGGAGATTGCCCGAAAAACGATTTTTGAAGGGGCCATCATAACCGTGCGGATTGATCGGGTTCGGTTGCCGAACGGAAAAGAAGCAACGCGTGAAGTAGTTTCGCATCCAGGCGCAGTGGCCGTGTTAGCAGTTACCTCGGGAAAAAAAGTCCTGTTGGTCGAGCAGTTCCGAAAACCCATAGAAAAAAATTTACTGGAAGCGCCTGCAGGAAAGCTCGAACCAACCGAATCGATTGAATCGTGTGTCAAAAGAGAGTTGGCAGAAGAGACTGGGTATCACAGCGACATGTGGATCCCGATCGGATCGATTTTTACGACAGCCGGATTCAGCGATGAAAAAATCTGGCTCTTTCTTGCTTTGAATGCCCAGAAAGGGAAAGCTCAACCGGATGAAGACGAGTTCCTTTCCCTTCATACAGTTGATTGGGATTGGCTTTGGGCGCAAGCGGAAACAGGCGTTATTGAAGACGCGAAGACCCTTGCGCTTCTGATTCGAGCAAAATCTAAAGTAGAAGCCTATTTTGACGATATACCTACTGACAGGAGGGAATCATTTTGATCACACTCATTCGCAATGGTGAAGAGATTCAGCTTTCCGAAGAAGGATACGACTCATTCGGGAGCTTTTATGACGCGCATAAAGTGGACGGTGAGGTTCTTGCATTTTTATCCATCAATGATCAAGAAATTCCGGTTGACCGGGTCCAAGAGCTAGCCAAAGCTCGTTTTGAGGGAGGAGAAAAGATCGTAATGGATTTTGAACCTGCAGTCCGCTTTACCCTCAAATTACTCGCCAACATCGAGGATTATATCCATTCATTTCAAAAAGCGGTGCCCCAGTTCGCCTCATCGATTGCTCAGGGAGATCCAAAAGCCCTTGAGAGTATGTCGAACGTGTACGAGGGAATCAAAGCCCTTGAAACCATGAAAGAGAGCCTATTCGCCTTAACCGGTACCACGATTTCCGATTTTGGTCAACTCAAAACCAAAGAGTCCGAGCTAACTGGGATTCTTCGCCAAATAAACCAGGATTTGGAAAGCAAAAACTTTGAGTCTTTGGCCAAAGTCTTGGGAGAGCAATTGCCTGAGTCTTTGTCTTTCTACCATGAGTTGTTCGCTCAGGCCAAAGAATTGCTCATAGAGAAACGTTCCTAGAAAACGATCCTTGATCCAAAAGGACAGGAAAAGCAAGAAGGGAGAGATACAGATGTTGAAACGCGACTACCTGGAAAATCAGATCACAACCGCCACCCCTGCAAAATTGGTCGAGATGTTGTACACCGGAGCCATCCATTTTCTGGAAACGGCCATAAGAGCAATGGATAACAAAGATTTCGACTTAGCCCATGCAAAAACAACCAGAGTTCAGGATATTGTGATGGAACTCAATGTCTGTCTGGATCTTGAAAAAGGCGGAGAGATCGCCCAGAGCCTTCGATCTTTGTATCTCTATATGTATGATCAGCTGATCAAAGCCAACACCAAAAAGGACTCAGCCCTCGTGGCAGAGGTTCAAAAGCTTCTGATTGATTTGAAGGATACGTGGGTTCAGGCTATGAAAGATCAGGGATCGCTTGCGGAAAAGCTGCCCAATCCGAACCAATCACGGCTTAACGTCGCAATTTAACAGACTTTGCGTATACTTCCCGTTCGATTTTGCTTCCGGATACCTTCCGATAGAAGAAGAAGGTAAGGATTGCGTTGAGCAGATAAAAGCATCCGCTGATTATAAATAGTTGCGTGTATCCATTTGCAGAGGTGACCATGAAGCCAAACGCAAAAGTAGCCAAAGCGCGCATCGAGTTGTTCACAAGGTTGGAAAGCCCTTGGATGCTTGTTACTGTGTTTGGAGGCAGATGAGAAAAGACCAAGACTGATACGATCGGATTCACCATGTTCATTAGGACAAATCGCATGGAGTAGGTAGCGGTGAAGCCCAACGGTTCCCGAATGAATGCCATGGCAAAAATCAGGGGAACGACCAAGAAATGACTCCATAGAAGCAACCGGGAAGGCCCCACGAACCGCCCCATTTTCGGGCTCAAGATCGACCCTATAGCGGTTGCAAGCTGAGCAATGGCAAGAACCACGCCGATCAGAGTTGCGGATAATCCAAAAAGATCACGAAAGATCAGGTTTCCGAAGTGGATAAACAGCCCTGCGCCAAAACCAATACACATCGTTGACGAGAGGAAATAAAAAAGAACAAACTTCTGGCCAGGATCAAACTGAAGCTTCGCTTTTTCGCGGATAACTGTATCTGGAATCTTTCGATACGGAACAAGCGCGGCGATTTCGATTGCAATCATGATAATCAGAGCTGTTTGTAACCCAAACAGATCCCCGAACCAACCCCCAAGGAAATTCCCCACTACCCCCGTTGCCATGTTGAGGCCGAAGTTCATCCCAAACCATTTTGCGCGCGTGTCTTGACTTGTGTTGTGCAAAAGCAGGGTAATCAGAGTTGTCATTCTGCATGCGTTGAACCCTCCATAAAGAAAAGAAAAGAGCAATAGAAGCGTGGGAGACAATACTTGCACCCGCAATAGTCCAAAGGTGATGGATCCAAGAATCGATATCAGGAGCATTTTTCTCCGGCCCCATCTGTCTGCAACAATCGCAAGGAGAAAACCGAGGATTGCCGCGCCCCATAGGATAAACGATTGAGCGTTTCCGATAAGGACGTTCGAGACTTCCATCTCCCGAAGATAGAGGTTGTAGACTGTAGCGTATCCATGATGGGCAAGACCCACGATGAAGGTGAAACTCATGATACGTGCAACGACCAGAATGATCCCTTCTTTTCAACAAATCAGACTTCATTCGATTGCTATTATACCACAAACGGTTCGATAACCGAAGTATATGATTCCCCAACTCTTTTCTCAAATCGATGCCATACAACCGATCTCATCCATGATTCGATGGATGAGCATTCTTTTTTTTCGCTTTTTGTTTTAGGACCCGCTCCACCTCCTGGATAAAGCCTTCGATTGTCAGAGGTTTCGAGAGGAACCCATCGATTTTGGAAGGTTCGGCCAGGATTTTGCTCCTTTCATCTGTTGCTGCAGTTAACGCAATGATTGGGGTGTTCGTTCCTCTTTCCTGCTGGCGAATCTGCGAAACGGCTTCGATCCCATCCATTTCAGGCATAATGAGATCCATTAGGATCAGATCCGGTTTCGTTGCCTTCCATTGCTTGACCGCTTGAGTCCCTGTTGTGGCTTCCACCACTTTTGCGTTGGGGAGAATTCGGGCAATGATCGCTATGACCAATTTCATGTTGATCGGATGATCCTCTGCAACCAAAATGGTGTTGCATTTTTCTGTCCAACCCGCATGAGAATCGATTGGTTGGACGTCTTTAATATAAGGCCATTCTTCACTGGCTCCCTCGGCTTCATGAACTGCCGTTGTTCTCAAGAGAAAAGAGAAAACGCTGCCCTTCCCAACTGAGCTTTGCACTTCGAGCGAAGATCCCATTGCCTTTACAATTCTTTGCGAGATTGCAAGACCCAAACCCGTTCCCTGTTGCTTGCTGCGATCTGGTGGTTCGATTTGATAAAAGTTTTCGAAAAGCCGCGCTTGGTGTTCTATGTGAATACCGATCCCGGTATCCTGAACAGAAAACAGGATATCTATCGAGCTATGATCTTCCGTTCCACCAATGACTCTCACTTTTAAAGTAACAGAACCGTGATCGGTAAACTTGACAGCATTTCCCAACAGATTGAGAAGCACTTGTCTGAGCCGGTCGGGATCCGTTTCCACATGATCAGGGATATCGGGCGATAGCTCCGTGGTTAAAACAAGCCCTTTTTCCATGGCTGCAAAGCGTACGGAATCCATAGAAGATTGGCATACTTCGATAATTGAGGCAGGCGCGCTTCGGATCACCATCTTTCCCGCCTCAATTTTGGATAGATCCAGAATATCATTCACCAAGACCATCAGATTCTGCGCTGATGAGAGGATATATCCCACATTCTCTTTTTGATTCGCGTTCATATCTGTTTGGGAAAGGAGTTGGGCAAAACCAATCACGCCATTTAGTGGTGTTCGTATCTCATGAGATATGTTCGATACAAACATACTCTTTGCCTTGTTTGCAATGTCTGCCTCTTCTTTCGCCTGACGGAGTTGCTGTTCCATCTCTTTCCGTTCGGTAATATCCAAACAAGATCCGATATACCCCTGAAACCCTTCTATAGAGTCGATCATCGGGTGCGCGTGATCAAGAACCCATCGGTACTGCCCGTCATGCCGTTTCAAACGATATTCCATCGTAAAACTGTTCAAGCCCTCGTAGGCTTGATCGTAAGCGTTCATACACCGTTTTCGATCCTCACTGTGAATCTCGTTCAACCACAGCTTTCCCCGTTCAGTTTCCATTTGCTTTCCGGTAAAAGTTAACCAGGGTTCATTCAACCAGGACGTGGTATGGTCAGTCCCTGTCATCCAGATCATGGCAGGAGTGGAATTGGCGACAAAAGAAAAGAGTTGTTGGCTTTTTCGCAGCGAAGCGTTGGCTTGGTTCCTCTTTGTAATTGCGCGGATCAAGGCAATGATAATCGCCAGCTGTAGAGACAAACCCAAGGCGATGAGGATATAGAGTTGAGTCCTTTGGGAAACCAGCTGCTGTTGATCCGCTTTTTGTTTTGTGATATCCATTGCGCTGAATGTGATCCCCAACGAGGGATCCTGAGGGTCCAGAAAAGAGGATGTAATCAAAACATCGATAACAGACCCATCCTTCCTCAGCCACTTTGCTTCTATGGCGCTTGTGATGGACTTTTCCAAAGACGGATAGAGTTGCTGGCCCACTCGCTCGAATTCTTCATAGCTTTCATAGATCATCCGGACGCTTTGACCGATCAATTCATGAACTGAATACCCAGTGAACAGTTCGGCCACTTCGTTGATTTCTATGATTGTCCGGTCCCGGACAATACCGATCGCCAAAGGAACACTCCGGAAGATGCTAGAAAGCGTTCGTTCTTGTTCGATCACCTGCTCAACCGCTTCAATCCGTTGGGATATATCGTGGATGATCGAAAAAAGGAGGTTCTGTCCTTCCCACACGACTGGCCATGAATACACTTCGACCGTTCGAACATCGCCGTTTGCTAGCTTATGAGGAAAGATGAAGTAGTTCCTTTCCTCTGCAATTGCCGCCAAGCGTTCCTCACGAACCTGAGATGGGGTGAGTGTGTTTATCTCTTGTATGGTCATGGACCGAAGCTGATCCAAAGGATACCCGTAAAATGAAACCGCAGCTTGATTGGCGTCTACGATCGCACCAGAGTTTGGCTCGATCAGAAGCATGACAACCCCGTGTTCCTGAAAAAACGAAAAATCGAAAAACTCTTCTGAAGCCAAACCAGTTTGGACAATCAGAAAAAAAAGAGAGCTGAAAAGGACGAAAATCCTTATTTTCATGAGGGACTCCCCCTTTGAGAGCATGATTGATAATGTTCTTTGTCGAATCAAACAGCTTTGTTCTTTTTCGGAGATTGAGCACAGGTTTCAAGTACCGGAATCAAAAGAGCTTCCCTGACCCAATTCTGATTCTTTTCGATTGAAATGATTATATCATAGATACTTCGTTTCTATGGGAGGAACAACCGTTTTAAGATCATGGTATAATCAGAGAGAAACATGACATCCCCTAAGGAGGAACAGAATGATGAAACGAATGATTGCGCTTTCTATAACGATCGGCCTTCTTGTCTTTACGCTTTCTTCATGTATGACCCTGTTTCTTCCCGAACCTTCTTTGCTTTCTCCTGCGAATCAATCCACAATAAGCGGAACGAGCGTCCAATTGGAATGGGTCAAAGCAGAAGGAGCGGTATACGATCTTTGGATGTGGACCACAGAGAACAGAATGAGGATCATTGCGCAAGATTTAACAAAGAATCGGTTTACATACTATGGGATCAAACCAGGGATGACCCATCACTGGCGGGTTGTTACACGCAAAGGGCTTGCAATTACTGTTAGTTCTGTCTACCAATTCGATGTGACGGGATATCAATACTATGGGGTTGTCTATGGCGCTTCGGATTACTCCGGAAGCGGATGGTCCAATCTTCCGTTGACCGCCAACGACGCAAACGATTTGGATTTCGCTCTCAAACAGCTAAAACCGGCTTATATGATTCAACAAAAACGTACGGGCCAGGTAACCTCAACACAGATCTTTTCCGACTTGGATCAGGCCGCTTCCCAAACTCCAAGTGGAAGCGTTTTTCTATTCTTTTACGCAGGGCACGGCGGAAGAACAGGAAATGAATCCTATCTAGCCACAACGGACGGTCAAAGAGTGACAGTGTCCCAGCTCCGGGAGCGGTTGGATCAGATTCAGGGACCTAAAATTGTCATCATCGACGCGTGCAACTCCGGAAGCTTTACCAACCTAATTCCGGGCCTTTCGGAGCATGAACGAAGAACGATCGCCGAAAGAGAGCTTCAAGCATTCAATGCCGGGGTGATCGAAGCGTTCGCTTCCCCTATTGGCTCGCAAACCGAACGGTCATCCCCATACCCTTATTACGTGCTGACTGCCGCGTCGATCCACCAATCTTCATGGGAGTCTTCTATTCTGCAAAATGGGGTATTTAGCTTCTTCCTGCTCGATGGGATCGGAGATGTCGGAATCGACAACCCGACAGGTCCTTTCAACTACACATACGACGCAGATGCTAATGGAGACGGAATCATTACGTTGAAAGAAGGTTTCGAGTATGTTGCTCCAAGAGCCCGTCAGTTCATTATGGACCAAGGACGACCCCCGCAAGACGCGCAGGTCTCTCCTTCATCCTCTCACTTTCCGGTTGCGCATTATTAGGAATGATCTAAGCAAAAGAAAAACCACCCAATCATGGGTGGTTTTGTTGCGAGAAACCTTACGCGCTTCCTATGATCAGTAAATCAGCCATGGTTGAGTCAGATGCAAGATTAAAAGACCCCAGAAGGCAAAATCCAATCCGATATGGATGATTCTCCATTTTCGGAAGGATTTCCAAGCCAGCCCAACCAATCGAATTCCGAGTAGCGCAATAATGCCGATCCAGAGCAAAAGACCGGTATGCATCATCAACGTTTGGCCCAATGCTAGATATCCGTGAAGGATTCCCGTAACAACCATCAGAAGGCCTGTCAGGGGGTGAGATTTCTGTAGCGCGGTGAGCAGGATCTTCAGCCATCTGGGTTGGACCTTTTTCTCTTTGGCTGTTTGTCTTTTTCTCCAGACTTTCCATATCCTCCGAACCAGGAACAATAAGAAATTCCATATGGCCAAAACCACTGTCAACCAAGCGAACCCTATATACATCTCGATCCTCCGTTATTCTAAGATGATGCCGATGGGTTGATCGATCCGAGTGTCAACCAGACGGTTTTGCTGGATCTGATGGTGGGAATTCCGTTGCACCCATTGCTCGGCTTCGGATTGAGTAAAGACAAACAAGCCTACCAAAAAACCTCGATCCACACGAGAAACGGGATGAGGGGCGCTCCTCACTAAATCGAATGTGAGCTCCTCCCCACCACTGTGCCGTCCCAAATGATTCCCTGCGCTCCACCTTGCGGATTGGGTAAAGTCATAGACTTTTCCAAAAGCGCTCACATACACCGCTGAACGAGTCTTTTTGGATTCCAGTTCCCCGGGGTGGTACCCCAAAAACGCGATGGGCCGTGCTCGTTCAAGCAGTTGATCATTATGTGGTGCGCGCTGCAATATCTGGAATGTGAGTTCTTCTCCGTGGCTGTGTTGCCCCATATGGGCCCCGGTTGACCATAATTCCAGATGGGTCAAGTCATACACAACACCGTGCACACTGGCTAAGACCCGATTCTCTTGCTTCAATTCCGATTCGCTGAGTACGAGATATCCGATCGGAATCATTTTTTCCAGTGCCGAAATGACTATATCAGTATTTTCATCTGAGGAGTGGATGATTCGTCCCATGGCAATTGTCGCCGTTTCTCCTTCCCGGAGTTGATACACGACCCCATCATAAGCCATAAGATCCACCCCATCCAAACCGTTTTCCAACGAAGAAAGAGAAATCCAGCGATGCTCAAGGGAAACATTGCGAATATCCACCTGAGGCAACGGACGCAAAGCGCCCAACAAAACTGAGATCATGATCAGATTCAGCAAAACGATCAATCCAGCTTGTTTCATATATGCTTCACTCCCTTCTTAAGTTATATATATATAATCGATTATATCATATTCAATCAAAATTCGATCCAAAAATCAATCCCTCTTGAGATTGGGGATCCACAGGCTTCTGTTTACTGTTTTTGCGTATAGACGAGGACAAAACGGGTTCCATACAGATCCATATGAGTCCAAAATGCCTTTCTAGGTTCTTCAGAGATGTACTCGTATGCCCGGGTCCCATAAGGGCGATCCAGCATCTCTCGTGTCAGGTCAGCCAGTTCCGGCCATTCGAGGGTTAACGGGTTAGAAAAGATCCGTTCGGGAATGCTGTGATAGACGGCAGTTCCTTCTTTATCCAGCAACCAGATATTGTCTCCCTGGTTCTTCGCTCCTGCGGACACGAAGACATGGTTCCAAAAGGATTCCGGTCGAATGAGGAAGCTGATTGAACCCAAAAAATGGTTGTCCCCCAAAACCGGCCATTCAAAATCCATGGCCATAAACCCTTCAACAGAGAGAAAGAGATCGCTGAGCGTGGGCAATAGGGTCTTGTGCAACCGGATGATCTGTTCCTGATCTTTAATGTCCGACCCTTCGTATCCCCGATAGGCTTCGGGTTCCACATACACCATGTTCCCTTCGGGAGAAACCCAAGATACATCCACAATGATCGGGAATATTTGAACCAACCATTGCAACTGCGAGCGGATTGTTTCCTCCGTTGCCCCTTGATTAGCGATTTTCACTGCGGAAGCGCTCAAATGGCATTCCATGGTGCTAAAGACTTTATACACATCGTGTTCCAAGGCCTTTAGCAATAAAGATTCTTCGATTTCTGGAGGCGGGTCCAACCGAACAGGATTCGGTGTACTCAGGCCAATAATGGACACTAGAATCAATAATAGGATACCTACTCCGATTCTACCGTAATCCGTCATCTCGATCCCTCTCTTTCATTGAAAAAGCACCCCTTCCTCAGGGGTGCATGATATCAAATCTTTCGCGATGTCTACTTTCGAAGTTCCAGCAGCTGTTGGTTACTCGGATCGATCGCCAACCCTCTTTGAACCATTTCTTGGGCTTTTTCATGGTTTCCTGCTTTTGAATAGGCTTCCGCTGCCCCGATAAGGGCTTCCAACTTGTTGGGTTCGACCGATAACACCCGTTCAAACCCTTGAATGGAGTTTTGGAGATTTCCCGTCGGGGAGTAGAGATCCATCCAAGCCATACCGATGATCGCGCGGAGATTATCGGGATCTCTGTCAAGAGCGTTGTTATAAGCCGCTGTAGATCTCATGGCTAGCTGCAATTGACCCAACCCTTGCGCGTGCGCAATCAGCATCATCATTGTTTGCCCGGAAAGCGCGTGTAGTTCAGCATTATCAGGATAAAGGCGCAGCAACTCTTCCAACAGCTTTAGGTATGCCTCATATGTTTCTTTGGATTGATCCGTTTCCAACATTTGTTGAACCCGGGCGATTTGCTCATCGAGTGTTGGTGGTTCTTCGGGTTCCATGATCGTCGTGACTTTTTCTTCTACTGGCCCCGCCCGTTCGGGCCGAATATCTACTGGCGCGGGGGGAGTTTGTGAGACCATGAAGTATCCCATCACATCCATCACGACGGGGATGATCTTAGGCAGCGCATCGACAATCTGCTCCAGAAAAGGTTTCACGTTGCTTACTGGGAGGACTTCTACTTCATGATCCCGAATCACCAAAACTGCGAATGGAAGGAGTTCTACTCCGCCTCCCGAAAACCCGAATATAAGAGGAACGCCTCCGCTTCCTCCGCCAAAACTCGCTTTTTGCTCGAATAGAGGAATAATGTAGGTATTTCCAACAGTAATGGGCGAACCGATCGCACTGTCTGCTGAAATTGCTGCAAAGGCTTCTTTCATCGTCTGCGCGGAAAAGTTTGTCAAATCATTGGATGCAAAACTCCCTACAGCTACAAAGGCAAAAATGAGGATCATTATGCTGATCTTTCTCATCGTACCACCTCCTGATAATCTTCTTTCCAATCGAATTATACCATAGTTTTGAAAATCTCTGATTCGTTTTACCGATGGATTATGATTCAAAAATGGATGTTCGAGAATCTTCAAAGGGGGTAAACCGTTTGCTCCCTTTCAGGTATCCCAACACGAGCTCTTTGAAATTCGGGTACCGTCCAATTTCCTGATCGGTTCGAACGAGACTGTCATTACCCACCAAACCAATTACCTGACCTTTTTCTGGGAGGGTTTCTCCTTGATGGATCAAACGATGGTTTTCCTTCGCATCATCAATCGCGTCAGAATACAAAACCGTTCCTTCCCGAATGATCGCAAAGGAAGTCGAAATTTCTTCCAATTCGTAGATTTCATGGGATGATATGACGACTGTTTTTCCTTCCGCATGGACATAGTCCCGCAAAAGATTCAATACTTCCTGACGGATCACGGGATCTAAGTTTTGAGTCGGTTCGTCCAGAAGAAGCAAATCTGCTCCAGAAGCCATGGTCAAAGCGATATAGAACAAGGTTTTCATCCCCATGGAAAAGGTCTCTACTCGTTCATCCATAGAAAACCGATAATGAAGGGCAAAATTGGAGAAGATCTTATCATTCCATTGAGAGTAGAGCATCTTCCATAATTTCACGTAATCTTCCCCTCGAAATCGATGAAAGGTGAGTCGATCTTCGGTCATCACTGCGATCCGATCTTTCAACCGGGGATGGAATTCTCTTCCGAAGAGCTGGATCTTACCCCGTTCGGGTTGAAGGTCGCCGAATATGCACCGTAAGGTTGTCGTTTTTCCGGCTCCGTTTGGTCCAATGAGAGAAAAGATCTCTCCTTCCGGCACAGTGAAACTGATTTCATTGAGTACGGGTTTGGTACCAAAACTCTTTTTCACGTTCTCAACTTGGATTGTCATCGGGACACTCCTTTCTTGATAAACAAATACCCTGCCAAACCCAATAAACCGACCGCAAAGAGCAGAGATAGAACACCGTTTCCTTGATGGATGGGAGAAATAAACGCGTAGGGGTTGCTGCCTCTTGGGCCAAGACCTCCCAGAATCAAATCCCCGAAGAAGATCAACAACGGGATGCCAAAGTGATCCAATCCTGCCATAACAGAAAGCAAGGCAATGGAAAAATACGCAGTTGAGAAGGTCAAAGATCCAAGCCAATGAAACCCAACCGCTGCAGGATTCATCCCAAACAGACCTCCTCCAATGAACTGTGTCACGGTTGAGATTGTTATAAGAAATAGATAGGATACCCAAAATAAGTCCATCCGAGAAAACGGAAGCGCAGATAGGGATGAGATGCGTTTGTGATGGACATCAGACGGTAGAAGCGATGTCGTCAGGATCAAGAGAAAGAACATACGAATCCCGTAATCCGGAATGAGAAGAAACAACGATAAAACGGCGATTCTTCCGGCCTTTTCACTCAATTCTTTCATGAAATATCCTTCAATTTTTTGGATCATTTTTCCATACCTCCTCAAACAATAGTTGCGCAATATGCAGATCAAGGCTTTCTTGTTTCAATTGATGAACTGTCTTTCGGATTATCTCCAATACTACCGGATCCACGGGTCGTCCCTCCTTGATAAAGTATCCCACTCCGTGTTGCGCGTCGATAATTCCTTCCATCGATAAACGTTCCAACGATCGAATGACCGTATTCATGTTGACACCCAAAAGATTCTGCATTTCACGGACCGGCGGAAGTTGATCGCCTTCTTTTAATCGGCCAAGCAGAATTTCCTTTTTTACCAGATTGATAATCTGGAGATATGCGGGCATTCCACTATGCTTGTCCACTCTTCCGATCATATCCATCCCTACTTTCAGTATGTGGATCGATTGATTGCAATCCGACCTTGACTGTTGATATCCAAAATCCCCTGATTCCCGACAGGTTGTTGGAGATTCAAAACCCCTGTTGTTCCGCTGACCTCTAAATGTCGCGTGCCGTTCCATGTATCGAGATACTTGATGCTCCCGCCAATTGTAATCCCATGGACCGAAATGGATTGAGCGTTCTTGAGTTCTGTCCTCAAAGCAATTGTCACTCCGCTAAACCGCACAGTTTGCGCAACGATTTCCCCGGACTGAGAAAGGGTGGTTGACCGAACATCAATAAGATTGGCGTCGATCGATCCTTGAATGGTGCCCGTCACGACATTCACGCGCACTTCCTCTGATACGCAATGCCCCGTCATGAGTAATACCGTTCCATTGATGGCAATTGATTTTAGCCCTTTGGCGGTTCCAACTACAACCTGAAACCGTGTGTCTTTCCAATTTGGCATGTTTAACGCGATTCCCTGAGTCCGACGTGACAGATTCATCGCGTCGGGATACTGAATCCCCGAAAAACTTGGATCAAACGAGATTTCCAGGTTGACACCTTCAATAGTTAGGGAATCCGAATGGTCTACCCCTGCGTTGGGCAAAAAAAGGAACAATCCATCTCGAGCCGAATAGGAGTAATCCGTTGCTATGTCTCTCCATTGGTCCGGAGGGGTGGGAATGGATGGAGTGTAGGAATACTCCCACGGAGAAAACCAATCGCCCAACGAGCGATCGAACTGCCAAAGGTTGGGAATTCTCAACCATTGATCGATCGACGGGAGAACAAATCGGAATGCGGTCACCCCAATACTGGGGATGACGAAAAAGATGATCCCCAGGGTGATGAGCAGAGCAGAAAACTTCTTGAGCGTCAGGGCAAAGACGATGATGGCAACGAGTCCCAGCAAAATCTTCAAGACCGCAAACGGGACAAGGACCGCCAGTACCGCTAGCCCAATGATGATCAGATACTTCATAATGATCGGATAGTTCTGTGCCATAGTACACCTCCAACGATATATACTTCTATTGTTCTAATATATTATAACACAAGAACATTCCTTTGTCAAGTTTTTTCTCCCTTTTTTTGCCCTTTTAGGGATGAAGATCGTAGCCTACCCTAATTTCCTCCTTGTTTCCTGAAAGGAATTGCCTGAATCCAAAGCTTCTTGGATCTCTTATTCTTCTTGAAACCATGGTATAATTGATATCAACCATTTCCCTATAAGGAGGCAATCCATGCGCACCGTCTCTTTTTTCTTCTGGGTCCCTTTATTGCTTGTATGTTCTTCTTTTCTCTTCTTTGCCTGTATTTCCATCCACATACCTGCTCCTCTCGTTCCCAACCTT
>Ga0334889_1003379_pt1 | contig 15947 bp, 11 predicted proteins | sample GraSluR1_MG_2_FD_207222 | JGI IMG/M metagenome (GOLD analysis project Ga0334889, IMG submission 207222) | Sludge microbial communities from methane-producing bioreactor in Wageningen University, Netherlands - Granular Sludge_8_08-R1 | ecosystem: Engineered > Bioreactor > Anaerobic > Unclassified... | reverse complement strand
CTCTTCGGCGTGCACGAGTACCTGCACGAGCTGCCAGTCGAGCTGACGCTCGGAGCCGGCACGTACTGGATCGAGCTGTTCAATGACACGTCCGGAAGCTCGGAATCGTGGTTCTGGGAAGCCGGCATCCGCGATCCGGCCTACGGTATCGCGGGTCAGGCGTTTACGTTTGACGCGTATCCGCTGGAGTCCTGGAGCTTCGACGGCAGCACGGACATGGCGTACGAGCTGATTTGCGAATGAGCAGTACGCCAAACCGGCGGCGCTAGCCGCAGACCTGTTCCCGGCTTGCCTGGCAGCCGGCCGCGGGCATGTCCGGCCGCAGACCACCCTGCGAGGAGTGGTTTTCTGGTGCCGCGCGGCGGTCGACGACCGGCGAACGGTGGCACAAATAGCGGCCGAGCGAGCGGATGGCCTGGTCACAGGAGCGGAAGACGGGCACGCCCGCGGCCCGAATGCCCTGCACCAGCGCGTCGTAGTGCGGACCGGAGTCGATGCTCACCACGACCGGCTTGTTCGCATCGGCAAAGAGCTTCGGAAGTCGCTCGACCAGTGAGCCGGGCTTGTGAATCTCCTCGGGGGTCGTGAGCATGGCGGGCGTGAGCGGCACGAGCGAGGCGATGACGGCGTCCACTTCCGGGCTTTCAAGCAGGACGCGCACGCATTGCGCGTAGGCCTCATCAGTCGCCATCGGCGTCACGTCGAGCGGGTTGCGCGCGTTGACGAGCTTGTCGAGCTTGAAGCCGGCGAGCGCGTCGGCGAGGCGCCGGAGCGTGTCGTCCGATAAGGTGGCCATCTCGATGTGGTGCCGATCGCCGACGATGTTGTCCGCCATTCCGACGGTTTCGTAGCCGGCGTTGCTGATGGCCGCAACGCGGCGGCCGACGACCGGCTTGCCGTGCAGGGCGGCGGCCAGTTCCAGGACCTGCTCGAACTCGGCGAAGCTCTCGGTCACGATGGCGCCGGCGTTCTCAACGGCCGCCTGGCACACGTCGTAGTCGCCCGCCACCGAGGCCGTATGGCCGGCGGCGGCGGAACGGCCCGAAGACGTGCGGCCGGCCTTGTAGAAGACAACGGTTTTGCCGGCGGCCGTGGCGGCTGACACGGCGCGCACGAACTCATAGCCGCCCGCATTGGCGAAGCCCTCGGCATAGACGCCGATGGCGTCGATGTCGCTGCGGGCTCCGACCACGTGCATCAGGTCGGCGAGGGTGAGGTCGATCTGGTTGCCCAGCGAGAGGGCCAGGGCCGGATCCAGCGCGCCGAGGTTGCTGAGGCGCGTGATGATGAACGCGCCGCTCTGGGAGATTAACGCGACGCGCCGCGGCGGGGCGGACCAGCGCGTGTCCAGCTTCTCCGGCGGAATGAAGAATGTGTCGTAGTATCCGGGGCGCGACTGGATGCCCATGCAGTTCGGGCCGAGGAACACCGGGCCGCCGTCGGGCCGGGCGCGGCCGCGGGCGATGGCCTCTTCCACTTGGCGCTGAATGTCGGTTGAGCCCTCCGTTTCGCCGAGCCCGCCGGGGATCATGATGGCCGCGCCGACTTTGCCGCTGGCGACCACTTCGTCCACGATGCCGGGCATGGCGTTGGCCGGCGCGGCGATGACCAGCAGATCGACCGGCTCGGGCAGGTCGGCGATGGTCGGCACGCAGCGCACGCCGTCCACTTCCTGCTCGTCTTCCTTGATGACGTACAGGTGCTGCGCGGGGAAGCCGCAGCGCTGCATGTTGTTCAGGATGAGGCGGCCGAAGTTGGTGGCGGACTTTTTCGAGACGCCCAGCACCGCGGCGGCCTTGGGCTCGAGCAGGCCGGCGACCTTGGCGAGCGGGCGCGGCGGTCGGGCCTTGGCGGCCGGGCCGAGCCGGCCGCGGCCGTCCAGGGGAATCATGCGCTGCTGCCGGAAGGCGAAGGGATTGACCTCGAGTTCCGCAATGTCCGGGCCCTCGGCGCCGCGGTCGATGCAGAACCGCCGGGCGATGGAGATGAATGCCCGGAAGCAGCGCAGCAATTCGCCGTCCGACACGATGCGGCGATGGCCGCGTGTGCGGCCGGCAAGGACGTCGTAGGCGGCGGTGCGGCGGAAGAGTTCGAGGAAGTCCTCGGCGCTGGTGTCCAGGGCGCAGGCCTTGGCTACGGCGATTCCGGGGCGCATCTTGGCGGCGAGGTACTCGGTGTTCACGCCGCCCAGGCCGGCGGCGATGACGGGGCCGAACTCACGCGTGGCGCGCACGCCGACGAAGAGCTCGTTGCCGAAGCCGGGTTCGATGCGTTCGACGCACTCGACCACGAGCACGCCGTGCACGTCGGCCGTTTCGCTGTGCCGGGCGACCAGGCGATCGATCTCGCGTTTGACCGTGGAGAAATCCTTGGGCACGAAGAGCACGCCCTGGGCCTCGGTCTTGTGGGCGATGTCGGGCGAGACCACCTTCAGGACGACGCGCTCGCCGGGGTACTGGCCCAGCGCCTCGGGCGTGATCATGCCGCCCTTCGGGACGAAGACGTAGCGCGGCGGCTCGATAGCGCCGACGAGCTCGACGAGCTTGTAGACTTCGTGTTCGAACAGGGCCTTGCGACCTTCCTCGTAGACGCTCAGCAGGGTGCTTTCAAACGCCTGCGCTTCGGCGCCGGTGAGCTGATCGTTCTGCGTCTCGACGATGTCGGGCGGGGCCAGCACGCCCTCCGGCGCGGCCAGTGCGTCGCCGGAGGTCGCGTCAACCCATTCGCGCATGGCCCGCGACGACACCCCGCGGCTGAGCCCCTCGCGATAGGCGGCCGCGGCATTGCGGCCGATGTGGAAGGCGCGGCGGTTCAGATCGACTACGCTGGCGCCCTTGCTGGCGAACATTTCGGCCACGGCGTCCTCGAGCTCCTGCACGCCCAGTTCGAGGAAGTGCGAGGCGGCGCCCAGGGAGACGATATTGGCCGAGCGGGCCGAGCCGGCCTTCTTAGCCAGACCGTCGGCGTCCAGCAGCACGTGGCGCGGGTAGCGGGCGATGCGCTCGAGAATCTGCTCGACGCCGGGGTAGTTGTTGATGTTCACGATCGGGTTGGTGCTGGCGATGATGATGCCGTCGGCCCGCAGATACTGAATGTAGCGCAGCGTCTCCAGCGGCTCGACCGCGATGATCATGTCGGCCTGGCCGAGTGGTATCAGGTCACTGAAGAGGTCGCGGTCGGCCAGGCGCAGGTGCGATTGGACGGCGCCGCCGCGCTGCGACATGCCGTGCACCTCCGCCTGCTTGAGCGTCAGTCCGCGGCGCAGGGCGGCGATCGAGATCGCGCGCGCAATGGTGAGGATCCCCTGTCCGCCAACGCCTGCGAGAATCAGATTCTGTTCCACGGCTCACCCTTTCTCAGCATTCAAACCCGCCGCGTTCGGCACGCAGCGTGAGTGGCGTTCCAGCCCGCGGTGCCCCGCCCGGAATGTCCGCCCGGGCCGAGCTGGCGCGCGGCGCTCCGCCTAGGGCGACTAGGCCTTGCCCGCCGCCGCGGTCGCCGCGTCCGTCTGCGCCGTCGCCTTGGTCGTGTGGCGCGCCACGAAGATGCACGGCCGCCGGGCAATGATCACCGAAAGCCCGCGGTGGCTGATCTCGCGGGAGATCAACTCCACGTTCTCAGCGTGGTTCTTCGGCAGCGGCTCGATTACGTGCATGTGCTCCGCGGGCATGCCCAGGCCGCGCAAGAGGTCGTCCAGCTGCTCGCCGGCCGCCATCGATTCCTGCCCGCCGGTCATGGCGACGATCGCGTTGTCCAGCAGGAAGACGGTCATGTCGGCGTCGGCGCGGATGGCGCCGAGCAGCGGCGTTATCCCGGAATGCGCAAACGTCGAGTCGCCGATCGTGCAGATTACCGGGAAGGCGCCGGCCTGGGCCGCGCCATGCGCCATCGCGATGGACGACCCCATGTCCACGCACGAGTGCACCGCCTTGTACGGCGGCAAGACGCCCAGCGTGTAGCAGCCGATGTCGCTGAAGAGGATCGAGTCCGGATACGACACCGTCGCGTCAATGATGGACTTGAAGGTGTCGGCGTGCGGGCAGCCGCGGCACAGGGCCGGCGGCCGTAAAGCCAGGTCGGACAGCGGCTGACTCGGGGCCACGTGGGCCCGGCCCAGCGCGGTCGCCACAATGTCCGGCGTAAGTTCGCCGGCCAGCGGCAGGTCGCCGCTGAGCTTGCCGCGGATGGCCTTGCCCGGCACCCCCATAACCCCGTTCAAGCGACTCTCGATGAACGGGTAACCCTCTTCGATGAGCCAGATTTCGTTGCAGTGCGCGACGAGTTGGCGAATCAGCGCCACCGGCAGCGGGTACGTACTGACCCGCAGCAGCGAGAAGTCATGCTCCGTGCTCAGCGCCTCGCGCGTGTAGTTGTACGCGATGCCGGACGCGACGATGCCCGTGGACCCGGCCAACCGCAGCGCGTTGAGCGGCGATTTCTCCGACCATTCCCGCAGCGTTGCCTGCATATCGAGCAGGTGTCGGAAACGCCGGCGGGCGTTAGACGGGACCAGCGTCCAGTCGTTCGGATCCGGGTGTTCGCGCCGCTGAGCCGGCGCTTCGGCCTCGGGAGTATCGACGAGGACGTTCGAGCGGCTGTGCGCCAGGCGCGTGACCAGCCTGATCATGACCGGCAGCCGCATGTGCTCCGAGAGCTCAAAGGCCTCCCTGGTCAGGTCATAGCACTCCTGCTGATTCGCGGGCTCGAACACCGGAATCTGCGCGAACTCGCCGTAATACCGGCTGTCCTGCTCGTTCTGCGACGAGTGCATACCCGGATCATCAGCCACGACCAGAACCAAGCCGCCGTTAACGCCTGTGAGAGCGGAGTTTATGAAAGGGTCCGCCGCGACGTTCAGCCCCACGTGCTTCATCGACACGATGGCACGCTTGCCGGCGTATGACATCCCCAAGGCTTCCTCATACGCCACCTTCTCGTTCGCAGACCAGCGCGCCGACACGGTTCCGGTACCGCGTGTCCGGCTGACGATGAACTCGAAGATTTCCGTGGCGGGAGTGCCGGGGTATGAGAACGCACCACCGATGCGAGCGTGGATTGCCCCCAAGGCCACCGCTTCATCGCCGAGCAACAATTCCGTACTCATGTCCGCTTCTCCGGCCACCGGCCCAGAATGTCGCCGCGGCGGCTCAAGACTGCAACCGGTTCAATGACAGGGCCTTTCCGATACGCGCTCTAAGGGCCGACCATTAGCACGTGGCGTTCCCGCAGTCGGGCGTAGGCGCTGTCACGCCCAATTTTTCTTAACCTTCTGCCAATACACACTTTGCTGTGGCGTCGCCCAGCGAATACCAGCCGAGCCGGCCCACTATGCTTGCGGGAAAACCCACAGCACTTATCCTCTTGGTGCGTCTCCCGGACTCCGCGCCGGGCGGTACGCCACGTCACGCCGCAATGCGATTGCCTGGCGGCGGGCCGCGTTGCCAGGCGTTACTCGCGCCAGCCGGCCGCACCGAGCAGCTTCACAAACCGACACTGGAAGAACTGATTCTCTTTCGGGCCATCCGCAGTCTGAATAACGCGCACCAGCGTCTGTACGGACGACCCGCCCACCGGCACGACCAGGCGACCGCCCAGGGCCAATTGCGCGACCAGTTGCGCCGGCGTCTGCGGGGCGCCGGCGGTGACGATGATCGCCTCGAACGGGGCCTCCTCAGGCCAGCCGATCGAGCCGTCGCCGCAGCGGTACGTGACGTTCGTGAACCCCAACGCCGCCAGCCGCGCCGCGGCACGGTCCATCAGGGCGGCGTGCCACTCAATCGTGTGCACGTGCCCGGCCAGGGCGGCCAGAACGGCGGTTTGGTAGCCCGAGCCGGTGCCGATTTCCAACACGCGGCTGGGCGGCTGGAGTTCCAGCAGCTCGGTCATTCGGGCGACCATGTAGGGCTGCGAGATCGTCTGGCCGCAGTCGATCGCCAGGGCCGTGTCCGCGTAGGCTTCCGCGGCGCAGGTGTCCGGCAGGAAGCGCTCGCGCGGGATGCGTCGCATGGCGTCCAGCACGGCGGCGGACCGGATTCCCCGCGCTTCGAGCTGGTCGCTGATCATCTGCTCCCGTTCGCCTGACCGGTCGCGTCCATCGCTCGCCGCTTCCATGCCGCCTATCCTAGCGGAACTTGGTCTCGACGGTACCCCCGTGGGGGGGGGTCGGCGCCGCTGCGCGTTTGTGTGCGCCTGCGGCGAGTTCTCGGACGCGCCACCGGCGGCAGTGCTGGCCGCCCCACTTGCGGGTATAATGCCTGATTCGAAGTTCCCGGCGTGATTGTGAACAAGCAGGCTGCATGGACCGCAAGTACATTCGTAATTTTTCGATCATCGCCCACATCGACCACGGTAAGAGCACCCTGGCCGATCGGCTGCTGCAGCGCTCCGGCGCGGTATCCGAGCGCGACTTGCGCGAGCAACTCCTCGACGACATGGACCTGGAGCGCGAGCGCGGCATTACCATCAAGGCCTCGGCCGTCACGCTCGAAATGGACGTCGACGGCCAAACCTTCATGTTCAACCTGATCGACACGCCCGGCCACGTGGACTTCCACTACGAGGTTGATCGGGCCCTAGCGGCCTGCGACGGCGCGCTCCTGGTTGTGGACGCCACGCAGGGCGTGCAGGCCCAGACCGTGGCCAACGCCTACGCCGCTCTGGAAAACAACCTCGAAATAATCCCGGTCATCAACAAGATCGACTTGCCGAGCGCCAGCCCCGAAGACGCGGCGCTCGAGATCGAGCACGTACTCGGCATCAGCGCTGAGAACGTGCAGTTCGTCTCGGCCAAGTCCGGCGAGGGCGTGGAAGAGCTGGTGCGGGCCATCGCCCGGGCGCTGCCCGCCCCAAAAGGTGATCCCCAGGCGGCCCTCCAGGCCCTGATCTTCGACTCCGAGTACAACGACTACCGCGGGGTCATTTGCTACGTCCGGGTCATGGAGGGCACGCTGCGCAAGGGCCAGAAGATCCTGCTGATGGGTCGCGAGCGGCACCACCTGGTCAGCGAGCTGGGCAAGTTCCGCCCGCGGATGACGCCCTGCCAGGAGCTGGCGGCCGGCGAGACCGGCTACATGGTCGCCAGCATCAAGACCCTCAAGGACGTGACGGTCGGCGACACCATCACGGACGCCGTGCGCCCGGCGGCCACGGCGCTGCCCGGTTACAAGCCGCCGGCCTTGATGGTGCACTGCGATTTCTACCCGTCCGCCGGCGAGACCTACGACGCCCTGCGCGAGGCCCTGGAGAAGCTCAGCCTGAATGATTCCTCGTTCACGTTCACCGCGCAGCACTCGGACGCCCTCGGTCCGGGCTATCGCTGCGGCTTCCTGGGACTGCTGCACATGGATATTGTGCAGGAGCGGCTGGAGCGCGAGTGCGGCGTGAGCGTGGTGCAGACGGCCCCGAGCGTCACGTACGAGGTCACGCTGCGCAGCGGTGAAGAGCAACGCGTGGAGTCGGCCGGCGACCTGCCCGACATGGGCCAGATTGCCGAGCTGCGCGAGCCGATCATCGAGTTGCAGATGATTACGCCGGCCGAGTCGATCGGGGCCATCATGCAGCTCGCCGAGCAGCGCCGCGGGGATTACAAGCGGCAGGAGTACCTGTCTCCGCAGCGAGTCATCTTGACGTACGACTTCCCGTTTAACGAGATCCTGTACGACTTCTACGACAAGCTGAAGAGCGTTACACGCGGGTATGGCACGATGGACTACCGCGTGATCGGCTTCCGCGCCTCCGATCTGGTTAAGCTCGACATATTGGTGAACGGCAAGCCGGTGGACGCCCTCAGTTTGATCTGCCACCGAACCAAAGCCGATCATCGCGGCCGCCGTTTTCTGGTTAAGCTGCGCCGCGAAATCGGCCGCCAGCAGTTCGAAATCCGCCTCCAGGCCGCAATCGGCAGCAAGATCATCGCCTCCGAGACGATCAAGGCCTTCCGCAAGGACGTGACCGCCAAGTGCTACGGCGGCGACGTGACGCGCAAGCGCAAGCTGCTGGAAAAGCAGAAGGCCGGCAAGAAGCGCATGAAGACGATCGGCAGCGTCGAGATTCCGCAGAAGGCCTTCATGACCGTGCTGGAACCGGATGACTGAGACGGAGGTCGGCTGCTTGACTGCGACCGACAGGGTCGGAAATCTGGGCTGCGCGGCCGCAGTCTGTTCATAAGCGCGCTTGCGGCTTGACCGGTCGCGCGTCTAGGATTCGCGCTGTTGTGGCCGAATACGGGGTCCGCACTGTCAAGGGAGACGTAGCCATGCTTCGAAAGGTGCGTTTGGTGGCCGTGGTGGCCGTGTTTGCGAACCTGGGCGTTGCGGCGCACGCTGATGAGGCGACGGACAAGGCAATCAAGGAGTTGGAGCGGCAGTTTGCCCAGGTGAAGTCGTACACTTCGCAGTTCGAGAGCATGGCCGACACGGAGTTCATGCCGGGCCATGCGCACAAGATGGTCATGGTGGGGTCGGCCGAGTGGCAGCGCCGGGATGGCAAGGCCCTGCTGCGCTTGGAGAGCAAGCAAACCACGACCAAGACTGCTGGCGACGAGACGACCACCACGACATCCACGGTTACGACGGTATCCGACGGCGAGCTGCTGTACGTGCTGACCGAGGGAAATAACCAGAAGACCGTCGTCAAGAGCCAGGCATCGCCGCTGCGGGTGTATCACCCGGAGGGCTACTTCGAGCAGTTCGCGAACTTCTTTGACGTCAAGTTGGCGCCGGACGCTCAGGTCAACGGCGATGACTGTTACGTCTTTGAGATGCGCGCGAAGTCGATGGAGGGCGCGCCGCCCAGCGGCCGGCAGCTCGTGTACTTCCAGAAGAAGCACGGCGTTCAGGTCAAATCCGAGGCGTTTGACGCCAACGGGAAGCTTGTCACGTCGTCGCTGACCAAGGACCTCAAGGTCAACGTGGATATCGGCGCTGACCGGTTCAAGTTCGAGATTCCCGCCGACGCCCAAGTCACGGATACGACTGCTTACCAGGCTCAGCCGGCGCCGGAGGAGCCCGCCGACCAGGATGCCGCAGACGCGGACGCGACCGAGACCGGCGAGAAGCCTGGCGAGAAGAAGGGGCCCAAGCTGCCCAAGTGGCCGAAGTAGTTGCCGGCGGGGAGGCTGCGGCTGCCCGCGCACGCCCGATCTGTTGCCGCGCAGGAGCGCGCTGCTATCCGAAGAATGGGGGAAGTAGGAAGGAGGGAGCCGGGCCGCCCTGGCTCCCCCTCAGGTTGTCCCGCAGCCGGTCCTCATCCCGGGCCAACCGAGTGTCTGGCCTGGCGTGCAGCGCTCTCGTCGTAGGCGGACTACCGCGCTACTCGCCTCTTTCATACCCCACTGCCGTGTAGTAGATGGCCCGGTCGAAGTACACAAGTACGCGGTTGTTGAGTTCCAGTGCCTGGTTCAGATGCAGGGCGGTGTCCAGCACACCATCAGAGAGCACCTTTACCCAAATATGGCGCCTTGTGATGATCAGGGCCGAAATGATCTCTGAGAGGGCGAAACCCTCTTTCCGGCGCTGGCTGCCTATGTCCGTGTAGTATGCGGCGATATCCTCTTTGGTGGTCTCGTGGGAGATCCAGCGTCCAAGTTGGCTGTAGACCTCGCGTGCCCGGCGGTAAAGCAGTTTCTGATCGAAGGTGTGATAGGTCGGCGTTTCAGGTCGCTGGCCGACGTCCTCCAACCACCTTCGTGCCAGCTCGTCCGCACTGCTTTCAATCATCTCCACTAACCGCTGAGAGATGAACATGACCGTCCTCCTTGGTCGTGTCACGGTCCTCGGCGCCGCCCGGAGGAAGAACCGCCGGTCATTCCTTGGCGTACTGTCCTGATCCGGGACGATTTACCAACCCAGTGGGCGTAGAGTAACGGTTTTCGGCGCACGTTCAAAAGCGAAAACCGGTGCCGGCCCGCCGTCGGCCCACCGCCGCGCAAGTGACTCGCTGGACAGAAACACGGACATGCGAACGCTACTCGCCAGCCGGTGGGAACGGGTGCAGCTCCGCCGCGAGCGTGTGCAGCAGCGTGGTGCCCGTCTGCTCCGTCAGCCATGGGGCGGCAACGATCAACAGCAGGCAGGCGGCCCCCAGCCAGATCGCGACATGATCGCCCACCGACCAGTCGCGCGGCGCGAAGCGATACTCCGGCGCCGCCGGGAGCGCGGATTCGTCTGACACCGCGGCGACCACCGTCTGCTCCTGTCTGCCGTTTGTGGGCTTGTAGCGGTGGAGCAGGACCGCCCGTAGCACTTGGGCCAGGTCGTCCAACGAGATGAGTATGCCCTTCACGACGCGGCTCCAGCCTGCGGCGCGCGCTCCGCTGCGCAGTCCTATCCGCGACGCCGCGCCCAGGCGGGCCGCCCCGCCCAGGCCGGCTACGCCCAGGATGACGTCCATGTATGCCGACAGCAGCAGCGCGAACAGGATCAGCGCGAAGTCGAGCTTTAGCTCCCACGCCACCCGCCCGAGCAAGGCCGCGCCGCGCGCCCTCCAATGGCGCTGCCGCAGGCACTCGAGCACCGCGTGCGCGGCCACCACCGCGACCAGCCAGAACAGGCTGATCCAGATGCTCAGTACGACCGCCAGGCCGATGTAGCTCGCGACGAACAGCCAGCTATCGTCGTGCCGCACGATCCAGCCGGCCATGGCCCGCCTGGCGCTGCCGGGCTTCGTCATACGCGCCGGCAAGCCGCGCGCCATCCGCAGTCTCCGCTTCGGGCGGTCTCCAGTCGAACAGGGTTGTCCCGCACGCTACCAGCGCGCAACAGCCCGCGCCGCAACGGAGAGGGCGGGATTCGAACCCGCGGTACGGTTACCCGTACACACGCTTTCCAAGCGTGCCCCTTAGGCCACTCGGGCACCTCTCCAGTGCCAGGTAATTCACAGGCACCCCATGTTAGAAGCCGGACCGCGCCGACGCAACTCGCCGCCGCCGGCGCCCCAACGCCGCAAGCTGCGTTCAAAGGCCTGGGGGTCCAGGCGGGTGAACACGCGCCGGCAGGTGTCGGCGGAGGGGGCGCCATGGGGCCTGTCGAGAGATGTCTTGAACCACTTGGCTTCGACCAGCACGAAGTCGGCGTAGTCGTCCCAGCCGTCGGCGCGGGGATCGGGCAGTTCGGCGAAATAGCGCATGGGGCCAGTGCTCGCTGGGTCTTCCATGACCAGACTCCCGCGCTAATGGCAATCCTGAAAGCCGCGAGCTCGCGAAACGAAGTACGCAGACCGTCGTTTACCGCGCTGTGCGCTGAAGCGCGACCCTAACTATTACCGAATCACCGGAATGGCCCACATGCGCCGGCCCTGCCCCGGCGCCCCGCGATTCAACTTATCATTGACTTCGGGGTGCCATCTTGCGGACAATAAGGTACGCAATTGCGACCGCGGCAGCGGATTGCCCGCCACGCGACGCCGCTTCTTCTCTCACGCCGGGGCGGCCGGTCAGCAGCAAGGCTGGCCCGTCGTCACCGCGAACACGTCACGCGAGCGCCAGCACGTACCGCGTCGGCTCTGGAACGGTTTGACCTCGAGGTGCGGGTCACTTCGGGGAAGGCGATAAGAGCGCGTCGAGAGGGTATCAGGTCGGGTTCGTCGACCGCCCGGTGTACTTCGCGGTCACGGCCGGCCAATCACTTCTACGGAGGTCGGGAACATGGCAGCGCTGAACTCGAATCGGCTGGCGGCGATCGTCCTGGCCGCACTACTTTGCGGCGCGGCGTCGGGGGAGCGGGAGGTCGGCCAGCCCAACGCGGTGCCGGACTTTGCCGCCTTGGGTCTACCGGTATCTTATGACGTGGCGGTCGAGAGCTTCGCGGATATGCGCGGCGGCATTCTTCGAACGACCGCGCGCGTAAACGGCGCGGAAGTTGTCCAATACGTGTACATCGAGGAACTGGCCTACGGCGTCGAGGACGGCGCCGTGACTCTAGCGCGGCTCAGGGGCGTGGCGCCCGACGGCTGGCCGATCGACATCGACCGGACTAGCCAGGTTACTCCGGTCGCCGCGCCGGCCGATTTGGCCGGACACCGCTTCCTCTGGGAGTGCGGCGGAGCGGCGCAGGAGCTGCAAATCGACGATCTGCGTTATGCTATTGACGCAGACGGCCGGTTGCGTGTGCGCGGCCTGCGCGGCGTGCTGCCGGACGGCGGCGCGGTCGCATACGATGCGCCCGATCTCAGGACGCGCGCCTGCGTCGTGGACGCGGGACAGGACTGCGTCAGCGATCCCGACAACGAGTGCCGCTACGGCATCGGCTGCGTCGAGGCGTTCGGCGGCTGCGGATGCTGGGGGTTAGCAGGGAGCTGCACCTGGCGGGCGCGCATTCGCTGCATCAATAACAACTGCTACTCTCCAATGGTGTGCGTCTTCCGCGCGTCTGATAACCTGTGCCACTGCGTGGGTCCGCACCAGGTCTGCCAGAACGCCTCCAATGAGATCACGCCCGGAGCCGCCCAGGTCGTCTGCTCGCTCGACGGTGGATACTCGGTTGCCGACAACGGTTTCGCGCGCCGGCTGATGCTGACCGAGGAGACGACGATCTCGCTAGTGACCTACGGCGTCGAACGCTGCGACGATCTGACCGGCCAGGGAGAGGCCAAGGACGTGTACATCCAGATCTGGCACGCGCCGTCCTTCCCATCGATGGCCGGCGCCGAACTCCTGGACCGCGCGCTCGACCTGGTCCCGGACGGCACGGCCTTTGAAGTGCGGACGGTCTCGATGGGCGGTCTGACGCTGCCGCCAGGGCTGTACGTCCTGGAAATCTGGAACAACGACTCCACCGAGAGCGTGGCATTCTGGCCGGGGCTCAACGAGGCCGGGCAGGAGGCTCCGACGTTCTGGCGCTCGCAGGGCTGCGGCATCCCGGAGTGGATGGACCTGGCGGCGCTGGGCTATCCGGAGATGAGCGTGGTGCTGTGCTACGACGGCTCGACCGCCGCCACTCCGCCCTGGGTGGACCGCTTCGATCACTACCCGGCGGGCAGCTACATGCACCATCAGGGCGGCTGGAAGGGCTGGGACGACAGCTCAGAGGCGGGAGCGCTGTTGGACCTGGAGCACTGGCAGAGCCCGCCGCAGTCCGTGAACATCGCCGGCCCCAGCGACCTCGTGCATGAGTTCGTCGGCGCGGACGAGAAACGCTGGCTCTTCACGGCGTGGTCGTACGTGCCGGCAGACTTCCAGTCCGCCTGCACCGGCACTGCCTGCGGCTCGTATTTCATTATGCTGAACACGTACAACGACGGCGGCCCGCACGACTGGTCCGTGCAGCTTCACCACGACTCGATAACGGACTCGTTCATCCGGGACGGGGCCACGCCCGTCAGCACGCCGCTCGTGCGCGAACGCTGGGTCCCTGTCCGCGTGTTCATCGACCTGGCAGCGGATTCGCATCAGGTCTTCTACGACGGAGAGCCGCTGGGAGCGCCGGCCTCCTGGACGGCCGGTGTCTACGGCGGCGGCGATGGCAGCCGCAACATCGCTGCCGTGGATCTCTTCGCCAACGCGTCCAGCTCCGTCTTCTACGACGATCTCGCGCTACGCCGCGTCGGCGATACCAACTGCGACGGCCTGCTGAACGCCTTCGACATCGACCCGTTCGTGCTGGCGCTGACCGATCCGGCGGGCTACGCCTTGGCGTATCCCGACTGCGACCACATGGTGGCGGACTGCAACGGCGACGGCCTGGTGAACGCGTTCGACATCGACCCGTTCGTGCTAACGCTGACGGGCGGCTAGCCGGGCACCAGCCGGAGGCGGCGGTGAATAGTGGCACTGCCCGGGCCATGGTGCTCACACGCAGCATTGCCGTGATCCGCCGATAGCCGTAGCGGCCGTACTGCTCGGCCAGAGCCACCAGCCGCGGCCCCATTGAAGCGTTCCCGGCTGAGCCAGCGGCCGAGTCTCGCCGAGTAGTAGCGGTAGCCCCAGTGGCCCAGGCCGGTTTCGGCGTCGTGGTATCTGCTGCTGAAGCGGAACGGCTGCTCATACGTGCCGGCCACGCCAGTTTGGTTGCCGTACGGGTCGTAGTCGTAACGCTCGACCAGCCGCGCCGGAACCGGTTCCGGCGTCGCGTCCGGCTGGCCGGCGTCCAGCAGCCCGACCACGCTGCCGAGGGCGTCACGGACGTAGTGCAAAACCTCCTCCGATCCGGCCGCCGTCCAGTCTACCAGCACCAGCGGCTCCGGGAAGCGCGCGCCCCGAATCGGAGCCGCAGTGGTGAGCGAAGGATTGGCACGCCCGGCGAACCGCGCTGAAACAGGCTAATCCCGCTTGGGGAGCGACTGGTGCACGTGCAGCACTTCGCCTTCAACCTGCCAGAACTGCGGGTCGTCGATCCGAATACCGAGCTTGTTCAGGTATTCTACCATAATCTGGTGGTTCACACGATCACGTGTATAACGCCGCGTGTAGTAAGCCGCAGTCTCAAAAGGCTGAATTTCGCCCTTTTCATAAAACTCCCAGCGAGGATCATCTTTCATTGCCCTAACGAGACGCATCGTCTCCCCGCCTTCTAGTATATGCATGCTGTTTTTGGGATATGCGTGGGTCGGCATCGCCAACGCGCATACCAGGACGCGACCGGGTAGTTGCGCGCTGATGACGTGTGCAAGGCTGGACCAGCCATCCTGCAAATTGGCCATGAATACTATGTACCCTGGTGCGGCGCGTGTAGTAAAGAACACTGCATCCACATCATGAGTTCCGCTGTACTGCGGCTCGCGCTCAAACGGAAGCCGAAAGGATCCGGTGCTGACACTACAGTGGCCCCATTTCGGGAGAATCTGGTTAACCAGCACATCCCGTATAGCCTCCAGGGGCTGCGAGAAGAACGTGATCGGTAGGAACTCAAAGTCATCCAGCGTGACCATCGTATATCCTTGTTCGCGTTACCCGGTCCAGTGAACAAACCGACTGACTGCAATCGGTGCAGTTCCATGGATATTGAAGCTGCCATGACCTTCATCCGACTTGCGCTGCTTTCGCCGAATCTGGCCACGCAGAACCCAGCACGCTTGTTGCGCACCTACGGCGACTGAGTTTCCGTGTGCGGCTCACTCGACTCATCTTCGTCTGGGCCAAAGCAATCGACGGCATAAACGACTTCGTGCTGCAGCGACACGAGGATCCCTAACAGTCCGCCGCGGACGTCGATTTCCACGGGCTTTCACGCAGCCAGGGGGCGGTCGTGACCAAGGGCTGCGGGCCAGACCTTGAGCGCGGGAATGGCCGTCCAAGGTCGCAGACGCACCGCCAGACCATTCCACAGCGCGCGCAAACCCCGCGCCGCGGCCCGACGGGCGTCCGCCCAGCCGCGCGGGGTCCCAAACCCAGTCAGTTTCCGCATGATCAAGCCCAGATTGAACGCCGCCGTGTGGATCAGGTAGCGTTTGGCGATGTTCTCCCGACCCCGCAGATACACCCGCCGCATCCCGCCGTCGTCCAGCACGTGCTCGAAGCTGCGCTCGACCCGCTCGGCCCGCTGGCGGTGTAGACGTTTGGAACGTGGACTCCGACGCCGACGGCGGTTGCGATACACCGCCTGCTGGGCCTGACGCTTGAAGGCCTGCTCTCCGGCACTCTTCGCCGTCCACTTCTGCCGCCCGCGGTCCGGCTCGCTGACGTAGCCCCGCAACTCCACTTCTTCCAGGTTCACCAGCGTCTGCGCACTGTGGTAGCCCTTGTCCGTGACCACGTCCTGCACGTGCAGTCCACTCGTGTCAGCCGGCACCGTCTCGTCTTCGCGCACTTCCTGCAGCGAGTTGCACGCCTGCTCCAGCGTGCCCCACATCGTCGTCGTATCACCTTCGTCCGCCGGGTGCACCGCCGGCGCCACGATCGCGCCGGTATCCAGGTCCACGGCGTGCTCGTTCTTGTGTGCCAAATGCGTGGTTCCGTCCTTCATCTTCGCGATTTTCGCGTCCGGATCATGGGGGTTGAACCAGTCGTCATTGCT
>Ga0334889_1003369_pt1 | contig 16004 bp, 4 predicted proteins | sample GraSluR1_MG_2_FD_207222 | JGI IMG/M metagenome (GOLD analysis project Ga0334889, IMG submission 207222) | Sludge microbial communities from methane-producing bioreactor in Wageningen University, Netherlands - Granular Sludge_8_08-R1 | ecosystem: Engineered > Bioreactor > Anaerobic > Unclassified ... | reverse complement strand
CGTAAGGATATTTCAATCCTAAAATAGTCTGATTTTAGCTCTGTTCTGGTTCCGCAGTGTGCTGGCACCGGTTCTAATTTCAATCCTAAAATAGTCTGATTTTAGCCTTACTTTCTGGAATCGTGCATCTCCTTGTCTAACGTATTTCAATCCTAAAATAGTCTGATTTTAGCGATAATAGCGGCCCTAGCGTGTAGAAACTGTTCACAATTTCAATCCTAAAATAGTCTGATTTTAGCCTGTAGCATCCCCCTTAGTGTGGGTTGTTATATTATTATTTCAATCCTAAAATAGTCTGATTTTAGCTTGACCTAGGTTTAACCCATTTTTTAACTGATTCTAAATTTCAATCCTAAAATAGTCTGATTTTAGCTATAATAAAAAAAAAGTCCCCCACATCACCCATTTTTTATTTCAATCCTAAAATAGTCTGATTTTAGCTCCTTTCAGATAATTCTTGAAGTATCGTACACATTCATTTCAATCCTAAAATAGTCTGATTTTAGCACAAAAAAATATCCAACCTATATTTTTCCCCACCCCATTTCAATCCTAAAATAGTCTGATTTTAGCTTCTTTCTATCAGTCCCCATAAAGAATTTTTAATGAGATTTCAATCCTAAAATAGTCTGATTTTAGCGGGTGCTGGTGTGACTAAGAATATTTACGTAGTTTAATTTCAATCCTAAAATAGTCTGATTTTAGCTCGCTTCTTCTTTAAAAACATGATTCATTGAAACTAATTTCAATCCTAAAATAGTCTGATTTTAGCTTGGTTTGATACTGTTATGTGTCTTGATATTTTTGAATTTCAATCCTAAAATAGTCTGATTTTAGCGGGAATGGGGGAAGATTGCAGTAGACTTTTGAGGTAAATTTCAATCCTAAAATAGTCTGATTTTAGCTTCGTTGTCGTTTCATCTCCTTATAGTACCTTACCTATTTCAATCCTAAAATAGTCTGATTTTAGCATCCCTGCGTCTTCAGTGTCACCATCCAAGATCCAATATTTCAATCCTAAAATAGTCTGATTTTAGCATCCAATCGAATAATTTATTAATTGCTCTTTCTATGAATTTCAATCCTAAAATAGTCTGATTTTAGCCTCTACCTAGCAATAGCGAATACGCCCTATTACGCGAAATTTCAATCCTAAAATAGTCTGATTTTAGCTTTACCTGCTTCATATGTGAAGGGGGTTGCGGTTTCAATTTCAATCCTAAAATAGTCTGATTTTAGCTAGCGAAGGGAATATCAAATCCTCTCCTTGATTCTATTTCAATCCTAAAATAGTCTGATTTTAGCGGTACATACCAGTCCGGGTTCATAGCAAGGTTTAATGAATTTCAATCCTAAAATAGTCTGATTTTAGCAAAAAGCATTACAAAAAGAATTAAACAGTCTCGGTCATTTCAATCCTAAAATAGTCTGATTTTAGCAGGAAGTGAGAATCATGGTTAGATTTGAGAAGATAGAAATTTCAATCCTAAAATAGTCTGATTTTAGCGGATGATATGAGTGTATTGTTCAGTGTGCCGGGTGATATTTCAATCCTAAAATAGTCTGATTTTAGCAATCGTGGACTAATTTGATTAGTATAAAATATCATCATTTCAATCCTAAAATAGTCTGATTTTAGCGCACTAAACACCTACAGCGTAACATCAGGGAATGGAATTTCAATCCTAAAATAGTCTGATTTTAGCATTAAAAGACGCCGCTGTTTCCAAAGTAGCACCAACATTTCAATCCTAAAATAGTCTGATTTTAGCGCTTGCGCTGTTCCCAAATGCATCGCTAAGTACGCTATTTCAATCCTAAAATAGTCTGATTTTAGCTGTACATGTCCCTTACTCAAGACAGACACACTCCCAATTTCAATCCTAAAATAGTCTGATTTTAGCGTCCTCCGGGTAACAGATGCATCGTGTCCATTTTGTATTTCAATCCTAAAATAGTCTGATTTTAGCGGGAATGGATGTTTAAAAGCGATTCATATTATTTTGAATTTCAATCCTAAAATAGTCTGATTTTAGCGGTAATAGATATTTTAGAATATATGGTGGGGAACCCATTTCAATCCTAAAATAGTCTGATTTTAGCTTCTACTCCCATATACAACATAAACACTGTTTATCCAATTTCAATCCTAAAATAGTCTGATTTTAGCCTCAAATAAAATATTAGATATATATCTGGGCTGGTTTATTTCAATCCTAAAATAGTCTGATTTTAGCTAAGAGCTGCTCCTTTTGCTCTGTTCCAGTCTTCCTATTTCAATCCTAAAATAGTCTGATTTTAGCTCCAGTCTTTAACTTGATTGTTAGTTGTCCTTCATATTTCAATCCTAAAATAGTCTGATTTTAGCGGTTTTCATTTCCTGGTATTTGCTCCAGGTAACATATTTCAATCCTAAAATAGTCTGATTTTAGCCCGCCCGGGAGCAGGGTTAATATTAGGTATTGTCCATTTCAATCCTAAAATAGTCTGATTTTAGCTGGGTTGCGTTACAAGGGTACTATCCTGGCTTTACCATTTCAATCCTAAAATAGTCTGATTTTAGCGGCCCGGGAGAAAGGCATTATCGGTGAAAAGATAAGATTTCAATCCTAAAATAGTCTGATTTTAGCCCCGTCCGGGGTATTACTAAGAAATGCCGGGACTGCTATTTCAATCCTAAAATAGTCTGATTTTAGCGTGTTTTCAATTTAGATTATGTTCAGATGCTAGCGAAATTTCAATCCTAAAATAGTCTGATTTTAGCATAATCTGAGCCAGATACCAACCCAGGACAATGATTTATTTCAATCCTAAAATAGTCTGATTTTAGCTCATCTATCCTCAAAATATGTAAACTACCATCTGAAATTTCAATCCTAAAATAGTCTGATTTTAGCCACGTGGGAGATGTCGGTGCTGGTACGCCTTATGTTATTTCAATCCTAAAATAGTCTGATTTTAGCGCGGAGCCGGTGACGATTGCAGCGGATGAGAAAGCTGATTTCAATCCTAAAATAGTCTGATTTTAGCTAGAAAAAACTAATCAGAAAGTTGGGCTTGATTTAATTTCAATCCTAAAATAGTCTGATTTTAGCAGTGCATTAGGTATTAATGACTATTTTAAGTTAAAAATTTCAATCCTAAAATAGTCTGATTTTAGCTTCTCTTAATAACAATTAGTTCACCACCATTGCTTATTTCAATCCTAAAATAGTCTGATTTTAGCCTTCCCCCTAAACCAAGTTACCAGTAAAACATTTGTATATTTCAATCCTAAAATAGTCTGATTTTAGCTATTAACTCCGAGATCATCGCTTTTTGCGAGGTAAACATTTCAATCCTAAAATAGTCTGATTTTAGCGCATGCCTTTAATATTCAGCTTCTCGATTGCTATTGCTATTTCAATCCTAAAATAGTCTGATTTTAGCAACGGTGAACCAACAGAGCCGGTTAAACAGATAGAAATTTCAATCCTAAAATAGTCTGATTTTAGCCACCGCCACTGAATAAGTTACTAACCATCCCCCAGATTTCAATCCTAAAATAGTCTGATTTTAGCCGAACCCCATACTCCACTCGTTGCCGCCGCCCCTACTATTTCAATCCTAAAATAGTCTGATTTTAGCAAACGCCCTATTCTATATCCTAATAGGCGTATTTGCATTTCAATCCTAAAATAGTCTGATTTTAGCGCGGTTCCGAGGTGGAAATTCTGATAAACTGGTTTTATTTCAATCCTAAAATAGTCTGATTTTAGCCGTAACATAGGGTGATTATATGGTTGAACTGGATGAATTTCAATCCTAAAATAGTCTGATTTTAGCCCTTAAAGTCCCATCTACGTAAACAGCAACGAGACTATTTCAATCCTAAAATAGTCTGATTTTAGCCCCACCGTATTACTTAGTGTATCACCACCACTTTGCATTTCAATCCTAAAATAGTCTGATTTTAGCTAGAGGCACAGCAGGACTTAAACGCTTATTTACTCACATTTCAATCCTAAAATAGTCTGATTTTAGCATATCGTACAAAGCCTATTAATATAATCATTAAAGTTATTTCAATCCTAAAATAGTCTGATTTTAGCTCGGTGGATTGTTGAAATAATTTTCGTGATTTGTTTTATTTCAATCCTAAAATAGTCTGATTTTAGCTATAATAACATTAATCGAAAAAAACGGAACATTAGGATTTCAATCCTAAAATAGTCTGATTTTAGCGGTTGATGAGTTCATCCCCCAAGCTATTGCTATGAATTTCAATCCTAAAATAGTCTGATTTTAGCGAGGAGTCTAACTGGGAGCGTAACTGGGAGTCTAACATTTCAATCCTAAAATAGTCTGATTTTAGCTTAGTTACACCGCCGATACTACTGCCCTTTTTGTAGATTTCAATCCTAAAATAGTCTGATTTTAGCACACCAGAACCAGCGTCACGGGCCGTTTGTATTATTTATTTCAATCCTAAAATAGTCTGATTTTAGCGCGGGCTTTATCGAATAATCGTTTATTTGTTAGTTCATTTCAATCCTAAAATAGTCTGATTTTAGCTGAATTTAAGATTGCAAATATAGCTTGTAGTAAGTAATTTCAATCCTAAAATAGTCTGATTTTAGCTTGAATGTACAGCAGAACTAGCAGAGCAATACACCGATTTCAATCCTAAAATAGTCTGATTTTAGCGTTTTTATCTGGTTTCGGGAAGGCAATTATGAGATTATTTCAATCCTAAAATAGTCTGATTTTAGCGGTGAAGAATACATAATTAAAGTTCCTTCAATGAAATTATTTCAATCCTAAAATAGTCTGATTTTAGCAATTTAGCCCTTTTCTGTACCTGTTCATAATCTATATCATTTCAATCCTAAAATAGTCTGATTTTAGCAGTTCTTCTTCATTTAATCGTTCGTTCTCTATTTCTATTTCAATCCTAAAATAGTCTGATTTTAGCTTTTTTAGCGTCTTTGAACATGTCCTCCGCTGTGCTAATTTCAATCCTAAAATAGTCTGATTTTAGCCAATACCATCCACACCTCATGAGGAGCATTACTCCCATTTCAATCCTAAAATAGTCTGATTTTAGCCCGCAAAACGATTAAAAAATTATGCAGGTAATCCAGTCATTTCAATCCTAAAATAGTCTGATTTTAGCCCTCCGTTTCCCTTTGTTTGTTTCCCGCCTTTTTTAATTTCAATCCTAAAATAGTCTGATTTTAGCTTGTTTTAAGCGGTACAGACCCCAAAGCTGTTTATGACATTTCAATCCTAAAATAGTCTGATTTTAGCTCACGGGTCATTGGAAATGTAACACCGGTCCTGAAATTTCAATCCTAAAATAGTCTGATTTTAGCTTTAAATCAGCATGTCCTTTAGCACCTGTGAAATAATTTCAATCCTAAAATAGTCTGATTTTAGCTTAATTCATTCTATTGCTAATTCTTTACAGCAACTAATTTCAATCCTAAAATAGTCTGATTTTAGCTTCCAGTAAGATTCATATCTTTGTTTCAACGGAACAGACATTTCAATCCTAAAATAGTCTGATTTTAGCAAGAAAACAGGGCTTATGCCTTGAATGTGTTAAGGAATTTCAATCCTAAAATAGTCTGATTTTAGCTTGTTAGAGTTGCAGAAATGTTTAAGGGTTTACCTAGATTTCAATCCTAAAATAGTCTGATTTTAGCAGATGATATAGATTATATGCTTCCACACGCTATAAAATTTCAATCCTAAAATAGTCTGATTTTAGCGCACAAGCATTGCTTGGGGTGACATTTCCTCTGATTAATTTCAATCCTAAAATAGTCTGATTTTAGCAGCGGCATGGGTAGGCTTAGGAAGTCCAGATAGTTAATTTCAATCCTAAAATAGTCTGATTTTAGCTAAATTTAGCATACGAATAAAACAAGCCCTTTCATGATTTCAATCCTAAAATAGTCTGATTTTAGCGGGAATGTTTGTATCCTGAATATCGGAATGAACGTCATTTCAATCCTAAAATAGTCTGATTTTAGCTTTCAAAGTACGACCACCCGTCTTCCTAGCACACCCCATTTCAATCCTAAAATAGTCTGATTTTAGCGCAGAAGAAACTAGAAAACCTGCTTAATGATATCGTCATTTCAATCCTAAAATAGTCTGATTTTAGCATTTCCGATCTTACAGACCTGATGGGATGTTCATAATTTCAATCCTAAAATAGTCTGATTTTAGCTGGCCCAAATTTCAATAGGAATCTACGATTGCCCTGATTTCAATCCTAAAATAGTCTGATTTTAGCATAGATAACATACCCACCATACACGGGAACAGCATCATTTCAATCCTAAAATAGTCTGATTTTAGCCCTACGAAACCGATGACGTACTCCACCAGACAGATGGAATTTCAATCCTAAAATAGTCTGATTTTAGCGAACTTGATCCTATGTTTAATTCGATTTTCACACCCATTTCAATCCTAAAATAGTCTGATTTTAGCTAGAATAGAAACATGGGAATGTTTGTATCCTGAATATATTTCAATCCTAAAATAGTCTGATTTTAGCCAGCATCTCCAAATAGTACAATTGTTTATGTTTATTCATTTCAATCCTAAAATAGTCTGATTTTAGCACCTTCTATGAGTGGAAACTTCTTTGAGAGTTCTTGATTTCAATCCTAAAATAGTCTGATTTTAGCCCAACATAATTTGTTACCACTGGTGAACTTTCGATCATTTCAATCCTAAAATAGTCTGATTTTAGCTTAATTTTTCACAATATTCAATTCATTGTTAGAACAGAATTTCAATCCTAAAATAGTCTGATTTTAGCTCTGTAAATAACCGGTTAGATTCTCTTTGAATGTAGCATTTCAATCCTAAAATAGTCTGATTTTAGCTACACTTGAAGAGTGAGGGAAGATACTATAAAATTTATTTCAATCCTAAAATAGTCTGATTTTAGCCCATCTTTTATTCCTCCTTAACCGTGCAGTTCCCGAAATTTCAATCCTAAAATAGTCTGATTTTAGCGCCTCTTTCCTTAATCTTGCTACCCTAATATTCCCTGATTTCAATCCTAAAATAGTCTGATTTTAGCTTACTACAATCTCTTTCTTCACCCCATACTCTGCACCATTTCAATCCTAAAATAGTCTGATTTTAGCCTTTAATATGGGTCTTATGTGGGGAGGAGGAATAAAAATTTCAATCCTAAAATAGTCTGATTTTAGCTTTTCATTTTTCCACCTTCTTAAATAGACTTGCAGTATTTCAATCCTAAAATAGTCTGATTTTAGCAAGTTTGGTATAGAACTCAGGGAGTTTGTTAAGAAGATTTCAATCCTAAAATAGTCTGATTTTAGCAAGAATATGTCTAGCAGAGCAGAGAGAAGCTTTAATAATTTCAATCCTAAAATAGTCTGATTTTAGCATTTTCCAGGTGCTACTTCGTAGTATCCTCCTTTTTTATTTCAATCCTAAAATAGTCTGATTTTAGCCAATCAAAAGACACCACATTACTTAAAACTGATAAAGATTTCAATCCTAAAATAGTCTGATTTTAGCAAACCGGAATAGCCGCCGCCGGTGACTTATTATTTAATTTCAATCCTAAAATAGTCTGATTTTAGCGAAACCGATAAGGCATACCTCACCCGGTTCCTACGTATTTCAATCCTAAAATAGTCTGATTTTAGCTGAGATGGAAGACCATCATGCAGATCCCTTATTTAATTTCAATCCTAAAATAGTCTGATTTTAGCTTGAATCTACCTCTCATTTAGGCCCTCTTTCCTCACTATTTCAATCCTAAAATAGTCTGATTTTAGCTTGTTTTCTTCCCTCATCCGGTCAACTGAATCACACATTTCAATCCTAAAATAGTCTGATTTTAGCTTCCGTGTTCGTCTCTTATTCTCTTGAAGAAATCAAATTTCAATCCTAAAATAGTCTGATTTTAGCCTACTCCGACTGCGACCACCTGGTCACGTGGTACTGAATTTCAATCCTAAAATAGTCTGATTTTAGCTGGTGTCTACTGCGTCGTATTGCATTTGTATGAGTAGATTTCAATCCTAAAATAGTCTGATTTTAGCGTAAAATTCCCCGTCCTGTGCAATTCCAGCCATCTTCATTTCAATCCTAAAATAGTCTGATTTTAGCTGCTTTCAGCCTTTTTAGGTTTACATTTTATAGTTAATTTCAATCCTAAAATAGTCTGATTTTAGCCCTTTTCACTATCTTTGATTCAGTGATTTTGATTCGATTTCAATCCTAAAATAGTCTGATTTTAGCGCTTGTTCTCTTTGTGCCAGGACTTCCCGATAAATCATTTCAATCCTAAAATAGTCTGATTTTAGCACTTAAAAGGTTCTTAAAAGTAGTTAAATCAGATACATTTCAATCCTAAAATAGTCTGATTTTAGCACGGACACAACATACACCCTGACACCTGCACCCGCATTTCAATCCTAAAATAGTCTGATTTTAGCTCTTTTTTTTGGGATAGTCTAATAAGTCTTTTTTAAATTTCAATCCTAAAATAGTCTGATTTTAGCCAGACACCTGCACCCGCAGGGGTGAGCTGATCTAAAATTTCAATCCTAAAATAGTCTGATTTTAGCTGATGATCCTGAGCTGGTACGACTCAGCAACACATAATTTCAATCCTAAAATAGTCTGATTTTAGCTAGCAGGAAGTTTATATACGTTCATATATAATTATAATTTCAATCCTAAAATAGTCTGATTTTAGCATCACTAATCGTATGAATGCGTCTATCTTCTGCTGCATTTCAATCCTAAAATAGTCTGATTTTAGCAATCACACGAATAAACCGATTGGAGGTTAAAAAACAAATTTCAATCCTAAAATAGTCTGATTTTAGCCCACTCTATTAATTCATTAATATCGTTAAATTTAGCATTTCAATCCTAAAATAGTCTGATTTTAGCAGGTGGAGACGTACAGGATAGAGAGTTCAACGCAGATTTCAATCCTAAAATAGTCTGATTTTAGCTTTCCTTGCAATTGTTGAAGTTTTATCGTTATCCGTATTTCAATCCTAAAATAGTCTGATTTTAGCTCTAATTTCTGAAAGAATACTCTGACCTCTTATAGGTATTTCAATCCTAAAATAGTCTGATTTTAGCTTTTATTATATCAAGCATGGAAAGACCGAACATTCAATTTCAATCCTAAAATAGTCTGATTTTAGCAAACTATGCTCAAACTAGAGGATACTTCTATTTTTTATTTCAATCCTAAAATAGTCTGATTTTAGCACAATCAAAAAATTTCAGTGGCGGCAGAAAAGGCAATTTCAATCCTAAAATAGTCTGATTTTAGCCCATATTGAACTCCAATATATCCTGTTGTTCTTTATTATTTCAATCCTAAAATAGTCTGATTTTAGCCTTCCAATAACACTAAACGGGGCATAACCTTTAGATATTTCAATCCTAAAATAGTCTGATTTTAGCCTAGTTTTATGATGGTTTCTTTGATTGTTTCTTGTAAATTTCAATCCTAAAATAGTCTGATTTTAGCCCAGTGAATCTCGTTCATATTCTGCTTGATTTAAGTATTTCAATCCTAAAATAGTCTGATTTTAGCAGTGTTGACGTCTTCGATGGCTTTGTGTAGTGCGTTTAATTTCAATCCTAAAATAGTCTGATTTTAGCAGGGTGAAGGTGGTGTATGTGTCCATTTCCCAGTACTATTTCAATCCTAAAATAGTCTGATTTTAGCTAACCGTATCTCTTTTTGTTTTACCCCCCCACTTTTATTTCAATCCTAAAATAGTCTGATTTTAGCAAGTACCATGAAAAGATGATTAAAAAATTGAAGAAATTTCAATCCTAAAATAGTCTGATTTTAGCGGAATACTGGTTTAACATAAATGATAGTATCAGATGATTTCAATCCTAAAATAGTCTGATTTTAGCTGGAATTTTAGTCAGGCGCAGTGGGTGAATAATCACATTTCAATCCTAAAATAGTCTGATTTTAGCGAATCTTTTTGTAGATTTCCTGGAGGTCTTCATCTCTATTTCAATCCTAAAATAGTCTGATTTTAGCTTAAAACTAAATCACCGCCAGTGGACTTGTCCTGACTGATTTCAATCCTAAAATAGTCTGATTTTAGCTAAAACTAAATCACCGCCAGTGGACTTGTCCTGACTGATTTCAATCCTAAAATAGTCTGATTTTAGCTATATTAAGCGATTGATAAAAAACCACCGTCTCCTCATTTCAATCCTAAAATAGTCTGATTTTAGCATCAAACCCGCACCCCATACAAACCAGATTACCTTTATTTCAATCCTAAAATAGTCTGATTTTAGCTTGTCCATTAAAATTAGGTGTAAGTCCCCTGCCTCATTTCAATCCTAAAATAGTCTGATTTTAGCCCCGACCACTCCTGAAGCAGCTTAAACGGTTGAAACATTTCAATCCTAAAATAGTCTGATTTTAGCCTATGAAATAATAGGAAACATTGAATACGATGAAGAATTTCAATCCTAAAATAGTCTGATTTTAGCTGCTGTGAAACTTCTTCCTGTGGCTGCGAAACTACATTTCAATCCTAAAATAGTCTGATTTTAGCTGCTGCGGTTTATGCTATGTTTGGGTGTTTTATCCAATTTCAATCCTAAAATAGTCTGATTTTAGCTTTATGTGCATTCTAGGTTAATCCCCCTATTAAAACTATTTCAATCCTAAAATAGTCTGATTTTAGCGGGTTATGAACACTTAGAGAGTAAGCCAGTTACAAAATTTCAATCCTAAAATAGTCTGATTTTAGCTGGAAACAAGCACCAGTGAAAGTGAAACTATTCGCTATTTCAATCCTAAAATAGTCTGATTTTAGCCTGTTGATTTTTATGATAGTAATGAAGCTTTAATTATTTCAATCCTAAAATAGTCTGATTTTAGCGGATCGGATGTTTCATCTGTTCAGTAATCATAATCCAATTTCAATCCTAAAATAGTCTGATTTTAGCTCTGCAACTAAAATGAGTTATGAGGTGAATGTGAAATTTCAATCCTAAAATAGTCTGATTTTAGCAAATAGCAGACGGAGAGGATGTTAAAGCCCTATTTAATTTCAATCCTAAAATAGTCTGATTTTAGCAACGACGTAGATAATCAATGATTGCATCCGTTGTCTCATTTCAATCCTAAAATAGTCTGATTTTAGCTTGATTTTTCCGATTTTGATAAAAGATTTAGTTTAATTTCAATCCTAAAATAGTCTGATTTTAGCAGACTAGGATGTTATCACAGGAATACTTCGCTCGATATTTCAATCCTAAAATAGTCTGATTTTAGCTCAAAGAAACCGTATTATCCTTATTATATTCGTGTGTAATTTCAATCCTAAAATAGTCTGATTTTAGCGGGTGTTAAATCGGATACATCCATATCTGTACCGTCATTTCAATCCTAAAATAGTCTGATTTTAGCGCAGTTTCATTAATCGTTTTCGTAACATCTTGTTTAAATTTCAATCCTAAAATAGTCTGATTTTAGCTTCTGGTATTTGGCCCCGTGTAAGGTTATATGTCCTCATTTCAATCCTAAAATAGTCTGATTTTAGCAGAACAAGGTTGCTATAGGCCCATTCATAGGTTTTGATTTCAATCCTAAAATAGTCTGATTTTAGCTGAAATACCAATCATCGTAGACCCTGCCCTTGCTGGATTTCAATCCTAAAATAGTCTGATTTTAGCAATTTAACCTTAAACCATTCCAGAGGACTATATGGCATTTCAATCCTAAAATAGTCTGATTTTAGCTAAAACTCTTTGTACCATCATCATTTACTGTTATCTGATTTCAATCCTAAAATAGTCTGATTTTAGCAAACTTAAATCTTCTATAATCTTTAACTCAAGTACATTTCAATCCTAAAATAGTCTGATTTTAGCGATAGGAGTAGGCAGCACCCTATCAACCCTTCTATAATATTTCAATCCTAAAATAGTCTGATTTTAGCTGATGATATTATTTGCTGTAATGGGGCGATAGGTGTATTTCAATCCTAAAATAGTCTGATTTTAGCCTTTTCAGTTCTTAACTAAGAATCCTGATCGGCTTTATTTCAATCCTAAAATAGTCTGATTTTAGCGGTTTGTTGGTGTATCGTCGGCCTTCATATCGTCCAATTTCAATCCTAAAATAGTCTGATTTTAGCCCAATCTTCTATTCGCTTATTTTTAAATACAGTCGTATTTCAATCCTAAAATAGTCTGATTTTAGCTAACTGAAGGTATAGGTATAAGAATTAACGGTGGTGCATTTCAATCCTAAAATAGTCTGATTTTAGCAGATTCATGGATAAATACTTATCCTTTACCTGTTAATTTCAATCCTAAAATAGTCTGATTTTAGCTAGCAGATATCGACTTCGAGAACATCACAGACGAACATTTCAATCCTAAAATAGTCTGATTTTAGCCGGTTCATTTACAGGTGTATCAAACCCCGCTGAACAGTATTTCAATCCTAAAATAGTCTGATTTTAGCGGGCCGACCCAAAAAGCGGTACATCAGTCCAGAATAATTTCAATCCTAAAATAGTCTGATTTTAGCCGTTTTATTATCTATTATCGTGCTATTAGTCTTCTTCATTTCAATCCTAAAATAGTCTGATTTTAGCAGAACTTCCGATCCAATATACCGTTCTTAAGTGGTGATTTCAATCCTAAAATAGTCTGATTTTAGCTTTTCTGATAAACTTCATTAGAAGCCATGTATTGACATTTCAATCCTAAAATAGTCTGATTTTAGCTTTTCAACTTTAACCATCATTTCAGGGTCTGTTATCTATTTCAATCCTAAAATAGTCTGATTTTAGCGACGATGCCTGGGCAGATATAGGTATCAGTTTCTATGATTTCAATCCTAAAATAGTCTGATTTTAGCAAGCCAATTACGATACAAATAAATCGATTCTAGGTTTATTTCAATCCTAAAATAGTCTGATTTTAGCTTTGGGTGTATCCAGCTCTGCACACGAAGAATTACATTTCAATCCTAAAATAGTCTGATTTTAGCAATGATTGCATCATTAGGTCGGCGATTCGTAGTGCTATTTCAATCCTAAAATAGTCTGATTTTAGCTAAACAGGTAAGTAGTTGATTTCGTCACCATAGAATATTTCAATCCTAAAATAGTCTGATTTTAGCTTTGAGGGTGGCTTCATATAAATTTTAACATACCTTGATTTCAATCCTAAAATAGTCTGATTTTAGCATGGGACACAAAACTTTTTTTTTAATAAATTTTTAGATTTCAATCCTAAAATAGTCTGATTTTAGCACGTAGACAGTCACGTCCCCGGCCTGTATGTAATCCGATTTCAATCCTAAAATAGTCTGATTTTAGCCCCTCTGTACTGTAGTATATGTCGCTTCCCAGGGCAATTTCAATCCTAAAATAGTCTGATTTTAGCTACAAAGTATTTATAGGACATACAACAGATAAGAGAATTTCAATCCTAAAATAGTCTGATTTTAGCCAAGCCTTGTACTATCCGCATCAACTAGAACTTTCAGATTTCAATCCTAAAATAGTCTGATTTTAGCCTGCATTTGTATTGCAAAACCTGTACCGTCGCTGGTATTTCAATCCTAAAATAGTCTGATTTTAGCAAAAAATTAAATACTTCTTTTACCTTTTTTTAACTAATTTCAATCCTAAAATAGTCTGATTTTAGCCACGGCTACTACAGGGCCACGGCCTTTAATGATGATATTTCAATCCTAAAATAGTCTGATTTTAGCAATGAAGTAATGAAATCCTTAGCTCTACTAGTAGCACATTTCAATCCTAAAATAGTCTGATTTTAGCTGATGGGTTTGAATCATAACAAAAAATGGAGTGTGAATTTCAATCCTAAAATAGTCTGATTTTAGCTCGAATCGTGCCTGTGTGACGTTAGGGAAATTTTCAATTTCAATCCTAAAATAGTCTGATTTTAGCAGCTTGATGGACTTATCGAGATAGGGCAGTGACAGCATTTCAATCCTAAAATAGTCTGATTTTAGCATAGATCCCGAATTTTTTCCATTACACGCTAACGCTAATTTCAATCCTAAAATAGTCTGATTTTAGCAGGCGGGAAAATCCACCTATTTCCCCTAATTATTCCTACAATTTCTTCTTTCAGATACTTAAAATTGTTCATGTGAGGTTATGTGTTTTGTTTATATGGGAAAACGACTGCATACAATTAGTTAATTTTGATAAAAGAAGGCAAATTTTTTATTCCCTCTAAATTTGGAACATTATAAAAGAGAGATTCTCTAAAAAATTTGTAAATAAAGATTTAATCCATTATTCCGACTAAAAGAACTTCAAGTTATTTTTATTTTGATCGTTTAAGGATCTTCATAAACGATAGCTAGAAAAAACAGATAGGGAGTAAAATGTAGCATTAAATTGAAGAAAATTAAGTATAAATAGATTAAATTATAATATTCCACTAACAGGGGCCTTTTCAACCCCTAAAACCTGTCTACCTAAGGCTTTTTCGCTTCTTGCTGTGAATATAATTACAGAATCTTCATTTTTGTTTATTATATTTTTTAAACCCTTTTTAATTACTTCCAGTTCACTTAAGGTAACTTCTCCCTCAAATACCGAGTTCTGTATCCAGTTAAGATGTTTCCTCAGGTATCCTTTGACTTTGTTTACCCTTTCCACTTTGATATCATACACAATTATGGCATACACTTTTACCACCACATCACAAAGGGTTTATATTCCTTGGTGACCAACAAGTGTTTAATAAGCTTATAAGACTCTAATCTAATCAAACGCCGGTATGAAACTTTTCTATTAAGTTCACGATGTTTTATAGTTTTCTTAAGGCGTTCATCATATTCTTTGATGAAAGTTTTCCTTCCCTGGTCATTTAAAAGACAGTAATTGAGATCCTGCTCGAAATCCTTCTCCTGCAACATTTTTTTATTCACCAGATAGAATATGAGCCGATCCATCAGTATGGGTTTGAATATCTCGCTTAAATCCAGGGCTAGGGAATATCTTCGCTCGGATGGTTCATGAAGGTAGGATATCGTTGGGTTAAGCTGGGTATTGTAGATTTCTGTGAGAACTGTAGAATAAATCATTGAATTCCCAAAACTAATAAGGGCATTAACCATATTCTTTGGCGGCCTTCTACTCCTACCCTCCATTTTAAAGCCTTCAGGTAGGATTAAATCCATTTTGTCGTAGTAGTGGGAGCGTATTCTGCCTTCCACATTCATGAATTCTGTTATCTCTCTACAGGAATCTAAACCGTTTAAAATCTCATCTATATTATTTTCTATCTTATAATAGGAGAGCACCTTCTCCATGTTACGGGCCGCTCCTTCCACCAGTTTACCGGCGATTAATATCCTCTTATCATGATCTAAATAATTTTCAGCCTGTTTTATAAGTAAATCACCGGATAGGAGGGTTTCCCTTGGATAGAAACTACCATCATAAAAACCGTAGTAGTTAAAAAAGTGTATGGGCACTCCTTCCTTGGCTAAAAGGTGTACTGCCTGGGAAGAGAAGCTCAGCGAACCATAAGCATAGATAGAGTAGATCTTGCTGATGGGTATGGGTCTTTTACCATCCTTATTATGAAAATAAAGAGTGTTCTCCTTTCTTTTTAAAATTCCATCGGACATAAGGTAGTAATTCTTTTTCATAAATAACCCCCCCAATTTTTAAGTTTGATAAAGCAGGTTTTCTACCTCATCAATTAATTTTTTATTAGATTCAACCATGTCATGTGCGAGACTCTCGTCATAAATATAGCTATAATCAGCTCTTTCTCTTGTCTTCATAGCAAAATCAAAATCATCAAGAAGTTCTTCACTGATAAGACTGTTTTCAACAAATAAAATTTCAATTGCAAATTTAAGACATATATGGCTTTTTTCTCTATACCCTCTACTGAAAAGAAGTCCTCTAAAGGCATGAAAAATGGAATAGTAACTTTGGACGATGGCCCAT
>Ga0334889_1003359_pt1 | contig 16057 bp, 13 predicted proteins | sample GraSluR1_MG_2_FD_207222 | JGI IMG/M metagenome (GOLD analysis project Ga0334889, IMG submission 207222) | Sludge microbial communities from methane-producing bioreactor in Wageningen University, Netherlands - Granular Sludge_8_08-R1 | ecosystem: Engineered > Bioreactor > Anaerobic > Unclassified... | reverse complement strand
TTATCCTCATTTTTGTAAATGAAAAAATCATGTCCTAGTAATTCCATTTGAGTTAATGCTTCTTCTAACGAGAGGATTTCCAAAGAAATACGCTTTTTCTTGACTGGTGAAATTAATTCTTTCTCTAATTCATGTAAATCAAAATCTTCAGATACAAATGCATTCTTTAAACCTATTTTTTCTTGAAGTGAGCGATTCATTTTATGCTTGTTCTTACGTAACTGTGCTTCTAATTTATCTACTGCCTTGTCAACAGCAGCATACAAGTCACGATCTTGAACTTCAGCCCTCATGGTTAAAAACTTAATCGGAATTGTAATTTCCACCTTTGTTCCATCTCGATAAACCTTGCAAACGACAAATGCTTCCAGTTGTTCATTAAAAACTCTGTCGATTTTATTAAGTTTTTTCTCAATGTAGTTATGGATTGCATCGGTAATTACAAATCCTGACTTGCCAACAATATCTAGTTTCATTGTATCACTCCTTTATATTTTATTTAACCAATTTAATTATATCACTTTTGAAATACTTTTTAAACAATCGAGCATTTATTTATTGGAAAATTTTTATCCAAGAGAGATCATATCTCTCTAAGGAAAAAAATACTATCCTACCAAACCCTATTATATGTATTCCCCAATCTTCTATTGTTTCCAATAATTCTAAATCAATGAATACAATTGAATAATTCAAAAGCTTCTCTTTTATCAAAAACTTATATATTAAACCTAGATTTCTAGACAGATATCTACTTTGATAAAAACTGAGTTTCAAATCATTATATAAATAATAATACCTAATCTCCCCTTGATAAATCGGAACGACCTCAAAGTTAATAACCGGTTTATATATGTTATCACATTGAGGACAGATATTTTTAAAGGTAAACAAAGAAGAAAAGTGCTCATCAATCAAGAATGCTTGATTACATAATTTACATATCATATGGTATTTTGTTCATTCTTTCAATAATCTTGTTAGCTTCAAGCATTGCCTTGGATATTTGAGAAGATAAAAAATATACACTACCAACTTCACTTTTCCTTGCTACTCGACCAGAAATTTGAACTAATGTTTTTGTTTCGAAAACTCTGTGATTAGCTTCGATAATCATAACTGAAAGATTTTTAAAAGTCACACCACGTTCAAGAATTGTTGTTGAAACTAATAATCTTAGCTCCTGTTTAGAAAACATCTTTAAAATTCTATTTTTATCTAATGTTTTTGAGTCGATACATTCTGTGAGGTAACCTTTATTTATCAAGTATTCACTAAAAAGTCTGGCTTTAGATATTGAAGGTAGATAAATGATTAGATTTTGATTTTCTTCGATAATATCATTAATTAGACTAAGTATTTTTTTATCTTCAAACCCATCAATCTGAATAAACTTAGCCTTGGGAAGATCTAAAAAATGATGCCTTCTTGAGATTACAAAATAATCCAGTTTCTTTTCTCTTATTCTTTTTAGATAGGCTTTATCGATAGTTGCACTCATAAAAACACAAACACAATTAGGTTTCTTAGATTTTTTAACTAACCTTTCCAAAAAAGGATTATTCGCAAATGGGAAACTATCCACCTCATCAATAATCATCAAATCAAATTCTTGATAAAACTTGATAAGTTGTTGAGGAGTAATAATTAACAGTTGAGAATTATCAACTGAATTATCCTCAGCATAAACTGCTTTTATCTTTGTCTTTGGAAAATAAACACATAATCTTCTAACCAATTGCTTAATAATCTCAACTCTAGGAACTACAAAAGCAATGCTCTTACCCTCATTAAGATACTTGAAGATAACACCAAGAGTTATCTCAGTTTTCCCAGCTCCACAAACAGCATGCAAAAAAATGTCTTGTTTAAGATTATCTAAGTGATTACTAGCTTTCTTTTGATAATGATTCAATTCAAAATCAATAACTAACTTATGATTAACTCGCTCAAAATCTCTGTTCTTACGCACTAGATAATGATGTGAAGTAATCTGTAAATACTGATAGCACTCCAAACAATAACCGATATCATTTTCGTATACTATTTGATTACTCAAACAGCGATTGCATAAATCATTAACAATAGCTTGCAAAGCTAAACCATCATTTTTTTTGATGACTTTCTCTAACATCATATCCACCCAAATAAATAATACTTTGAGCAATTGGAAATTCTTCAAAAAAATAACTCCAAGAATGGAGTTATTTAACAACAATATTCACAAGTTTATTGGGAACAGTAATCGTTTTAACAATTGTTTTATCCTTGATATGAAACTGAACTTTTTCACTTTGTAAAGCTAGTTCAATCATCTTTTCTTCATCTAAAGAATTCTCAGCTTTTACCTTATCTCTAACTTTACCATTAACACTTAACACTATTTCAACGAAGTCTTTAACTAACTTCATTGGATCAAAAACAGGATATGATTCATATACCAAAGATTCCTTGTGTCCAAGCATCTCAAAGAGTTCTTCACAGATATGTGGAGCAAATGGATGCAAGAGTTTTAGCAAAACCTCATAGTCAGCTTTTGATATTGATTCAACTTTATTAAACTCATTCACTAAAGTCATCATTTTTGCAATAGCAGTATTAAACTTTAAAGTTTCACAATCTTCGGATACACCTTTTATCGTTTCATGAATTATTCTTTCCAAGCCCTTACTAAAACTGGATTCATCATTGAGATTAAGGTATAGTCTCCATACTTTATCTAAAAACCTTCTCGCTCCTTTTACACCTGATTCATTCCAAGGTGTTGTCATCTCATAATCACTGATAAATAGCACAAAGGTTCTTAATGTATCTGCACCATATTCCTCAATAATCTCCATAGGATTAACTACATTTCCTCTAGATTTAGACATCTTCTCATTATCAGCTCCCAGAAGCATCCCTTGAGCTGTACGTTTCTTATAAGGCTCTTGATGGACTGTTACTCCAATATCATAAAGGAATTGATTCCAAAATCTTGAATAAATCAAGTGTCTAGTCACATGTTCCATTCCTCCATTATACCAATCAACTTGGCCCCAATACTGCATTTTATCTTTTGCAGCTAATTCGAAATCATTATTTGGATCCATATATCTCAAGAAATACCAACTGCTTCCAGCCCACTGTGGCATAGTATCTGTTTCTCTTCTAGCAAATCCATTGCATTTAGGACACTTACAATTAACAAACTCATCAATATTTGCTAAAGGCGATTCTCCTGTATCAGTTGGGATAAATTTTTCAACCATCGGTAACTCAACTGGTAAGTCCTCATAAGGCACAGGTACGATTCCACATTTATCACAATAGATTATCGGAATCGGTTCTCCCCAATAACGTTGTCGATTAAAAGCCCAATCCTTCATTCTATATTGTTTAGCTTCTTGACCTAAACCAGAGTTTTCAAGGTAATTGATGATTTTTTCTTTCGCTTTTTCAACATCTAACCCGTCAATCTCTGGACTGTTAATCAAAATACCAGATTCAGTATCAATATAAGCTTCCTTAGAGATATCTCCACCTTTAATAACTTCAACTATCTCTAGATTATATTTAGTCGCAAACTCATAATCTCTTGTATCATGCGCTGGAACAGCCATAATAGCTCCTGTTCCATAGGTAATCATTACATAATCTGAGATATAGATTGGAATCCTTTTATTATTCAAAGGATTGATTGCTTCTACACCTAAAACCAAAACACCTGACTTATCTTTTGCTAGCTCAATCCGCTCAAACTCAGTCTTAAGTTTAGCAGCTTCTTTATATCTGTTTATTTCTTCTAGATTCTCAATCTTATCTTTGAAAAGTTCTAATACCGGATGTTCAGGAGCAACAACCATAAAGGTTGCCCCATAAATCGTATCTGGTCTAGTTGTAAAAACCTTAAGCTTATAATTCTCGCCATCAATCGGAAAATAGATATATGCTCCTTTAGATCTCCCAATCCACTTCTCTTGTTCAGATCTAATTCTTGCATTTGATTCTAAATCATCTAACCCAGCAAGAAGTTTATCAGCATACTCAGTTATTTTAAGAAACCAGACATCCTTATCCATCTGAACTACATCATTATCGCAACGATCACATTTACCGCCTTGTGACTCTTCATTAGATAAAACAACTTTACAACTAGGGCAAAAATTGACATAAGCTTTGCTTTTATAAACTAATCCATGTTCATATAATTTAAGAAAAATCCATTGTGTCCATCGATAGTATTTAGGGTCTGTAGTATCAACTAATCTAGAAAAATCAAAAGAAAAACCTGCTTTTTTCAATTGATTGATAAATGTCTTAATATTATTATCAGTTATTATCCTCGGATGGATTTGTGATTGAATCGCATAATTCTCTGTTGGTAAACCAAAAGCATCAAACCCCATTGGAAATAGAACATTCTTTCCTTCCATTCTACGCTTTCTTGAGATAACGTCCAAAGAGATATAAGCTCTAATATGTCCAATATGCATTCCTGCTCCTGATGGATAAGGGAACTCAACTAAACTATAATACTTCTCCTTCTCAGAAAAATCAACCGCATGAAAACAATCACTGTTATACCAGCGATTTTGCCATTTCTTCTCAACCTTTGCTTCATTAAAACTAGGTATAAATTCACTCATCTTGCTTTCCTCCCAAAAAAAAAGTCCTTACTAAAAGGACGAATTAAACCGTGGTACCACCTTAATTCTGGATAAACCAGCACTCAAACCCTTAACGCGGGAAACGAGTTTTGCTCGCGAGTTGCGCAAAACCTACTCACCAGACTAATTCATCAATCCTTGATTATTAGTTTACACCACCACTAACTCTCTTTGAATCAAGAAAACTGATTACTACTTCTGTGTCTTTGTAATTACTTGTATTATATCATAAACCATCTCTATTGCAAGTCTTATTCGATATCATCCTCATCGATTTCTTCTTCAACAACTTCTTCTTCCTGATTGCCATGATAACTAGTTTTCATCAAAGTTCGAAAATAAAGTTCTCTTTGCAAAGCAAAAACACTGCGATAAGCAACAAACATTAAAATGAAAAAGATTATATCCGTGAAATTCACAAGATTATAAATTGTAAATAAAAATGCCATTGGTGTAGTTGCAAATACCACCATCTTAAATATTTTCTTATAACTTATATCCTTTTTAAAGCGAATAAATGGAATAGTAGAAATCAAGATTATGAACATAATTATCAAGGTATTTGATAAAAGCCCCATAAAACTTCCAGCAATAATAACAGAAATTTCAAGCACTCTAACAACTTCAGCCAAACTATCAATATTAGTTCCAGCAAGTAAATTAATGTTGCTCATCTGCCTATTAGCCACAACCACAGACAAACTTGTTTCTTGTACAACCAAGGCGAAATCAGATAAAGAACTAATATCGGATATACTTTGGTTTTCATTTAATAGATAAAGATCGAAATCATAAATATCTAGACTATCATTAACATCATGTGACTCATCACACAATATTTTTCCTTGTGCAATAGCACATGTAAAATTGTCATAATCGATAACGGGCTTCTTATATGATATATAAAATACAAAAGTCGAAATTGTCATCATAGTAATTAAAACCAATAAATAAAGAAAGATGAATCCACCTTTTTTGTTGTGATAATTTACAATTGTCTTTGGATACAAAATACTATTAGTAAAAATTTCAAGCATACTCTCACCTACTTAGATAATTATAACATTTTTTTAGATATCTTCAATAAAAACAGATTTATTTAATCTAAGATATTATTCAAACAACAGTTTTTTATACCATATAAACTAAATCATGATATAATTTATACGGGTGAAATTATGAATCTTTTTACTGAAGAAAAACACTATAACACATTAAATAATTACTATCGTTTTCGTTTCAACAGCAAAGTATTTAAAATTGCTTTGAACGGTGATTTTACCTGTCCAAATCGTGATGGAACCATTTCTTCTATCGGTTGTTTATTTTGTTCTGATCAAGGTAGTGGTGAGTTTGGAGGGAGAAAGACTGATGATTTAGCAACCCAATTTTTAAAAATTAAAAAAATCATGCATAACAAGTGGGTTGATGGTAAATACATCATTTATTTTCAATCTTTCAGCAACACTTATGGACCTGTTGATAAGCTTAGAAAACTATACTATGAAGCTCTTGCTATTGATGAAAATATTATCGGACTTAACATCGGCACTCGAGCTGATTGCTTTAATGAAGAAATCTTTGAGTTATTGTCTGAAATCAATAAGTCAACATATTTAACAGTTGAAATTGGATTACAATCAATGCATGATACAACGCTTAAACTAATAAACCGAGGTCATAACTTAAAAGTCTTCGAACAAACAGTTAAAGAACTTAGAAAACGTAAAATTGATGTTGTTGTCCATATCATTAATTCACTTCCATACGAGACCGAAGAGATGATGCTAGATACGATAAGATATTTGAACACTCTTGATATTCAAGGAATAAAAATACACATGCTTTACATCTTAGAAAACACTCCACTTGAAAGGCTATTTAGAAAAAAGCCCTTCAAATTATTAACACAAAAAGAATATGTAGCTATAACTGTCAAACAATTGACAATACTTGATGAAAAAATCATCGTTCACCGGATAACAGGAGATCCACCAAAAAATGCTCTAGTAGCACCTGAATGGACTCTAAAGAAATTTATTGTTGCTAATGAAATAGACAAACTAATGCGTAAAAACAAACTCTTTCAAGGCATGAATAAAACAGGAGCTAATAATGAATAAACTAGCACATATCTCCGGTATAGCCTTCAGTCTTATCTTTGGCTTCTCTTTTATGATGTCAAAGACTGCCCTTAATCAAATCAGTCCAATCGGCTTATTAGCTTATCGTTTTTTGATTGCTTTTGGTGTCTTTGAAATCTTGAGGTTCTCAAATATTATTAAAATTAAAATTCATAAGAAAGCCTTGTTTTCTATTGTTTTGGTAGCTGTTTTTCAACCAGTTCTATATTTTTTATTTGAAGTCTATGGTTTAGCTATTACAGCTAGTGGTGAAGCAGGTTTAATGATTGCATTAATCCCAATATTTGTAACGATATTTTCCGCTTTAATTTTAAAGGAAAAACCATCAAAACTTCAACTACTATTTATAACAATTAGTTTTTGCGGTGTGATTTTGATTCAATTCTTTAAGACTCGATTTGCTTTCGAATCAAGTCTATTAGGCTTCTCACTCTTGCTACTAGCAGTAATATCTGCCTCCTTATTCAACATCGCTTCAAGAAAAGCAGCTCAAAACCATAAACCACATGAGATAACTTATATGATGATGCTAATTGGTGCTTTAGTATTCAATTTTATCTATCTAATCGAACTTGCTCTCAATGAAAATATCAAGTATTACTTTACTAATTTTGCCAATTTGAGTTTGATGTTACCAATAATATACCTTGGAACCATCGCATCTATTTTAGGTTTTTTCTTAGTAAACTATTCCTTGAAGCATCTACCAGCACATGTATCTAGCGTCTATTCAAACATAGCTACGATAGTTGCAGTTATAGCAGGTGCTTTGTTCTTGAATGAGACTGTTGAGTTTTATCATATCTTCGGTGGTTTTATGATTATAACTGGCGTATACGGTGCAGCAAGAATCAATTATCTTAAATACAGGAGGAATCGAATTGATCAGAGTAACCAAATACTCTCACAAACTGATTAGTGAGAAAAAAAACATTAAAACTGCCATAGATATGACTGTCGGAAATGGTAATGATACAGTTTTCCTGGCAAATTTATCTGAGTTTGTCTATGGTTTTGACATTCAAAAAATCGCTATTAGTAAAACCAATGAACTCCTCCAATCAAAAAATTTCACTAACTACTTACTAATCAATGATTCTCATGAAAACATCGATAAATATAACATAAAAAACATTGACATAGCTATTTATAATTTAGGATACTTACCAAATGGTGATAAAACAGTAACTACTAACACGAAAACTACTTTATCTTCGTTAGAAAAACTATTAAAAATATTAAATCCAGAAGGTGAAATAGTTCTTGTAGTTTACTCTCATAATAAAAGTGAAAGCGATGCGTTAATTAGTTACACTAAAAAATTAAACGCGAGTTATGATGTTATAAAACACGAAATAATCAACAAAGAAGATGCTCCATATATTTTGCTTATAAAAAAAGGAAGTTGAGTCTTCCTTTTTAATCTGTATATGTGTAATATTTTTCAAACTTCAAGATTTTGAAGTAGATGTTAAAGGGAAATAATGCCATTTTTTGATTAAATAAAAGAACTTTACTGTCTCTTAATCTTCTAATCTCTTCTAAATTATTAAAAGTTTCACAAATATATTGGTTATCCTTTTTCTCTTTATCAATCGACTTAAATACTTCCTCAATTAATTTTAGAAGTTGCCTTTTCTCTTCATGAGTTATTGATTTGATTACAACATTGTTATAGGGTTGTAACTTATCATTGTTTAAAAACTTATACATTAAATTAACAAGTTTTCTTAGTTCAATTTCAAATTTCGAATTGGCTCGGAAAACTTTTTTATATTCTATCTTCATATTTCTTATAATGATAATTGAAGTTATAATTATCAAAATCAAGATTACTATAAATAGGATTGCAAGATCTAACAAAATGTTTAAAAATGATAAAAACATAGTATCACTCCTTTACAAGATGACTTTTAAGTACATCAACCATATCAAGTTTTTCCCAAGGAGCATCGATATCATCTCTTCCAAAATGACCATAGGCTGCAAACTTCTGATAGATCGGTTTTCTTAAGTCTAAATGTTCAATGATTGCTTTAGGTCGCAAATCAAAATACTTGTTAATTAAACATAATATCTCTTCTTCAGAAATCTTAGCTGTATTAAATGTATTTACACCCACACTAATCGGATTTGCTTCTCCAATAGCATAAGCAACTTGAACTTCCACTTCATCAGCTAAACCAGCAGCACAGATATTCTTAGCGATATATCTCATCATATAAGCAGCTGACCTATCTACTTTTGATGGATCTTTTCCTGAAAAAGCTCCTCCACCATGATGAGCTGAACCACCATATGTATCAACTATTATTTTTCTACCTGTAAGCCCTGAATCTCCAGAGGGTCCTCCAACCACAAACCTTCCGGTTGGATTGACATGGATTTTTGTTTTTTCATTATAAAGATGTTTTGGTAGTATGGGTTCAATAACATGTTTTATTAAATCTTCTTTGATTTTATCTTGTTTTACATTTGGAGCATGTTGAGTGGAAATCAAAATATCGCTAAAATAATCACATTCACCATTTTCTTTAAACACTGCACTAACCTGTGTTTTTCCATCAGGTCTTAAGTAATCCAAGATATTATTTTTTCTGACTTTTGATAGCCTGTAAGCTAACTTATTGGCATAATAATGTGTTATCGGCATAAAGTTGTCTGTTTGATTAATAGCATAGCCAAACATCATACCTTGGTCACCTGCACCTTGTTCTTTGTCTAAAGATTCATTAACTCCTAATGCTATATCAACGGATTGTTCATTAATACAAACTAAAACAGCTAAATTATCCGCATCAAAACCATATTTACCCCGATCATACCCAATTTCAGCTACTTTATCTCTCACAATTTTTTGAATATCAACATAAGTTTTTGTAGTTATTTCTCCAGCTACTAAGACTAAACCTGTTGAAACCAAAGTTTCAACAGCTACTCTAGCATATTCATCTTCAGTAAGGATTGCATCTAAAATTGCATCTGAAATCTGATCACAAATCTTATCTGGATGCCCTTCTGTAACTGATTCCGACGTAAAAAATTTATACATATTGTGTCTCTCCTATTCCTTTGCTAAATGATAGTAGACAGATTCAAAATCATCCGCATATTTAATAAACCTATCGACAATTTGCGGATCAAAATAAGGGTAAAATTCCATTTGAATCAAGTCAATTGCTCTTTGATGTTTGAGTTTTCTTTTATAATTTCTGCTTTGTCTTAATATCTCATATATGTGACTTAATAAGATAACTTGTGATTCTCGATTATTTTGGATTCCATTCATCTCTTTGATGAAATCTTGATTGACCGTCTTCTCAAAATGAGCTCTTACTATATCCTCTGCTTTTTTATCTAACTGCAATCTTTTTATAATAATCGAGCCAATAATTGTTTTCTCTCTAATCTTTTGATAGTCTTTTTCATCAAGTTGCGTCTTCCCCTCAAAATCTTGAGTGCTTAGCAATCCTTTTTTATCGACATGAATCGATGAAAAATCATGGATTTCTTGACAAAGCTTAGATGAATAACCTAAAAAATTTCCTAGTTTTGCTGCTATTTCAGCAACCCTTTTTGTCGCATGTGCAAAATCCTTTTCAACGTCATCTTCGCCTCTTTGCTTATAGACAGTGATCACATCAAAAACATCGGAAACAACAGCTTTAAAGTCCTTTTCCATTCTTTGACGCTTTTGTAACTCAGCCTTTCTCTTATTGTTGATATCTTCAGAAATCTTGGCTATGGAATAAAGACCAATCATGAATATTGCCAAAACCAAGGTCCTAAGGACGATATCAATCAATACTTCACCCTTTAAAAAATTCCATAAATTACCTAGATTATCTGCATATTGATACAAAGGATACAAGACAATGACATGAATTATAGTCATAACAATAATAGTTACTTTAAAAACTACATTTAATAATCTGGGATCTTGGTACAAGGCAATTACAACCAGAGCGAAATAAATCAATGAATAACCCGCTTGAGTAATCGAAAAGAATCCACCTTCTAAAGAATCTCCTAAAGTAAGTCTTAACTTAATATAGACAGTCACAGCCATCATCAATATATAGATACCACTGATATATTCAGCCATTTGTTGTTTTTGTAAAGTCATTGGCTTTTCCTTGATAATCCTTTTTACAGTTTTACCACTAAAAAACATTATCAAGAAAATTACAAAAGTAACGATTATATTTACACTGCGATTAAGGCCTGAAGATCCTATTAGGGTAAAGAGAAGAAATACTATATTTGTTATAAATATAATATTCTTAATGACGAGATTCTTCTGATATAAAACACTAGTTTCATCTAATATATCAACTCCCGCTTCAAAACTGAAACGAGACACAAAGAAAGCTTTGATTCTTCCCCAAAACTTGGCAGCTTTACTCTTACCAACAACTTCTAGATGCTTAACATTTTGAGCAACTTTATTTTCATCAAATTTATTCTTTAATGTCGTTAATCTAAAAAAATCTACAACTTTCTCAATAAAACCTTTTCGATTGCTTTTTCCAGAAGAAACCGTGTTGAAATAATCATCTATTTTATTGGTTTCAAAACTATCTAAATCCTTTTTCTTTTTTGAACTGTCATTTTTCCTAAAGAACTCATCCAAAGTTTTCTCTCGATTATCCAACTTAGTCACCTCCTTTATTTCAAAAGAAAAAATTCTAACTAAAATAATTGTGGTTCTTCAATAATTGTTGGGTCTTTTCTCGCTTCGATTTCATTTTCAATCTGAGCAACCCTAGTCGATGCTGCAGCAGCTACCGCTCCAACTATATCATCCAAGAATGTATGGCAAGCTGGTTTATCTCCTTTACCATCATAATTGAGTCTTGCAACGATTCCCGGTTTATTAACATCAATATCACCAAAATTAGTTTTTCCTATAGTTCCATAGAGTCCTGCCAACTCAATACCAAACAACTCATCAATTCCAAACATTCCCAAATCAGACTCTAAGATTGACTGAATTGGTCCCTTAAAAGCTTTTTGTTCAGTCAGTCTATCAATCTCAGCTCCTAATTGTAAAATGTGAAACACATCACGTAAAGACAGGATTTTCTCAACTGAATCAAAGCATTCTTGATATGAAATCTTATCATTCCACTTGGATTGTTGCCTAAATGCAATTTCAGCAATTTCAGCAACCTTAACGCCTCTTTCATTTAAGACTTTAATGTTCATTTCCAACATCTCATCTCTTGAAAACAGATTTTTATCCCTATTCAAATTAATCACCTCGTTATTCAATGAATATAGTAATTTTCACTAACTAACTATTATACCATATATTTGTGATTTTATAAACTACCTTTTAGTATCTTACCTTGATAAAATAAAGTTTTCCCAGTACCATTCATAAACTCATTAATCTTCAATTTATTCTTACCTTCTAATTTGACTTCCTTCAAAATAATTTGCCCAAAACCTGTTTGAATGTAAACTCCTGATTTATCAATTCTTGTGATTTCTCCAATAATTGTACTATAATTATCATCACAAAAATCAGTATCATATATCTTCAATTTTTTCTCATCAACTATCAAAAATGCAATCGGCCATGGATTCATTCCTCTAACATGATTAAAAATATCTTTAGCTGGCTTTGTGAAATCTATTACTAGTTGATCATCTTTGAAATTATAAGCATATGTTACCAAATCCTCATCTTGCGCTAGTGCTTTAGCTCGATTACTTAAAATATTATCTAAAGTATCTATTAGTAAATCCCGCCCTATAACTGCTAGTTTATCTTCTAGTGTTTTTACATTGTCTTGTCTTAATATTTTTATCTTTTTTTGTGACAAAACCTTTCCGCTATCCATTCTTTTTTCCATATACATAACCGATACACCTGTTTCTTCATCCCCGTTTATGATAGCATAATGCATCGGTGATCCTCCGCGATACTTAGGCAAAAGTGAGGCGTGAACATTGATTGCTTGAAATCTAGCATGATGCAAAACAACCTCAGGAATAATCTGACCATAAGCACAAACTATGATAAAATCAAAACTATCACTTAGAATCCGATGATTATCTTTTTTAATGTTCAGCGGTTGGAAAACTTCTATACCAAGTTCAACTGCTTTATTCTTAACAGGAGTTCCCTGAACAATTCTTTTCCTGCCCACAGGTTTATCCGGTTGAGTAACTACTAAATCAACCCCATACTTTTCATAAAGCCCTTCTAAAATCACAACTGCAAACTCCATACTGCCCATAAAACAAATCTTCACATTATCACCTACCCAACATTTAAATATCTATCTAATACAATGCTAACATGCTTTTTTTCTAAACTATCAATTATTTGTACTACTTCGCTGTCTATTCTTCCTTGTTCTCGATACTTAATCAATACTTGAGCCTCATACTTTTGATTGATCTTTCTAGTTTGATCTATCGCTGGTCCTAAGACAATTACCTCTTGAGCATGTTTGCGCTTAATAAGTTTTGAGAACTCATTAGCCAAGAAATAGACATCTCTAATCTTATCGCCTTTAAACTGAACATTTATCAGATAATAAAAAGGTGAATACTTCGCCAATCTTCTGATTTTCATCTCATATTGATAAAAGCCAAGATAATCATTTTCACAAGCATACTTAATCGCATAGTGCTCTTTATTTAAGGCTTGAATAATTACCTTACCTTCGATTTCTCTTCTTCCAGCACGTCCAGATACTTGCATTATCAATTGAAATGTTTTTTCAGCCGCTCTAAAATCAGGTAAAAACAGATTAGAATCCGCTTGAATTATTCCTACTAATGTCACTTTTGGAAAATCCAAGCCTTTTGCAATCATCTGTGTGCCTATTAGAATATCTCCTTCTCTTTCAAATTGCTTGAGAATTTTTTCATGTGAGTTTTTCCTTCTTGTGGTATCGTTGTCCATTCTAAGGATCTTTGCCTCTTTGAATATTTCTCTTAACTGCTTCTCAATCTTTTGCGTTCCACTTCCTAGGTAATTAAGCTCAGTTGAACCACATTTACTACATTTCTGTGGAACTGTTTCCTCATGATTGCAATAATGGCATTTCAAAGAATGAGAGTACTCATGGTAGGTCAGGGAAATATCGCAATTTGGGCATTTATACACATATCCACATTCTCTGCAAATAACAAAATTAGCATAACCTCTACGATTCATCATTAAAATTGTTTGTTCTTTGGAAATCAATCTTTGATTTATTTCATCAATCATCTTTTTGGAAAAAGGACTATTATTACCACTTTTAAATTCATCCAACATATCGATGACTTCTACCTTTGGCATACTCGAATTCATAGCTCTATGAGGCAACTCTAGTAAGTCATAATACCCTTTCTTTGCTCTAGCATAAGAATCGATATTAGGTGTTGCTGAACCCATTAACACAGGACAATTATATTTCTTTGCTCTTGAAAGCAAAACATCAATGGCATAATAGATTACTCCAGTTGTTTGTTTATAAGTAGACTCATGACATTCATCGATTATTACAAGCCCTAAATCATTTAAAGGAGCAAAACAAGCGCTTCTTGCTCCAATCACAATCCGTGCTTCTTTAACAATAATCCTTCTCCATTCATCATATTTTTCTAAAGCAGATAAACCCGAATGTAAAGCAGCTACCTTTTCTTTAAATTTTGATTTAAATCTTGAAATCATCACCGGGGTTAAAGCTATCTCTGGGACTAAAAGAATCACTGATTTCCCCTCTTGAACAACCTTCTCGATTGCTTTAATATAAACTTCTGTCTTACCAGAACCGGTAACTCCATGAAGCAAGAATGTTTTATGATGATGCATATTCATGCATAAAGTATCATAAACCTCTTTTTGAGCAGCACTTAAATCTATTTTTTTGTCTAAAGTCTCATGAGCTGAGGTTATCTTTCGATAAACCTCTTTCTCAAAAACTTCTAAAAAACCCTTCTTTTCTAAAGTATTAACAACAGATTGAGTGATTGAAACTTTTTTAAGCAAAATCATTAACAATTCTTCATTATTGCGTTTTCTTTCCAAGTAATCCAAAACTGATTGCTGCTTCAAAGTAACAAGGCCTTCTTTTTTACTGGTTAATTTGACGAATCTTTTGCTGAGATTTCTTCTCTTATCCTGGATTTCATATACTTGTGAAAGACTTCCTAAATTTATCGCTTTAGCTACCATAGGGTAGAGAGATTCATCGATGTTCTCCAGTAAAACTTGACTATGATATCTAAAAGTATCTTTTAACTCCTCTGTTAACTCTTCAAAGTTGTTTAGTTTAATCTTTGGTTTGTATATCACTTTTAAAACTGAGGGCAACATAGTTTCCAAGACATTTATCAATAAATTATTATCTTTGAACGCTAATTCTTTTGCTAAATCAATAAGCTCTTGAGTCAAATATGATTCAATATCTAATAACCTATTAAGCAATTTGAGGTCTTTATTATACTCACTGCTTTGAGTTAGCTCTAAGATGAAACCCATTACTGTCCGATTGCCAAAAGATACAATAACTCTAGCACCAACTTCAATAAAGTTCCTGAGTTGCTCAGGAACAAGATAATCATAGGTTTTATTAACATTTTTAGCTTTTACATCAACCAAAACTTTAGCTATCATATCTACCTCTTAATATTTAATTATATCAAAAAAACAACTACATTGAAATAAATTATCGAACTTTTCAAAAACCTATTGGCTAATCAATTGCATTTATCTTCAATTAAAGTTATAATATTTATGATAGAATTAACTATGAAAGAGGATTAACTATGAACCAAAATAACAAAGCAACTAGTGAAGTGCTTGTTTTTGCTTTAGGCGGGCTTGGAGAAGTTGGCAAAAATATGTACTGTGTTCAATATGAAAATGAAATAATCATTATTGATTCTGGGATATTATTTCCAGATGAACATTTGATGGGAATTGACTATGTCATTCCTGATTATTCATATCTAGTTGAAAATCAAGATAAGATAAAAGCACTAATTATCTCTCACGGTCACGAGGACCATATCGGAGGAATACCTTTTGTCTTACGCCAAGTCAATATACCAGTAATATATGCCGCTGGATTAAGTTACGGTTTGATTCAAGCAAAACTAGAAGAAAAAGTTGACTTTCCAGTCAATTTACAAAAATATGAAGAAAATGATACAATCAGTTTTGTGAATTTAGAAGTTGCTTTTTTTAGAACCAATCACTCAATCCCTGATTCATTTGGCATGAAGATTTCAACACCACAAGGTGTTATTGTTCAT
>Ga0334889_1003350_pt1 | contig 16097 bp, 19 predicted proteins | sample GraSluR1_MG_2_FD_207222 | JGI IMG/M metagenome (GOLD analysis project Ga0334889, IMG submission 207222) | Sludge microbial communities from methane-producing bioreactor in Wageningen University, Netherlands - Granular Sludge_8_08-R1 | ecosystem: Engineered > Bioreactor > Anaerobic > Unclassified... | reverse complement strand
AGAAAAGGAAATAAGTGTGGCAAATCATGAAAAATGGATTGGTTTAAGCATTGGTGATGGCAGTACAGAAGTGTACAATAAGATATGGATAACTCTGGTGGATGTTGGGGTCGGCCAGGAGATACAAATTGGTAATTGCACGAGTTCTTGGGCGCACCCAGCCATATTAAAGATAGAGTATGAATAACATTAATTCTTTTGAAGAAAAATTAACCTAGTAAAAGTTTTCAATAAATAAACCTAATCAAATTATTAACACCTCTTTCTAACACACTCATCCCCTATAATATCAGAGCTCCAGAGAAAATCACTAGTTTGTGGGAGTAATTGGGATGAGGGAGGTTTTAAAGATCTATTAAATCATATTTATATCTTTACTCTTTTAATACCCAAACGATCGCATTCTATTATAACTTTTTCTAACTCTGATTTTGCTCCTTTATAATTCAGAACATCACGAATTGGTTTTTTGAAAATTACTAATCTTGGTTTTTTCTTCCCATAATATATTTTTATATGTGGCCTAAGTATATTTGGTATTCCATAGGAATATTCAACTTTTTCAATTTTTTTGATTTCAATTTCCGTATCTATATTAACCCCCATCAAAAAATACAAAGGGAAAAATATAATTTCGTTTATTGAAGCAAGAACTCCAAGAATCCCGGTCCTTTCAAGTCTAATTATGTCTCCCTCAATAATAATTTTCCCAGTTTTAGTTTCAGCATTCATGTTTATAGATACATACAGATATTTTTAAATACCGAGCACCCATCCCATATAATATCAGAGCTCCAGGTTCTCAAACCCTCAATTAACACTCTTTTAGTTTTTCTAAAACTCTTTTAAAAGAAAAGGTTTAAATAGAAAAAGAATCATAAAATATTATGGGAAAGGATCTTACTAATCAGTTTTTTGACATTAATAAACTGCCTGCTCAGGAAGGTTTGTTGATATTTCCAATATCAATGTCAAGAATCTCTAATTCACAGAACGCTAAGAGGTGTTTCGACCATATGAAAAGATTCAGTCCAAATAAAATAATTAAACCTGTAGTAGGACTTAATATGGTATATGGAGATTACTTGTATTTATATTCAAATGAAAAGGCATCAAAACTAAGAAAAAAATTCATGCCTTTGATTCTTCAACATAAAAATGAATTCATGAAAATAATATCCAAAAATCCCATGTTAATACCACAAGCATTTTCTTTTTCAACTTGGAATCAAATTTTGTTAGCATCTAAGGATTTTGTTAATCTATTTGGCCAGATCAGAAAAAGATATAAAGGAGATTCAAAATTTAGAAAATATTTAAAAGAAGACTTTTTAGCTTCTGGAAAGGGAAAATTAGATCAAAACCAAATAGATTTTTTCTTGGAAGAAACTTTAATTTTCCATTTAATTACGAAAGGCCAAATTCCATTACACAATGATTATGTAAAAGGCCATGAAAAATGGGTTTTGTGGTGTTATCCTGGCAAACCATTAAAATCACAGATTTATTTATCACAAAAGAATTTTTTTAATTTTAAAAACAAAAAAAATAAATTTGAAAATTGTTTTTATGATTTAGAAGAAAAAAAGTTGTATGATTTTGAACGATTAAATCTGGAAAAAGTAAAGGTTTAAAAAAGGGTTTATAAATTTAAAGTAATAATATATTGAATATAGGAACAAAGGATATAGATGGTTAAAATAATATAAAAAGTAATCTTTTAGAAAAACTAAAAAGGTGTTGGAAATGCCACAAACATTGGTGATTGGAGTTGTAGAAAAATTTGATTTGGATAATTTGACAAACCAAGATTTTGAAAACCCGGATTTTTCCTTGACCGAGATGTCAGAACACAACGTAGAGGTAAGTGGTGACTTTATTGACTTCTTTATTCCGTTCATGTCAAAATTCGATATTAAAAACCAACCAGAAATCAAAACCATACTAAAAAAGGTTGGAGATGACGATTTTCCCACTCCTCCAAAATTAATTTCATTCAAAGAGAAGTATCCAAATACATTTAGATTCAGATCACAAATAGCCATATTGGATGAAGATGCCTCCAAACTGGTTGGCACTGCCATCTCTGTGATTTGTTCCAAAGGTTACGAGGGCATTGTTTCAGCTTTTCTAGATAATAAATACGTCATTACTGCCCATGTGGTTTATACTGCAAAAGACAAAAATAGTTTAGTTAGTGGGTTAATGGTTTTTGACCCAGAAAATAGGGTAGTGTTATCATCGGGCAAGTATGTTGATAACAAGAAAAGTATTCCTATCATATCTTGTGAAAATTATTCTGAATACTATAAACTTTGCCTTTATGCTTCTGATGACGGGAAAAAAGTTTTTAAAATTAATATAACTGATAAAAAAGGCAAGCAAGCTCCGAACCGTATTTATTCGAAAGTAACATCTGATTTTGAAGATAGTCGCTATTTTTCAGATATGCTTGCACTCATTAGTATGGTTGACTGGATCAAAAATAGTAAGAATCCAATACTGTGGTTTGCGGAAACATAAACATCACTTAAGTAAACCCTAAAGTTTAATACATCATTATAGTACACCAAAAATATATGTTTTGTATAAAAAGTTACGCTTTGATACTATTTTTGGCTGGTAGGCCTGGTTGCGCTTGCCCACTTTCCGAAATCATATCATATCAGTAAACCAACCTGTTTTTTGCTTGCAGTTTTTGTGTACCCGAGTTTACTGTTACAGTAATTAGAAACTGTTTAGAGTTTACTGTTATGCGGTTTTTCAGAAGATTTATAATCTTGTATAATGTAAAAGAATTATGAAAATTGAAAAAAAGATTTGGCCGAAATATTTTCAAAAAATTTTAAATGGGGATAAAACATTTGAATTAAGACTTGCTGATTGGGAGTGCAAACCTGGCGATATTTTGATTTTAAAAGAATGGGATCCCGAAACAAAAGAACATACTGGGAGAAAAATCGAAAAAACAGTTACTTATGTTGCTAAAACTAAAGACATTATGTTTTGGAGTAAAGAAGAAATTGAGAAGTATGGATATCAAATAATTAGCTTCAAATAAACTTTCTTAGTTTTTCTAACACTTTTTTGTTATAACTATTTTCTCCTGTTTTCCAAAAACAAATTTAACCTCGGTAAACTTTCTAAAAAATTACGCCTTGGCATTATTTTGTGCTCAGGGGGTAGCCTTCACGCTATTTTTTAACTGATTTTAAACAATTACTTTTCCCCTTTCCATTCTGAAATAAATTCTTTTATGAAGCGTTCAATAAACTCATGTCTCTCTAAAGCCATTTGTTTTCCAGTTTCAGTATTCATGTTATCTTTCAATTTTAGTAATTTACTATGAAAATGATGCAATGCTGATGGATCGTAAATTGATTCATCAAAATCTTTTTTTTCAAAAGGAATTTCTGGAACCCACATTGGAATTCCATTTGCCCCACAAAAAGAAAAACATCTTCCAATTCCAATCGCACCAATCGCATCCAAATTATCTGCATCCTGTAAAATTAAAGTTTCAATATCCTCAACTGTTTTACCTTTTGGAGTAAAACCATATTCCTCATGAAATTCAACACAATGTAAAACTTTTTTAATTTTATCAAAATCTAAATCAACTTTTTCCAAAACCTTTTGAACAGTGGGCAAAGATTGTTTTGGGGCACAATACTCTCCTTTTTTACTCAATATTCTATGAATGTCGTGAACCATTGCTGCTATGGCGATGATTTCTCTGTTCCCCCCTTCCGTTTTCTGAATATGTAAAGCCAAATTTTTTGTTCTTTTGAGATGGTGGATATCATGGCCAGAGCTATCTGTTTTAAATATTTCAACAACTTCCTTCTCGATATCGTTTAATGTTTTTTCTATATTCATTTTTATCACTCTAATATATTATTAGTAATAACTTTAAAATATATTGTATTAATACTATTTTAGTTTTTCTAAAACTATTTTAAAAACATAATTTTATATAATATTAATACAAATTAAAAATATGAAATTTATTTTATCATTGGGATTGACATGTTTGATGTTTTCATTAGTGGTATTGTTATTCGGTTTTTATTTACAAAATATTTTAGTGATCTTAACTAGTTTGTTATTGATTATAGTTGGAACATACTTATGTCATAAGGGCAAATCTAACAAAAAATATAGATTTTCAAAAAAGATAGGGCAGCTGCTACCAGATTTAATAATGAATAAAGATGGTTTGATTGCAGTAATCATGGTAATGGCGTTATTAATGGTAAGTATACTTTTAGTTTTTCTAAAAGAGTTTTATTAATAATAAACCTGAAAAACATGTTTAAAAGCTTAATCAACATAAAGAAAATATGGCGAGATCAAAACAAAAAACTGAAAACTCTTTATTTGAGGAAATAAAAGAAAAAGGGGGGCTTTATAATTACTTAACAAACACACTTAATTTTTATTACAAAAAAGAAAAAATAAACCAAGTTGAAAATTTTTTGAATTGGGTTAAAGAAAATGAAAAAAATTTGATAACAGAATTAAAACTGCCAGAAAATATGCAATTTAATCTCGCTTTGTTCTTTGTTGGTACTTATTTGGGTGGAATTTATATGGCGGACCGATACAACATCCCAAGAAACAAGCTTCCAAAATTAATGATGGAAAAATCTAGTTTTTTTAAGAACCTTTTTGCCCCCATACACTATGACCCCATAGAACATGCCATTTGGATATCTCCCTCCAAAGTGAAAGATATTACTAGTGATTTGGAAACTCCAGATATTTTTATATGTGGATTTAATATAGGTATTCATGAGTACACTCACGGATTGTACCAATCCAAAAAAGGAGAAAAACGTTCTCTTAGTGAAGTGGCAACTGCTTATAATCAATCAGAATACGGTCTACCTTTAAAAGTTAATTCACTGAATAAAAAAACTTGGTCAAATACAAACCGAGATTTTATACAAATTTATGAAGAAATTGAAAGGGAGAATATTGATGAAAAAACTGTTAAAGCTTATTTTTATGAGTATTTTTCGTTCTTGGTTATGCCGTGGTTAAAAAATTATTACGGAGAAAAATTCAATATAATGGATTTCAGAAACGAATCCCCCGACATCATGGAACCGATTACTGATGAGATATATTTATTAGGAGGATCTAAAATTCTTCTTGGAATTCCTAGATTTGTCAAAAAGGAAATTTTTGTATCTGAAGATCTTTTTGTTCAAAATTACTATTTATTTTGCAAGTCTGCAGGAATAAACAATCCTGAATTGGTTGATAAATTTAGGATAGTTTTCGATAAAATAAGAAAAACAAAATGGGATAGTAAAATTGAGTTTTACAATAAATTTATTGATATCATGAATGAAGTTTTTGGTATTCCGAAAGACAATAATATCCCTGAAGGATATGTATCAACGGAAACGCAACAGAATCTGCCTGCATTAGAAATCTATGGGGACAAAAAAATAAAACTAGCTTAAGTACAAGAAAATGTCAATTTATAAAACTCTTTCTCCATACTAATCTTTCTAAATCCTAAACCTTCAAATAGTCTTAAAGATCCTTTATTATCGTATTCAATTTCACAAGTTAAATTTGTTATTCCTTCATCTTCCGCAGAATTTATAATATATGAAACTAGCCTGCGTCCAATTCCTATACGATAGTAATTTTCATCAACTGCAACCATAATATCAGTATACGAATCCTTTTTTCTCAGGTACCGTATCCAACCTACAACTTTGCCTTCTTTTTTCGCAACCAAAAACTCAAATGGCTTTTCAAAAGAGCTGGCTGGCAGTTTTCCAAGAAAAAGTTTTACAAGATGCTGTTCACTTATACGAATTACCTCTGGATGATCAGAAATACTCAATTTAGATACCTGTATGCATTCATTGGAAAAATGAATTGAAAATTCTTTTTCTACGGGCAATTTAGAATTTTTTGGTTTTTTGCAGTACCTACACATAATTATATTATTTATCAAACAATTTAAAAAGTAAATCACTAGATTAAAATCTTTATAAATTTTAATTAAAATAGTAGTTTTGACAATGCTCCACGAAAAAGATGATATTGCATCAGTGTCTAAAAAAAGATTGTGTTTGACTAGTTAGGGGGATAGATATATGGATGAGTGAAAATCGTGTAGATAAAATCCAAATTAATCATAGGTGTTGATCTTCCCAATATGTTGATCAGGCATTGTTTTCAAACTAGAACCAAAATCTTTTCCGCACAAAATATAGTTCCTCTTTGGAAAAGCATTATAAACTTACTTTTGGTTTTTCATTTATGGCAAAACTAGCAAAAGAACATATAACTACTAAAGTACCAATTGTTGAACCTTCTGCAACCGTATCAAAAACAATAAAACAAATTAAAAAAGAAATTACTAAATATGAAACAATAAATTATATCTATGTTCTAGAAGATAAAAAGCTTGTAGGGATATTATCAATAAAAGAATTGTTTAAATCAGATTCAAGAATTAAAATATCAGATATGATGAAAACAAAATTAGTTACTGCTTATATGAAAGAAAAACAAGAAAGAGTTGTTTTGAAGTCATTAAAATACAATATAAAATCAATACCCGTAATTGATAAGAAAGGTAATTTTTTAGGTGTTGTTCCTGCTGATGAACTCCTCGATATACTACAGGAAGAAGCCAGCGATGATTTAGCAAAAATTGCAGGTATTTACCATTCACATAAAGAAACAGTATATGATATGGTTAAAGCAAGAATTCCATGGATACTTTTGGGACTTTTTGCAGGAACGGTATCTGCATTTATTATAAATACATTTTCAAATTTGCTTGAATCTTTAATTGTGGTCGTGTTTTATATACCTGTGATACTTAATATTAGTGGTAGTGTGGGGAATCAAGCAGGGATTATCTACATAAAAAATCAAGCTCTTGGAAATATAAAAGATAAACTAAATTATTTTATAAAAGATCTAAAAGCAGGAATTATAATGGCCTTTGTGGCAGGAATAGGCATTTCATTTATTGAATATTTTTGGAATGGAAATCCTTATATTGGGATTGTCATCGGTACAGCAATGGTACTTTCGGGCATATCTGGTCTTCTCGTTGGTCTGATAATACCTTTGATTCTTGAAAGTTTTGGAAAAGACCCCGCGATAGGAACAGGTCCTGTCATAACTGCAACATTAGATATCATCGCATTGTTGGTTTATTTTGGTGTTGTCTGGTTTATGATTTAATTTGGTTTTTCAAGTTCAACTGTTTTGATTTATCCTAGCAATTTGTCTTTCAAATTCCAGCGTCTGAACAAACCTTTCCAAATATACTCGCTCATTTTCAAAATCAGTATAAAACGGGGTATTCAACCAAACTTGAACTATTTTGATAAGTTCTTCAGGACTTTTTTCATCTACACCAATTGTCAGTAAATTAGTGTTATTATGCATGCGAGAATTTGCCGCCATTTTGGTATTTTCACAAAAAACAGGGTAAATTCCATTAAATTTTGTTGCAATTGTCCCGATGCCAATACCCGAGCCACAAAGCCCAATTCCAACAGTTTGCAATTCAGAATCATCTGAAACAATCTCCCCAATTTTAAATGAATATTTGGGGTAATCGCACCTTTCTTTTGAATGGGTTCCAACATCTATTATGACAAACCCTTCTTGCTTGAGATAATCCATTAACAAAGCTTTAGGGTAAAAATCCTTTTCAATATTGTAAAATCCTCTGTGGTCAGAACCAATAACTATCATTTTTCTTCGATGGTCCCCAATTGGAACTTTGAATCCCTTAACCTCAATTATTTTGTCCATCAGTATATAGTGTGTAGAAATGTTTAAATAGATATTTTTGATATCTAATCAATAGGGCTATACTTGGAATCTCATAATAGTTTCAGCGATATTATACAGATCAAATTCAATAATATAGGGTGAATGAAACTTTGGGGAGTTGAATACAGAAGCAACAATTGTATTTTCTTGCCGAACAAAAAATCTATCTGAAAAAGTTGATTCAATGTGGTGGATGTGCCCATGTAAACTTATTAGTGGTTGGTAAGTATCAATATACTCTCTTATAACTTGACTGCCGGTATCTTGGAAATCGAATAATCCTCTAGGAGGGTAATGCGCAACAAAAACAAGCTTTTCTGGATTCTCTGTATAAGCAACACGATCAATTTTTTCTTTCAGATTGGGTTTTAATTCCAAATCCATCCCTTTCCAAGGGGCAGAAGGATTTGAAGTGCTAACAAACCCTCCGACATTTATCCCTTTTTTAATTTTTTTTGACTCCATAAATTCCCAGTCTTTCATTAAAAATTGTGTGGGGGGCAAAAAACTAAATCCTGCGATATCAAAATCAACATTAATTTTTTTCCTTATTCCTTTTTTATCATCGCAAATCCATTCAACAATTGATTGTGTTTTATTAATAAATTCATGCAAATTCCCTAATGCATCATCATTTCCCATCATTAGGTATATTTTGATGTAGGGATTTTCAGAATGGAAACTGCTTAACAAAGGCAACAATTCTTCAAAGAAAAAGAATTTTTGAACACCAGGCATACTAATAAATGACATGTCTTTAGGAAAAAGATCTCCTCCAAAAATAGCTACTGCAGCTTTGGATTTTCGAGCATATTCTAATGTTTTTTTAAATTGGGAGATATTTCCATGATTGTCTGCAGTAAAGACAACGTTACATTTCATAGAATATATTATACTTCACTTAATTATTTAATAGTTTGGCCGATTATAACACTTCTAAATTTACTAAAGAGTGTGAAATAAGAGGTTTGTATTCTGAAAAATCGAGGACTAGGGGAACTTCTTCTTGAACTAAATTTCTATAAAGTGCAATATCACAATCATCACAATTTCTAATGAATTTAGATAGTTTATCAACATATATGCCCATATTTGCACGATGGATTACATAAGTTTCATTATTTTCAAAAATACAGACACCCCAATGGTTTTTACCCGTGTTGAAGGGCGAATTTTTAACAAAAATAACATCACCTTCTATTACATGTGGATTTTTTCTATTAAATTTTACTTTTTTATTCCAACCATACTCTCCAACTGTTTTATTGGTATTCCACCCCATTTGTTTTAATTCGGCCAGATCTATTGATTCTGAATTGTTTTCGACTGCACATAAAACTCTCGTTATAAAATCATAACAGTCATCTTTATGTAGGGTATAATTCCCCATAGAATATCCTCTTTTAACAAGTTTTTTTATGTATTTTGCAACTTTCTCTTGAAAATATCTCGTCTCTGTCTCGTTTGTTATACAAACTTTGCCAATGTTTTCATTTGTTGCAGGAATAGTAGAATTTATTCCTAAATCGGGCCCCATATATGTTTGATTGTAAACACTTGAGAAAGATAAAGCAACTGCCAAGGGAACGATAGTTTTTGTTTTCATATATTGAAAACGTAAATCGGCATTTTAAATATTTTATTATAGAAAATATAAAAATAAGGAAAAAATAATTATTTTTCCTTTGTTTAGTAAACAAGATTTTATCTCATATGTAGGGGCTTGTTTAGATTGGATGGTTTTTCACAATCTTCAGAACATGTTTCCCATGTTTCAGCACAAGGACATCCAACTGCTTCGCAAACTATTTCTTGGCAAATTCCATCCCCACAAAAATCTTTGCAGAAGCTTTTACCAGGTTCGCATTCTTCTCTGTAATATGCCCATTCTTCACATTCTGAACCATCAACAAATACACAAAATCCTTTTTCACCATTTGTAAAATTTCGGATTTCAAGTGTTCCATTGTTTTCTTCACAGTAAACTGACGCAGGATTAGCCATACCGATAGGTTCTTCAACTTCGGGTTCACATTCGCCCCTGTAATATGCCCATTCTTCACACTCGCTTCCATTGTCAAAGATACAGTATCCTATTTCTCCACCAGTTTCACTTCTTATTTCTAAAGTCCCACCATTCTCTTCACAGTAAACTGACGCAGGATTAGGTATGTCTACTAAATCATCATCTGTATTATTTACAATGGGAGGTGTTATATCCCTATCAGGTTCGGGTTCCAAGCATCCAAATAAGAATGCGAAGGTAAACATCAAAGTTACTAACAAAACATATTTTTTCATTCGATCACCTCTCGTTTTATATAAATTGCATGAGAAAGGTTTAAAAATGTTTGATAAAGTTTTGACCATATCAAGGTTTATATATTTTAATTATTATTTTATATTGTGATTTAAATGAATTTAGATGAAATTGTTAATAATAGGTATGCAGTTAGGAAGTATAAAGAGGACTCTGTTTCAGATGAATTAATTGATAAGATTATGGAAGTTGTCAGACTTGCTCCCACTGCCCGAAATACACAATCCCAAAAGTTTTATGTGGTGAATTCGAGGGATATGAAAATAAAGATGAAAGAAGAAAATGTTTTCCCGCACGATTTTGTTTATACTGCGCCCACAATTCTAATCTGTACTGTTGATGCAACAAAGTATCCAGATTCGAATGAAAAAAGCAGAAAATTTGGGATTATGGATGGCACCATTTCATCTGCCTTTCTTGTGCTCAAGGCAGTAGAGCTTGGACTGGGCTCATGTTATATAGGGCTCATTGATGAAAAAAAAGCTGCAAAGGTGCTAAATATTCCAAAGGAAGAGACAGTTTTGTTTGCATTAACATTGGGATATCCAGATGTTGAACAAGGAGAAAGGAAAAGGAAATCTTTGGAGAATTTTTATAAGGTAGTTTGACTCAACACTTATTCGATTAAAAATTCTCGAATTTCAGGTTTGATTTTTCCTATTTTTTTCTCCAATTTCTTTATTTCTTCTAAATCGGAATGAATGTTGGGGTGCTTTGGTAAAAACTTGGAACAAGTGTCGTCATATTCTTTTATTGATTCTTCGAACGTACCAATTTGCCTAGCCAATGCAGTGATTTCTTTTTTATCCATTGAAATCAAAGGTCTTAGAATTTCATAATTTGTTACTTCGGAAATAACAGAAAGGTTTGTTAATGTTTGAGATGCCACTTGTCCAAGAGATTCTCCAGAAACATACGCTTCGCATCCTTCTTTTTTCATTATTTCTTCTGAAACAGAATACATGAATCTTCTATATAACACTAATCTGTTTTTGGGTTCAACATTTTGGACAATTTCTCTTGTTATGGGATGAAAATTAATTGCATAGAGTTTAAACGGGAAAGGATAGTATTTTTTTAATTGTTTTAAAATATTCCCAATTTTTTCACCAACTCCCTTTTCAGGATCAAAATCATTCACAGAGTGATAATGAATAAATACTGGCTTGCATCCTCTCTTAATTATTTGCCATGCTGCAACAGGACTGTCAATACCTCCTGAAAGCATAACGCCTACCCTGCCTCCTGAAGAAGCAGGCATTCCGCCCAAACCATTCAAAAATTGTTCTCCTAAATATTCTGTCGTGGGAATCAAATATATTCGTGCTTTCTTTCCAATTTTGACAACAAGTTTGGTTTTCCCTTTTTTATCAATATCAAAATTGTTTTTTATAAGTTCTGCAACGATTTTATTTTGCAATTCAGGAGAAGTTAATTTATATTGTTTATTGCTTCTGCGAACAACAACTTGGATGTCTTTTTCATCTTTACAAATCCCAACACATGTTTTCAAGATCGTTTCAACAGCAGTTTCAACTTCTAAACCTTTCCCAAAACCTTCAATACCAAAAATATAATTCATTTTTTCCCAGTTTTCATCAGAATAAGGTAAAAATATTCCATCTCTTTGAGCAACAGCATTCACTTTGAGTTGATTATAGATATTTCTTTTCAATCGTTTAATAAATTGAGGCCTGTTTCCGCCCTTGAGCCAAAGTTCGCCGTAATGACAAAAAATAAAAGAAAAAAGGGGGGACAATTACATGTCACCCATGCCGCCCATGCCTCCAGGAGGCATTTGTGGACCACCACTCTTGCCCTTAGAAGCAATAATGTCATCAATCCTTAAGACCATTGTAGCAGCTTCTGTAGCACTGGAAATTGCTTGCTTTTTGACTCGTGTTGGTTCTATAACACCCAATTTTTCCATATCTTCGTTTTTTCCAGCGTGTACGCTCACACCAAGACTTTTTTCACCTTTGGTGTGGCCGGTTCTCAACGCAACCAATGTATCTATTGCATCCATGCCTGTGGATTCTGCGAGTGTTTTAGGTATTATTTCCAGAGCTTCAGCAAATGCTTGAACAGCCAATTGCTCTCTGCCGCCTACTTCATTAGCATAGGTTCTAAGTTCATTGGCTAATTCAATTTCAATACTTCCACCGCCTGTAACATAGCTTCCGTCTTCAATGGCAGATGAAACCGCACCCATTGCATCAACAATTGCTCTTTCAACTTCATTGACAACGTGCTCTGTGCTTGCCCTCAAAAACAATGTTACTGCTTTTGCACTTTCGCATTCTTCAATGAATACCATTGATTCGCCTGAAATTTTCTCTTCATGGATTTTTCCCGCTTTTCCCAAATCTTCTTCTGCTAAATCATCAAGTGAAGAAACGATTCTTGCGCCAGTTGCTCTTGCAAGTTTTTCTAAATCTGATTTTTTAACTCTTCTAACTGCAGAAATTTTGGCTTTTGCCAAGAAATGCTGGGCCAATTCATCAATTCCTTTTTGACAGAATACGACGTTTGCACCTTTGTTTTTAATTTTTTCAACCATATCCCTAAGCATTTTTTCTTCTTGATCTAAAAAAGCTTTCATTTGATCCGGAGATGTGATTTGGATTTTGGCATCTGTTTCTGTTTTTTCTATTTCTAACGGACATTCCAACAATGCAATTTTTCCATTAGATATAGTTTTTGCCATTCCAGAATGGACAAATTCTTTGTCAATCACAACACCTTTAACATGTTTAGTATCCTTTATTGAACCGCCTTCTTTTTTCTCAAGTTTTATTAAATCTGTATCAACTACATAATTACCATCTGGTTTTTTCTCTGCGACCATTGTGATCGCATCAACAACCAATTCAGATAGATAATCTTTTGAATCACCCAATCCAATTGATTTAGAACCCATTGATATTCCTGCAATTTTATTTAATTTTTCCTTGTCTTCAATTGAAACTTTGTGAGCCAATTTATTTAGCAACTCGCCCGATTTTTTAGCAGCAAGCAAATATCCATTTGTTATTGAAGAAGGATGAATCCCTTGGTCTAGCAATTCTCCTGCATTTTTCAACAGATATCCTGCCAAAACTACAGATGTTGTTGTTCCATCACCCACTTCTTTGTCTTGAGTTTTGGCAATTTCAACCATAATTTTTGCAGCCGGATGCTCAACGTTCATTTCATCTAGAATAGTTGCACCATCATTGGTAATAACTATATCTCCTAAATCACTTACTAACATTTTATCCATACCTTTTGGACCCAATGTTGTTTTTATTGTGTTGGCCACTGCATAGCCTATTAATATATTTAACCTCTGGGCGCTTCTCCCTAGAATTCTTTTTGATCCTTCGGGTAACATCCCCATTTGTTGATCCTCTACTGTCATACAATTCACCTCCTAAATATCATAATTGCATATAAACAAATAGAATACTTTTACTTTTATAATCTCAAAGTTTAAAAATGTTATGATTATTATGTTCATAAGGTGATTTTATGTTTGGCAATATTGGGAAAGGATATAAATTAACAGTTCAATCAATCAAAGTAATTATGAAGGAACCGCATCTGCTTGCATTGCCTATAATAAGCGGATTTTTATTTTTCCTGGTTATGTTAAGTTTTGTACTGCCAGGTATATTCATACCTATTTTGGGCAATTTGGATTTATATTGGGCAGGTGCAGGCATCATATTGTATTTTGTATCGTTTTTTTTGATGTATTTCACTCAGTTTATGGTTGTGGGCGTAGCAAAAAAAAGATTTGAAGGCCAAGATCCCACATTTAACGATGGATTGAACACTGCCATGGCACACATATCAACTATTGTAATATTCTCAATAATAGGTTCTATTCTTGCAATACTATCAAATGCTATGAGGGGAGGAAAAAAGGGTAGCATAGGAAATATTTTGGGTCCAATAATTGCATCAGTTTTGGGTGCTGCATGGACTGTTATAACTTATTTGTCCATACCTATCATAGTTAGTGAAAATATAAGTTTGTTTGACTCTTTCAAAAAAAGCGGAGAAATAGTCAAAAACAATTTTTCTGAAGGAATGGGTGCAGTTTTTGCTGTGGGGATAATATTCCTTGTTCCAACTTTGTTAGGTATCGGAATAATCGTACTTGGCATATTTTTATTAGTATCAGGAATGGTAATACCAGGGATTTTAATAATATTACTGGGAGGTTTAGTGTGTGTGTTAGCTTCAATAGTTCAAAAAGTAGTTAATGCAATTGTGGGGCAAGCACTGTATTATTATTCTGTGCACAAACAATTCCCTGAAGTTTTTGAAGGTGTTGAAATCAATTAATTTCCATCATTCTGAAAATCAGTTCTGAACTGATTTTCTCACACCCTTCAAATTCTTTTTTACCAGTAATTGATTTAAACAATTCATAATGTGCAGAACTTAAAGGTCTTTTAATTTTTTCATCAGGAATGTGAATGTCTTTGATAGATGCCTCCAAAGGTTTGAAATCTTTATTTAAACCAGATATTTTCAATAAAACATGTTTATATTTTTTCATGGCATTATAATTTCTTGATTTTGTGATTTTAAGTATTTTTTCCATTTCTTGTTTTTCAAATGCCATGGGTGAAAAAATTTGGATTGAATCTTCATTTTCCAATACAACATACGGTATTTTCATTTCATTAAGATACTTTTTTACCTGATATAGATTGAAATATGTACTGTAATCCAATATGAGAACATGTTTGTTTACTCTGGAAACTGTTGAAGAAATAGTTTGAATGTATTTAGAAGAATGATTGCAGCTTAGGGGAAGCCACAATTTGCCAAGATTATCAGCCCCAATGCGAAGCTCGGTCATCATCCTTTTTATCAAAGGACTCGGTCCCCTGTTTTTATCATAAGGAATTGTTTTTAAAAACATATCTGTACTTTTTTCCAAATCAGAAGGTTCTATTATTGTGCACATGTATCCCGTTTTTGAGTTATAAGTTCCAGGTATGCGCACTATTCTTCTTGTGTCTTTAGTTATTGCTTTATCAATGTTAATTTTTTCCGAAACTTTTTCAACAATATTTGTATAAAATTTTTTTGCATACTCTTCCCTTTTTTGAGGATGTGCAGGATAATTTTTTATTAAATCCCCATAAGCAATATGGAAACCCTTTGATCCCGAAAATGCTATATATTTAAGATTCCATTTTTCTTTTTTGCCATATTCTAAAATTTTAAGCGTTTCATTCTTGGCTAGTTCAATATTTTTGTTAAATTCATATTCGGAAAAATCAATATCAAAAAACAGATCCATTCCTAAAAATATAGTCCGATATTCCCTTTCTTTTGATTTGGCGCTTATGTTTTGAGGATTTAACCATTTTGAAATTGAATAATACGCATCTTTGTATCTTTTTTTTTCCAGATATTGAATTAAATCTCTGTAATTATAAAATTTTTTGGGAACCTTTGCAAAATTACCATTGGATTTTATATACCTTATATGTCTAAATTTTAAATCAGTTATTGAGTTTTCCATTTTATTCTCTTTTCACAAAAACTTTTTTCCATACTCCAGATTCAATGTACTTTTCAAAAGCTTTTTTTTGTTTTTCGTCAGTTATTTGGTTTGCCAAATTTTCTAACTGCATTTTGACATTTGACTCTGAACCAATTCTTATGTTTCCTTGTATCATTTTGTGGAGCGAATTGTATCTTCTCGGCACTCCACTTCCGAAAAGATTAGATATCCAACTAAAAATTCCCATATTTTTGCCCCCTTATTTAGTAAAACCACTAGTTTTCAAATACACTTACTCTCTTTCCTATTTTTTTGAAATTTTTCCCAGCATATTTGGCTTTTTTACCAAGACGTTCTTCAATTCTTAGAAGTTGATTGTATTTTGCAGTTCTTTCTCCCCTAGCGGGCGCGCCAGTTTTGATTTGGTTTGTTTCAAGCCCA
>Ga0334889_1003349_pt1 | contig 16099 bp, 10 predicted proteins | sample GraSluR1_MG_2_FD_207222 | JGI IMG/M metagenome (GOLD analysis project Ga0334889, IMG submission 207222) | Sludge microbial communities from methane-producing bioreactor in Wageningen University, Netherlands - Granular Sludge_8_08-R1 | ecosystem: Engineered > Bioreactor > Anaerobic > Unclassified... | reverse complement strand
CGCTACTGATTCGGGCCGAAATCTGCGTCATGCACCATGTCGAGGATCTGCTGGAGTTCGGTCACGACGACCGCGTTCGGCTCGATCGGCACGACCACGGCCTCCCCCGGCGCGGGCGCAGGATCCTGATTGCCTGGTGCCAACAGGGCCGCGGCGTAGGTGACATCGTCCACCCATTCCCGGCGTTCACCATCGTTGATGATGGACGCGTCGAAGCCGTCATTGAGCGAGTTGAGGAAGAGCGTCTCCATTCGCTTGATCGTGTTTCTCCCCGGTTCGATGAGACCGTCGACCCAGGCAGGTGTTTCGGCGCGCTGGAAGTCACGGATGGCGGTGATGGTGTTGTTGCCCGGCACGCCATCCACAGCAAGCAGAGGCAATCCGCGAGGCGCTCGCCATTGATTCAAGAGCCGCTGCGCGTACTTGGCGTCGGCCCGCCCGTTGGCGCCATTTTGGCCCACGCTGCCCAGCAACGGCGATCGCATGAAAAGCAGATAGGCGGCGGCCGCGGGCACCAGCACACCTATGGCGGCACCACGCGTGAGAATGAGTGTGACGATGGCCGCCTTCACCAGCAACAGGAGAACCGTTTCGTTGACCACCTCCGGGGTCACTTCGACGCAGAACCGGTAGAGCACCAAGGAGTCGGAATCGCGTTCGAAGCGCAGCGATACCTGAGCCGGAATGCTGCTGTACTGCCCTCTCCAGAACACTCTGCGGTAGTTCGGGTTGTAGGTGTTCCCCCGCGGTACGGCGCCCCCTTCCGGGTTGGGGTCTGAACAGTACGGCATGCCGTGGCCGGCGTTCAGTTCGCAGAAGTTGCGGATCTTCTGCCGGCCGTCTCTTCGTCCCGTCGTTGAGGCGGGCTTGACCTCGTAGAACTCCCTGAGGGCGCCTTCGTGGGTGATGATGTCCGGGACCATGCTCTTGTCCCCATCGCGGACCTTCCTCTGACGGCAGAAGGCATCGATCAGTGCCTGGTCGACGTGCGCGTTCTTGAGCTTGAGGAAGCGGGCGAACTGCTCACAGCGATCTCCCTTGACATCGAAGAAGTCCGTTGCACCGGGAGCGTCGAAGACGATCGGAGCACCACCATTGGACACTCGATGGGTCAGGTAGTCCACCATGACGACCACCTCGACGATGTTGCCGACTATCGACAGGGTTTCGGTGTTCGCTCCCGAAGCAGAACCTGCGAAGCACTTTTCCATGATGACCTCGAATCCTTCAATGAGGTGGATGGTTGGGACGACATCGTCCGACAGTCCGGGCCACGCTAGGCGCCCACCACAACGAAGCCGGCGAGGCGGAGTTTGGCAGCCAGCACGGCCTTGGTCACGGGATCGGCCGATCCGGTCGGCGGGCTCATCAGCATCACCTGGCTCTGGAAGGCGGAGACGGCCGCTCGCGTCCGTGGCCCGTTGATCCCATCGATTGGGCCCGGATCGAACCCGAGTGCGGCCAGACCCTGTTGAACGCCGCGCAGGGACGACAGGTCGATCGTGGTCGGTCCCCCACCGCCTGCGGTGATGCTCGGCGGGGTGCCGTTCTGGAAGAACGTGACCGTCCACGGTCCCGGCGTGTTGAGGAAGCTGTTGTAGAGGTTGACACCGGTGTATTGGCCGTTCGGGGCGCCGCCGATGATCTCGACGAGGGCCATGTGCAGGTGCGCCGGGATTCCTCCGGACGCGTAGATCCGGCCCAGGTAGTCGCCGCGGGAGACCCTTGACCCGACCGTGAGCGCGGCCGGCACGCCTGTGATGTGGGTGTAGAAGGCGCCCATCATGTCGTTGGGTGAGCGCATGAACAGCTGGGCGCCGTAAACGGCGCCGGTGTCGGCGGCCGGTACGTGCTGCTGCACCTTGGTCAGGTGCGCATCGAATGCGGCGAACACGCTGGTGCCGGCGGGTGCCGCCAGATCCATGCCGAATGCGATGTACCAGTGCGGACCCTGATGACCGCCGACCCCTGGCCCGCCATAACCGCCCTGTTGCGATGCGGGACCCAGCGGATGACTCATTTCGATGGTGAATGACATGGTGGACTCCGTTTCGTTGAGATGATCCTGAGTTTCGGTGAGTGTTCGTTCAGGCCGCATGGACTGGTCAGCCGGCGATCGTCCATCCGTCGGAGGCCAGCGCGCCGGCCAACTCCATCTGCGTGGCCGGGTCATTCCAGGCGCCGTTGGCCGGCAGACCCACGGCGGTCTGGAAGGACCTGACTCCGGCCTGGGTCTTCGGGCCGTCCCCACCGTCTTGGGGACCGGGGTTGTAGCCCAGCATCCACAGGCCGTGCTGAACGGCCAAGACCGAGTCGAGCGCAATGACCAAGTACTCGACGGGCAGGTGCTGGTCGGCGACCTTCTGAGCAAGGAGGAAGTACATTCGGTCGAGCTTGTTGCGATAGCGGATGGTGCCTTCGTCCGGGTTGAATTTGCACTCCTCCGCGGCCGCTGCCCACCGCCCGCTCGCCACGAACGCCTGGAACTTGGGGAAGCGGAACATCGGACCCATCCCCCAGCTCATGCTCAGGGTGCCGAGTTGCGCATTGGCCGGCCATGCCGCGAAGCCGCTGAACTCCGGACGAGTGATCAGCGTGCGCTCCATCTCCAACAGCTTCAGCTGGACGATGCGCGCGATCTCCGCGTTCGTCACCCGTAGTCGGGTCAGCCCTTCGAAGGCCCTGTGTCCCTGCGGTGCCAGATCAAGGCGTGCCTTCACCGCGTCCCAGGCGGCCGCCACCTCGGCTGGTGAAGCGGCTGCGCCGGTGCTCTGGTCGTACCAGTTCAGCTGATTGGCCAGCCGCAAGGATGCCTGACGCTCCGCTGCCGACGGTGCCGAGTTCGGCCGCACGGTCTCGTCGATCTTGTTGCCCATGCCGGTGCTGACCCAGCCCTTGACGTCCAGGTACATGAAGTTGACGATGCCCTCGAGGGGCTCATTGAAGCGCATCCAGGATTCCCGAACCATCTCGTGCATGACTGCTCCTACTCTGAGTGGGACTGATCCAACAGGATCGACCGGTTTCGGATTGTTCAGACGTCCAGCGAGGCGATCTCGCCGATTCGGCCGGCGGGATCGACGAACGCGACCCGCAGGCCCAGGACTGCGTCCGGGTCGACCGCCATCGGCACCTTCACAACGATGGGGACGACGCCGTCCGACAGTTCAGGCCACGCCAGTTCGGCCATCGCCGGGCGGATGGTGTGGCCGGGCCACTGGTACCAGATGGCGGCCCGGTAGGGTCCGATCGCCAAGGCGTGCGATCGGGGCGCGTCCGCCACGGTAATGGTGAGTTTTACCTCGTCCGCGGCATCTCCCGGCTCCCGCAGGACGGTGATTGTGTCGACGCCGGGCCGGTCGGGAGGGTTGAGCGGCAGGTGCATCAGGACGCGCGGCGCCGACGGTGGGCTGAGTGGCCGTGGGTGCGGCTGCCTGGCCGCCGGATTCGGCACGGTGACGCCCCCCGGTGGGTCGAGCAGGGTGACTCCGGCCGGGATCCGGCGTTCGGGCGGCAGCCGAACCTCTGCCCAGTAGACGTACCGGACGAAGGGCTCCAGCCCTCGACCGACGCCGCCATCGTCGAGGAATGTCGCCTCGAACACGGCGGGCGTCGCGGCTGAGTTGAGGATCTGCATCGGTCCTTCCCGCAGCACCCGCGCGTAGACCGGATCTGCGACCGGGCCGACCGCGCGCCTGATCCGGAATCGTGGGGGCTCTGTCCCCGCCACACCCGGATCGAACAGACCGGGCTCGTCCCGCTGGAGAGCGCTACGGTCGAATCCATCGGTCACGACGCGCAGCGTCGCCGCACCCGTGGCCGGATCTACGTGACCGTCGATGCGTGGGGCGACCGGGCCACGGCTGTCGGGAACGGCGACCGCCACGATGCCACAGCTGTCGAAGGGTGGCTCGGCTCCGTCGGGCCCCAACGGCACGATCCGGAGAAACTGCACCGTCTCCAGGCTGCGCGGCAGCCGGGTGGTGAAGACCGCCCCGTCTGCTCCGGCCACCACCGGCGATTCGGTCAGCAGCCGAAACGCTGTGCGGTCGATCTGGCCACCGTCGAGCACCCGCCGGCAGCCCGCCGCCGCGACGCGGCCACGTGAGGGCGCCACCCCTGCGACAGCCTCCGCGACGTCCTGGGGCCGAAGCCTCAGCCCCTGCTGGTCGCTCAAATAGACCCGATGCTTCGACCCGTCCACAGCGGGCCAGGTGAGCATGAGTTCGACCTCGGACGATGGACCCGGCGCCGAACTCCAGAACAACCCGATGCCCGTCGGGTAGACCTTCGGTGGACGCGGGTCGGTCACCTCGATGGGCAGTGTCGCGACCTCGGAATGCACACCGGTGGTGTCCGTGAAGTATCCGGTCAGTGTCCAGCGTCCGCGCTGTTGCGGAGACAGGCGCGGCAACGGCAGTTCGACCTCGGTGAACCCGCTATCTCTGGTTCCTACTGTTCTATTGCTGCCTCCGAGTTTGAGGGTCAACGACTCGATCGTCCAGGAGCCTGCGGCCAGGTCGTCGATGCGGGGGACGACGATCGCCGATCCCAGCAGTTGCGACTCGGCCGGGGTGAACCTGCTGGCGGGGAATGGGTGAGGTGTCGCGACCATGAGCCTGATCACGCCGGGGGACTCGTCCGCACTGACCAAAGGGTCGATCTCGGCTCGCTCGAGGTGGTATCTGAGCACGGGCGGTGGCGGAACCGGGCGGGGCGGCGGTTCGACGGTGAAATCGACCGGCTGACCAAATCGCCCGAACATGTCCGACGCCCAGACGCGGTAGTCGAGGGGGCCGACGTCGGGAATGGCTTTGTCGGACAGCAGGCCCGCCGGCTCCAGCGCGCCACCACCCAGCCCCCGCACCCGAGCAGACGGGTCGGTCTCATGGCCGACGACCCGCGGGACGGCCCGCTGCCCCGGATCACCATCGGCGATATCCAGCTGGTCGTGACGCGCCGTCCACTCGCCGTCGAACTGAGCTGCCAGGGCGGCCAGGGAGGCGACCTGTGGCTGCGGGAACGCCAGGCTCGCCCGGTACAGCCCCGAAGGGTATCCATCGGTGGCGCTCTGCCAGCGGTGATCGACGACCTGGGGTCTGGCGAGGGTCGGCGGCAGCCAGGGCGGCACGGGCGCCACCACCGTGAGGAAGGGGGCCGCGACCAAGCCTTCGTTACGCACGAAACGCATCCGCTCCGCGATGGCCGGACGAGGGTCCAGCCCGCTCGAGTGCTCCAGCGCCCACATCAAAGACTCCAGCAGGGCATGGGTTCCCGGACGCTGGTCATCGTGCAGGGCGGTCAGGTCAAGACCTCGGCGAAGGTACTCGCGGGGATCCAGCGCCAGCAGGCCGACGATGGCTAAGGTGTCCCAGCCGCCCCCGCCATCCAGGTCGGGCAGATCATCGAACTGCGTTGCGAAGCCGAAGTGGCGGGCCAACCCTGGATCCATCACCGCGGTCTGCAGGGTCCCGAGCCGGGGAGCGCGAACAACCTGCCGTTTGCCGTTCGGGTCCTGCATCGGCTGGTGCTCGTGCTGCTTCCAGGGCGGCGGCCGATCGTCGACCAGGTGGGCCAGCAGCGTCTCCAGCCCGCCACCCAACTGCCCCGATGCCAGCATCGCCGCCACCCGCCGCAGTTCCTGATCCGACGAGATGCCCACGTCTTGACCGTCCGGGCGGTCCATCGGGTTGAGGCGCTGCGGAGCGCCGCGCTCCACTCGTCCCTCGGCGGCAGTTGAGTCCCCGTGGGCGTACCAGGTGTACTCGCCGTCGATGGGCAGAGCCAGCACTCCGGCCAGCTCGTGGGAGCCCTCGAACAACTCGTACCAGGGCACGCGCCACGGGTTGATCCCGAGTTGGCTGGAGCTGCCCCACAGGTGCAGCCGGTGCATGAACGGCCCGGAGAACAGCCAGCGTGGCTCGTCGCGGACGAGGCCGGCGAATCGTCTGCCGCGAGGGCCCAGCACTGCCGCACCCTCCAACCGGGCGTCGGGGTCGATCAGTTCCAGCCGGACGGTCCGCCAGTTGTCGTCGTCGTGGAGTCCCAGCTGGATGTCGGCCACACCCAGGCGAGCAAGGTCGAGGTCGCGATGAGGCCGGCCTTCGCGGTCGAGAACTCGGACGTCGAGCAGCTCCGATGGCTGGCTGACGATCTTGTACACCGCGAACGGGGCGAGCGGGAAGCTGGCACCGAACCCGGCGAAGATGCGCAGGTGGGTGCCGAAGGGCAGGTCGGGGCCGCTGCCGTCCTCGGCCATGGCGTAGGCGGACAGCAGTTCGGGTGGGGCGAACAGTGAGCTCATGACGGGTCCTCCCAGAACGCGGGCCTGCGTGGGACGGTCGACATACCGCGTAGATCGATTACCTCCGTGCCGAGCCAGCTCCTGGCTCTCAGCACGAACTGTGCGAACCCGCCCAGCGGATCATTGACCTGGAACGGCCGACTGGCCAGGTGGATCAGCCGCGATCCGGAACGATCGCTTCGTCCGATATCGAACGAAGTCTCACCGCCGGCGGCGGATTTCAGTGCGAGGCTGACCGTCAGCCGACCGGGCCGGTGAATCGGCTCGGGCGACTCGATCATCAGACCGGCCAGCAGCCAGCCGGCGCTCGCGCCCCGCACCCAGAGCCGGCTCAGCCGCGGCACCGTGGCGAGCGGCCAGCCCTCGAGCCCCAGCGCCGACAGTGCCCGCTGGTACTCCTGGTCGTCCTCGGAAAAACCACCGCCGACGCTCGCGGGTGTGTTGACCAGCAGATCTCCGACGACCAGACCGGCCGGGCTGGGTTCACCCGCCGTCGGGAACCCCAGACCGGCGAGCATCGTGCGCGGTGTTCGCCACCGCGAGGTCCGGAACGTCACGCCCGGCAAACGCCCGTCCGCGAGCAGCGGATTGGCGGCCTTCGCCAGCACATACACCTCGTACCAGGCCTCGGGATCGAGCTGCAGCGAGGCGCTGCCCGTCGCTCCGGGTCTCGGCACGCCGCATGCGGAGTCGACGGCATAGCTCCAGCGAAGCTGGTCGGCGTACGACAGGTGACCCGGACGGAGTGCAGCCGTCCACGCCATCGGCAACAACTGCGGCAGCGCATGCTGCGGGCCCGGCCGGTCGAGCCGCCGGACGGCGACGCGCAGATCGAAGCCATAGGTCTTGGCCAACGCGGCAACGTGATCCTGACGGAAATGCGCGCGCAGCGGGTCATCGCAGAACCGGTACGCCTCGCTCTGGGCAGGCTCGTAACCGCCCAGGTAACGCTCCAGCATCTCGGGCTGGAACATGTCCTGCCTGATGAGCAGCCACGGAAGGTAGCCCTGCGCACCGTAACGGGGCAGTGGCTGCGGCTGCGGTACCGGCGCGGTCCGGAAGAACAGTTGCCGCCGGGTCGGCAGCGCGGTGGCGGAGCCCTGGGGTGTGTATGTGGTTTCGTCCGACCTGGTCGCCACCACCACGATCTGCCCCGACTTATCCTGTTTCGAGATCTCACCGGACCAGGACATGTCGACGTCGATGCGATACAGCCGACCGGGGGCCAAGATGGCGCGCTCGTGCGGCGAGTTCACGCTCGGGTCGGTCTTCGGGCCCTGGGAGGCTGCCTGCTGAAGCCTGCTGACCTCGCTGGCGATGGCGTCGTTCTCGCGTTTCGCGGCCTCCCAGGCGCTCACCGTGACCCCGCCCAGGCCGACGACGCCCAGCGTCGCCCCGATCGGGAAGGTCACGGTGATCGACGAGACGCCATCGGCCGAGGGCGCTCGCAGCAGCGCGGCGCTCTGCCCGGTTGGCAGGTCGATGAAGTCGGTGACCGGCCACTGCTCACCCAGGTCGTCCCACACCTGGATGCCGGCGAATCGTTCACCGGTCTCGAACAACTCACGTTCTGCAGCCAGGACGAGCAGGCCGTCGAGGATCGTTTCCACCGGATCGAGGGTGATCTGCTGGGCGACGAACGCACAGCCTGCCTCGATCAGCTCACCGACGGTCATGTCAGCGGGAGCGCGCAGGTTCGGAGCGTCCAGGTGACCGTGGAAGACGTGCTTGATCTCCTCGGATGCGGGCCAGCCGATCAGCTGCGCAGGGTCGATCCAGAACGGTGGCGGCACCGTGAAGACCTCGTCCAGTGCCGTCGGCCCGGTCTCCAGAGCCACCCCGAAGTGATGCATGGTGGCTTGGACGCGGCTGTGCAGGCGGTTCGTGGTCACCGGTTCGGGCGGCAGCCGGAAGCCGGGATTCGCCGGGCCTGCCAGCCACCCCACCGCCCATCCCGGTTGGGCGCTCACCTGTCGCCGGCACAGGTCGGCCGACGCCTGCAGTATCGGCGGCCGTCGTTCCTCGCCTGCATCGGCCAGGCGATTGACCCACAGATCCCTGCCGTTCGACAGCAGGACGAGTTCCGCGACGTCCGACGAACCGGCACCTGCGATGCGCGGCACCTGCCAGCTGGCCGCGAGCCCGGCGCCCGGCGGCACGGTTCCGCCGACGGTCGGGTCGGGCTCTGCGGTGACGTCCCGCAGTGTCAGCGCATCGAGCTGCCACTGGTAGCAGAGCATCTCGCTGCCGACCTTCATGGGCGCGAGGGCGCCTGGTCCGAGGATCCCGGGGAACTGCGAGCCGGCGTCCGGTCCGATCACCGGCGCAATGGCGAAGGGCAGCGAGACGATGGCGTCGGGCCAGACATACATCTCGGGGGTGATCCGGTTCGGGTCTTCGACGAGCGGGGCAAGCACTCGGTAGCTGTCGTCGGTGAGCGCGCCCAGCGATCCGTCGCGCACGGAGCCGGCGAAACGGTCGAGCGGGTGACGGTCGGCGTCGGGCAGGGTGAGCTGCGGTTCATCTCCGAAGGCCAGCGTCACCGTCGCCTCGAGGTCGAAGAACAGCAACTCGATGCGTCCGGTGACCTGGGCCCACAGGTAGCTGGCCTGCTCCCGCACCATGAAGTTGACCGCCGCTTGCACGCCGAGCGAGAACGGCCCCAGATGCAAGCTGCCGCCCGCACGGCCGAAGCCGGCGAGGGTTGGGGGCTTGGTGCCGAGCAGCAGGTCGAGGCTCGCGAACAGCTCGGCCCAGGCGATCGGCCGGACGCCGAACATAGTCTGCACCCCGAACCCGAAGGTGGCCACGAACCCGTCGGTGATCGTGAGCTGCGCGGCTGCGGAGCCGCGGCCGTAGGGCCAGTCGGCAATCCCCCGCCCCCGCAGCATCAGGTACGCGTCCGCCCCGATATCGAGTATTCCGGGCAGCACCTTCGCGGAGATCGGTCCCATCGAGCGGCCCTGCACCGGGGCGCCGTCGGCCCCCAGGTAGACGTACCAGTCATCGCTGTCGGCCTGGAGGGGGAAGTGCCCAACCAGCGGCACGCGGATCTCGAGCAGCGGTCGGAGATCGACCACGCCCAGCACCCCAAAACTCAGCGCCGTGCTGTCGACGCCAATGAAGCCGAGGAAACTCAACCCCGATGGCGGCGGATAACTCGGCTCGCTGATCTGGACGCGCGGCTGAAGCACGCGCCCGTTCAGGGCGCCTCGGACTGCGACATCGGGCACCGAGATCAGCAGCCCGGCCTTGGACGAGAACGAGAACCCGAGATCGGGCAGAGTCCCGACCACGGCCTCCAAACCGAAGGTCGACTGCCCGGGCAGCACGCGGAAGCTGCCCACACCCTTCGGCTGCCACTGGAGCTGGCGCAGCACCGGGTCGTCCTCGGCATCGGCGGCATACTGCGGCACGGCGGCCATTCCGAACAGCCCGCCCACGCCGAACAGGCCGAATCCGGAATTGGCGAGTGGAATCGGCGCCGGCAGGTCGACTCCCAGCCGCAGCACGATCATCGGCGGGGCGTACTCGATCCCGGCGTCGACGGCGAGGTTGAGCGGAAGCAGGCGTGCGAGCAGGTCCGCACCGAATCCTCCGGAGCGGAGCTGTATCCGGCCGGTCCCCTCGATCGCGCCCGGGATCGTGAGCCCGGCCTCAAGGCCGCGGATAGTGGCATCGACCGTGCCGTTGTTGTTCAGTGTTGCCCGGATCGTCGCGCCCGACACCCGAATGGGGCCCAGATTCAGCTTGAAGCGCAGGTCGACCTCCACGAAGGTGGAACCGCGGCCCGACCGGCTACCCAGCACGTCGAACAGCGACTCGAGGCCGGCAACGTTCCAGGCGCCCGGGTTCTCGACCTCCAACTGCGCGCGGTCGAAGTCCAGCCCGATCATCTGGAGCCCGCTCTTGCGGGGATCGATGCTCATCCGCGCGCCCCGGACCCGAATCCGCATGGGTTGGTCGGGACGCATCGAGACGGCGAGCACCCCGACGTCGACCTTGGTGATGCGGACCGCGACGGAGTAATCCAGCTTCAGCGTCAAGGGTCCACCGACCGGCAGCCCGTGGCCGCTGGACTCGAATTCCACTCCGTGCAGCACGAAGCGGCTGTCGTCGGTGAGCAGCGACGACAGCGCAGCCCCGACCGCGACGAGGCTGTAGAGCACCACGCCGGTACCATCGCCGACCTTGGCGGCGCGCTCGACATCCTTGTCGGCGATGAGCGCCGTCGCCAGCGCGGCGGCCGTATTGAATATCTTCGCTCCGCCCATGGAGGTCGAGGTGACCGAGAGGATGCCGGCCTGCCCTTGGGCGGCTGCCCCAACCGAGATCCTGAATTCCCCGGGCGCATTCACGGGGTCGCGCGCGAGTGTTGCCGTGACCCGGACCGGCTTTCCGGCCGCGAACGTGATCTCCCGATTCGCTCCGCCCGGTTCGCTGAAGCCGGCCTTCGCACCATCCAGAGGCAGCTCCATGGTCGCGGTGATGCAGGTGGGCAGCAGCCCCGACAGCCCACGTGCCGTCGGGTCGATGCACTCGATCCGCACGGAATACCCCGGGCGTGCGCCGCGTTGGCCGCTGGCCGGACGAGCCGGCACCTTGGTCTCCACGACCAGGTTCACTCCCCCACCCCCGGTCGGGACGGCGAGATAGCCCTTGATCGGTTGGCCGCCGAACAACGGCACTTCGGCAGGCAGGTAGAAGTCGAGTTGCCGAGCCAGCAGGCCCCGCCACGATGGCTCGTCTGCGGCAATGGTCGCAAGCGGTGGATCGAGCCCCGGGGCTCCCGTTCCGGCCGCCCCGGCCTCGATGCTGTCGTCGATCACCAGCGCAGGGAGGTCGAACCCGATCTTCGACGACCCGAAGACCACCGTCGGCGGCTCGAGTCCAAGGGCCACGATCCCAGCGGTAGACGATGTGTCCGGAGTGAAGCGGATTCTCGCCGGGGTGTCTGCGGACCCGGCGACAAGCAGCGCCGGTCCCAGGACGACGCCGGCTTCCGCCGAACGGCTGACCAGGACGGGCGCGTGCTTGGGATCGTCCGGCGGTAGCGCCTGAAGGTGGGCATCACCCTCGGGTGTTACGACCAGCCTTGCGCCGGTCAGCGCCATGCCCGCGATGCCCTCGACGAACTTGAACACGAAGCGGGCCTGCCCCTGCTCGGCCAGGACCAGCCAGAACTTGAAGGACGTCGGATCCTGCGCGGGCAGAAGCTCGAGCTTGAACGGTGCCGGCTGCACGACACCGGTGGGCAGGGCCAGCGCGAAGTCGAAGCCTGGGATGGGGCTCTGGCTGAGGTCTTGAGTCAGTCGGACTTCTCCCTGGAGAACGCCGCCGGGAGGGATCTCCGCTGGCCCGGTCAGCTCGAGAGCCGACAGCAGCAGGTCGATCTCGCGGGGGCAGATGACCTGGTGGAAGACACCGGATCTGTCGAGCAAGTCCTTGATCGAGGTTCCCATGGGGCGCTCCGTGGTCGACCTTGAGGCCAAGCGGGAGGCTCACGATCGAGCCGAGCCGCGCCAAGATCAGGCGACGCACGCCGAGGGCGCCAACTCCTGGACGAGGTCCTGATCACTGTGGGCCCTCAGCTGCCGCAAGCTGCAAACCGAAGGTCGTGGAACTGCGTTGATGCTGCATTCTAGGTGGCCACGGGATCAGGACCGACCCGTGCGGGGTGACCAATTGCGGCCCGGGCTCAGCAGGCGTCACGCCAAGTGCGTCTCGCGGCCTCAGACATAAATGACCGGCGGAATCTCACAGCCCACCCGGCACAGGCCGTAGTTGAGGTAGCACCACAGCGATGTGAGAGGGCCACTGCGTGCCAGACACTGCAGCGCCCGTTCCTGGCAACTCCAGGTACAGATCGACACCTCGGGCCCGCCACCCGATTGCCGCGCCACTGCGTGCGCCGGGACCGGTCCGCAACCACAGTCGTGCGCCGCTTTCACGTCACCGATGTCGATGGCGCTCAGCGCGTCGATGCTGGTGGTGATGGACTGGCTGACCGAGATCCCGGCCCTGTGGTGTGTCTGCACGTAGGTGATCGGCACGTCGCGTCGCAGGATCAACACGGCCGGCTCCTTCGGATCGCGCGCTTCCACCACGCGGACGAGAGCGGCCTCGGGCACCTCGATGTAGTGATTCAGCCCCAGATTGGCGTAGATCCGGACCATGCCTGCCTCGACCTTGCCCACAAAGCCCTCAATGCTCGTGGTCTGGTCCTTCCCAGCGGCCAACATTTCGCTGACCAGTGGATTCACCGTCGGATCGGGATGATCATCGTGGCTGGTGTTCATGGCTTGCTCCTCAGACTCGAACGGATGATTCTGGGTGGTGGTGGTACTCGAACGCAGTTGCCTCCTGCGCCACGAGAAGGGTCGCCAGGGCGTTCAGCAGCGGTTGGCCGGTGTCGATCTCGGCAAACAGGAACTGGCCCGAGGGGTTGACCTCGAAGAAGCGGTACTGCCCGTCCGGCTGGCGTCGCAGATCGATGCAGCCATAATGCAGGCCGAGCACTCGCAACAGGTCGACGAGTCGGTCACCGAGTGCGGTTGGCAGGTCATGTGCGCGCCACTGCGCGGTCAGGTCGAGACGCCAGTCGAGCTGCGCCTCGGGCAACGCAGAGTCGAATTCGCAGGCGAAGACCTGCGAGCCGAAGATGTTCACCCGGACGTCGACTCCCTTCTCGGTCTTCTCCTGGACGATCATCGGCGCGTGCCGCAGCTTCTCCAGATGCGCCAAGTCGTCCTGGGTGAGGACGCGAGTTTCTGGCAGGGTCCAGTCGGGCGCATTCAGCGGCTTGTAGATGCAATCGCCGTGGTGGGCCTGCCAGAAATCGGTCACCGCGGCCGGATTGTTTGTCACCAGCGTCTCTGGAATCGGGATTCCGAGTCGGCTGGCAGTGACGAGCTGGAACGGCTTCCGGGACGCGACGATCTCGGCCAATGGATCATTGACGAACGGAACGGCCAGCGATCTGGTGACGCCCTTGACGAAGGCATCGCATTCGGTGGAGCAGTACCTGCGGACGCGCGGGTCGCTCACCGCCGGGTCGATCTCGAATCCGAGCGCCCGGCGCCACCAGACGCTGCGGAAGTCGTCCAATGGGAAGTCGCCCGCGTCGGTGTGCAGCTGCGCGGTACTGCCGGCGGCACCCACCCGAAAATCGATGGCGGTGTCCCTGGGTAGTGTGGCCCGATCCCAGATCACCGCGGGCACGGCGAAATCGCGGTCGAGCACGGCGGCAACCGCCTGGGCATGAACGTCCTCGGTAGGCGCCACGATCAGCACCGGGCGCTGATCGATCGAGGTCACGTCAGGATGGTGTCGATGGGAGCGCAGTCATCAGAGGTGCGATCGCTCTTCCACCCCACCGGGGTGTGGGTTGCGTAGTCACACCAGGTGGTGTTGATGAGCAGGCCGTCGACCACGCCCAACCTTGACATGAACGCGCGTGCGCGGGCCTCGGCCTGGCCAACCGCGGCATCCTCGAAGGCGACCGTGTCGGTGGCGGAAGGCCGCTCCAGGACGAACGGTTGTTCCCCGGTGGTCGGGAGCGGTGGGACGTACTTGTTCGGCTGCACCGGATCGAAAGGATCGACGAGGGCGACCACTGCTCCGTCGCCGTTGAGCAGGACGAGGAATGCGTCCGTACCCAGCGACGCGAGATCGTCAGCAGCCCGGTCGAAGTCGAAGACCAGGGCGTTGAGTCCGGTTGCGAAGTTGTACTCGAGCTGGCGGATGTCAGTAAGCCGCACGCCGCTGGCGAACCTGCTCTCGATCGCAGCGACGACCCCCTCGTCCTGAATCGCGAAGATCGCCGGATCGGGCAGCTTTCGGTGCGTTCCCCGCCAGTCGGCCTTCACCGACTCGATCAGTTTGCGCAAGTGAGCAGATGACTGTTCTGTTGACATGGGATTCCTCCCCCATCAGTGGTTGACCACCATCGTCGAAGACGATGCTGGGGACCGAGCCGTTGGGTGTCAGGTGGTGACTGGCATCTTGTCGAGCTGTTGGTGTCGATGATCGGCTCGGGATGGGCGCGACGTGCAGTCTGCCGACTGCGCACCTGAGCAGAAGACATCGCGTCGTTGCTGTAGTGCAGCTCGAGAGCGGCGCTGCGGCGATCGAGGGGGGTGACTGGCTTCGAGCTGGATCCTTCAGCCACGTCGCCCTCCAGCAATTGTTCAGTCACTTTACTGCCAGGCCGGGCCAAGCCATCGGCGCCGAGCCCCACTTCCTGCCTCAGACGTTGAGGTTCCGCCGCCGACGCACAGGGCGTGCCGAGCGAGCAGGGCATCAGCCGATGACGACGGTGACGAACTCGCGGATCGGCATCTGATACGTCGCCGACGACGACAACCCCACCTCACCCTGCTGCCCCAACGCCTGCCACGACACATCCCACGACGACGTCGCCGTAATCGTGTAATCCCCCGCCCGCACATACGCATGCCCACACACCGGCGACGCCATCAACGGATCCACCCCAACCGGACGCTGCACCATCTGAGTACACGTCGACGACGTCCCATCACCCCAATCAAACGTCACCGACCCCCGCGACGCACTCAACGAAATATCAATGCCGTCCTGACTAGCCGACGCACTCAACGAACCCGGATCATCCACCCACGCCCAAATCGGCAAGCCCACACCCAACGCACCCCACCGGTTACCCGACGGCTCCGGAGACAACCCAATCACCGGAGCAGGAACACCCAACGACGCCGCCGCCGACCGAGCCGACGCCGCCACATCAACACCCCCAGCCCCCGGAGCAACCGGAATCGGCGTCAAACATGCCTCTCCCGGATTCGGCACGCACACCACCACACCACCCACCACCACCGCACCCTCCGGAACCGGCACAGACGACGCCGGCGCCACACCACCACCAGACGAACCAGACGACGAACCCGGCACCGAGGTAGCCGGGGTTGAGGACCCAGCGCTTACCGTCAGCTCACCACCGCTGACAACGGTTTCAACGCTTCCTCCGCGGCCAGGAGTGAGCGCATCATCAGCTCGCGCACTCTGTGTGGGCAATAGGGCGATGAAAAGAACCAGCGCCGCCAGAGCCGTGCTGGCTACCCGAGCGTGCATTCCAGCACCTCGCTGCTGCTCCCGTCGAAGAGCTTCAGCCTTCCATCAAAGTGCCCGAAGAACAGCTCAAGACGATAGAGCTTGCCCTCCGAAACGATCTGACCACTATCGTCCAGCGAGGGTGTCGGCCGAGTGTCCATGCACGCCTGCAGTGCAACCTCGGATCCCGCCTTGCTGGCGCCTGGATACCGCCCGACTGTGGTTATCGGCACCGCACCTTCAGGGCTGTGCCAGCCTTTGTCTTTGTAGAAGTCGTACAGTTCATGGACTGAAGTCAGGTATCGGTCGGCGAGCAAGTCGCTCAGCTCGGGCGGGAACTCACTGAAATCACCGCGCAACTCGAACTGGTCCCGCAACTCAAGGGACCGCAGGAACACTCGCTCAGCCTCCGCATATAGAGCGTCCATCTCCGGCCCCGGAGAACTCGGCGGCGGGGGAGCCGATACTGACGGTGATCCGGCATCCGCAGACCCGGCGCTCGCGGATGAGTCTCCCGGGGAGCACCCTGCCACCGCGGGCAGCACAACCAAGCAGAGCACGAGGCCAAGTATCCGACTGCGCATCTGATCTCCCGGGGGTGAAAACCATTCGACAAGGCACCATCAGTCTCAGCTACCACACAGCCAGCGTCAAGCCACCCGCGCACATCTGTGGATAACTCGCCAGCGGAGATCGGGCACGTCACGC
>Ga0334889_1003347_pt1 | contig 16101 bp, 12 predicted proteins | sample GraSluR1_MG_2_FD_207222 | JGI IMG/M metagenome (GOLD analysis project Ga0334889, IMG submission 207222) | Sludge microbial communities from methane-producing bioreactor in Wageningen University, Netherlands - Granular Sludge_8_08-R1 | ecosystem: Engineered > Bioreactor > Anaerobic > Unclassified... | reverse complement strand
GCTACTGCTCTGGTAACCTTAGCTCGTTTAGGCGCAAAAGTCTCTTTCGTTGGGAAAGTGGGCGATGATGAGTCAGGAGAATTTCTCTCTAAGGAATTTTTTCAAGAAGGAGTAGATATTAGCCAGCTAGTTAAGGAAAAGGGAAAAATGAGCCTGACTGCCTTTTGTATCATTGATCAAAAGAGTGGAAAAAGAACTATTTTTTGGTATAAAAATTTAACTCCTTTAAGGCTGAATGAAATTGATCCCGATTTTCTTTGCCAAGGGAAAATCCTTCATTTAGATGCCCATGAACCGGAAACCGCTTATGAAGCTGCCCGATACTTTCGTGAACATACTGAAGGAAGAAGAATTGTCTTGGATATAGATAACTGGGATAAACAAAGAGAAAATTTAGTGGCCTTAACTGATGTTTTAATCGGTTCAGAAACTTTTGCTAGAAATTTTCATTCTTCAAATCCAAATATTGCCATAGAAAAAGTTGCTGCCTTAGGTCCAAAGGTAGTTATTTTAACCCAGGGAGAAAGAGGATGTTTGGGTAAAGCTGGAAATGAAAACTTTCAAGTTCCAGGATACCAAGTAGATGTTGTTGATACCACTGGTTGTGGTGATGTTTTTCATGGTGCCTTCGTATTTGGTCTTTTGAAAAATTGGGATATGGTTTACACTGCTCGTTTTGCCAATGCAGTTGCTGCTCTGAAGTGCACAAAATTAGGAGGACGTACGGGAATTCCCAATCTTACGCAAACTCAAGAATTTATGGAAAAAATGAAATAATATAAAAATACAGGTTAAATGCCTTAAGTAGGTTTTTTATCGAAATTTACCACCATACCTTAAGAAGTGGAGCTTTTATGATTAATGGTTTGAGAAATTCAATGGCTTTTTCACAACCATCTTCCCTTGACATCACCGGGTCTTCATGCTCAAAAGAAAGAACATAATCATACCCAACACTCAATAAGGCACTCATAACCTTTTTCCACTTCACGTCACCCCAACCGGGCACCCGAAAGCGAAAACCACGATCCGGTCTCATCCAGGAACCGGTGGGGATAACTCCTGAGCGCCGGACTTCGTCTTCCTGTATCTCTGAATCTTTGGCGTGAGCATGAAAAATCCTTTCTTTGAAGATTTTAATAAAAACTACTGGATCAATAAGTTGCCATATTAGATGGCTCGGATCAAAGTTAAAACCAAAGTTATCTCGGCTTTCTAAAGCTTGAATTGCTCGTTGAGCGGTTTCAATATTATAGGCAATCTCATTGGGATGAACTTCAAGAGCAAATTTCACCCCATATTTTTTAAAGGTATCTAAAATATCTCCCCAACGGTCAGCGAATACTTCCCATCCTTTTTCATATAACTCTTCATTCTTAGGGGGGAAGATATACCATTTGTCCCAGACATGGGAACCGACAAACCCACAAATTACAGGAACCTCTAATTCAGAAGCAGCCTGTGCGGCTTTTTTCATCATTGAAATCGCATATTTTATTTTTTCGTTCGTATCAGGTAACGGGGCAAATTCGTCGGTTGATTCGTCATGCGGTCCTAAAACCAATTGACCTGGCATTCCACAATTTAAGGCAGAAATATCAAGATTATATTTATTGAGCATTTTCTTAACTGAGCGGTCTCCCTTTAACACTTTTTCAACATTTAGATGAGTATTTCCTTCCCAGGCAGGTAGTTCAACCATTTGATATCCTAAAGAAGAAACATATTGGGCTACCTCTTCAAGAGGTTTTTCTTGAAATAAATTGGTAAAAATACCAATTCTCATTAAAATTCATCTCCTTTAATCATCTGTATCTTTATTTTCACCATCTTTTTCTTCGTCCGGTATAGGCAATTACTAATATTAAGAGGAGTAAGCCCAAAGTAATCTGTCGGACAGCTTCGGTGGTTCGGAGGGCAACCAGGATACTATTGAGGGTAGTGAGAATGATACAGCCAGTCACCGCGCCAATATAATTTCCGCTTCCTCCAGCAAGGGATATTCCCCCGATGGCCAGAGAAGCTATTGAGGGCATGGTGTAAGTTGCTCCAAGATTGAGGTAAGGAGTTCCTGTGTAACTTAGTAGGAAAAGACCGGCTAAAGCAGCAATAGCACCACAAATTCCATAAACAAATACACGGAAACGTCTAACCCTAACTCCACTCAGCTCCGCAGTCAAGCTATTGGATCCAACTCCATAAAGAAGGGTTCCCCATTTGGTTTTTTTAAGAACGAACGAAGCAATGATTATTAATAAAATCCACAATAATATCAAAAAAGGTATATTAAATATTTTTCCACTCCCAATGGTTTCCAAAAAAGGCGGAGCATTCCCGGTTGGAAATCCTTTAGTTATGATTAGTGATGTACCTTCTACAACGCTGGCCATGGCCAAGGTCATAATAATAGGAGGAATTTCAATGTATGAGATAGCTAACCCGCTAATCAATCCAAATGCTAAACCAACTGCAGGGGTAAAAAGGAGAGCTTTAGGAATATTCATATTTTGTCCATTAAGGAAAAATGCGGACAAAACAACACCAATAGAGAGGATTGATCCAACCGATAAATCGATTCCTTCATTACCCGATAAGACAACCAAGGTTTGTCCTAAAGCGACAATACCCAAAAAAACTGAAAGCCGAAGAACTGACATCACATGAGAAAAACTAATGAAACCGGGAAGAATAATTTCTCCAAAAACAAACAAAAGAATGATTGCATAAAAAGATATGGCCAATTTAGAAAATAAAAATTCTTTTGGTTTTATTTTGTCTGATATCAATATTGGAGAATTGTTGTTGTTCATTGTTTACCTGCCCTCACTTTAAAGTGATCGGGTTTTCAGATATTTTGGAATAGCTCCTACCGCAAGGGAGAAAATTATGATAATTCCTTTCATAAATTCCTGGTAAAAAGAGGTTATGTTGGCAAAATAAAGAACATTAATGAGAAGTCCAAGAATTAATCCTCCCATAATCGGTCCGATAATGCTCCCCTTTCCACCGGAGAACGAAAGCCCTCCAATAATGGAAGCAGCAACCGAGTTAAGACTAAAACTTAATCCACTACGAGCATCACCGGTAGCAGTTTGAGCTACTACACAAATAGCCGCTAGAGCAATAAAAATCCCGCTCAGCAAAAAAACCTTGATTTTAGTGAGAAATACGTTCACACCATTGGCATAGGCAGCTTCTTCGTTCCCTCCTACAGCATAAATATGTTTAAAAAACCTGGTTTTACTCATGAAAAAGAGAAAGAAAAAAGCTCCGATGAGAAAAAGAAGCACGACTGGAAAGCTTGGAAAGAGATCGCTTCGATACATTTTGCTAAAATGACTTGGTATATATCCCCCTGGCGTTGGCATAAAAAAAAGAGCAATCCCAAACCATAGCACTGAAGTAGCATAGGTGGTTAAAAGAGGAGGAGGGCCGAAATAACTGATAATAAAACCATTGATAAAGCTCATTAAAAGCGCCAATCCTGTTCCGATAAACACAACTAAAACCATACTCAATAATGAATCGCCCATAAGAGAAGCCATGAGTACCGTTATCAAAGAGATGGTAGCACCTAGTGAAAGATCCACACAGCCTACTAAAATGACTAATCCTTGAGCAATACTGGTTAAAATAAGAGGTGTAAAGGTAAGTAAATTTGATTTAAAAGCTCGGTAGGTAAAGAAGTTGTGTTGAAGAAAAGCATTAAGGATAATAATAGCAATTAAAATGAGAAAACTTGGGAAAGAAGGGTTTTGATATATACTTTTCCAATTTAATCGATTTTTCATTTTTACCAACTATTCTCCAATAAATTTCTTTTTTTAAGGCATTACTGTATTCGCAACGAACAGGCAATCAAATTTTCCTCGCAAATTCCTTCACCACATATTTCTTCAACAATTTGCCCTTCAAAAACGATTAAAACTCGATCGCAATTCGCAATCAGTTCTTCATTATCACTGGCATAAAGTAAGACTGAAACCCCTTGACTGGATAAATCCGCAATTATTTTATAAAGATTTCTTCTGGTTTCAACATCTACCCCCTTGGTCGGGTCATTAAGTAATAATATTTTTGGAGAAAGGGATAACCATTTGCCAATGACAACTTTTTGTTGGTTGCCACCACTGAGATGAGAGACTAATTTTCTTGGATCCGGAGGGATTAATGATATGGTTTTGATCGTTGCATTAACTGCTTGACGCATCTCTTTTAAAGACAGAAGAAACCTCTGCTGTTTCAGTGCGACCTGAGGGTAAATAAGATTGGTGAAAACATTATGATTGAGAAAGAGTCCTTCCTTTTGACGATCGCCTGGCACTAAAAAAATTCCACGCTCGATTGCTTGTCCAGAGTTTTTTATAAATACTTCTTGATTATTAATTTTAACTTTCCCAGAGGTTTTTCTCAGATAACCGGATAGGATGAGGAGGATTTCTTCTTGACCTTGGCCATTCAAACCTCCCAACCCGACGATTTCTCCCTCTCGAATTTTAAAAGAAACATTATAAAGTTTTTCTTTTTTTGAAAGATTATCAACTTCTAAAACAATTTGATGGGTATCAAAGCTTTGATAAGGTCGTTTTTCGTGAATGCTTTTATCGTCCTCATTTTCTTTTTTCCCGGTAATAAGGGGAATAATCAGCCTTTCGTCTCTTGGCTGTTGACGAAAGTCAACTTCACCCACGGTTTTCCCATTGCGGAAAGCAACTAACCGATCGCAGATTCTGGTTATTTCCCAAATCCGGTGGGAGATAAAGATTACTGATACCCGGTTGTTTTTTAATTGATTCAGTTTTTCAAATAGTATTTCAACTTGTTTGAATCCCAAAGAAGCAGTCGGCTCATCAAGAATTAAAATTTTTGGACTACGAGATAGAGCTTTAACGATTTCTAAGAGTTGTTTATCTGAAGGTGCTAATTGAGATACTCTGTCATAAAGAGAAATATTTACCTTAAGTTCTTGAAGAGCTTCTTCTGCTCTATTTAGAGCTTCTTCTTTTTTGAGAATCCCTAAGGGCGTTGCCGACTCTCGTCCCAAATTGATATTTTCCCAAACCGTCATTTCCGGTATCAGGCTGAGATTCTGATGGACCATCGAGATCTCAAGTTTTTCGGCTTCATGGTGAGATTTTAAATGAATTTGAGATCCATAAAGGTAGAGCCGACCGGAATCAGGACGGATAAGACCACTGATTATTCGAGCAAAGGTAGTTTTGCCGGAACCATTCGCTCCGACTAAACCACAAATTTCTCCTTGGTTGAGGGTAAAATTAGCGTCAGAAAGAGCCACTACCCCGTCAAAACTTTTTTTTATGTTTCTTGCTTCAAGAATGAATGACATTCATTAGACCCAGAGTTTCAGTCCAGGGCTGTTTTTAAACAGCCCTGGACTGAAACTTTTATAGATTGTTACTCAAAGAGAGCGTCAAGTTCTTCTTGGCTATACCAGGAATTCACGTAATAGGAATCCGCCCAGTCCTTATATTGTTCATAAATCTCATCGATATTATTATTATCGACAATCAGATTGGGTTTAACATAAATAATGTGACCGTTGACTAAGACATCGTCTTTCAGCTTTTTCCCCTGTAAAAGTCGCAAACCTATGCCAAGTGCATTATTAACATAACCTGGTGGATTAACGATTCCAACCGTATCAAAACCAACAGCGTCTTTCATTTCTTTCCACTTTTTAATAAAAGCTATTTGGGTTTCACCAGTGACCACCGGAATTTCTCTCCCGGCGGCTTCGAAAGCTCGGATAATTCCCAAAGTCATTCCATCTTGGGTAAGAACACCGTCTATTTGGGGGAAGGATGCCAGGAGATCGCTCATAACTTGTTGTGCAGCTGCCTGGTCCCAGTTACCATTAGCTTTCGCTAAAAGTTTAATATCCGGATATTTGGCCAGTATTTTATCGGCAGATACGTCTCTTTCGATGTTCCCAGGTTGATCGGCAATTCCACTTATATATACAATATTTCCTTTTCCATCTAACTTTTCACAAAACCATTCAGTAAGAGGAGCCATCCACCAATCTTGATTCATAAAAACATCCAGGACTTTTTCGTTATCAATTGGCATGTCATAAACAATAACTGTAATTCCTGCTTCTTGGGCTTCTTCCATAACTGGGTTTAGTGCGGTTGAAGAATTGGGATTAACGAGCAGAAGATCAACATCAGAGGCAATAAGATTACGAATTTGGGCAATCTGGGTATTAACATCAGGACCGGCGTTTTGAATAATAAGCTTATCAACCAATCCTTGTTCTTTGTAAAACTCGAATTCCTGCTGAATACTTTCAATCATTTGTACCCGCCAGCTATGGGTAAACGGTCCATTGCTTAACCCGACCGTGTACGGGGGCTCACCATGCTTGGCAAATACTCCGAGAGTAAAAGAGAGAACAAAAATCAGAGTAATGAATAACAATACTATTCTATTTTTTTTCATGTTTATCCCTCCCAAAAATTCCCTTACAATTTTCCAAAAGTTTAATATTTAGGGAACTTGGTTTTTTGTATAATATCACCTCCTTAAATTTCTCGAATAATTTGCTTTGATTAGGTATTCAATTGTTATAAATGAACCCATTTTTTCTTTTTTTTATACATGTATTAAAGGATAGAAGATTCATAAAACTAAGAAGTCTTATATAAATTATTACTGTGAATTGAAAAAGGATTACTTCATTTTATTTTTAAATACTTTATAGTATAGAAAGAATCGAAAGTCAATTAATACCACTATTATACCAAAACCGATTCCAACTTCATCTCTTTTAAACCATAGGGATATGAATAATAAAATGGAATATGAGAGATTACCACGATGCTATGCTCCTCGCCAAGATGCCTTTAAATACTAATTTCTCCCTGTTCCTACAAAGAAGGTCAGGATGAGAGTGAATTCTACTTTTTTCAATATAGAGGATGGTTCTTCGCTACGGGGGCATGCATTTTGATACAATTAAAAAAAGAAAATTTTAGGAGGGGTAAAATGGGCATATTTTTAAAAATATTTGGGATTATAATTTTGGTTTTTGGAATTATTGTTATAGTTTTTACGTTATTTGGAATGAGTAGATTTTTGAGTTTTCTAAGTTCACCCTATGTATCCAACGAATCGAATGCAATGATGCCCGGGATGAGTTCAGCAATAATTGGAAATATTGGTGGAGTGATTGGTGGTTTAGTAATCATTATTGGAGGTGTAGCTGTTTATTGTTTGGGTGCCATTTATAACAGCGTAATGGATATTAAAGCTCGTTTATGATAGATGTCGTTCACAGGTTTTATAAAAAATAGGGGTGGTAAAAGATGGCAAAAAGAATCGTAATTATTGGTGGAGTTGCTGCTGGTCCAAAAATAGCCGCAAAACTAAGAAGGTTAGATCATGAGGCAGAAATAACTATTATTGAAAAAGGTAAATTTTTATCCTATGCCGGTTGCGGCTTACCTTATTATATTTGTGAAGACATAAAAGAACAGCGAGAATTAATGGAAACTCCAGTAGGAGTATTGCGTGATCCTGAATTTTTTGAGAAAACCAAAAATGTCAAAGTGTACAATCGAACCGAAGCTATAAAAGTAGATCGGTTAAAAAAAGAAGTCGAAATAAAAAACCTCGATACCAATCAGATAAAAACCTTGCCTTACGACTATCTAGTCTTTGCTACTGGTGCAAAAGTAATGATACCACCAATAAAAGCAATAGATGTCGATCAACCTGGTATGGAATTGGGATGCATGGATTTGTCCCATGTTTATACTCTTCATGGAATTGAAGACGCCGAAGCGATTCGATGGACCATAAAAGAAAAAATGGCAAAAAAAGCGGTGATCATTGGTGGCGGCTTGATCGGAATGGAAATGACTGAGAGTTTGGTGAAAAGTGGTCTATTGGTTACTGTCATAGAAATGTTACCGGAAATTCTTCCCATTATTGATGATGATCTTGGAATTTTAGTACGACGTTATTGTCAGGAAAAAGGGGTTAATGTGAGAGTTGAAGAGAAAATACTCCGACTGGAGGGAGAAAGTGGGATCGTTAAAAAAGTTGTTACCGACAAAGGTGTATATGATACTGATGCGGTTATTATTGCAACTGGATTTCGTCCCAATTCCGATTTAGCGAAAAAATCAGGCATAGAAATTGGAGAAACCGGTGGGATAAAAGTTGATTTATTTATGAAGACCAGTGATTCATTTATTTATGCTGCAGGAGATTGTGTTGAAATAGAAAATTTAGTTTGTATGAAGAATGCTTATATGCCTATGGGTTCTCTTGCTAATAAACAAGGAAGGGCAGTGGCTATTAATATCGCTGGAGGACAGGAAGTATTTCGAGGTGGATTAAATTCAGTTGTTTTTAAGCTATTCGATTACACGGTATCACGAACTGGTTTAGGGATGAAACAAGCTAAGGATTTGGGTTTTGATGCTGAGTATACCTTGGTACCCGCTCCGGATAAGGCTCATTATTATCCCGGTGCCAAGCGTGTGATTACCAAAATTATTGTTGATAAGCGCAACGGGAAACTATTGGGAGGCCAGTTTGTTGGAACAGGAGAAATTATGAAGAGTGTAAATACTGTTGCAACGGCTCTCTACTATGGAGGAACCATTGAAGACCTATCGATGCTTGATATACCATATGCCCCTCCTTATGCCTCGGCTATTGATAATGTTTGTGTTGCAGCAAATGTTATACGGAACAAATTGAATAGATCCATGATAGGAATATCGGCTTTAGAAGTGGAAAAGAAAAGGAAAAGGAATGAAGATTTTATCCTTTTAGATGTAAGGACACCTAAAGAATATCAGCAGGTTAGAATCCCAGGGAGCACTCTGATGCCTTTGGGCGTTATTAAGCAAAAATTAGACGAATTACCACGAGATAAAGAGATAGTTACCTTTTGCTCAGCGAGCTTAAGGGGTTATGAGGCTTCAATAATATTGAAATCCAATGGATTTGAGGGTGTAAAGGTGATGGATGGTGGTTTGGCTTGTTGGCCGTATGAGTTAGAAAAATAACCCATGGTATCTTAGTAAATCTACCCTCCATCCTGAAAGATGGGGGGGTAGATTTTTATTTTTTTTCTTGATAAAAAATCATAGGAAGAAGAACGAAATGAAGCTCAATAAATTTTACTGGATTATAAAAACTGGAAGGATTAAAAGAGAAAATGATTATTTTCAGGTTCTCTCGATAAAACATGTGGATTAAACTGGTTATTATTGCTTTAATATTAACCATTGCCTTTTTTATTGTTTTTAATTTAGTTCGGTCTCAACCTCCTCAGGAAGAGGCAGAGACTTCAGAAAAGATTGAAGAGAACGTTGTTGAAGTACCTGAAGATCCCCCGGTTATTATAACTGATGGTGTTTTAAGAGGTTGGGAAAAAGGGCTTCTTTCTTGGACTCTTGAAGCGGATGAAATGAGGTTGAATAAACAGTCATCACGTGCAACTTGTCCGAATGGGGTAGAATTGGTAGTTTTTGACGAAAAAGGGGAAATCAAGTCCACCTTAAAAGGCAATAAGGGTTTTATTAATCTCGATAATAAAGACTTCCAGCTAGTTGATACTGTTGAAGTGCTTTCGACAAATGGGAATCGGATTGAGTCGCTCGGTATTATCTATCGTGATAATAATAAGACCATTGAGGGATTTGCTCTATCGAAAATTTTCTTTGATGAAAACTACATAGAATGCCAAAAATTCATTAGTGATCTTGATTTCGAAAATCCAGTTTTTGAGATAGTTCAAAAGGGAAAATTTGTTATTGGAGAAAAAACTGTCAGTCAATAATTTTCCTTTATTTTTTTTAAATTAAAAAGTCTTCAGCATAATAATAGTTATCCGCATATTTTTCCACCTTGATTTGTTCTTTGTTAATTAGGTTTCTTAGCTTATCTACGATTTCCCAAGAATGGAGAATAAATTGGGAATCAGGAAAGAGGGTTTTGTCTCCTCGATAACAATCAATAAGTATATTTTCATAAGCTTCAGGGCTATTAATTCCGAAAGTCCCTAATGAATTAAAATTAAGACGGACCGGGGAGGACAACAAACTTTTACCGGGTATTTTGACTTGAATAACCAGATCAATTTTTTCTTCAGGTTGAATTTCAATGATCATTCGATTTTCATTGGAGGTGGTTGAATGAAAAATAATCTCGATATAGGAGATTTTTTTAGCCAACCTTTTCCCGGTAATAATCCAAAAAGGAACACCCGACCAACGTTGACTGGAAATGTAGAGAGGAAGTCGGATTAAAGTTTCGGTTTTGCTTAAAGGATTGGAGATATCTTGAATGTAGCTTTGATATTGTCCAAGGTAAATCTTTTTGGTATCTGGAAGTTTTAAATTTTGAATAACTTCTCTTTTTTTCTGTTGCATTGAACCGATAAAGGAAGAACACTCAATTTTATCTTCTTGGCAAAGAGGTGGGATGTCCATGGCAATCAATGAAAGGAGTTGCAATATGTGATTTTGGAAAATATCACGAATTGTTCCGGTTTCTTCATAAAATTGACCCCGCGAACCAACTCCTTCCTTTTCGCTAACAACAATACGAATTTCTTTTACATAACGTGCTGATAATAAGTTTTCAATAAACCAATTCTCGGCTTTTAAAACAATAATATTTTGAACAGTATCTTTTCCCAAGTAATGGTCTACATAATAAATATTTCTCTCCGGTGCTAACTTATTAAAAAGTTGGTTTAAATGAATAAAGCTATCTTTATTAAAACCAAAGGGTTTTTCGATAATAATTTTTTTGGGTATATTTGAAGGTATTTGTTGGTTAATTTTTTCGATCAACCGAAGAACACGGGTATAAATCGAGGGAAGTGTAGACAGATAGAAGAGAATTTCTTGATAGTTTTTGAGATGATATTCATTTAAAAAGGATAAGAAGGATTGAGGGTCATAGATATCTCCTTGATAATAGTCAGTTTTAAGAAAAAGACCATCCAAAACAGAGGAATCGAAATTGGGAATTTTATTTGAAAGAGATTGATGAAGGGAAGATTTATAGGATTGATCATCTCTAAAGCGCCGACCAATTGCCAATATTCGAAAGTTATCTATTTTCCTACGACGGATAAGATGGTAAAAAGCCGGGAAAATTTTTTCGGTAAATAGATTCCCAGTCGCACCAAAGAAAATGAACAACTTTTCACTTTTCATTTGAGATTGTCCTAAGAAGAGCACGGATGGGCGAACCATCAGCGGATTTAATATTTAAAGGATACCCGGAAAACCAATAAAAACCGGAAATCACATGAGACAATACCAATCCTTCATAGATAAGAATATCTTTTTCTAATAAGAGACGATGAGTAGGGTGGTGAGGCTGATCTCGTTCAATGCCGAGAGAATCGATACCAACACCTTTTAAAATTTTTTTGGAAAGAAAACGTGCGCCTGATTCACCGAGGAAAACAAATTTTTTTGGATGAAGCTTTTGAGCTGAATTGTCCGTCTTAAATAATAGGAAGTCAATAGTTGCTATTTTGGCTTCATGGGGGAGAAGGTTTTCGGCTTCAATTTTTTCCAAATTTAAAAGTTCTAAAACCAGAGCCTTCCCTTCGAAATGATGTAAAGGATAAAGATCGATTGTTTTTCCTTGAGAAAGCATATGAAAGGGCGCATCAACATGAGTACCGGTATGATATAAAATAGAAAGGCGTGATTCATTAGATCCTCGATCGATGGTATTGGTAACTTCTATTACTGGCTTTCTCTCTATTATCCCTTTATAGGTGGGCATTTCTGGTGATATCACCATCGAAATATCGATAATGTCCACGGAAGAATTCCTCCTTTTAACCAATTAATCTTATTTTTTCTAAATACTTCAACTCAATCTTAATCCGCATAAATCATTTTTATCGTCATGCCACCATCTACAATTAGATTGGCTCCAGTAATAAAACTGGCTTCTGAGGAAGAAAGGAATAAACAGGCATGAGCAATATCTTCGGGAACACCTACTCGTCCAGCTGGATGTTGTTGATGGTCAATAGTAGTTAAAATTGGTTTTTCTCTCTGACTTTCTTTTTTCCAATCCCTGGTTTCAATCCATCCGGGACTTATGGAATTTACCCGAACTTTTTTAGGAGCAAGTGAGATTGCTAAGGAATGGGTGAGGGAAATCACTCCTCCTTTTGAAGCAGAGTAGGCTTCAGTGTTTGACTCAGACATAAAAGCTCGAGTTGATGCCATGTTAATAATAACTGAACCGGGTAATATATAAGGAAGGCAGAAATGGACCATTAAATATATACTTTTTAAATTAACGTTTAATACCCGATCCCATTCTTCGGGTTTAAGTTCCTCGATAGGTTTATTATCCAAAATCCCGGCATTATTAATTAATATGTCAATAGATTGGCGCTCTTGCCTCAAAAGACCTAAAGTGTTTTTTATATTTTCGGGATTGGATACATCGCATTGAAAGGGTAAAAAAAACTGGAAACTTCGCCATTCATTTTTACATTCCATCAGGGCTCCTTGATCTATGTCCCAAGACGAAACCCAAGCTCCTTTGGTAAGAAACATTTTAGAGATTGCCTTTCCAATCCCCTGTGCTCCACCGGTAACTACCACCGTTTTATTTTTAAAATTCATTGGAATTTCCTCTTTTTATGAAAATTGTTTTAATACTTAAACCAGGTTAAGGTAAATAACTTCCGATTGGAAGTTGATACAAACGATGAACCATAGAAAGAACTGACTCGCTTAAATGAGTATTCCCGAGATTTATTGGATCCATAACGCATCCATCATTGGTATGTCCTCCAAAACCAACTACATGACCAAATTCATGAAGCAGAGTAGCATAGGTAGGACATAAATTTACGTCAGGTAAAATGAAAATTGTTGCTCCGTATATCATTGAATCATTCCCAATATAAACTTCAGCATATCCACAATTTTGGAATAAATTAAGACTATAATCAACGGTTATGATAATTGGGCTTAAGGGATTGAGACTGAGGTAAAAAGAGGTTGGCCCTCCAATCACCTCATTCCATATGTTAAGAATCTCTTGAATATGAGGATATCCAGTCATGTCAAAAACTTCAACAATGCCATTAGGCCAACGGGTAACATAATTTTCATCCCAACCATATTTTTTAATTAAAGCATCAGCATCGGTGTCAATTGGTGGAAGGTTTGGTGAAAAGTAGGCTGGAAGATTTTCAAACTGGAATAAGCTTGGTATGCAGGAGGAAATAATGAAAGAAAGAAAAACGAGAGTGAGCCAAGGAAGATATTTTAATAATCGGTTCTTCATATTATTCCATCCCCAAAAGCCGTTCACTTTAACGGCTGTTGTTATTTTAATTCCAATTAATAGGTACATTCCATCGAGACCTAGAGAAATAAAGCTAAGAATTAGAACAGAATGAATGGTCTTAGACCTCGAATACTTGTTATTCCATCAGCAAAAAAATGATTTTTTGATTTTATTTTCAGCGTATTCAGCTTATTACAATATTTTTAATTGAATATTTATGCTCATATTATATCGAAAACAACTTCTTATGAAACCACTTTTATATCACAAGGATATACAATCATATCGTATTAATCGCATTTAGTCTCACATCCACTTACACTTTTGATTACTCTTGATTAGTATTGCATAACCTATTTTCAAGGAGGAGAATTTATTCATGAATATGAAGCTCATTGGGATTATAGTTTTTTTGGTCTTTTATCTTTTCGTTTTGCAAGAAGCTTGGGCTAAAAAGGATTCATCAAAGGAAACAGCTCTTTTTGAAATAAATGCGGAAACTCAGAAAATTATTTCATTGAAAAAAGATGTAGTTTCTTCTCTTGCTTTAAATTTTATCTCAGTTACAACCGACCAGCCCATCTATTGGACTAATGAAGAGGTTCATTTAAAGCTGATATGCCCTATTCGACCACATTCATCTTTTAATCTCCTACTTCAAAAAAAGGATTCAACCCCACAGGAAATTGGACCCGTGACTCTTAATGAAGCTGGGATATTAGTTGAAACCATTCTGAGTGGAAAGGAAAAAAAGCTTGAAGCCGGTGAATATCGTATTGAAGTTCATTCAGAAGATGGTTCTTTAAGTGGATATGCATCATTTTCAGTGGTTGAAGGTGCTTTGGGAGCAGTATCCTTTGCTCATGATTTTAAAGAAGTGACCAGTGCGGAAGAATTAGGTAGCACCTTGGGGGCTTGGTTTTTAGGAAATGCTGCCGGAGCCGGATTGCGCTGGGGTAATGGTTTGAATGTCAAGAATGAAATACGAATTTTCAATCAACCCTTTGAGGGTGAAGCGGTTATAAAAAGCAGGTGTTATCTTCCCGGTTGTGATGGCATTGAAGCAGGACCACCGGTATATATTGATATAAAAAAGGGTCAGCTTGAAACAGTTCTTGATGTTGGTGGGCATTCTGGTCCTTTTGAAATTGAGGTTATTACTGAAAAGGGGACTATTCGATATTTATTTAGCCGTTCGGGTCATATTGAACGGCAGGCCATACCAGTTTCTTCAGGATTAACAAATTGTTTTAGTGTTTCATTAGCTCCTTATCAGGAATCGACACCTCTATTGGGGAGAGGACTTTATGTAATAGAAGGGGAACACCAGGATCAGGATCCTGTTGAATTGCCATCGGTTATTACCAACCAAAACCAAAAATTAGAATTACAAATCAAACAAAAAATTATCAATTCCCGTTTATTTCTTCTTTTTCCTGATAAAAAAGGAAATTTTCAAGTTGAAGAGGTAAAAATTAATGAAACACTGGATAAGGGCCAAAAAATTCTATTAGATGTTCAATCTCCAATGACTTTTATAGCCATAGGTGGTTTTATTGAGAACCAAGCTGAAATTTTTGAAGGGTGGGCGATGATATTTACTGAAACGACTTTCGATATTGGAATAAAGATTCCCAACGAAGGTCATCCCCTGCAAAAAAGCATTATCGAAATTAGTATTTTTGATCGCTTTAATCATCATCCCCTTTTGGCTTATGGTATTTTAGAGGTTTTCGATAATCGTGTTGCTTCCAAAAGTCCACGGGAGCCTTTAATTTCTGCTTTAGGCGATTCATTCCGAAATCTTTCTAATTATCTGGTTTCTTGGAGAGATTGGACCGGAATCATTCGAGAAGAGAGGCCCGCAAAAGGATTGCTAAATCAAATTGCTACTTTATTTATGAGTAAAGATGCTGCAGCTCCATCATCAACTGCTGATGACTATAAAATGGAAACTCCTTTATCAGCACTTTCAGCTAGTGAAGAAATAAATATAACGACTGAATCTGTACCTCAAGAGACAATTCGGGAAGGAGAAAAGAAGGTTGTTTATTGCGGGATATTTCAAACCGATCAAAGAGGAAAAGCAAAAATTCTGGTCGAATTACCACCACAAATAGGTCGTTGTACCGCTAGAGTAGTAGTCATTGATCAATTTGATTATCAAGAAAAAACTCAAATGATTGACGTACAAAAAAAGAACTATATTGAGGTGGATTTCCCTAATATTATAATACCAGGTGCAATGCTGAATCCCCAAATTCAGGTGGTTAATACTGAGCTAAATAGCTTAATTTTGAAAATTTCAGGAGCAGGACTAGCCAAACCAGTTACCTTTACCATTGAGCCAGGAACCACAAATCCATCCTTTCAAATGACCGGGGAAAATTATGGTTCGCTTCTCTTCGAACTTCTTGGCACCCAGGGAAAAATTTTTGATCAACGAGTTGTTGAAATTCATAATGTAGAGTCTTTCCCCACGACATTTACCGATATTTTCGTCTCAGAAGGGAATCCAGTTCTTATTGAACCACATCGGAGGATAGCTGCCTTCTCCAATCCGGCTCAGCTTCTGCGAGGAATGGTTACTACGATAGAAACCAATATTTATTCCTGGTTTGGTCATGCTGAAGCAGTTAGCGCCTCATGTGCATTAAGGGCATTGCTTTTAACTGCTATAGAGAAAAATTTGATTGACGACGAAGGAATGGCAAAAACTCTCATTTCTGAAGTAATAAAGGGGGTTAATGACCTTGATAGTGTTTTTATGGATACCTA
>Ga0334889_1003341_pt1 | contig 16122 bp, 16 predicted proteins | sample GraSluR1_MG_2_FD_207222 | JGI IMG/M metagenome (GOLD analysis project Ga0334889, IMG submission 207222) | Sludge microbial communities from methane-producing bioreactor in Wageningen University, Netherlands - Granular Sludge_8_08-R1 | ecosystem: Engineered > Bioreactor > Anaerobic > Unclassified... | reverse complement strand
TCAGAAGAGATATGTGATATATACCCAAAATAAAAAAAAGCGGAAGTTACCGCTTTTTTTTCATGAACGGATCTGATATGAAAGCGGCAAATCACGAGTGCCTTTTTTTGCATTTAGCGAAACAAAAAGCCAGTGCAGTTATGCCGGCAGCAAAACCCACCGAAAATATGATTAAAAGTATCTTGGATCTATTTTTCATAAATACCTCCCTGAAAACAATATATAATGCTTATTGTTATTGTAACACGACAAATGCAAAAGGAGCAAGCTAAAAGTTAGAAAAGTCAGAAATTTCCGTTAAAAAACGTTGGAATTTCAGCAATGTTTTTATTAAAACTTAAGTGAAAAAATAATAAAATTTACTTGCAAAAATAACCAAAACATGTTTTACTGATTATGGTATATTGTTAGAAATATAACAATATATTTTTGTCAAAAATACGGATGGTGTATTCAATAAAATAACTAACCGATAAAAATATTTAAGGAGGCAATTACATGAACTTTCAACTGACCAAAGAACAGGAATTTGTGAGGAAGATGGTAAGAGAGTTTGCGACCAATGAAGTTGAACCGATCGCAGCTGATATCGATGCTGAACACAGATTCCCTGAAGAAAATGTAAAGAAAATGGCAGATTACGGGCTTTTAGGTATACCGTTCCCAAAAGAAGTAGGCGGGACAGGCGGAGACCAGCTTTCATATGCAATAGCTGTAGAAGAACTTTCAAGGGTATGCGGATCAACAGGCGTTATATGCTCTGCGCATACATCTCTTTGCTGCTGGCCCATATATGCATGGGGCAATGATGAGCAGAAAGAAAAATACCTGCCGGATCTTTGTTCCGGAAGGAAGCTGGGAGCTTTCGGTCTGACAGAGCCCAATGCGGGAACAGATGCTGGCGGACAGCAGACAAGAGCCGACCTTAACGGAGATCAGTGGGTACTTAACGGTGCAAAAGTATTCATAACCAATGGCGGATATGCAGATGTATTCATAATAATGGCCATGACCGATAAGAAAAAGAAAACCAGAGGAGGAATAAGTGCTTTTATAGTCAAAAAAGACGATCCCGGGTTTTCAATAGGTAAAACAGAGGATAAAATGGGTATCTGTGCTTCTTCTACAACAGAACTGATTTTCCAGAACTGTACTATTCCAAAGGACAGACTTCTGGGACAGGTAGGAGACGGATTCAAAGTTGCCATGTCAACTCTTGATGGTGGCCGTATAGGGATAGCATCCCAGGCACTGGGCATAGCCCAGGGTGCATTTGATGTGACCGTTGAATACATGAAAGCCAGAAAACAGTTTGGCAAGAAATTATCCCAGATGGAAGCTCTGCAGTTTGAAGTGGCAAATATGGCAACACAGATAGAAGCGGCAAGGTTGCTTATATACCAGGCAGCAGACATGAAGGAAAGAAACCTGCCCTACGGAAAATATTCTGCCATGGCAAAGCTTTTTGCAGCAGAGACTGCTATGTACGTTACAACCAAAGCTGTTCAACTCCATGGCGGGTATGGATACACAAAAGACTATCCGGTGGAGAGAATGATGAGAGACGCCAAGATAACTGAAATATATGAAGGTACTTCAGAAGTTCAGAAGATGGTTATCGCAGCATCGGTTTTCGGTAAATAAAGACAGGAGGAAAACGAAAATGGCATTTAAAATAATCGTATGTGCAAAACAGGTACCTGATACAAATGTTATCAAGATCAATCCCAAAACAGGCACATTGATCAGAGAAGGCGTTCCAAGCATCCTGAACCATGACGATGCGAATGCGCTGGAAGAAGCTCTGAAAATAAAAGATAAATATCCTGACACTCATATAACAGTGGTATCCATGGGTCCGCCTCAGGCAAAGGATATGCTTCTTGAATGTCTGGCCATGGGGGCTGACGAGGGGGTCCTTGTCAGTGACAGAGCCGTGGGAGGTTCCGACACATGGGCAACATCCAACGCGGTTGCTGCTGCCATAAGAAAGATCGGTGAGTTCGATCTTATCTTTGCAGGGCGTCAGGCAATAGACGGAGACACCGCCCAGGTGGGACCCCAGATAGCAGAAAAAATGGATCTGCCTCAGGTCACATATGTTCAGGAATTTGAAATAGAAAAAGACATGAAAAGCATAACAGTAAAAAGAGCGTTGGAAGACGGCTATGAAGTCATAAAAATCAAGACACCATGTATGCTGACAGCCATAAAGGAACTGAATGCTCCCAGGTATATGACCATCGGGGGGATATTCAGTGCCAATGAAAAACCCATACATGTATGGAATGCAAATGACATAGCAATTGATCTTGATACTGTAGGTCTTGAGGCATCTCCGACCAACGTTTTCCGTTCATTCACTCCTGCCCCCAAAGGCAAGGGCGTTATCCTGGAAGGCGACACTGAAAAGGAAGTTGCGGAAAAACTTCTGATAGGCCTAAAAGGCAAGCATGTAGTATAAGAAGGAGGGAAAACAAAAATGGCAATTGAGATAAAAAAAGATAAATGTATAGGATGCGGCATATGTTTCAAATCATGCCCCATGGATGCATTTGAATTTGAGCCTTATGACGGCAATAAGCTGGGCAAGGTGGCAAAAGTAAATTCTAAATGTACTTTCTGCAACCAGTGCCTTACTGCCTGCAAATACGGTGCAATAATCGAAAAAAAGACACAGGGCGGGGAAGCGGATTTTTCTGCATATAAACACATATGGGTATTTGCCGAACAGAGAAACGGCAAGCTGATGAATGTGGCTCTGGAGCTGATAGGCGAAGGATACAGACTGGCAAAGGAAATAAGTCCGGACACAAAAGTCTGTGCTGTTATAATAGGCGACAAAGATACAAAGGTTGATGCCCTTGAAAAGGAATGTTATGAGTACGGAGCAGAAAGGGTCATCATGATACAGGATCCTTTACTGAAAAACTATACAACAGACGGATATACCAAAGTACTTACTGATGCCATCGAAGAAATGAAACCGGAGATAGTTATATACGGAGCAACACATATAGGAAGAGATCTGGCTCCAAGGGTCGCTGCAAGACTGGATACAGGTCTTACTGCTGACTGCACAAGACTTGATGTCAAGGTATCAAGCTATATAGAATATGCAAAGAAGAATACTACTCTTGACACATCAACCCTTGATCCCAATGATGAAAGCACAGGCATCAAACAGACCCGACCGGCCTTCGGCGGAAACCTGATGGCTACCATTATCTGCCCAAGAACCAGACCGCAGATGTCAACTGTACGTCCCGGCGTAATGCAGAAGAGAGAAAGGGTCCCCGGAGCAATGGGGGAAAGGGTAGACTATAAGCCTGCCATAAACAAGGATGACATAAGGGTCGAAATAATTGACATAGTAAAATCAGCAAAAGAACTGGTTTCCCTTACTGATGCGGAAATAATCTGTTCAGGGGGAAGAGGACTGGGCGATGCTTCGGGATTCAATCTTATCCAGAAGTTTGCAGATAAAGTCGGAGGCGTTGTGGGTTCGTCCCGTGCTGCAGTGGATGCGGGCTGGATAGATCATTCCCATCAGGTAGGACAGACAGGAACCACCGTTAAACCGAAAATATATTTTGCCTGCGGGATCTCGGGGGCAATACAGCATCTGGCCGGAATGCAGACATCCGATATGATCGTGGCAATAAACAAAGATCCGGATGCACCCATATTTGAGGTTGCAGATTACGGCATCGTTGGTGACCTTTACAAGGTCATACCAAAGATCATAGAAGAATGGGATAGGGCAGAAGAGCTTTATGATGCTTCGACAAAACAGTAGATAAATACAAACAGATCCATGGCCGATCATAATATCATCTCTGCCCGCAAGAAACCCTTGGGGCAGGGATGATTTTTATATTGTATCCCGGATGAAAATGCACATTTTTTGTTGAATCGCATCGGAAAAAATGATACTATGATTGAGGTCGCTTTTAGCGGGATGTGGCTCAGCTTGGTAGAGCGTTGCGTTCGGGACGCAAAGGCCGCAGGTTCAAATCCTGTCATCCCGACCATTGAATAAGGAACCGCCGGAATGTGGTTCCTTATTCAATTTTTTGAATGTTGGATTTGAAGCTGCGGAGCAGGTGAAAAAGACTGCCTGATTCTCCAAAGAGCAAAGCGGAAACGAATTGCGATTTGTGAGAGAATCAGGACAGCTAAGGGAACATAGCGACTTTAGCTATGTGAACGGAGGAGTGCAGCGAAGCTGCACGTTGTCATCCCGACCATTGAATAAGGAACCGCCGGAATGTGGTTCCTTATTCAATTTTTTGAATGTTGGATTTGAAGCTGCGGAGCAGGTGAAAAAGACTGCCTGATTCTCCAAAGAGCAAAGCGGAAACGAATTGCGATTTGTGAGAGAATCAGGACAGCTAAGGGAACATAGCGACTTTAGCTATGTGAACGGAGGAGTGCAGCGAAGCTGCACGTTGTCATCCCGACCAAAAAACACTCTTTACCACTATGGTAAAGAGTATTTTATTTTTTGAAAAACATATTGACAAAATTTGATTTGAGAGATATTATCATATATATCGAAAAAAGTTGATATGAGGTGATCTTTTGAAAACAGTACATGAAAAAAATGCACAAGTATTCAAGGCTCTTTGTGACGAAAACCGCCTCAGAGTTTTGGAGCTTTTGCGTCAAGGGGAGAAGTGTGCCTGCGAGCTTTTAGAAAGTCTTGATATAGGTCAGTCTGCATTGTCCTATCATATGAAGATACTGACTGGGTCGGGCATCGTTGAAAGCCGGCAGGAAGGCAAGTGGATGCATTATAGCATAAATCAAGAGGGAAGCCGTTATGCAGCAGTACTTTTAAAAGAGATTACAACAACTGAAGGCGGTAAGCGCACAGGAAGCTGCTGCAAATAAAAACAAATATGAGCAAATAAGAAAAATAAAAGCCATGATCAGATGGCTTTTAATAAAAAATACATATTGATTTTTTTAGATATGATTATGCTTTTACTTTTGAGAAGGAATAATACAATATGCAGGGATTAAAAACATCCTGGGATTTTTTCCAGAACCAAATACTTGGAATGAAATGGTTGAATGAACTGATCGGCAGCGGGCTGTCAGCCATGGGGCTTGATATTAGCAGCAGATGGGTGGGAAGCATACAGTTTTTTATTTATGATGTAATAAAAATCACCATGCTTTTATGTTTCCTGATTTTCATAATAAGCTATATACAAAGTTATTTCCCGCCTGAAAGAAGCAAGGATATCCTTGGAAGATTCCATGGACTGGGAGCAAATTCTGTGGCTGCGCTTCTTGGAACGGTTACACCGTTCTGCTCCTGTTCTTCTATACCGCTTTTTATCGGATTTACTTCTGCAGGCGTTCCCCTGGGGGTGACCTTTTCATTTCTTATATCTTCTCCCATGGTGGATCTTGGTTCCCTGGTCCTGCTAACCAGTATTTTTGGAGGAAAAGTTGCCGTGGTTTATGTTATAGTGGGTCTTATTATTGCTGTGGTGGGAGGAACATTTATCGAAAAGCTGAAAATGGAAAAATATGTTGAGAGCTTTATACTTGAAGCAGGAGCCATTGACATAGAGTCCCCGGACCTTACAAGAAAAGAAAGAGCGGTATATGCAAAAGACCAAATGCTTTCAACCTTCAAAAAAGTGTTCCCATATATACTTATTGGAGTTGGTGTGGGAGCGGTCATACATAACTGGATACCGGAAGAATGGATAGCATCAGTGCTGGGCAGCGACAATCCTTTCAGCGTAGTACTTGCCACATTCATAGGGGTGCCCATTTATGCCGACATTTTCGGCACCATCCCCATTGCGGAAGCATTGTTTTACAAAGGAGCCCAGATAGGCACTGTTTTGTCGTTTATGATGGCAGTGGTGACCCTTTCTCTACCTTCGATGATAATGCTCCGCAAGGCCATAAAACCCAAACTCCTGGCAGTTTTTATCGGCATCTGCACCATCGGCATAATTATTGTAGGTTATTTATTCAATGCTTTTCAGACATTGATAGTTTAGGAGGAAATATAAAATGACAAAAAACTGTTGCACTTGCGGGTGTGAAGAAAATCGTGAAAAGGAAGTCCGGGTTTTGTATCTTTACCTGGATCTTATGAGTTGCTCCCGTTGCATAGGGACAGACACAGTTCTTGATGAGGTTATGGAACTGCTTGGACCTGTTTTACAAATGGCAGGATACAAAGTCCTTTATGAGAAAATAGAAATAGAAACTGAGGAAATGGCCAATAGTTATAAATTTGTTTCCTCGCCTACCATAAGGGTAAACGGCATTGATATATGTCATACAGTTCTCGAAAACAGCTGTGACTGCTGCAGTGATATAAGCGGCAGCGATGTAAACTGCAGGGTTTTTGAATATAAAGGTGAAAAATTTGAGGTGCCTCCAAAAGAAATGATTGCAGAAGCTGTTCTTACCAAAGTATTCGGCCAAAACCAAGAGGGATGCATGTCTTCAGAAGATGAGTGTATGCATTCGGAATACGATTTGCCTGATAATCTAAAAGAATTCTTCAAAGGTAAAAAAAGCAGATCCGGCTGTTGCAGTGGAGGAAATTGCTGTTAAGAAGAGTGAAAGGAGATATTATTATTATGGCATTGTTTGGAAAGAAAAAGAAAAAAACTGAAAAATGCTGCTGCGGAGAATGTGATGCTGCAAGCATGAAAGAGGCAGAAGCATCAAAGAAAGAGGCGGCAGGCATAAAGGTGTTGGGGACCGGATGTGCCAAATGCAGCAGACTTGAGACATCGGTAGGCAAAGCTCTGGAGCAACTTGGCATTGATGAAAAAGTGGAACATGTTATGGATTTTTCCGAGATCGCATCCTATGGTGTAATGACAACACCCGCCTTGGTTATTGATGGGAAAGTGGTATCCTACGGCAAGGAACTGGACGTAAATCAAGTTGTGGAAATACTAAAAAAAGTCAGAGACTGATCAGAGGAGATATCTGTTATGGAAAAAAAGGTGAGTTCTGAAATAAGTTTTTTTGAAAAATATCTGACTTTATGGGTTTTGATCTGTATGGCAGCAGGGGTTTTCATCGGAAGATTTCTGCCCTTCATACCGGATTTTTTGGGACGTTTTGAATATGCAAATGTATCAATACCCATTGCAATACTCATATGGCTAATGATATACCCGATGATGCTTAAAGTGGATTTTCAAAGCGTAAAAAATGTTGGCAGAAACCCGAAAGGACTATTTGTCACATGGACGGTCAACTGGCTCATAAAACCCTTTACAATGTTTGCCATAGCATGGCTCTTTTTCCATGTTATATTTGAACCGCTTATACCTGAGGAACTTGCCAGGGACTATCTGTCCGGCGCTATCCTTCTGGGAGCTGCTCCCTGCACAGCAATGGTTTTCGTCTGGAGTCATCTGACAAAGGGAAATGCAGCATACACCGTGGTGCAAGTGGCAACTAATGATTTGATCATACTTGCGGCATTTACCCCAATAGTTGCTTTTTTGCTTGGCGTGGGAGGAGTATCCATACCATGGGACACCCTTTTGTTATCAGTGGTTTTATTTGTTGTTATACCCCTTACAGGCGGAGTCATTACTAGGAATCACATCACAAAAAGCAGGGGACCGGAATACTTTAACAATAATTTCATACCTAGATTCGGGAATGTTACTATAATAGGATTGCTAATGACCCTTGTTATAATTTTTTCATTCCAGGGAGATATAATACTTGATAATCCTCTGCATATATTATTGATAGCGGTACCTCTTACTATACAGACATTCTTAATATTCTTCATAACCTATATTGGCAGCAAAGCATTGAAACTTCCCCATGATATTGCCGCACCCGCATCAATGATAGGCGCATCGAATTTCTTTGAATTGGCCGTCGCCGTAGCCATATCGCTTTTCGGCACACAAAGCCCGGCGGCTCTTGCTACAATAGTAGGCGTGCTTACAGAAGTTCCGGTAATGCTCATACTTGTAAGGATAGCAAATAACACCAAAAGCTGGTTTCCGGAAAAGGACTATCAAAAACCGTCCGAAAAGCAGTAAAGCGATAAATCATAAAAACTGAAATACTGGTATCAGCCGCGTCCTGATAAGTATAAAAGGAGAAAAAAGAAATGATAAAAGTAGCCTTTATATGTGTACACAATTCCTGCCGAAGCCAGATAGCAGAGGCTCTTGGGAGATACTTAGCAGGAGGTTTGTTTGAAAGCTATTCGGCAGGCACTGAACTTAAAGAACGCATCGATCCCGATGCTGTCCGTCTGGTAAAAAAACTTTATGGTATAGACATGGAAGAGAGGCAGCATCCCAAACTGATAACGGAGCTGCCTTCGGTGGAAGTGGTAGTAACCATGGGATGCAATGTGGGATGTCCGTATTTGCCTGCTAAGAAGCGGGAAGACTGGAATCTTGAAGATCCCACAGGCGGGACTGATGATGAGTTTATAAAAGTAATAAAAGAAATCGAAGATAATATAAAAAAACTGATGAAAGAACTCAAAAAAGAAGTTTGCTAAAAATGTCTTTTTAGATTTATATCGTTGATCGAAAATATTATAGGAAAATCCGGTCCTAAAGCTCTTTATTATTGATGTATTCCAGGAAGTGTCTGTAGAATCCTTTTGTTTTTTCTGTCAGGAAAGGCTCGGAAAAAGAGGAGAGATCAATAAAGTTTTTTGTGTTATAACCGCTCTTTAGTATGGGGAACTTGAATGATTTGCTTGAAAGGGCCTTTTCGGGACAAATATAAAAACAGCGCATACACATAAGACAATCTTTGCCGCCTCGTATTTTGCCCTCTGTGAGCTTCAGGTTCTGCACTGGGCAGTTTTTCACACAGGTCATACAACCGGTGCATTTTTCATCGGATATTATTGAATTCCCAAAAAAAGGGTCACCATAACCGCTTTCGCATTTATGGACGGCCCTCGCCAGGGCTCTGTAAAGTAACGAAGGGCGGAGGAGCCTTTTTTTGCCAAGAAGCAGTTCATCAGCCATATGGGCTGTTTTTTCTTTTGATGCCTCATATAACTGTCTGCTGAATCTGTCATTATATGAAATGAGAAAATTCGAAGGCATAACTATGATACGTTCGTAGAATATAGATGTTCCTTCTTTATAGAAGATCTTCGATATTTCAGATCCTGCCGCATGGTTTATCTTAACTATATCCGCAGCTGAAAGCAGCAAAAAAACTTTTTGATCCTTACTTGCTCTTGCAGCGATTTTCTTTGATTTTTCTGAAACGATCTTTGGAATGCCCAAACCATGTATGGGAGAGGCGATCCCTATCATATCTGAAGGGGCCATGAGATCAAGGGAGATATCAAACGAGACATCTTCCATAGATATCAGTGAAACTTGCATATTTTTTTTGGTCAGAGCATCCGCAAGAAGGCCGCATACGATCTCAGTGTTGCCGGTGCCGGAAAAATAATATATTACTGTTTTATTTTCTGTATCCATAAAATAATATCCTTTGATTCTGTATAAAAAATCATAGCACACAGTTTCATTTTTTTCAAACAAGGGGTTTTATGGTATAATCTTTATGTAAAAAACGGAGGGAAAATATGAAATACATCGAAGTCAAAATATGTACATCTAAACAGGGGATAGAATATATCACCGCATTTCTGATGGCAAGGGGAATAAGCGAAACCAGTATAAAAGGCGGAGAAGATATAAAAGAACTGATCAAAAACGTTGATGAAAACGATTCGGAATTCATATCTTCCGATCTTTCAGAAAAAGAAGATGAACCAGAAGTGACTTTCTGGCTGGAGGAAACCGAAGAGAACCGCAGCAAAGTGATGCAGATGAAGATAGATATCATGATGCTCAAAAGTGATGAGCTTTATATGGAGCTTGGTAAAGATACGGATCTGGGAAGGCTGTACATGGAAGACAGGATCGTATCCGATGATGACTGGAAACATACATGAAAGGAACACTTCCATGAGATATCCCTGACGGAAGATATAACAGTAAAACCCACATGGGAAGAAAAAAGGGCACCGACAAAGGGCAAAGTCATATACATGGATCCGGGAATGGCATTCGGAACGGGCACCCATGAAAGCACATATCTATGTGCCAAACTGATGCAGGAAGAAGACTGCGATCAAAAAAAAGTCATTGATGCGGGATGCGGATCCGGGATACTTTCCATGGCAGCGGCACTTATGGGCAGCAGCAGAGTACTTGCTGTTGATGTTGATCCGGAAGCTGTAAGAGTTGCGGAAGAAAATATCAAAAAAAATAATTTAGATCATGTAATAGAAGTACGCAAGGCTGATATAATGGAGTATCTGCCATTCAAAGCGGAGATCATAGCTGCAAACCTGCTGGCAGAGATAATAGTGAAACTTGCAAAAAAAATAAAGAAGGACCTTGAGCCCGGAGGTGTATTTATTGCATCGGGCATACTGACAGAAAAAAAAGAAATGGTAATAGAAGAACTTGTCATGCAGGGTTTCCGCATAAAAAAAATATTAGAAAAAGGAGAATGGTGCGCTGTTTCCAGCCAATATAATGAAAAGAATCTTTGTTGACAAAAGCAAGGTGGGACCTTCCGTTATACTCATAGATAATGAGGATGATTTCCACCATATAAAAGATGTTCTTAAGATGCGCGTGGGAGACCCCATCGTAATATCCGATTCTGACCAGTGGGAATATGTCTGTGAAATAAGCGGGATCTTCAGAGATGAAGCCGAGGCGCTTATTATTGACAAACAGAAATTTGCTGCAGAACCGAAACTAAGAGTAACTTTGTTCCAAGGCATACCCAAACAGGGCAAAATGGATCTTACGGTACAGAAAGCCGTGGAGCTGGGCGTATCGGAGATCGTTCCGGTTTTTATGGACCGGACTGTTGTTGTAGACAGAGGCAACTTCTGGAAAAGAGTCGTAAGGTTCAAAAGCATATCGGAAGAAGCTTCTAAACAGTGCGGCAGGGGAATAATACCCGAAATAAGACAGGCAGCTTTATTCTCAGAGATAATACAGAGACTCAAGAGTTTCCCGGTGATCATATTCCCATATGAAAATGAAGAAACGACAACAATAAAAGACTGTCTGAGAACGCTTTCCACGAACTCACAAGCGCCTGAGAGAATGGCCGTTATAATAGGTCCCGAGGGCGGATTTTCCAATAAAGAAGCCGATATCCTAAAAGGTATCGGCGCTGAAAGTGTTTCTTTGGGGAAAACCATACTTAGAACTGAAACTGCAGGTATAGTAGCCCTTGCAATGTGCATGTATGAACTTGAACTTTAACTCCTATGCTTTTCGGATAAGACCCATTGGGGTCTGCTGCCTGGTCTGACCAAGGGGATTGTCTTTCAATGCTTTGATTATAAACGTCTTATCTATTTTGGTGCTGGAGCGTCCCATGACTTCACCGTTGAAATCATTTATATCTACTATGCAGGCTTCTATGCCTGTTTTTTCTGATATGCTTTTTGCTGTCTTATCCGGCTCGGCGGGACTTAATACCACACATCCATTATAAGGAGGTATCACATAATCGGCGGGACCGTCTATGGTGGCTGCTTTTCGTCCTGCAACAACATAAAACCAGCCTTTTCTGCGAAAAACCCTTCCCACTGCACCGGCCACTGCGGCCAGCAGTATTCTGGGCGTCCCTACTTCCTGTATGGCCATTTCCATTGTGACCGGCATGCCAAGGCCTATGCCTATGGGAGTCTTGGTAACATATTTTGAAAGGGTTACAGCCAGTTTTCTGGGATGTATTTCTTCTACGGGGATCGCTCTTTTTTGTGAAGCTGCGGTGCACTTCTCTGACACAAAAATTATATCGCCTTCTTTTATGTGGGGACTCGCATACTTTTTGGCCACATCAGCGATATCATCATCAGGGGTCACCACATGGGTCTTTATCGGGATCCTTTCATATGATATACCGTCAACTTCAATGATCAGTTTTTTGTCTTGGTTTGGAGAGATATCTGTCATTTTGTTTTTTCCTTTCAGAATATTTATTTGAAGGTTTCAAAAGTCTCTTTTAAGCGGGTAAGAGGCAGACCGACGATATTATCATGATCACCCTCATAATGATCCACATACCTTCGAAAATGACCCTGTATCGAATATCCTCCTGCCTTATCATAGGGTTCTTTGGTAGAAAGATATCCTTCTATATCCCTATGCCCGTATTTTTTTAAAAAAACTTTGCTTGTCTCATAAAAAAGCCTGCAAACCGGAAGACCGGAAACAGTTCCTGCGACTGCCACTCCCGTTATCACCAGATGATGGCACCCGCTCAATTTCATAAGTATCAGGAGAGCTTCCTTTTCATCGGCGGGCTTTCCTATGATCTCGCCGTTTTTGACAACTATCGTGTCTGCAGAAACTATCAAAGGCCGGTTGCCAAGTCTGTTTACGGTTATGGAATAAAGGTCTGTATCCTTCACTGACAGTGATTTTTTTAATGCCAGGAACATGGCGGTCTCTTCCGGAGTCAGATCCATGGGAACATTTTCTTCCGGAAACGGAGGGATGATCACGGGGGAAAATCCCGCCTCCTTAAGCATTTTTTTTCTTCTTGGTGAGGCTGATGCCAGTATCAGGTCCATTTTCATATTTGGATCATCGCTATTCATTATTATGGTGCCGGAGGCGGAGTCGGGGTAGTTTCTTCCGGGGGAACGACTGCCGGATCTGTTACTGTATCATCTTCCTCCGGTTTTGCCGGTTCCACCCAGACAAAATCTTTGTTTAGTTTCTTGTCGGGATCTATGGGATATTTTTCGGGATCGATATTATGTTCATTACAATAGTATTCTGCTTTGACATCATCATCCATCATTTTCTTTTTTTCTGTTTCGCTGCACCAGGGGGTGGCCTTATAACCGGTTTTTTTACATACTTTTATTTCCACTTCTTCGGGAAGTGGCTTTACTCCGTCCTGGGTCCCGTTGATGTAATACTCACTTTTTCCGCTGGCACTGGAAGATATCACGTTGCCCGGGGCACCGGGGAAACTGCCGCCCATGCCTTCACAGGCATTGCGCATTATCCTGCTCCATAAAGCTGCGGCGGCACCGGATCCGGTGCTCAGCTCTATGTTCACGTCATTTCCTATCCAGAGTGCTGCTGAATACTGGGGAGTGAACCCGCAGAACCAAGCATCATAATTATCAGTAGTAGTACCGGTTTTGCCGCCTACCGGCTGATTGCCTGTGGCAGCTGCACCGGCGATCCCGTTTGTTACTGTAGTTCTAAGTATATCGGTCATTATAAAGGCCACACCGGGATCGATGACTTCTTCTTTTTTTGATGTGTTTTGTATAAGCACTTCACCTTTTTTATTTTCGATTTTAGTATACATTACAGGCTCAATATATTCACCCTCGTTGGGGAAGGTGCCGAAGGCAGAACTCATTTCCATGGGAGAAATGCCTTTTGACATACCTCCAAGAGCCAAGGCGGCAGCATTAAGATCATTTGTAGCTTCTGATGCATCATCTACTACCGTGGTGACACCGAAATTCTTGAGCTGTTTGACCGCATAGTCAGCGCCTATCTGCTGGAAAACCCTTACGGCATTAACGTTTACAGACTGCTGGACTGATTCCCTCAGTGTCATCATTCCTTTATATCCGCTATACCAGTTTTTGGGCCATACGCGGCCTCCCACAACAAGGGTCTCATCATTTATTCCGCTGGCAGCTGTCCAGTATTTGCCGTAGTATTCGGTTTTTTGATTTTTGTCGTATTCGTTGAAAGTCATTGGTGTGCCTTTTTCCGCGGCATCAGCTCCCTGCTGCAGGGCCGATGAATACACCGACAGGGGCTTTATTGATGAGCCCGGCTGCCTCGGGGATACTGCACGGTTGTAAAGCTGTCTTCCGGAAGTGTTGCGTCCGCCGGCCATGGCTTTGACTTCGCCTTTTTTGTAATCTGTTATTACCATGGCTCCCTGGGGCTGCTGTACCTGCTGCTTCAGGGAGTAGTTGCTTCTTTTTACTATATAGTCACTGCCGGATTTATTGAAAAACCCCGGATAGTCTTTGAAAAATCCGGCACTTATGATCAGGTTGCCTTCTTTGTCAGCTTTTTTATATTTGGCCGGAATAAGCAGTACGCCATTTTCAATACTGTAGAAAACCCCGTCTTCCACAAGATACATAGGTTTGAATTCTACACTGTAGTCTGTATTTCCGTCAACGGAAGTTTTATAGAAGTTCAATCTTTTGCCTTTTAAAAGAAGCATATCGCCGTTTTCTTTGGTTTTATATTCACTGTTTTTAAGGATAAAATCATCGTTGCTGTTTATGTAATTGCTGTATGCATAAAGCAGAGGATTTCCCCACTTATCCAGAATATTGCCTTGGGAGTCTTTACTGAGATTTACTACGGAAGGGAAATTAGCACTGTTTTGGAATTCTTTTTCAATTGCTTCCTGGGCATTTGAGTCCATACAGGTGTATATTTTCAGCCCGCCCTGGTAAAGCATCTGACGAGCTTCACTTTCGCTGTAATTATATTCATCCATAAGGTCACCGACCACTTCCGAAAGGGTGTAGTCACAGAAGTATGCCGACAATCCGGTCAAAGAATCCATGGCCGGATCGATTTCGGACCTCAAGTCTTTGCTTTTGGCCTTATTTTTTTGGGATGCGGTGATATAACCCTGCTCTTCCATGAAATCCAGGGTTGCCTCTCTTCTTTCCATGGAAACATCTCCGTTGTAGGCCAGGATATAGTCAGTGGTCTCCCTTAGGATATCAGCTTCCTTTATGGCGGAGCCCTCTTTGGCATCGCCCTTCCGTATATGTCTCAAAAGGGCATATGTGTCCGGAGATCTGGGTATTGCCGCCAGGGAGGCACATTCCAGCAGGTTCAGATCTTTCACGTCCTTTGAAAAGTATGTCTGAGAAGCGCTTTGCACTCCGTAGCAGTTGTATCCGAGATATATGGTGTTAAGATAGGCTTCTACTATTTCTTCCTTGGAAAGGGAAGCTTCTATCAGAACAGAATAATAAGCTTCTGTTACTTTTCTGCTTAGAGAGCGGACCTGTTTTGTTTCTGACAGATAAACATTACGTGCCAGCTGCTGAGTTATGGTGCTGGTACCGCTGATCCCGTCTCCTGAGAATATGCTGTCCTTTATTGCTCCGAATATACGGATCACATTAAAACCATGGTGCTTCCAGAATGTTTTGTCTTCTATGGCTACGATAGCATTGATCAAATCTTTCGGCATTTGTTCGTATTCCACATTTATTCTGTTGCCTTCTTCCACAAAAACATTATCGATGGCCTTGCCCTTATCATCATAAAGGACAGAGCTTTCCGACAGGTAGGAATAGATGTTGCCTGCATCTATTTTGGGAGCGTTGGCAATGACTGTGAAGGAATAAAAAGCAAGAAAAAAGCAAATGGCAATAACAACAGATGCGGCCAGTTTCAGAGTTTTCTTTTTGTTCAGTTTGTATCTGCCTCTTCCGCCTTTACTGTTTATTTTACCTTTTCCGCGACCTTTGGTGCTTGGCCCTGTCGTTGAAGAGTCTGAAAGAGCAGGCTTTGTTTGTGGAGCCTTCCCTGAATCTCTGATGGGAGATTTCCCTTCATCGACTATGTCCGAGACTTTTTCTTTGAATTTATCCGTGACCTTATCGAACTGTGCCAGATAGTCGTCTATTTCTTTTCTGGATTTGTCGTTTTCATTTCTTTTAGTCAAAAAATCACCTCTTTTGATTTACTGGTTTACTAAAAAATTATAACATAAGGATGTGTACAGATAAAGATTTTTTTGTGATGATCATCATATGAATTGTAAAAATATGTAAATAGTGATATCATACGAAAAGGGAAAGTAAAAAGGCCTGAAGAAGGAGAGAAAAATGATAGTTAGAAGGCCTTTGCTTCTGGCAGCAACGGCATTTTCCCTGGGCATAATATTTGAATATATCTGCCGGCTGCCTTTGGCCATAATGTTTGTTTCATTTCTTTCGGGAACGGTTTCTGTGATACTGTTAAAAAGAAAAAAAACACTTTTTCTGATTGCACTTTTTTTTGCGGTTTTTTGTTTGGGAAGTATCATGTTTTTTCAGGAAAACGATTATCAAAAAGCCGC
>Ga0334889_1003330_pt1 | contig 16146 bp, 14 predicted proteins | sample GraSluR1_MG_2_FD_207222 | JGI IMG/M metagenome (GOLD analysis project Ga0334889, IMG submission 207222) | Sludge microbial communities from methane-producing bioreactor in Wageningen University, Netherlands - Granular Sludge_8_08-R1 | ecosystem: Engineered > Bioreactor > Anaerobic > Unclassified... | reverse complement strand
GAATCCGCCACCAAAAAACCGGCGTTTTCAGCCAGTACAGAGAACTCAGCGGCCAGTGATGCCCAACCTGCAACGCATACTTGCCCATCTGGTTGCGTGGGCTCCACACCACGATGTAGCAGCGGCCGCTTACCAACGTCCGCGTGTCGATCACCGGCCCAGGGTAGTAGTGCGCCCCTGTTAGGCGATCCTGGAGAGGCGCCGCCAGGTCGCCGGGCGGCGGCGCGACCACGGCGCTATATCCGGCCGGAAGCTCGAAGGGCAGCTTGTGCACATCTGCGCTGTAGGGCAGGCTCTGCGCCGCCACCGCAAACGCAGGGGCAAGGCCGCCGCCCAGAGGCAGCGATGGGATCAGCATCTGGACGCGCAACCGCTCGCCCGCCCGGCAGGGGGCGCTGTACACATGCACCGCGCCGGGCCGGTCCAGCCGGCTGAAGAGCAGCCGTTTGGCGCGGAAGTCGTCGATCTCATAGCTCTGGGTCAGCTCGCCGCCCACGTTATGCGCAAAAAGGGGCAGGCTTCCCGCCCAGTCCTGGCCGACTCCCGACTGTACAGCTTTGCTCACGCAACCGTCCGTTCTAGCATAGGCGCCGGGGCACAAGCCTACGGTCCGGCGCGCCGCCACTTTGGCTGTGTCGCAGTCTAGCATTTCCCCCTACCCGCGTCAATTTGCCCGCCAAATCGCCCGCGTGCGCAGTACGCTTAGTCGAGTACTCAGAACTTTTGACCGCGCATCGCACTTCGTATACGATATCGCTATGGACCAAGTTTCGGACTATGTGCGCCCCGTCTTTTCGGTCGTCGTTCCCATCTGGAACGAAACAAGCGTTATCCCCGAGCTGTATCGCCGCGTCGTCCAGATCATGGACAGCACCGGCGAGACGTGGGAGCTGATCTGCGTCAACGACGGCAGCGTCGACAACTCCCTCGAACTGCTGCTGGCCCTGCACGAAAAAGACCCGCGCGTGCGCGTGCTGGACTTCGCACGCAACTTCGGCCACCAGATCGCCATCACCGCCGGCGCCGACTTCGCCGAGGGCGACGCCGTGATCGTGATGGACGCCGATCTCCAGGACCCGCCCGAAACCATTCTCGACATGATCGAGAAATGGCGCGAAGGCTACGAGGTCGTCTACGCCGTGCGCACCGAGCGCCAAGGCGAAACCAAGTTCAAGCTGTGGACTGCCAGCCTCTTCTACCGGCTCTTGCAGCGCATCACCGATGTCAACATCCCGCTCGACACCGGCGACTTCCGCCTCATGGATCGTCGTGTCGTCCTGGCAATGCGCCGCCTGCGCGAAAAGCACCGCTTCATGCGCGGTCTGAGCAGTTGGGTGGGCTTTCGCCAGACCGGCGTCGAGTATGTGCGCGCCGTGCGCTTTGCCGGCGAGACCAAGTACCCGCTGCGCAAGATGCTGCGCCTCGCCATCATCGCCATCACCAGTTTCAGCTACCTGCCCCTTCACCTGGCGACCTATGTCGGCTTCGGCCTAGCCTTTCTCAGCCTCCTCGGCATCCTCCTCACGGTCATCCTTCGCCTGTCGGGCAACAACTTCTTTCTGGGCCAAGCCACCACCCTTGTCAGCGTCCTCCTGCTCGGCGGCGTCCAGCTCATCTTCCTGGGCATTCTGGGCGAATACCTGGGGCGCATCTACGACGAGGTGAAGAATCGCCCGCTCTACATCGTCTCGCGCGCCTACGGCTTCGTCGGAGAACCAGGCGCGCTCTTGACCGGCCCCGCGGACACGACGCAGTATTCATCCGGCGCGCCCGCAGCCGAGTAGCCCGGTTCCCTCCGCCGCCCCATTAGCCGGCACGAGAAAGCGAACAGCACCATGCCCGACGCACTCCCCGCCCCCGAGTTCAGCGCGACCGCCGTCGACGGGCAGACCGTCTCCCTGTCCGATTATCGCGGCCAAAGCCATGTCGTCCTCGTCTTCAACCGCGGCTTTGCCTGACCGCACTGCCGCCGGCATATGGCGCAGTTGCGCCAAGATTTTAACGATTTTCGCAATCGCAACGCTGCGATTATCATCATCGGGCCGGAAGACGAAGCGTCGTTCCGCAGCCACTGGGAAAAGGAAGGGTATCCGTTCGTCGGCATTCCCGACCCGGACCACCGGATTGCGGACAGCTACGGCCAAGAAGTGCGGCTGCTCAAATTAGGACGCCTGCCCGCGTTGGCCGTGGTTGATGTCAACGGCCTCGTCCGCTACACGCATCACGGCGACAGCATGCAGGATATACCGGACAACGCCGTCATCCTTGACCTGCTGGACACTCTCAACGAAGAGCATCGCTCCGCCGAAGACTGATCTTGGCGGGTCTTCACAACATTTCGCTCTCTGGGCGCGTCTGCGGGCGCGCCGTCGCTCGCTCAACGGGAAGGCGTATGAACACCGAACAAGTCAACCAGTTGCTCAACCGCGCGGCCCTCTACATTGCCCTGCTCGTCGCCTGGGTCGCCATGCTCGGCAGCCTCTATTTCAGCGAAGTCCTGGGGTACATCCCCTGCCAGCTCTGCTGGGTGCAACGCATCTTTATGTATCCGCTGGCCGGCGTGCTCGCCATCGGCCTGCTGCGCCGGGACCCTCATCTGCCCTATCTTGTACTGCCCTTCTCGCTGATTGGGATGTGCGTCTCCACCTACCATTACCTGTTGCAGAAGACCGACATCTTCGGTTCCTCTACTGTCTGCCAGACCGGCGTACCGTGCAGCATGGCCTGGATCAACTGGTTTGGCTTCGTCACGATCCCGTTCTTGGCCCTGACCGCCTTCTTCCTGATCACGGTCTTCTCGCTCGTGGCTCTGACAGCCGGGGAGCCTGACCCCGACGTCGAACTGCGTTTCGCCTGGCTGCCTGTGGCGGGCATAGTCGCCGCCGTGATGCTTGTCTTCGGCGTCATGCGCCTCATGCATGGCGCGTCGCAACCTTCACTCGCCCTAGCCGAGCTTCCCGCCATGACCCAGGCGCAAGCGCCTACGCCCATCGCCACACTCAGCGGTGCGACCATCCAACGCAGCGGAGCCGCTCTTCCGGAAGCCGCTCCCGAGGGCGCGAACGGCGAACGTCTCTACCGCGAAGCCTGCGCCGCCTGTCACGGCCCTGACGCCGCGGGCGTGGCCAACCTCGGCAATTCGCTAGTTGCGTCCGAAATAGTCCTCGAGTTGCCCGACGCCGAAGTCCTCGCCTTCATTCGCCAAGGCGTGGACTTGGCAGACCCGCGCAACACCAGCGGGTTGGTCATGCCGCCATCCGGCGGGCGCCCTGACCTCAGCGACGACGACATGCTCGCCATTTTGGCTTTCCTGCGTGCGGGCGCGCCCACATCCGCCGACTAGACGACCGGCCATCGCCTGGGTTCACTAGCCCACCGGCGGCGGGCGTGCCGCCTTTTCTTGCCCAAAACTTGGCATCCGCCCTGAAGGATGCTACATTTCCTCCTATGTGCGACAAGCCTGGGACGCGGATCACCGTCTACCATCTCGAAATGCGCAGCCCGGATCACCTGCGGCCTTCCACGAGCGCGGTCTCCGGTTTCGAGCTGCGCCGCGCCGCCATTCCTAGCCCGGCCTTTAGCCGTTTTCTCTACGCCGGCGTCGGCGCAGGCTGGAACTGGTACGAACGGCTGAACTGGCGCTACGACCAGTGGCTCGCCTACTTGGATCGCCCCGAACTAGAGACCTGGGTCGGCTATCGGCATGGCACGCCCGCCGGCTACTTTGAGCTGGAGCGCCAAGACGAGGGAGATGTCGAGATCGTCTACTTCGGGCTGCTTCCCGAATTCATTGGTCAGGGGCTGGGCGGCCTTCTGCTGACCGAAGCGGTCAGGCGCGCATGGGTGCGCCACACGTCGCGCGTATGGCTGCACACCTGCACGCTCGATCATCCCTACGCCCTGCGCAACTACCTGGCGCGCGGTTTCCGCATCTTCCGTCACGAGGAACATGTCATCGCGCTCCCCGAAACACTGCCGGACGTATGGCCCAACCCGCGACCCAACAACGGCGATTCGCCACCTAGTCCCGCAAACGAGGAGGGTTGATTCATGACGCGGTCGTTCCGCGCCTGGGCCATGACCGGGCTGCTCATCGTCCTGCTCATCACTGCTTCCTGCGGACGCGACCGCGCCGTAGAGCAAGTTCCTGCGGCAAGCGCTGTAACCCCAACTGAGGCGTCCGCCGTCGCGCCGAATGAACCTGCCGATCCCGAGCCGACACCAACGCCTCAGGACACCGAGAGTGCCGAGGTCGCCCCGGCGGGCTTGCCGCACGCGGAGACGGCCCCGACCGCGCCCGCCGCGCCAAGCGCCGTAGACGAAGCCGGCTATGCCGTTTTCGACAACGGCCTCAAGACCTACGATCTTGTCGTGGGCGACGGACCTGCACCCATGCCAGGCCAGGTAATCGTGGTTCACTACACAGGCTGGCTATTGGGCGGCGAGCAGTTCGTCAGTTCGCTGGAATATGGCGAACCATATGCCTTCAATCTGGGTATGGGCCAGGTCATCGGCGGCTGGGACCTGGGACTGATCGGCATGAAGGCGGGCGGAAAGCGGCAGTTGGTCATCCCGCCCGCATTGGCCTACGGAGAAGAAGGCATGGACGACGTCATCCCGCCTAACGTCACCGTGGTCTTCGAAGTAGAACTGCTCGAAGTGCGATAGTATCACCTGGTCATCTGACCAGGTAAAAGACCAATCCACCGTCTAGACGCAAGACTGCCCGCGCGCCTAGCGCGTCGGGACGCAGATTTTTTTACAATTGGCTAATACAATAGACTTGAATGTGCGGCTGCAGCCAAGCGTGTTGCGCCGGCAACGACTTGGCGCCTTGCCCCACGGCTCGCAGACCGTTTCCCGGTTTGCGCCGCGCATCGCCGGCGTTCGAGGCGTGCTGCGTGCACCACTGACGCGCGTGATCCGTTCCCTCTGGAGAACCACCATAATGAAGCTCGCCGTTCGGTTATTAGCGATCCTACTTCTCGCCGGCTTAATCGTCGCCGGCATCGGCCAAGCCACGTTGCAGCAATCGGCAGCCCAGTCGACGCCTAGCGCCGATTTACATACCTGGTACAGCGTTGGCGACGACGGCAACGTGCAGGTCCATCTCTACTTCTTCTGGTCTCTTACCTGCCCGCACTGCCGCGAAGCGCACCCCTTCATCGAAGCCCTGCGCGACGAACTGCCGTGGCTAGTTGTACACGACTTGGAACTGACTCAGTTCCAGGAAAACGCCTACAAATATGTCGACATGGCCGCTTCATTGGGCCAAGAGGCCATGTATGTGCCGGCGTTCTTCTTCTGCGAAACCATGATTACCGGCTACGGTTCGGCGGAAACCACCGGCGCCGAGATCAAACGGCAGTTGATCGAATGCCAGGCAGCTTCCCAAGCCGAAGCTGTAGCCGCAGCGCCGCCCGCCTCTGCAGAGGCAAGCGCGGAACCCGCAGAAGAAGAGAGCGCTCCGGTCGCCGCTCCTGAAGCAATGGTGGCAATCCCCTTCGTCGGCGAAATCAACGCAGCCGGCTTGTCTCTGCCCGTCCTAACCGCGGTCATCGCCGGGCTGGATGCATTTAACCCATGCGCCTTCTTCGTGCTCATGTTCCTGCTCAGCCTCATGGTCCACGCCCAGAGCCGGAGCCGCATGCTCTTGATCGGCGGCATCTTCGTGCTGTTCTCCGGCCTGATCTACTTCGTCTTTATGGCGGCCTGGCTTAACGTCTTCCTCTGGATCGGCGAACTGAGGTTGATCACGACGCTGGCCGGCATCGTGGCCGTTGTAATCGCACTGATCAACATCAAGGACTTCTACTGGTACAAACAGGGCGTCTCCTTGACCATTCCCGAAAGCGCAAAGCCGGGTCTTTACGCCCGCATGCGCAACTTGGTGCAAGCCGGATCGCTCGGAGCCATGATCGTGAGCACCATTCTCCTTGCCATCGCCGCCAACAGCTACGAGTTGCTCTGCACCGCCGGCTTCCCCATGGTCTATACGCGCATCCTCACTATGGAGGAGTTGCCCACCCTCACGTATTACGCCTACCTCGCCGTCTACAACTTAATCTACATCGTGCCGCTGCTGGCGATTGTCGTCGTCTTCAGCGTAAAGTTCGGCTCGCGCAGGCTGTCCGAAGAGGAAGGGCGCGTGCTCAAACTGGTCTCCGGCCTGATGATGCTCCTGTTGGGCGTTATGCTGGTGGCGGCGCCGGAAGCGCTCGGTCAGGTCGGGCTTTCTGTTAGCCTGCTGGCCGCAGCTCTGGTTGTCGCCCTGGTTCTGGTGTGGATTGATCGCCGGCGACGCCCGCCCGCGCAACCCGCCGCAGCCAAGCGCAAGCCCAAAGCGCGCTAAGTATCAACCCATTTCGCCCCAAGGCCTGGAAAGGCCGGCTTCAAATACATGCCGGCCCGCTTCCAGGCCGTTTTTTTGCCTTTTGACAGGTTCAGATGAAACGCTATAATTCGACGATGGAAATCGCCAAGGACGCCCGATTTCCAGAGGCGGACTTGTCGCCGGCGCTCCCTACTTGGGATATCCCGCATACCGCTTCCAGCCCACAATGCTGTGTGCGCGCAGATGCCAAAGACGCAAGCAACGTGTTGGGTGGCGAAGACGCCCACCGATCCTAACGCGAGATGGGCTTGCCGGCGCGTCTCATCCGAGTGATATAACCGCTTCACTCCAGCAGACAGCGCGTATGGCGGACGACTCAGCGCACCTTTACCTGACTGTCACCGATCTCCACAAGTCCTTTCGCGGCGTCCACGCGCTGCACGGCTATCGGCTTGAACTCCGCCAGGGCGATCTTCTCGGCGTGATCGGCCCAAACGGCGCGGGCAAGACCACCCTCTTCAACCTGCTCACCGGCCTCGTCAAACCTACCAAAGGCCGCATCACGCTTGGCGACGCCGACATCACCGGCATGCGCCCCGAAGCCGTCGCCCGCCGCGGCATCGCCCGCACCTTCCAGAAGATTCGCTTATTCCAGTCGCTCAGCGCGCTGGAAAACGTCCGCGTCTCCGTCCAGATTCACGAAGAGGCCGCGCTGTGGCGGACGCTGCTTTCCTCGCCAGACTTCACGCTTCGCGAGCGCGCGCTGACCGAGCGTTCACGCGCCCTCTTGGAACGCGTCGGCATCGGCGACGTCGCCGGCGAAACGGTCAACCGCCTCTCCTACAATCAACAACGACGCCTCGAACTCGCTTGCGCCCTTGGCCTTTCGCCTAAGTTCCTCCTTCTCGACGAACCGACCGCAGGCATGAATCCCACCGAAACAGCGGCGATGATCGATCTGATGCAGGAGCTGCAACAGGAACATCGTCTTGCAATCGTGCTGATCGAGCACAATATGCAGGTCATCATGAACACCTGCCGCCATATCCAAGCGCTCAACTACGGCAAGATCATCGGCGAAGGCGCGCCGGACGAAATCCGCCGCAACCCGCTCGTCATCGAGGCATATCTCGGCCAGTCCCAACAGAGGCAGGTCTTGCCCACGCGGCAAGCCGCCGTCTAGCCAAAGGCGCCACGCCCAAGATGCTGCAATTGGACGATCTCCACGTATATTACGGCAATATTCAGGCGCTGGACGGCGTGAGTCTGTGCGTCGAAGAAGGCGAGCTTGCCGCCATCGTGGGCAGCAACGGCGCGGGCAAGACGACAACGCTCATGACCATCTCCGGCGTGGTTTGGCCGAAACAGGGGCGGGTTCTGGTCGACGGCGAAGATGTGACGCGGCTCGCCCCGCACAAGCTGGTCGCGCGCGGTATCGCCCACTGTCCGGAAGGCCGGCTAATCTTCGGGCGGCTAAGCGTGGCCGAAAACCTCACGCTCGGCTCCTACAACCGCCGCGACGGCCGGCAAATCCGCGCCGATGCCGAACGGGTGTACGAGCTATTCCCCCGGCTGCTGGAGCGCCGTAAACAAATGGCGGGCACGCTCAGCGGCGGCGAGCAACAGATGCTCGCCATCGGCCGCGCCCTCATGAGCAAACCGCGCCTGCTCATGCTGGACGAGCCTTCGCTGGGGCTTGCCCCCCTATTGGTGGAACGCATCTTCGAGGTGATTGACGAGCTCCATCGCCAGGGCGTCACCATCTTGCTTGTCGAACAGAACGCCTACCAAGCCCTGCGCGTGGCCGACCGCGCGTACGTGCTGGAGACGGGCCGCGTCCGCCTTTCCGGCCCGGCGGCAGAGTTGATCGACAACCCGGAGATTCAGACGGCCTATCTCGGCGGATAGCGGGAACAGAAAGGGATCATGTACTCCGGCTCATACATTGCCCAGCAGTTCGTCAACGGCCTCAATCTGGGCAGCATCTATGCCCTGATCGCCATCGGCTTGACCATGGTCTACGGGTTACTGCGCCTGATCAACTTCGCCCACGGCGACCTGATGATGCTCGGCGCCTACATCGGCCTGTTCATCGTGACCAACGCCTTTCTGCCATTGGGCGCGGCCGTGGTGTTGCCCATGCTCGCCATTGGCCTAGTCGGCGTCCTCGTCGAGCGCATCGCCTACCGGCCTCTGCGCGGCGCGCCCGAAGTCGCCATGCTCATGACCTCGCTGGCCGTGAGTTGGATCATACAGAACGGTATGATCATGAGCGTCACGGCGCAGCCGCGCTCATTCCGTCTGCCCCCCGGCGTCAACCAGCTTCACCAAATGGGCGGCGTCTCCTTCAGCACCATCGACATCCTCAGCCTAGCGCTCGCCGTTGGGCTGATGGCGCTGCTTACGCTCTTCGTCCGCTACACCCGCATCGGCATCGCCATGCGCGCCGCGTCGGAAAACCTGCGCGCTGCGCATCTGATGGGCATCCACATTAACCAGGTCATAGCCGTCGCCTTCCTGATCGGCTCGGCGCTGGCGGCGGTGGCGGGCGTGCTATGGGCCGGCAAATATGGCACAGTCGAGCCGTTCATGGGCTTCCTGCCCGGCCTAAAGGCTTTCGTCGCCGCGGTCATCGGCGGCATCGGCGTGATTCCCGGCGCAGTTCTGGGCGGCTACCTGCTCGGGTTCGCCGAGATTCTATTCGTCGGCTTCTTACCTCCGGAATTGTCGGGCTACCGCGATGCTTTTGTTTTTGCTCTGCTGCTCATCGTCCTGCTGATCCGCCCGAACGGCATTCTGGGCGCGTCCAACGAAGATCGGGCCTAAGCAATGCGCGTCCGCTACGCACACCTCCTCAACATCTTGGTATACCTGGCCGTGATCGTCGCCTTGCTGGCGCTGGCGCAGGGCGGCCTCAACAACTTCTATCTGCGCGTCCTCTCCACCATCGGCATTTATGTCATCCTCTCCGCTAGCCTGAATCTGACCAATGGGCTGACCGGCGACTTCTCGCTCGGGCACGCGGCTTTCATGTCTGTCGGCGCCTATGCCTCCGCCATCCTCACCTTGCCGCCCGCCACCAAAGCGGCGATGAACGCCGGGCTGCCGGTATGGCTGCAAGAACTGACGCTGCCCTTTCTCGTCGCCACGGTCGCGGGCGGGCTGCTGGCCGCGGCGCTAGCCGTCATCGTAGGCGTACCCGTGTTACGTCTGCGCGGACACTACCTCGCCGTTGCTACGCTCGGTCTGATGGTCATTGTGCGCGTCTTCGCCAACAACTGGCAGTCGGTCACGCGCGGGGCCAGGGGCATCAACGGTCTGCCGCCCCACACCAACATCTGGTGGACCTATGCCTGGGCCATCCTCACCGTCTACGTGGTATGGCGTCTGGTCAATTCTCCCTATGGCCGCGCCATGATTGCCATCCGCGAGGACGAAATGGCCGCGGCGGCGCGCGGCGTCAGCGTCTTTGCGACGCGCCTGTTGGCGTTCACCATCGGCGCCTTCTTCGCCGGAGCAGCCGGCGCGCTCTGGGCGCACCTGATCACGGCTTTCACGCCGAACTCATTCTCCTTCGCCATCACCTTCAACATCATCGTCATGCTCGTGGTGGGCGGCATGGGTTCCATCAGCGGCTCCATCATCGGCCCCGTTCTCCTCACACTGCTGCAGCAAGCCCTGAGTCGCGCCGAAACCATGCTCGCCGTAGGCGGCGTCCCGCTCTATGGCCTCAGCCAGATCACCGTCGCCATCCTCGCCATCTTGATCATGATCTTCCGGCGCCAGGGCCTGATGGGCGGGCATGAAATCCGCCTGCCTCGCCTGTTTACGCCACTCGACGAACCGTCTTCGGCGGACGGTTAGGCGCGCCGGAAGGAGGTCTGCGACAAGCCGGAGAATCCCACAACGCGGTTAGCGGAGGAGGCTCAACGCCCCACAAACTGGAGAAGCTGTTCCCAATGCGTGCAGTGTAGACAGTATATGCGTGCCGACAGAATCTTGTGTTCCGCCCTTGAAAGGAGAGTCCACAATGCGTAAGTTCAGTTTTCTCACCCTGCTTCTCATTTTGTCGCTCGTCGCCGCGGCCTGCGCCGCGCCGGCTGCCCCGACCGCCGCAGAAGGAACCGCGGCGCCTGCTGAGGAAGCCGCCCCCCCAGAAGGCGCAGCCGCCGAACCCATCAAGATCGGCGGCATGTACAACGTCACCGGCGGCATGTCGTCCATCGATGACCCAGGCCTCAACGGCATGAGGCTCAAGGCCAAGGAGATCAACGAGGCCGGCGGCGTGCTGGGTCGCCCAATCGAGATCATCGCCATCGACGGCAAGACCGACCAGACCGCGGTCACCAACGCCGTGTCCGAGATGATCGAGGTTCACGGCGTCGTCGCCATCGGCGGCCTCAACGACTCCACCTACGCCCTCGCTGCCGGCCCGGTTGCACAGAACGCCGGCATCCCGTTTGTAACCGCAGGCGCCACCCTGCCCACCCTGCCCGAACAGATCGGCGATTACTTCTTCATGGAGCCCTTCGGCGACGACGCCCAAGCCTATGCTATCGCCGACTACGCCTTGTCCGAACTCGGCGCCCAGAGCGCGTGGATGCTGGTCGACCAGGCCTACGACTTCACGACCGCGCTTGCCGCCTTCTTCAAGGAGCGCTGGGAGGCCAGCGGCGGCACAATCGTGCTTGAGGACATTTATCAGTCCGGCGATACCGACTTCTCGGCCCAGATCGCTCGCCTCAAGGAATTGGACCCGCAGCCCGACGTGCTCTTTGTCTCGGCCATCCCCAATGAAGCCGGCATCACCACGCGCCAGATTCGCGAGGCGGGCTTCACCCAGCCCATCATCTCCGGCGACGGCTTCGACACGCCGCTCATCGCCGAGGTAGCCGGCGATCTGGCCGACGATGTCTACTTCTCGACGCACGCTGCGCTCGATAATCCGGATCCGGTCGTGCAAGACTTCGTGAGCGCTTACGAAGCGGAATACGGCCGCGCGCCCGAAAACGCCTTCGCCGCCCTCGGCTACGACATGATGGGCCTGATCGCCTCCGCCATTGAAACGGCCGGTTCCGCCGAGCCTGCGGCCATTCGTGACGCTCTGGCAGCCACTCAGGGCTATGTCGGCGTCACCGGCACGGTCAGCTATCCCGAAGGACAGCGCAAACCGGTCAAGACCGTGACCATTATCCAAGTGCAAGACGGCGTCTATTCCTTTGCGGGCGAAGCAACGCCGTAATAGGCCGGACCGCACCCAACCGTCGCCATGAGCGGCTCGACCGGCTTCCCGCCTCGGTCGAGCCGCCCAACCTGTTCCGTTAACTGCGCCTACACTAAAAAGGAGCCGGCCCTTGAATAAAGAACAAGCCATCGCTGCCTGCCAAGCGGCGAACGTCCGCCTGATCCGTTTTCTCTATTGCGACAACGGCTGCACGATCCGCGGCAAGCTCGTGCCCATCGACCGCCTCGCCGGGCGCATCGACGCAGGCCAAGGGCTGACCGTCGCCATGCAAGCCATGAACATGCTCGACCAACTCCAGCCGGTAGAAGGCATGGGGCCGGTCGGCGAGATCCGGCTCGTGCCAGACCCCAACAGCCTTGTGATCCTGCCCTATGCGCCGCACAACGCAGCGATGATGTGCGACATGCTCACCCTCGACCAGGAGCCGTGGGGCGCGTGCCCGCGCACCTTCCTCAAACGCATGATCGCGCGCGCGGCAGAACACAACATCGTCATGCAAGCCACCTTCGAGAACGAATTTAGCCTCTTCAAAGATGAAGGCGACGGCCAGTATGCGCCGCTCGACAACGCGCTCTGCTTCAGTTCTATCGCCATGACCATGGCCGCCGAGGTGATCGACGACATGGTGACAGCCTTTCAAGAGCAGGGCATCCCGATTGACGCCTATTATCCGGAGTTGGGCCACGGTCAATACGAACTGCCCATCCGCCACACCCACGCCCTGGCCGCGGCCGATAACCAGATCTGGTTCCGAGAAACCGTGCGCAATGTGGCCTACCAGCATGGACTGCTGGCTTCGCTTGCGCCGAAGCCTCTCCCCGATCAGGCCGGCAACGGCTGTCACATCCATTGGAGCCTGTGGGACCCGACCGGGGAGCGGAATCTATTGTATGATCCGCAGGACCCCTACGGTGTGAGCGAACTGGGCCGCCAGTTCATCGCCGGCGTCCTTGCGCACCTGCCCGGCCTGCTCGCCCTGACCGCGCCCAGCTACAACTCCTATCGCCGTCTACAGCCGCATTTCTGGAGCAGCGCGTATACCGCTTGGGGGCCCGACAACCGCGAAGCCTCGGTGCGCGTGGCGTCCGGCAAGTGGGGACGCGAAGCCGCCACCGTCAACATGGAACTCAAAGCGAGCGATCCGAGCAACAACCCCTATCTGGCCTTGGGCGGTCTCATCGCCGCCGGCCTGGACGGCATCGAACGCAAGCTCGACCCCGGCGACGCGTCGCTGATCGACCCCGGCAACCTCACCGAGGAAGAACGCCAAGCGCGCGGCATCCACCGCTATCCAACGTCTCTGATCGACGCCGTCGCCGCTCTGGAAGCGGACAACGTACTGCTTGCCGCGCTCGGCTCCGAGTTGTCGACGCCCTACATCGCGGTCAAGCGCTCTGAATACCACGCTTTTGCCGCCGAGGACGTCGACTTCGAGATCAAACACCATCTTTACAAATTCTGATGTGCAGCCAAGTGCAGAACAGGCAAACGTCATGGACCTGACCTCAATTCCTATTGTCGACCACCACGCGCACCCCTTCTTACGCAAGAGCGTCACGGAGAACCTGGAGAACTTCCGCTCCTGGTTCTCCGAATCGACCTCGCCGGAGATCCACGCGCAGCACGTTCCCACGACGCTCTTCTACCGCAACGCCATCCGCTGGCTGGCAGGACTGCTCGACTGCGAGCCGGACGAAGAAGCGGTCATAGCCGCGCGCCGCGCCCAGGACGAAGCCGCCTGGATTCGTCGCCTCTTCACCGACGCCAACATCGGCATCCTGCTCTGCGACTACGGCTATGGCGGCGGCGACGCCTATGACCACGCCCGCATGCAGAAGTTGGTCCCCTGTCGCGTCGAGCCCATCCTACGCCTGGAACGCATGGCAGAAGGGCTAATCCAGCGTCACGACACTTTCGAGCAGACCGTCGAGGCCTACGTCGTCGCAGTGGAACAAGCGCGCAGCGACGGCTATGTTGCGCTCAAAAGCATCATCGCCTACCGCACCGGACTGCGCATCGAACAAGTCTCGCGAGCCGACGCCGCAATCGCCTTTACCGTGCTGAAAGAAGAAGCCCGGCGCCGCGGCGCCATCCGCCTAGCGCAGAAACCCCTGTGCGACTATTTGGTCAAACTGGCGCTGGACATTGCGGACCGGCAGGATATGCCCGTCCAGTTCCATACCGGCTTCGGCGACTCCGATGCGGACCTGCGCGGGGCCAACCCGCTCCAACTACGCGCCGTAATCGAAGGCTATTCTAAGCTGCCGCTAGTCCTATTGCATGCCGGCTGGCCCTTCTATCGCGAGACGGCGCATCTCGCCGCAATCTATCCCAACGTCTGGGCTGATCTGTCACTGGCGATCCCCTTCGCCACCGCCGGCATCCCGACCATGCTGCTCGACATGTTGGGCATGGCGCCGCTGAGCAAGCTCATGTTCGCCACCGACGCCTATACCATGCCGGAGATCTACTGGCTGGCCGCACGTTGGGGACGCTGGGGTCTCAGCCGGGCGCTCGATGGACTGATCGCAGACGGCTTCCTGGGGGAGCAGGAAGCTTGGCGCGCCGCCGAGGACATCCTCGGCGGAAACGCGCACCGCCTATACCTGGGCTGAGTAAAACGAGGATAGAGTAGACGCCGATAACAAAACAGCCGCAGAGGCGGAATCCGCCTCTGCGGCTGTTTTGTTACTCTCCACCAAGAAGCTGTGAGCTTGACGGAGATATGCTGTGTTGACAGCCGTTACAGCTTGGCGCGCTGCCGGCCCCCTATTCCCAGTAGACGTAAACCGCCGGGCTGTTTGGCCCGCCCTTCTCGCTCCACTGGAAGATGCGCCAGGCGTCATAGGGGCTGAGGTTGATGCAGCCGTGGCTGCGCGGGCGCCCAAAAGCGTCGTGCCAATAGGCTGCGTGTAGCGCATAGCCGCTGTAGAAGTAGCAGGTCCACGGCACTTCTTCGAGGTAGTAATAGCCGCCGGTCGCGGCCGAGCCGCCCGCCATCTTGCGCGAGCGCAGCCGCCACCACGTGCGGAAAATGCCCTGCACCGTCGGCGTCGCCGCCATGCCGGTCGCCACCAGCGCGGCGTACACAGGGCGATCCCCCTCGTAGGCCACAGCCGTCTGCTGGCGCAAGTTAACGCCCACCCACAGTTCATCCGGGCGGATGGCTGACGGTCGCGGCCGCAGACGGGCCACGCCGACCGAGGCGCCGTACACCCACCGGCCTTCGCCGATGCGGTACCAGGGCGCGCCGCTCACCGTCGCCGTCTCCAACACGGCCAGAGGCTGGTTGTGCTGCACCACGTCGATCACGGGGTTGTCCGCGCTGACGCCGGGCGCAGCCCGCACGTTCAGCGAGGACGAGACAACCCAGCCGACCGGCAGGCTCCACACGCTGGGCTCGCTTGCGGCGTGGCCTTGCCCTGCAGGCAACAGCCTGATCCAGCCGCCATGCACCCAGCGCTCCACGCCGATACGATACCAGGTCGCGCCGCTGTGCAGCGTCTCCTCGTAGATCGTCACCATTGCACCGTAGCGCAGCCGGTCCACCGGCGGATTGTCGACGGACACACCCGGGCGGGCGCGCACGTTGAGCACGTTGGCCGTCACCACGCCCTGCCGCGTCGTTCCGGGCGGCGGAGACGGCGGCGCGTCGATCAGGCGCACCCATCCGCTGTGCACCCAACGTCCCGTGCCGATGCGATACCAGGGAACGCCTGCGACCGGCGTCTCTTCGTAGATCAGCACCTCGCTGTTGTAGCGCAGTTGCCCGACGACCGCATATTGCGTACCCGGCCCGCTGCGTACATTGAGCACGGACGCCACCACCACCCCGCGCCGCCCCTCGTCCGGAGGAGGCGGCGGTGGTGGAGGGGGCGGCGGCGGGGCAGGCTCGCCAAGCTCAACGCCGCGCAGTTCCGAGGTCGTGATGGCGGCAGTAGAGCTGGCGGGTATCCAGTCGTAGCTGCCAGTCTGGTACCAGAGTTGTCCGCCGACTTCGACTTCCTGGCGCACCGCCAGATACGTGCCCAAGGCAAGATAGCGCGATACCACGATGCCGCCGGGCTGCGTGTACGTGCGCGCCCATGCCCACATCGGCCGCACGTAGGCAAACGGCAGCCACTCAGGCAGGCTGGCATCGAGCGCGCCCGTCTCTATCGGCGCAGAAATGGCGCCGGCAATCGCACCGCCAACCGGCGGCTGCGGCGTCTCGGCGCTATCGGGGTCCTCCAGCGGCGAGGGAATATCCAACGGAAAGACGCCGAGCGGGACAATGCGGTAATCCTCGGCGTCGACCAGATCGACGTGCACCCGGTACGGTCCGGGCTTGCGATAAGTGAACTGCCACACGCCGCGTGAAACGGTCGCGCCGGCCTCACCGTCCAGGAGCGTCCACCAGCGGACGTTGCCCGCGCCGCCGTCGATGCGAACGCGATGCCAGGTGTGCACGTCCTCAAGCTCGATCTCGACTGCGATTTCCAGCGGCTTATCGGTCTTGGTCCACACCTTGAACGCCGTCAACGCAGGATAGTCGTCTACGACAGACAGGTCTGGATCGCGCTCCTCT
>Ga0334889_1003325_pt1 | contig 16162 bp, 15 predicted proteins | sample GraSluR1_MG_2_FD_207222 | JGI IMG/M metagenome (GOLD analysis project Ga0334889, IMG submission 207222) | Sludge microbial communities from methane-producing bioreactor in Wageningen University, Netherlands - Granular Sludge_8_08-R1 | ecosystem: Engineered > Bioreactor > Anaerobic > Unclassified... | reverse complement strand
CTCCCCCCGATTCTGGTGGCGGTGGTCCAGTTCTACCCCAGCCTGACCGCTCCCCTGATCACCGCGCTCACGCTGCTCACCATCCAGGTGGTCATCGGCAACTTCATCACGCCGAAGGTCATGGGCGACCGGCTCAACCTCAGCCCGGTGGTCGTGCTCATCTCGCTGCTCTTCTGGGGACTCATCTGGGGAGTGGTGGGCGCGCTCATCTCGGTGATCATCGCCGCGATCATCAAGATCGTCTGCGAGAACTTCCCGATGCTCAACGTGATCAGCGTGATGATGGGCTCCGGAAGGGTCTATCAGAAGGAGTTCGAGGAGAAGCGCTAAAAACTTTCGAACACCTGCGGCGGAATAGGAAAAGAGGAGCTCCCGGCGCGTTCAGCGCGCTTTGAGGAGCTCCTCTTCGTATGCGTCCCGAAGCGCGGCGAGCGCGACGTCGTTCCGCAGGCGGCAGCGCTCGCCCGTGCGGGGGAGCACCAGACGGGGAGCGCCTCCGGAGAACTTCTTGTCCCGGGCAAGAAACGGAGCGATCTCGTCCCACGGCATATCCGGGCGGCATGGAATCCTGAACGCCTCCAGAAGACGCTCCAGGCGGACCAGCTCCTCCTCCCGGAATTCGCCGAGGCGGAGCGCCAGCCTTCCGACCACCATCATTCCCGCCGCGACGCCGTCGCCGTGCCGCCACCTGTAGCCGGACGCCGCTTCCAGCGCGTGCCCGACGGTGTGTCCGAGATTCAGGCGCGCCCGCGCCCCGCTTCGTTCATGCTCGTCCTCCGCGACCACGGCGAGCTTCATCCGCGAACATTCGGCGACGAGCGTTCGCAGTGCGGGCAGAGAGCGCCGCAGGATGGCGCGCGCATTCTCTTCAAGCCATCCGAAGAACTCCCAATCCTCCCCGACGCCGTACTTCACAGCTTCCCCCAAACCCTGCCGGAAATCTTCGTCGGTCTGGGAGCGGACGCACTCGACGTCCGAGAAAACCCACTCGGCGGGGTGAAATGCGCCGACGAGGTTTTTTCCCTCAGGGAGGTTCACACCTGTTTTCCCCCCGATCGCGCTGTCCACCTGCGCGAGAAGCGTGGTCGGGCAGTTGAGCAGGCGGATGCCGCGCATCCACGTGGCGGCGGCGAACCCCGCGGTGTCGCCCACAACGCCTCCCCCGAGGGCGAGAATCGTTCCTGAGCGGTCGACGCCCGCCGCGGCGAGGGCGGCGTAGATAGCGGAGAGGTTTTCGAGGTTTTTCCCCTCCTCGCCGCGGGGGAGCGTGAAGTATCCCCTCCGCGCTCCAAGGAATTCCGCGAAGAGCGGTCCGGTAATCCCGTCCGCGACGACGAACGGCGTCTCTTCGCTTCCCGTGAAGTCCGCCAGGCGCGAGAGCAGCCCCTCGCCGACCACGACGCTCGTGGGAAAAGCTCCGTGCCCCTGGAGAAGCGCGTCGTGCGTCTCTTCCATAAGCGCCGTTCTCATCTGGCGATCGGCATGCGCCATGACGGCTCCTCCTCGTTGAGCGCGTGGAACATTTTCGACGCCCGCGTCATCAGATGCGCGAAGTCGTCCAGAGTCAGCGACTGCGGCCCGTCGCACAATGCCTCCGCAGGGTCGCAGTGCACCTCGACGACGAGGCCGTCCGCGCCCGCGGCGAGCGCCGCGAGGCTCATCGGCGCGACGAGCTCCCGTCTGCCGGTGGCGTGGCTGGGGTCCACGACGACCGGGAGGTGCGTCATGGACTTGAGCAGCGGGACGACGCTCAGGTCGAGGGTGTTGCGGGTGTTCTTGTCGAAGCTGCGGATCCCGCGTTCGCAGAGGATCACGCGCTCGTTTCCTCCGGCGAGGATATACTCCGCCGCCTGGAGCCACTCCTCGACGGTGGCGCACATTCCGCGTTTCAGCAGTACCGGCCTGTCCAGCTCTCCGAGCGTCCTCAGCAGGGAGAAATTCTGCATGTTCCGGGCGCCTACCTGGAGAATGTCGATGTGCGGCGCGACCCACTCCGCCTCCTCGGAGGACATGACCTCGGTCACCACCGGCATTCCTGTGGTTGCACGCGCCTCCTTCAGCAGCGCGATCCCCTCGCTCCCCAGCCCCTGGAAAGCGTAGGGGTGCGAGCGGGGTTTGAAGGCGCCGCCCCTCAGGACGCGCGCTCCCGCCTGTTGCACCCCCTCCGCCGTCGCAAGAAGCTGTTTTCTGCTCTCCACCGCGCAGGGACCCGCCATGACGAGCGGTTCCCCGTCGCCGATCCAAAGTCCCCGGGCGAGCTCCATCGGACGGGATTCCCCGCCGATCTCCCTGCTCGCGAGAGGGTGGCAGCATGTCGTCACGTTCACGCTCCGCACACCGGGGAACGCCCGGAAAGGCGCGGATTCCTCTCCGCACGCGACGTCGGCCGACATGACATAGGCGCCCCCTCTTCCGGCCGCGACCTTATAACTCCGCCCGCCGCCCGCCATCGATTCGCATACTCTGTCGAGATCCCGCCGCGTGCTGCCCTCCGCCATTTCGACCACCATCATGATTCCTTCCCCCTTTTCACATTCGTTCAGCCCGGAAAATAAAAAAGCCGGAACCGGGTGTAGAAACCCGGTTCCGGCGTATGTCCCTTTCTTTGTATCCGCCTCGTCCTATCGGTGCGCTGCTCCCGGAGAGGCCGGATATGAAGAAGCCGAAGACGGATCTCTACGCGAAGACCGGCCGGTGGCGTAATAAAGCCACAGGCCGCGGGTAAACGCGAACGCGAACACTCCGTCCGTCAGGGATGCATGCATGCGTACAGCGCTCTTCGTCACGACGACCGTCTCCCTTCCTCGATGATTTTTCCGCAGAGCGGTATTGATGCACTATTGTAGGGGCGTATCGCGATTTGTCAAGGGGGGGAAATGTGCATCGGATTGTCGGGGGAGAATGACGCCGTATGCGGAAGAAGCCTTTGTCGGCGCTGAATCCCGAGGAATGCGCGGGAAAATTGACTGAATAGAGAGTATGATGATATACTCTGTCCAAGACCTTCCGGCGCTGACGGGACTGGAGTTCGGATGCCCGAAACGGGCGTAAAGGAGGGGTTGCGAATGAAAAAAGTTGTGGTGCCCATCGACGGCAGCGATACCAGCAAAGGGGTCGTGGACTACGCCGTATACTACGCGAACAGGGAGCATGACGCGAACATGCTCTTCCTTCATGTGATCACCGTCATGGAACACGAGCCCGTCTTCTACGGCGAGGGGGAGGTGGTGCTTCCCCCGTCCGACGAGAAGGTAACGGCGGAATTCACGAAGTTCATCGAAGACCGGATGGAAGCGGCGGGGATGAAAATCCCCAGAATGTCCGTTTCCGTGCGTTCCGGCAAGGTCTATGAGCAGATCGTCCGTTTTGCCGAGGAGCAGGACGCCGATATGATCATGATCGGCCACAGGGGGTTGAGTCCGATGCAGCGCTTCTTCCTCGGGAGCGTGGCCGCGAAGGTGGTGGCGCAGGCGCCGTGCAGCGTCTACGTCCATCGGCCGAAGGAGCGGCGGGGCAAAGCATGAGGAACCCGACAGGCGGGCCGGAAGGGATGCCTGTTCTTTCGACGCGGAGTGTATAAAAACGACGGGCGGGGTGTCTCTCCGCCCGTCGTGTGGTATGGTAGGAAGATGGAAAAACGAGAGAAGAAGGGAGACGATCGAATGGGTATGCTTGCCGGATATGCCGGAAAGATACTGCGCGTCGACCTCTCCTCCGGAGCTGTTTCGACGGAGCTGCCGACGGAGGAGAAGTTGCGTCCGTTCCTGGGAGGGACGGGGTACGCCGCCCGCATTCTGTACGATGAACTGGAGGCGGGAACCGATCCTCTCGGACCGGACAACCTTTTCATCCTCGCGACGGGGCCGCTGACGGACAATCTCGTGCCGGGAGGGGGAAGCCTCTCCTTCTGCTGCAAGTCGCCGTTGACCGGAGGATGGGCCGAAGCCAGGGTCGGGTGCGACATGGGGGGAACGCTGAAGAAGGCGGGCTACGACTTCGTCGTTCTCTCCGGAAGAGCGGAACGCCCCGTCCACCTCGTCATCACGGACGGTCGGGCAGAGCTCGAAAGCGCGGAACATCTGAAAGGCAGGACGGTGCTGGAGAAAAATGCGCTGCTGAAGGAAAGCGGCTATTCGGAATACGATTCGCTCGTTATCGGTCCGGGCGGAGAGCGCCTTGTGCTGTTCGCCTCCGTTATGGTCGGGCATCGGGCTGCGGGCCGTGTCGGCTGCGGGGCCGTCCTCGGGTCCAAAAACGTGCTCGCCGTTTCGGTCAAAGGGAGCGGGAAGGTGGTCCCCGCGGACGCGGCGGGGTACATGAAGGCCGTCCGCGAGGCGCACCGTATCGTGAAGGAGAGCCCCAACACCTACGGTTTCACCGAGCTCGGAACGATGGGCGGATACGAGGCCTGCGACGCGATGGGGGACCTCCCGACGAAGAACTGGCAGTCGAACTCGTGGGGCAAGGGAGCTCGGATCGCCTCTCACTTCGTGGAGGAAAACTTCACCGGCGGAACAGGGTGCTACAAGGGGTGCCCGATGAAGTGCGGCAGAAAGGTGCATGTGAAGGACGGAAAGTGGAAGACGCCCGAGCACGACGGCGGCGAGTACGAGACGATAGGCTCGTTCACCGCGTACATGCTCAACGAGGACGTCGACTGCGCGGTCCACTGCGGCTACCTCTGCAACGAGTTGGGAATCGACACGATCTCCACGGGAGGGGCCATCGGCTTCCTGATGGAGTGCGCCGAGAAGGGACTCCTCGCGCCGGAGATGACGCGGGGGCTCGACCTCTCCTGGGGGAACGCCTCCGTGCTTCCGAAGCTCGTGCGGATGATCGCGCTCCGGGAGGGAGTGGGGGATATCCTCGCCGACGGCGTCCGCCGGGCCGCGGAGCGCATCGGCGGCGGATCGGAAGCGTTCGCCGTCCACGTCAAGGGGCTCGAAGGTCCGTGCCACGATCCGAGGGCGGCGAAGACGCTCGGCGTGAGCTACGGAACAGGCAACCGCGGGATGTGCCATATCCACCCCCTTGAAACCGTGGCGTACGACGCGTCGAAGTTCGATTTCGGCCTTCGTCCGTTCGGCCTCCAGGACCCCGAGGAATTTCACCGCTGGGAGGAGCGGGGGAAGGGGACGGCGCTTCGGATCCTCCAGGACGCCGGGATGCTGCCTGAGATTCTGGGGACGTGCAAATTCTACATGTACGTCGGCATCACCCCGCGGGAGTACGCGGAGATGCTCTCGGCGCTCACCGGATGGAGCATCACGGGAGAGGAGCTCATGGAGACGGCGGAGCGCGCGACGAACCTCCAGCGTCTTTTCAACATCCGGGAGGGCTTTTCCAGGGAGGACGACCTGCTCCCCGAGCGGGTGCGGTCGGCCCCGGCGTTCGGAACATACGCAGGAAATACGGAATGCTCGGTGCGCGACTTCGACGGCATGCTCGACGACTACTACGAAGCCAGGGGATGGGACAGGGCGACCGGCGCGCCGACGCGGGAGACGCTTGTCCGTCTCGGTTTGGCGTAGCAGGAGGCTGCGCGCGCTCCTTGAAATATAGGGTACATTGTATATTTCTCCTCCGAAAGAAGGCGACAAAGAAGCGCAAGGATGGTACAATATGGTAACAATTTGAAGTACGGGGCGCTCGCAAGAGGCCCCGTATATTCCGAGAACGGGAGTTGATGTCCGATGACGACGGAAAATACCGTGACGGTTTCAGGGACGCTCCATCTGATCAAAAGCGATCCGTCCAGCCCCGGCAAGCAGAAGAAATATCTTCATTTCTCAGTGCGTCAGGATACGCCAAAGACGGATGGAAGCGTCCGAAAGGATTTTCTTCTCGCCAGAGTCTATGACCCGACGCTTCAGGAATCCTTCAAGGAGCTGGAGGAGGGCGCGAAAGTGCTGGTTCGCGGAGATGTGCGTTCCTCTCTCGGCAGCGGCGAGATGTATATCAACGTCCAGGAGATAGAAAAGCTGGTGTAGAGTTTTCGATATTTTCGAGGAACGTATTTTTTAGCGCTTCCTCGTGTGTTTTTCTTCCATCAGGGCTTGGTGTCGATTTTTCGACTGTCGATACCTTTTGTCGGTTGTATGCCGAGAAAAGTGGCTTTTCTCCCTTTCATCGCACGGAGTTTTCCGCGCTATGTTGTTCTTTTTATCCCAAGCCCGACCACTCTGCCGCCAGGTGACACACTCTAGAAGGTTCACGGGGGCGCTCGTGCGCGAAGCCGCAGGGGAAGCCCTTTTCCGAGGTTTTTTCTCCCCTCGTCATTCTTTTTTTCAGGAGGTCGATTCAATGGTAGGGAACACCGGCGGGAATATTGCCGTCCGGGTCCTGGAGCGTTTGAACATTTCAGTTCTCTTCGGCATACCGGGCATTCATAACCTGGCCGTCTACGACGGTCTCGCGCACAGCTCCATCCGGCATATCGCAACGCGGCACGAACAAGGGGCCGGGTTCATGGCGTACGGATGGGGAAAGTCCACCGGCGACCCCGGAACGGCGCTCGTCATCACGGGGCCGGGCCTGACCAACATCCTCACCCCCATGGGGCAGGCGTTCCACGATTCGGTTCCGATGGTCGTCATCTCCACGCAGATCCCTTCGCGTTTTCTCTCCGCCCGTTCGGGGTATCTTCACGAGTTGCGTGATTCCACGACAATGTCCTCTTCCGTGACGAAAGGCAGCTTTCGCGCATCCTCTTCTTCGGAGATCGCGCCGCTCTTGGAGCGCGCGTACCGGTTGGCCGCGGCCGGCCGGCCGGGACCCGTCCACGTGGAGATTCCGCTCGACTACCTCGCCGAACCGTGCGCGCCTCCGGGGGCGTTCCCTTCGAACGAACAACCGCCCTTCGTCCCCGGCGAGGAGTTTTCCGAGGCCCTTCGGACGCTCGGGCGAGCCAAGTTCCCCGTGATCCTCGCGGGCGGCGGCGCGTCCCGCTCCGGCGCGGCGCTCCGCGGACTGGCCGAGGCGCTGAACGCCCCGGTTTTGCTCACGTGCGCGGGGAAGGGCGTTCTCTCCGAGGAGCACCCCCTCTGTCTCGGCGCGCGCCTTCACTTTCCCGCGGTCAGGGAGCTGCTTGCGAGGACCGACTGTCTCCTCGCGCTCGGTACCGAGATCTCCCCGACCGACCTCTGGACGGAGGAGTTCGAGTTCTCCGGAACCCTGGTCTCCGTGGATATCGACGAGGGACATCGCGCCTCGCGCAACGGCGTGTTCCTGCACGGAAGGTGCGAGGAAGCTGCGCCGCTTCTGCTGGCCGGAGTCGCCAAAAAGGGCGCTTCGCAGTGGGCGGGGAAGGACGAGCTTCTTGCCCGGTGCTCGCAGGAGCTGGGTTCAACGCTTGGCGTCACGGACGAGTTGCCGCTGCTCGCGAATACGGTGAAGGCGCTAAGGACGTCGCTCGGCGACGACGGAACGCTCTGGGCGGACATGACGGGCCCGGCGTACTACGCGATCAGCGAATATGCCGTCGCGCTTCCCGGACGTTTCCTCCACCCGGTCGGCTTCGGGACGCTCGGCGCGGCGCTTCCCGCCGCGTTGGCGACGAAGTGCGCCTTCCCCGAGCGCCGCGTCGCCGCGCTTGCTGGGGACGGCGGTTTTCAGTTCACGCTTCCGGAGCTCGCGGTGGGCGTCCAGGAAAAACTGTCGCTCCCGGTGATCTTGTGGAACGACGGTGGATTCGGCGAGATCAGGCGCTGCCAGCAGGCGAAAGGCGGCCCGCTCATCGCCGTCGATCACTGGAATCCCGACTTTCGCGCGTTGGCGGCATCCTATGGAATGCCCTATTTCGCGCCTGAAGACGGGACGCTCGGCGACGCGCTCGAAGAGGCGTTCGTCGCCCACGTCCCGTCGCTGATCGAAATCCGCGCCCGAAAGGAGTGCCGCCGATGATTGCAGGAGTCAGAAAAGCCGTTGGTGCGGCGACCCCGTACGTTCCGGGGAAGACCGTCGAAGAGGTTCGCAGAGAGCTTGGCCTCCAAAAGATAGTGAAGTTGGGCTCGAACGAGAACCCGTACGGCCCCTTCCCCGCGGCCCGAAGAGCCATGACGGAGGAGATCGCGCGGATCAACACCTACCCGGACGTCTCGTTCCACGAAATCAAGAGCCTCATCGGCGAGCGCTTCGGGCTCGGCCCGGAGTGGGTGGCGATCTCGCACGGCGCCGAAGGGATGCTCCAGACGCTCGGCAAAGTCTTTCTGGAACCGGGCGACGAGGCGATTCTCTCCCGCGCCACATACGGGCTTTACAGGGAGATCTCGCTCGTCATGGGAGCGACGCTGAAGGAGATCATGCTCAAGGACGATCTCTCCGTCAACCTGCGGGAGATGGAGCGCGCGATCACCGGGCGCACAAAACTGCTCTGGCTGAACAACCCGAACAACCCCACGGGGATGCTGCTCCCGAAAAAGAGCGTCGAGAATCTGGCGAAGCGCCTTCCGCGAGGTGTCTGGCTCGTACTCGACGAGGCGTACGCCGAGTTCGCCTCGCCTGAAGAGCTGCCGTCGGTCGCGAAGCTGCTCGAAGCCGAGTGCGGCCTGATCGTCGTGCGGACCTTCTCGAAGGCGTGGGGGCTTGCCGGGGCGCGCATCGGCTACGCGCTGGCGCGTCCCGAGATGGTGCGGATCATCGACACGGTGAGCGAGCCGTTCAACGCCAACAGAATCGCCATCGCCGGGGCCTCGGCGTCGCTGAAGGAGGACGAGGCAGCGTTCAACCAGGCGCTCGCGGCGACGGTGCGGGAGCGGGAGCGGGTAGCCAAGGCGCTTCGCGATATGGGAGGCACAACGCTTCCTTCGCACACCAACTTTCTCTTCGTCACCTTCCGGGCGGACGCGGGCGAAGTCTCGGTGAAGCTGCTCCGCAAGGGCGTCATCGTGCGCCCCTGCGGCGGCTGGGGGTTCGGCTGTTCGCTCCGCGTGACGATCGGCACGCCGGAACAGAACGACTTCTTCCTTGAGGCGCTTCGCGGCGTTCTTTCGGGAGACGGGGAGGGAGGAGCATGAGCGTGGAACGCATCGCTTCCGGAGACGGCGTCGTCTTCAAGGATGTGTGCAAGATCTACCCCGACGGAACGAGGGCGGTCGACATGCTGAACCTCGACATCCGCAGGGGGGAGCTGGTCAGCCTCATCGGTCCGTCGGGGTGCGGCAAGACGACGACGCTCAAGATGATCAACCGTCTCGAAGAACCGACGTCCGGGAGCATCGTCGTCGGCGGCGAGGATGTCCGTTCGAGCGATGCCGTGGCGCTCCGCCGCCGTATCGGGTACGTGGTCCAGGAGATCGCGCTCTTTCCGCACCTCACGGTGGCGGAGAACATCAACGTCGTCCCCGCGCTGCTCGGCTGGTCCGAGGCGAAGATGCGGTCGCGTGCGGACGAACTGCTCGAGATGGCCGGACTTGCGCCCGAACGCTACCGCTACCGTCTCCCCGATCAGCTGAGCGGGGGGCAGAAGCAGCGCATCGGCGTGCTCCGCGCGCTGGCGGCCGATCCGCAGGTCATCCTGATGGACGAGCCGTTCGGAGCGCTTGATCCGATCAGCCGCGAGACGCTGCAGAACGAGCTGGTATCGCTGCAGAAAAATCTCCGGAAGACCATCGTCTTCGTCACGCACGACATGGACGAGGCTATCCGCATCTCCGACCGCATCGCCATCCTGCGGAACGGCAGGGTGGAGCAGATCGGCACGCCCGAGGAGATTCAGACGGCGCCCAAGAACGACTTCATTCGGAACTTCATCGGCGAGGACAGGCTCTCCCAGATGTCGCCCGACGACCCCGTCGGCGTGCTGCTGGAGGAGCCGTGGGCCAGGGCGCTTCCCTCCGAAAGCGCCGCTGCGGTGCTCGAACGGATGGAGGAGAACGACCGCGAGTTCATCCACGTCGTCGATTCGAAGAGCGGCGTCTGGCTCGGCGCGGCGCTGCTCGGGCGGGTGCGCCGCGCCGCGGTTGCGGGCAAGGGCGTCGTCGAAAGCCTCTCCCGCGACAGAAAACTCTACCTTGAGGACGCGGTCCTGCGCGACGTCGCACAGATGCTCGCCGACAGAGACATCTCCATCCCCGTCCTCGACGCGGACGACCGCCTGCTGGGCGTCGTGACCTCGGCGGGGCTCGCCCGCCTCGCGATGAACCGCCTCCGGGGGAAGAGACCCCCGTCCGCGGGCGGAGAGAAAAAGGAGGAATCGCGATGAGCCAGAGGAGCCTGATCGATCTGTTCATCACCTTCGTCGGGAGGAACTGGCAGCGGATACTCTGGCTCACCGGAGAACACCTGCTCATCTCCCTGATCGCCGTCGGCATCACTGTCGCCGTCTGCGTCCCGCTGGGGATTTACCTCACGCGGAACGAGCGCGCCGCCCCGTACGTGATCGGGCTGGCGAACGTCTTCCAGACGGTGCCGAGCCTCGCTCTGCTGGGCTTCCTGATCTTCGTCTTCGGAATAGGAAACGACAACGCCATCTGCGCGCTCTTCCTCTACGCCATGCTTCCGGTGCTCCAGAACACGTACACCGGCATCCGGGGCGTTCCGAAGTCCTACGTCCAGGCGGCGCGCGGCATGGGAATGACCGACTTCCAGATTCTGATGAAGGTGCAGTTTCCGCTCGCCCTTCCCGTGCTCGTCGCCGGCGTCAGGGTGGCCATGGTATGGACCATCGGCACGGCGACGCTCGCCTCGGCGATCGGCGGAGGCGGGCTCGGACGGCTCATCTTCTCCGGCCTCTCTTCCATACGGAACGAGATCATTCTCGCCGGGGCCATCCCCGCGACGCTGCTCGCGCTTGCGGCCGATTGGCTTCTGAAGCGCGCGCAGGAGTACTTCAACCCCTCCGCGCGTGCGAAGCGGTTGGCGAAGAGGCACGGTATGTCTTCCGAAACCGAATCCAACTCCGCGGCGTGAGCTCCGCGCTCCGCGCCGTGAACGATACACAAAATACACTGAAGGAGAGTGGTCCCATGAAGAAGTTGCTCGCACTATTTCTCGCGCTCGTACTGATGACAGGGTTTGTCTTCGCCGCCAACGCGGCGGATGATCCGATGAAGTACGAGGGGCGCCTGCGTATCGCCTCGCAGAACGTCAACGAAACGGTCATCCTCGCCTGGATGGCGAAGCTCCTGGTCGAGGAACACACAGGGCTCCGCACGAGCATGAACACGGAGTTCGCCGGATCCGCGGTGCTCCACCAGGCCATGGCCGCCGGAGAGATCGACCTCTACCCGTCGTGGACGGGGACGCAGCTTACCGGTATTCTGCGCTACGAAGGGGAGTCGAAGCCCTCCGACGAGACGTTCACAATGGTGAAGGAAGGGTTCGAGAAGAACTTCGGGATGACGTGGACCCGTCCGGTCGGCTTCAACAACACGTACATCATGGCCGTGCGCCCCGAGACGGCCGAGAAGTACAACCTGAAAAAGGCGTCCGACCTGGCCCCGCACGCTCCCGGCTGGAAGCTCGGCGGCGACGAGAACTTCGACACGCGTCTCGACGCCTACCCCGGCTGGTCGGAGCGCTACGGCATCGTCTTTCGCGACGTCCTTCCGATGCAGTACGCGATGATGTACATGGCCCTGATGCAGAACGAAGTCGACGTCATCGCCGCCTATTCGACCGACTCGCGAATAGGGCGGTTCAACCTCGTCCTTCTCGAAGACGACAAGGAGTTCTTCCCCGACTACAGCGCCGCGTTCGTTCTTCCGGTCGCCCTTGCGGAGAAGTATCCCGGACTCGTCGGCGTGGTGGAGAAACTGAGCGGCCGGATCGACGAGAAGGCGATGGCCGCGATGAATCTCGCCTACGACGAGGGCGAAGATCCGGAGGACATCGCGCGTGCGTTCCTCCGGGACAAAGGTCTCGTCAAGTAGAAAAAAAATTTGCGAAAAAGGGGAAAAAGTGGTATCTTCATCATCTACCTAGAGGGGTAGGGATATTGGTATTTAAGGAGTTGGATTGTAGTTGAACTGTGAAAATTCCGTTGTAGTTACCGGCGCAATTCATCTGCCCAAGGGCGATATGGTCGGGCGAAATCGGCACGGAACGTACCTCAAGTTCGCCCTCAAGCAGATGACGACCGGGTATGACGGTGTGGAACGGCCGAGCTTTCTCCCCGTGCGCGTCTTCGATCAGGCGCTTCAGGAACGGTTTCGTACCAAAGGGCACGGAGATTCCGTCCGTGTCGCCGGGACGCTTCGCTCTTCGACGGGGAGCGGCGAGATGTTCATCCTTGCGGAATCCATTGAAGATATAGGGGCGTAGCCTTTCCGCGCGTTTCTTTTTTCGATGCGATGACAACAAAGACGAAGACGCCTTCTTTCAGGGAGGGCGTCTTTGTTGTATAGTATGAAAAGATATCTTCTTTGATTTTTATCGTAGGTAGATATGCCTCTCGTGGCGGCGCGCCGGCAGTATTCGAAAAAACGGTGCGCGAAGAGGAAGCTGGTGTTGAGGAGGGTACGGAAGAGGTGACGAAGGAGAACGTTACGGAAAACGTGCTGGAAATGACCGAAAGTTCACGTTGGGAGGACATCCCGATCTTCGACCGGGCCGACGGCGTTCTGCGGACAGCCGGCGACTTCGTTTTCCTGGGAGAGATGCTCCTCCTTTTCGCCGATTCGAACGCCGGAGAGGACGGACGCCTCCGGGAGTTCGCCGCGGACGGCGAGTGGGAGTCGGCGAAACATTCGGCGCACTCGCTTAAAGGCGCCTCGGGGAACCTTGGGCTCTGCCGCCTCGCCGAACAGGCCCGGTGGACGGAGATGGCGCTCGCCGATCATATGGCGGGACGGTCCGAACTGGATGAGAACGACCTGCGCTCCGCCGTTTTCTCGCTCGCCGATCTCGCCTCCGAGACGATGGAGCTGGCGAGGCGGCAGGGAACACTTCTGAGCGAGGGGACTGAAGAAGACCTCTCCTGATCCTCTACGCGGCCGGACCGAGTTGTGCTATTCTTTTCGACGAGGATCGACCGAATGATGGAGGGATGAATCATGACAGTACTGCGCCAAGAGAGCATACCCGAAGGAGAGCCGAACGTCTGCCGTGCGCTCGGCGGCCGGGAGGCGCTTCGCGCGCTTGCCTGCATAGCGCATCTGATCCGGGAGATTTTCCCGGGAGACATGAGTTTCGCGGTTATCGAGGACGACGAGTATCTCGTCTATGTTCCGGGCAGGACGATCGACATCAAGAAGAAACCCGGTGACAAGCTGACCGAGGGGTCGGCGGGCCACCGGTGCATGATGGAAAAACGGAAGATCGTCAAGGAGTTCAAGAAAGAGGATTCGCCGTTCGGCTTCCCGTACGTCGCGGCCTCCGTGCCGATCTTCGACGCTTCCGGGAAGGCGGTCGGCTGCGTCATCACGGCGGAGAACATCACCCGTCAGGAGACGATGCGGGAAACCGCGGAGCTGCTTCGCGCATCCACGGGGCAGATAGCGGACTCTCTCCAGACGATGACCGGGCAGATGGAGGAGATGCGCGCGGCGGGCGAGATGCTGAACTCCATCACCTCGCAGGCCGTGAGCAAGGTGGAGGGAACCGAACAGGTGTTCGGCGTCATCGAGGGCGTGGCGAAGCAGACGAATATGCTCGGGCTGAACGCCTCGATCGAGGCCTCCCGCCTTGGAGATCAGGGAAAGGGGTTCGGCGTCGTGGCGGAGGAGGTGCGGAAGCTCGCCGTCCGCTCGTCCGACTCCGCACGGCGGATCAAGGAGATTCTGGAGTACTTCAAAAACTCCACGATAGAGATCAACAGCAGCACCGACACCCTGCTCCACATCATCAAGGAGCAGTCGAGGGTCATCGAGACCATCGCCGCGTCCAGCGAAGAGATGGCCTCGGTCTCGGCGATGCTGGAGAAACTCTCCTCCTCGCTCGGCGGGGGGAGCTGAGCCGTTTCCCGGCGGGAAGGACGGTCTCCGTCAGCCGGCTCTTTTTGAAAAACAGCGCAGGATCGCGAGACATTGCCTTCTCCCGAATCCTGTGTTTTCTGCCAAGGAGGAATATGTAGTGGAAACTCTTCGCACCCACGCGCTCTTTTTTCTTTGCCTCGCCCTTGCAGTGGCGCTGGCGCTTCTTCCTCCGACCGCGCCCTACGCCGTCGGCATGGCGCTCGTACTGGGCGCGGCGGTGAGCAACCTCGCCCCGGGCGCGGCGCCCCCCGGACTGGGGAAGATGCGCAAACTCGCGCTGAACAGCGCTGTGGTGCTCTTCGGGTTCGGCCTGAACATCCGACAGGTGATCTCCGTCGGCGGCCAGGGGTTCTGGCAGACCGCGGCGAGCCTCGCGGTGATCATCTCGCTCGGCTTTTTCCTGCTCCGGTTTTTCAAGGTCGAAGCGGCGACGCTGAAGCTGGTGACCTTCGGCACGTCCATCTGCGGCGGAAGCGCCATCGCGGCCGTCTCCTCGGTGATGAAGGTGCGCGACGAGGACATCGGCGTCGCCATGGGCGTCGTCTTTCTGCTGAACGCCGTAGCGCTCGTCGCCTTTCCGCTGCTCTCGTCTCTCCTCCCGCTCACGCCGGAGCAGTACGGCGTCTGGTGCGCGCTGAGCATCCACGACACCAGCTCGGTAGTGGGGGCGGCGGCGGTGCTGGGGGATGCGTCGCTGCAGACCGCGACCATCATGAAGCTCACCCGGACCCTCTGGATCACGCCCATCGTCTTCCTGATCTCGCTGCGCCAGGGCGAGAAGGGCAAGCTCTCCATCCCGCTCTTCATCGTCTTCTTTCTGCTGGCCTCGGTGACGGCGTCCGTCCTTCCCTTCGCCCCGCTCTTCAAGACGCTCGCCTCGTCGGGCAAGGTGCTGATGGCGGTCGCGCTCTATATCGTCGGCTTCGGCCTGCACCGAAGCGTCCTCAAGAAGGTCGGCGCGCAGGGGATGCTCTTCGGCATGCTGCTCTGGGCGGTCTCCATCGTCATGGGGTACCTCCTCGCATCGATGAGCTGACATTCGACACAAAGGAGATGGAATAAGATGAATCTCGCAGGCTTTCCCAGAAGACGCTATACCGAGGGGCGGACCCCTTTGGAATTTCTCGAACGGCTTTCAGCAAAGCTCGGCGGCCCGGAGATCTGGATCAAACGGGACGACATGCTCGGTTTCCTCCCTGGAGGGAACAAGACCCGGAAGCTCGAATTTCTCATGGCCGACGCGCTGGCGCAGGGCGCCGAGGCCGTGGTCACCTGCGGCGCGGTCCAGTCCAACCACTGCCGCCTCACCCTTGCCGCCGCGAGGAAAGAGGGGCTGGAGTGCCACCTCGTCATCGAGGAGCGCGTTCCGGGAAGCTACTCGGAGCATGCCTCCGGGAACAACTTTCTCTTTCACCTGATGGGAGTGGACTCGATCCGCGTCGTTCCCGCAAAATCGGACATGCTCGCGGAGATGGAGAAGACCGCGGACGAGCTGCGCCGCGCGGGAAAGAAGCCGTACGTCATCCCCGGCGGAGGTTCCAACGCGCTCGGCGCGCTGGGCTACGTCGCCTGCGCCGAGGAGATCCTGGCCCAGGCGTTCGACAAGGGAGTCTCGTTCGACGGCATCTTCACCACCAGCGGCAGCGCCGGAACGCACGCGGGGCTCGCCGTCGGACTGTGGGCGAACCGGTCGGGCATCCCCCTCGTCGGGATCAACATCAGCCGCCCCAACGAGACGCAGATACCGATCGTCAAGAAGCTCGCCGGAGAGACGGCGCGTCTTCTGGACATCGAGGAGCCGCTGCCGGAGGAGCTTATCCAGTGCGTCGACGGCTACGTCGGAGAGGGGTACTCCCTGCCCACCAAAGAGATGGTCGAGACCGTGCTACTGCTGGCGAGGACGGAATCCATCCTGCTCGACCCGGTGTACACCGGGAAGGCGTTCGCCGGAATGCTCGATCTTCTGCGGCGGGGTTTTTGCGGAAAACCGGAGCGCGTGCTCTTCATCCACACGGGCGGCGTCCCCGCGCTTTTTCACTATCGGGAATATTTTGATATAATGCGGTGCGGGAGGAACTCCATGAAGGCCTGAGAGAGCCTTTTCCCGACCGCTCCGGAGTTTCGCAGAGGGGGGAACTGCATGGAACTATCGACGGATACGCCGCGTTATGATCGTTTTTTTTCAAAATATGCAATCGGCGACGACAGACGCAAAAGGGAGATTTTGATTGTCGACGACGAACCCGTCA
>Ga0334889_1003322_pt1 | contig 16181 bp, 11 predicted proteins | sample GraSluR1_MG_2_FD_207222 | JGI IMG/M metagenome (GOLD analysis project Ga0334889, IMG submission 207222) | Sludge microbial communities from methane-producing bioreactor in Wageningen University, Netherlands - Granular Sludge_8_08-R1 | ecosystem: Engineered > Bioreactor > Anaerobic > Unclassified... | reverse complement strand
CTCGATATTGGTTATGACCCATTCATCACCAAAATCTAACAGCAAATTGAAGAAATCTTTAGTAAAGTCCATTTCCCAAAATTAAACCTTTCCACAAAATTTGCAGTAGAACCAAAATAATAAATCGTAACGAAAAATAATGAAAAAGAATTATTTTCTTTGAATTTCTATCGGGTTACAGCAAATTTTGTTGACATAACTTCATTTCCCGAAAAGAAAAATCCAACATAGATTCCATTAGAAACGAACCTTGGCAATGGCATTTTTACCTTATAAATTTCATTTTTCAAAGGTCCTAAATGATATCGATTAATTAACTGACCCGAAATGTTGTAAATGCTAAGAAAGCCATCTTTATTAGGTTTGGTTAGGTATAGCAAAACGATAATAGATTCACTTTGTGCACAATATGATATGCTTATGCGCTGATTAGAATCGGTGTGCGGAGAGATTATCGAAGAGTTTCCCTGAAATTCATAAGCCCCAATATCGATCCTTTGATTTTGTACCCTTGGGTTTCCCGCTAAATCTAATTCGTATAGGGGTAGACCATCAATATCAATTAAACCAGCGTCAATACATGGAGAGTTTTCATTTAGGGCGAAAGGGGTTGGGCTATTGCCTTCAAATATTGGTTCTAATTCAATACAATCTTGGTAAATGCCATGATATCCCCCAGCAGCAAAATCCTCTTGCCCATGTTCGAAGTTGCAGTTGTAGAATTTGGGTTCAGAAAGCGCATCCCAGATAAAGACTTGCCTTCCATAACCTGCATCAGCATTGTTGCCCCAAAATATGTTATTGATAACTTGCGGGTTACTTTCCTCATTACAATAAAGTCCCCCTCCATACGTAGAATGATTGGCAACGATGGTATTATTTAGGATTACAGGTGATCCCGAAACAAGCGCAATTGCACCTCCAAAGAACAGAGACTGGTTGTTAACGATAAGATTGTTTGTAATAGCTCCGCCGCTTGCTCTTAAAACGCTAATGGCCCCTCCCAGAGGGCTATAATTGTTTTCAAATATATTTGCATCGCACCAAGGCGCAATGAACTCAAAACTAAACGCGCCACCAATACCTGTTGAGGAGTTTTCGATAAATGAATTTCGGCTGATTTGAACATCGGAGTTAACGCTACATATGGCTCCACCATATCCCCAATCGACATCATTTCCCGATGAATTTTTGGTGAACAGATTGTTCTTTACTATTGCCTTGGAGGACGTGAAAAAAATTGCACCACCATTAACATAAGCTTTGTTATTGTGGAATGTGCAATTGCTAATTCTTACCCGGTGAGCCCTGTCGATGAATAGAACCCCACCATGTAGTTGAGAAGTGTCGGTTTTAGAATACTCAAAGCTACAGAAATCGAATATGGTTGAGTCTGCATTCTCAGGTTGATCAACGAGTAAAATTCTGTTCCATCCACCACTTTTTGAAGCGTAATCAGTAAATCCTGTTGTATCATAAACGGTAAATGTAATGCTGTTGTTTGGCATGCCAATGGCATGAATGCTCCCTTTGATATCCAAGGTGTAAAACCCCATGAACTTAATAACTGAACCAGGGTTAATTGTTAGATTTTCATTTATTGGAACTACTAGGTTTGACAATACTTTAATGGTATCAGCTTCCCATATTCCTGAAACATTTCCTTCTACTTCTATAACAGTTTGAGCATCTAGGCTTCCAATTCTTAAGAAGTACATTAGCAGAAAAATAATTCTCTTCATTCTTTATTATGATTATTAGTAATTACCAAACGGATACAGATCCTTCCACCACGCATCCTCGCCCTTTAAGTGCATGGAAAACCATGCTAATATTGTATTATTCCATTGTACTCTTCTGTTATACTTAACAATAAAGTGATTCTCCCCATCGAACTGTATCAACTCAACGGGCTTCCCCAGAAGTTTAAGCGCAGTGAACATCTGAATGCTCTCGCCTACCGGAACGTTGGTGTCATCAGATCCATGCAGAAGCAGTAATGGAGTAACAACCTTATCGGCGCTAAAGAGTGGGCTTCGGTTTACATACAAATCATGGTTGTTCCATGGAAAGCTATTGGCGCTTGCTTCGGCGCTGTAGGAGTAACCCCAGTAACCCTCGCCCCAGTAACTTGATATTGAACTTATTCCTGCGTGTGAGATAGCTGCTGCAAAAATATCGGTGCGGGTGAGCAGATACATGGTCATGAAACCGCCATAGGATGCACCGATACAGCCCACCTTCTTTTCATCAACGAAAGAATGTTCCGTTATGAACTTTTCTGTTCCTTCAATTATCTGATCTGCCGTTATTTCTCCCCAAGCATTAACGTGTTCTGCCGAGAAATCCTGACCAAACCCAATGGCACCCGATGGTTGAAGCACTAGAACAACGTAGCCATGAGCTGCGTAAAGTTCTTTTGGGTAACGGCCGCCAAAATCCCTTCCAACAGGCGTAGTACCGCCGTAGTAGTATACAATTACAGGATATTTTTTGCTTGCATCAAAATTGGGCGGAAGGTAGTATCGTGCGTTTACCTTTTGTCCCTGGCTTGAAGTAAAGTACCACTCCTTTGTAGCGCCAAACGTAACGTTAGTATAATTCACTGCATCGGTATTGTCAATTAACCTCGATTTTTTTGTAGAGAAATCGTAAACATAGGCCTTTGGCCAGGAGTTCATGCCCGAGCCAGTATAAACAGCCAACTGCTTATCGCGAGCAAAATCGATGGAAACCATCTCCTCGCTCAGCTTTAGTGGAGAGAACTTTTTATTTTTAATGTTATACTCGTAGACAGTATTCCAATCCTGATCAACCGTGTTCAGATAGATGTTATTGGTTATTGGGCACCAATATGTGCTGTTAATGGTCGGGTTGAAATTGCGGGTAAATGCATCAACCTCTCCTGTGGCGATGTCGTAGATATATGCCTGTGTATCGTACCCGTTGGGCAATTTATTATTGCTAACGTTCATACCAACTTCGCCAAAGGCAAGGGGAGCCCCGGTTGCAAGAAGTTTTTTTCCATCGGGGGAGTAGGAAACGCTAACCCCAAAAAGTTTATCGATCCAAAGACTATCAAGTTTTCGGGTGATCAGATCTAAGCGTAGGAGAGATTGGCGGCGATAGGGTCTTTCAGTATAGTCCTCTCGTGAGGTGCTGAATAGTATATCTTTGCCATCAGGGCTGATGTCCAGCAGCCAGGTTGATCTATTACCCCAGGTCAATCGCTCATGCTTTCCTGAAGCGATATGCCCAATGTAAAGAAAACTTCGGTTACGCCAGTTTGATTGTCGGTCCTCAATAGTCAGCATATGCTTTACGTCCCCTTTCTGGCTATCGTCTTTTTCAGAAACGTGGTAGATTATAAATTCCTCAGTCGGGCTCCAGGTATAGCTCGAAATTTCATTCAATCCCCTCAATACTTCAACTTCGCTACCCTTGTTGAAATCATATATCCAAACATTACCCGATAATAAATAGGAGAGTTTATTGCCTTTTGGCATCCACTTGATTTGAGAAACTTCCGATTGCCTGAAGGTTGCAAGTAGTCGGCCATCGCTTAAGCGTACAACGTTTCTTAGATAGTTTGTTTTTTCTGTTTTGGTGTCAATCTCCAAAATAGTTATAATCGCCATTTCACCTGTTGCTGAAACACTTATGCCCGATAATTTCGGCCCTTCAAGAAGATGATTAATGGTTTTGGGACCTTTGGGATTTGTAGAAATATCAATCCCTTCGGGCAAGAAATTATCAGAGGGTTTTAAGTAGGCTTTCAACCTTGAAGTAGAGGTGAGCGTATCGGGAACCAGAAATTTTAGCATTAACCTATGTTTACCAGGGAGCAAGGTTACCTCCTTTGAAACTACTTTTGCCTCGGTGCTGGCGTTATAACGATCTGAAACTTTGTTGTTAGCAACGAATGCCTCAAAGGGTAACGTCGATTCAATGGCCAGCATGCCCTTCCAAAAGTTTTCTGTTTGGATGTAAGAAGATACCAATGCAATACGATAGCCCCCACCAGAAATGTTGAAGTACAAGGAGCTGTCCGATTCAACCGTTTTTTCAATCCAGGTAATGCCCAATCCAGGAATTTGGTTGTTTGCCTGTGGGGTTATTTTTCCCATATTGAAAAGGGGCATTTTAAGCAGATCAGTAGTTTTGAATTTGTCCCCTTTAACATTTTCAGTTTCTGCCATTGCTGGCTCACTTACTGAGATTCCGCCAGTTAACAACCAGTTGTTAATGAGGATATCCTGAGCTGAAAGGGCATTAATAATATAAAAAAATGCTAGGAGTGAAATGATTTTTTTCATGATGGTAAGGGTTGTTTTTGAAGAGATTGATTTAGAGATTTAGACCGATACAATGGGTAAAAGTTAAAACCACAGACCAAGAAAAATAAAATTTGCCGAAAAACCAAAAAAGGATTACTTTTGCCAACCGATTTATGAGATGTTGTTTTTGATTCGATTAAATCAATAATCTCTAATCATCAATCGATATTCCTAAATCAACTGGCCCTATAGTTCAATGGATAGAATAGCGGTTTCCTAAACCGTAGATCCAAGTTCGATTCTTGGTAGGGCTACAGAGGGCGCTTGATGCACCTTTTTTGTTTGAAAAAAACTTGTTGTGAACAATTAAAGTCCTTTTGCCATTAGCAGGGCACTCGATCCATCGTGATAGTAGTTGGGTTTTGTTCCAATTGGTATAAATCCAACTTTTCGGTAAAGGTCGATCGCAGCATGGTTAATCTCGCTAACCTCAAGGGTAAGTCTTTTGAAATCAGCCTCAACAGCTGTTTTTTTTGCCAGTTCGATAAGCCGATATGCTATTCCTTTACCCCGATGGTTGGAATCGATGGCAATGGAATAAATCCTAAGGGCTTTACTGCCCTTTCTTTTTAAAAGAATTAGGTAGCCAACAGGTATTCCATTTAATGTTGCTGAGAAGAAATAGCAGTTCGAACTTTGAAGAAGATATTTGAACTGCCTTAACGAAAAAGCATCCTTGCCAAACGAAACCCTTTCAATGTTAACTATATACAGCAAGTCGGACTTCTGTACTTTTCGTATGGCAACCTCTTTTTCCAATGGCTAGTGGTGTTTAGACTCCAATTTCCGAACAAATTCGTTGATAATTCGGTAATATAGTTCATCTCCAAGTATTGCATCCTCTATACCATAATCTAGGCTGGGATTATCGTTGATTTCGATAATAACACCTTTTTCATTAATCATTTTAAGATCAACGCCGTACAGTCCTTTCCCGATCAAAGAGGTTGCCTTAAGGGCATTCTTCAGAATCACCTTTGGCACCTTGTACATTGGAACCGCTTCAGCCATACCGCTGCGGCTTTTTCCAGAGGATTGGTGATCGTATATCTGCCAATGGCCTTTGGCCATAAAGTATTTGCATGCATAAAGTGGTTCGCCATTAAGAACCCCGATTCGCCAATCGAAGTCGGTGGGGAGGTATTCCTGGGCAAGCACAATGGCCGAGCGGCTAAAAAAATCGTTTAGTGTTTGCTCAAATTCCAGTTGATTTTTTACTTTTTTTACCCCATTGGAGAATGAGCCATCGGGAATTTTAAGGATGAATGGTGCACCAAGACAGCTTGCCACCTGTTCATAATCAAAGGGATTTGCCCTAAATATCAACTTCGACTTAGGTGCAGGAATGCCCTCCCTTGCTAAGAGTTCGTTTAGGTAAACTTTATTAGTACAACGGATTATTGAAAGGGGGTCGTCAATCACCACCATATCGGCCTGTTTTGCCTTTTGGGCAACCTGGTAGGTAATATGGTTCAGGGCGGTGGTTTGGCGAATAAATAGGGCGTCAAACTCCATTAAACGCAGCGAATCGTCTTCTGTAATCAGCTCCGCATTTATATTCATCTTCCTTGCAAGTTCCACAAATTTTGTAAGTGCCTTTCGGTTGCTTGGTGGAAAGGATTCGTTGGGATTGTGGAAGATGGCTAAATCATATCGAGGGGATTTCTTAAGGCGCGGATTTCGCCATATCTTTCGGTTAAACCTATCTAGGGCATCGGCAAATTGTGTTTGCTGCTCATCGGTAAGTTCAGAAAGTTTAAGGGGTTTTATAGATTCAATTTGATTTCGAGCCTTATTGTTAAGGGTAACCCGAAGAATGGGATAGGGATAGTGGTCGAAAATAAACCGCGCTATTCTTTCTAACCCTTGCTCAACACACGATCCAAAGTAAACATCAAGGTGCCAAAATTCGCTGGTTATACGATTCTTTTCAATCCAGTTATGGCAAAGCTTATGAAGGTTGCTATCCATCCGAATCCCTGCGCCAGACTCCAGCTTGTTCAAGACCTCAGCGTTGGGGATCACCCGGTGACCCCTTGCTGTGGCAAGTAATGAGCAGTAATAGCCCTCAGAATTGTAGATAATCTCGCTGCATAGATTTATCACTAACTTGGGATCTTCAAGGGACTCTTGGCGAAGGTAATCCGATGCGGTTATCACGCTCTCGGTGGGGTAGTATGGTTTCCAGAACGAAAGATCGTCGAGGAGAATTAGTACATTCTGCATAGTGCCTTAAGGCAAATTAATTTAAATAGTTGATAAATAGTGACTTGCTATTAAGCAAATAGTAAATATTTTTATACAAAGATTATCACAAAAACGATATGTTGTACCTTCTTACGCCTTTTTTTTTAGAAAATAAGAGTTATTTAAAACACAGACATACAGGCAAATACAAAATATTTTACATAAACACACAAAAAATATTTAAAAAACCTTGATTTTCGATTTTATATACATTATCTTTGACCAACCGTTCAGTCATAAATTTCTGTTCGGTTTTTTTAAAGACAAACAATGACTAACCGTTCAACCATTAAATTATGTCACCACGTACATCCGATAAGTTCCAAGAGATCAGGGAGGTAACGAAACAGAAGATAATGGATACAGCACTTGAACTCTTTGCAAACGAGGGGTATTATCCTACCTCGATAAGCGATATTGCAAAACGTGCAGGCATATCTAAGGGTCTTATGTACAACTATTTCGAGAGCAAAGAGGAGTTGCTCAAGGAGATTATTTTTACCGGAATAAGTAACTTGGCCGAAGAGTTTGACCCCAATCGCGATGGTATTCTCACCCACGAGGAATTAATACACTTTATTAGGCAATCATTCAAACTGGTGAAGGAACACACTACGTACTGGAAGCTTTACTTTATGGTGATGTACCAGCCCCCTGTAATAAGTCTTTTTGAAAAAGAGCTGCAGGATTTGCTGGGTTACTACCTAAAGATGATTGATCAATACTTTGCCAAGCAAAAAGTGAAGAAACCAATGGCGGAGAGCAGGTTCTTCAGCTCGATAATGGATGGAATTTTTATGAACTACGTGATGAGCCCCGAGACATTCCCCATTGATGAAATAGAGGAGAGGATTGTAAAAATGTATCAGTAAAAAAACTAAAAATGAAAAAAAATCTAATTATAACGCCCCTTCTTTTAACGGCTACAATGATTACAGCATCCTTAGCCTTTGGCCAAAATGCCACAGAGATCATAAAAAAGCCGATGAGAAGTGGAACGGCGAAAAATCGAGCGAGAGCCAGATGACCATGACCATTGTACGGCCAACCTGGGAGCGAACCATTGAGTTTAAGAGCTGGACTAAGGGTCAGGACAATGCGCTCACGCTCATAACCGCTCCTGCAAAGGAGAAAGGGCAAGCATTCCTTAAGCGGGGTACCGAGATGTGGAACTGGATGCCCAGCATCAGCCGCATGATAAAACTTCCTCCCTCGATGATGGTTGACGGGTGGATGGGATCGGATTACACCAATGACGATATTCTCAAGGAATCGTCAATTGTAGTTGACTTTTCTCATAAAATCGTTGGCGAAGAAAAAGTAGAAGGTTGGGATTGCTGGAAAATTGAGTTGATCCCCCACGAGGATGCCGCTGTTGTTTGGGGCAAAATTGTGAAGTGGATAAGCAAGGAGGAGTATTTGCAGATGAAATCGGAGTACTTCGATGAGGATGGCTTTTTGATTAAAACTGAGCTGTCGTATGATGTCAAGATTATGGATGGTCGAAAAATTCCAACTCGTATTGAGATAATCCCCGAGGATAAGAAAAACCAGAAAACAGTGGTTGTGCTTAACAGCATGAAATTTAATACACCCATTGAGGACTTTTTCTTTTCGCAGCAGAATATGAAGAGGGTGAGATGATAAATTTAGTTCATAAAGTGACTAAAGTTGGGATTGACTAAAGCTTAGCTTTTTTTCTGTTTACCACTGCCAGCTGGTTGATTGACTGATTGGATGATTGGGTTGCGAGTTACGAGTAAAGATGTTAGGAGTTGGGAGTTTATAACGTTGATTTTTATGTTTTTAACTTTTATCCTTTGTACTTTAACCTTTTGTTATTTGTGTGAAATTGTGGATTAATAAATCTTAGGTATGAACTACTTTAAAATTGCATGGCGGAATCTGTGGAGGAATAAGCGGCGAACACTTATTACAGTGGCAAGCATCTTCTTTGGGGTTGTTCTGGCAACAATAATGAACTCGCTGCAGGATGGTACCTACGCCAACATGATCGATATGATGGTTAAACTCTCATCAGGTTACATTCAAATTCAAAATCCAGAATTCCAGCAGGAAAGGTCAATAAACAAAGCCTTTATTCCATCAGATGAGCTTATGAAGCAGCTTGAAGAAACGAGCAAAATAATTGCTGTGGCAAAAAGGTTAGAAACATTCGCGTTGTTATCGTCAGGCCCAAATACCCGTGGAGGAGCAGTTGTCGGCTTCGAACCAAGCAAGGACAAGCAAACCTCAAATCTTCAGAACTGGATTTCTGAAGGAACTTTTTTAAGCGACAACGACAAGGGAATACTCGTAACCTCAAACGTGGCAAAGCATTTAAACCTAAGCGTAAACGATACAATAATTCTAATAAGTCAGGGATATCGAGGGGTTACTGCCGCCGGTAAATACCCAATCAAGGGGATACTTAACTTCAGTACTCCCCAAATGAACAATATTGGCGTTTTTATGGGTATTAACCTAGCGCAGGAACTATTCTCTGCCGAAGGGATGGTTACCTCTTTGATGATCATGATGGATAGCTATACTGATGTGGCTGGAGTAAAAGATCACCTAAATTCAAAAATAAACGGATCGCTTGCAGTCTTAACATGGCAAGAATTAATCCCCGAGATTGTGCAGTTTATTGAAAGTGACATGGCTGGCGGTGTTGTAATGCTTGGAATTCTTTACATCGTAATTGGCTTTGGAATCTTCGGAACCATAATCATGATGGTTGCAGAGCGACGAAGAGAACTAGCAGTGATGATTGCAGTTGGAATGCAGAAGTATAAGTTGTCAGCCATCCTTTTCATTGAAACTTTTCTTATCGGACTAGTTGGGGTTATTTCAGGATTTTTGGTGAGTGTCCCCATTATTCTAATTCTTATCGGAAATCCCATCCCGCTACCTGGTGAAATAGGCGATGCTTACCTGCAGTATGGCTTTGAACCGTACTGGTTCTTCGGCGCTGCTCCGTTAGTGTTCTTAATACAAGTGATTACTGTTTTTTCGATGACATTGATAATCTCATTCTACCCAATTATGAAAGTGAAAAATATGGTTGTATCGAAAGCCATAAAAGGAGAGTAGGATGATTGAGTGATTGAATGAGTGCCTAGAGTGCCTAGAGTGCCTAAAGTGGCTAGAGTGCCTAATGTTCATAAAATTTATGTTTTGATAAATAAGTAGTTAACTCATATACCTAAAAATATGATCCTATCAGTATCGTGGCGAAATGTTTGGCGGAGCAAAACCCGCAGCATGGTTATTATCACAGCCATTGCCCTTGGAGTTTTTGCTGGTGTATATACCATTGCTTTTATGCTTGGTTGGATCAACCAAAAAGTTGATTCGCTGATAAACACCGAGTTATCGCACATACAGATTCACCAACCCCTTTACCTTGAGACCAACGAGGTTCACGATTTTATCCCTAATATCTCAAAAATTCAGCAGGAGATTCAAGAAGAACCAGGGGTTAAGGCTGTTTCGGCTAGGGTAATTGCAGCCTGCATGATTTCCTCGGCCGAAATGGGCTCAGGTGTTCAACTCATTGGGATTGATCCTGCAGTTGAGCAACGGTTAACCAATATCCACGAAAAAATTGTTGACGGTCATTACTTCGAAGGAGTAAAAACGAATCCCATTGTAATTGGTGAAAAGCTGGCAAGTAAGCTCAAGGTTAAAGTTCGTTCAAAGGTTGTAATTACCCTTACCGAAATGGATGGCACTCTTACTGGCGGGGCTTTTAGGGTTGCTGGAATTTATAAGACTACCAATTCAACCTATGATGAGATGAAAGCCTTTGTGAGGGCAGAGGATCTTCAAAAGCTTTTAAAAATAGATGAGGACGCTGGACACGAGCTGGCCATATTAATGAGTAAGCATGGCTCCGAAGGGGGTTTTGCAGATAAGTTGAAAGGTAAATATCCTGAAATGCAGGTTCTTTCATGGATGAAGATCATGCCCGAAATGGAGATGATGAACGAAAACATGAACCTGATGATGTACATCTTTGTGGGGATCATACTTCTCGCCTTAGGATTCGGTATCGTCAACACCATGCTTATGGTAGTTCTTGAACGGGTTAAAGAGTTGGGAATGCTTATGGCCATTGGGATGAACAGGGTTCGGGTTTTTACCATGATCGTTCTCGAAACTGTTTTTCTATCGTTAACAGGTGGAGTTATTGGAATTGTAATTGCAAAGGTTCTCGTTTCGGTGACAGAGAAAACAGGGCTTGACTTAAGTATTTGGGCAGAGGGTTTAAATTCACTGGGATTTGACGCAGTGGTTTACCCTACCATAGGCTTTGATTCCATTATCGTTATAGCAGTAATGGTTATTTTCACAGGGTTGATATCAGCAATTTACCCTGCTCGCAAAGCGATAAAGCTTAATCCCGCAGAGGCAATTAGGATAGATATGTAGTGGTGTATTGGAGGATTGCCCTGCCTGACTAGCGTTTACGGCAGGTAGGGTTGATTGAATGATTGGTCGATTGAGCAAGTGAAGGGTGAAGGGCAGACATGGAAACTCAGCAAAATGAAAAGAATGATAGATTTTGATATTAAGACGTAAAAACCATATTATTCTTCACACCGGAGGGGTGATATAGTGATAGAAATGATTTTTAATGGTAATAAAGCACCCCAGCGGGGTGCAATAAAAGAAAAAATTGACAATAATTTATTGCGCATCTACGAAGCGCTTAGCAAATACACAGAGGTTCAATCGCTATTTACCTTCTACGAGGGTAATCGTAAATTATTCAGCCGCTGTTTAGAATAGAGTCTCTCTTTTTAATTGATTAAACAAAACTATCATACTCATGAAAATACTAGAATTGAAAAACCTTGTAAAGGTTTACAATGGGTCAGAGGTTCAGGTAAGGGCTGTTGATGGCGTAAACCTAAGTTTCGATGAGGGTGAGTTTGCTGCCATTGTTGGCCCATCGGGCAGCGGAAAAACAACCCTGCTGAACCTGATTGGTGGACTCGATTCCATTACCGAGGGAGAAATCAATATTGACAGTACAAATATTGGTAAGCTTAAACCCTCGAAACTTATCGACTTTAGGCTGAGGAATATAGGGTTTGTTTTTCAGGCATACAACCTGATTCCTGTGCTTACTGCCAAGGAGAACGTAGAATTCATCATGGAACTGCAGGGAAAGAAACGTACTGTTCGTGACGTGCGGGCCATGGAGCTATTGAGAGCAGTTGGGCTGGGCGATAGGTCAAACAGCCGACCATCGAAGATGTCGGGCGGGCAGCAGCAGCGCATTGCTGTAGCAAGGGCCTTGGCCTCGAAGCCTAAGTTTATTCTTGCCGATGAGCCAACCGCCAACCTCGACTCGAAATCCACCGAGAATCTACTGGACATCATGGAGCAGCTAAACCGTGAGGAAAACGTAACGTTTATTTTTTCCACTCACGATCAGAGGGTTGTAAATAAAGCACGAAGAGTCATTACTCTTGAGGATGGGCGTGTGGTTTCCGATGATAGGAAGTGATTATCGAATAAGGATTAACGATTTATGATTAAAGAAGTATCGCAGATCTCTTTCAAATCATAATCATAATTTTTCTCACTATTATTAACTTCAATCAAGAGCCCTTAATCGATGTTCAAATTTTTGCATATAAGTCGCTTTGCCATTGGTTTTTTCGTTTTTATGGTTGCTTTGTCAGCATTTGGACAAGAAAACGACAAATCAAAATACAGCCTCAATGGCTACGCTAAATATATGAATACCATTATCTTTGATGAGATGGATTCACCATGGCTAATCGATAACCTTATACATAACCGAATCAATTTTAAGTGGTATTTAAGCGATAATTTTACTTTTGCCACAGATATGCGAAACCGTTTTGTCTACGGCGATTACGTAAAGTTTTTTCCAGGTTACGATAATATTCTCGCTGCTGATAATGGCTACCTAAACTTTCTTACAAATAAGATATACTCAAATCCATCCTCGGTTCTGGTTACCAATTTCGACAGGCTATTTTTGGAGTACAATACCGAAGGATTGACAATGACCGCTGGACGCCAGCGGATTAACTGGGGACAATCTTTTGCATGGAATCCTAATGATATTTTCAATTCATACTCTTTTTTTGATTTTGATTACGAGGAACGCCCCGGAAGCGATGCACTCCGTATTCAGTATTACCCTACCTTTTCGTCAACTATTGATGCTGCCATTAAGATTGATGAGGATAAAAATATTACGGTAGCAGGATTGTACAGATTTAACAGGTGGGGTTACGACATCCAAGTATTAGGAGGGGTTATAGATTCAACCGACTACGTTATTGGAACAGGTTGGAGCGGAAACCTTAAAAAGATTTGTTTCAATGGTGAACTCAGCTATTTCCATCCCCAAAAGAATGCTTCGGATTCATCTGGAGTTGTGCTTGTAACAGCTGGGTTTAGCTATTTATTTGGAAATTCGTTGTACTTAAACTTCGAGGGGATCTACAATGGTTACTTCAGCAAGCTGAACACGAACAGCTTTACAGATTTGTACTTTATTCCCCAAACGGTGAAAACCATTTCGTTCAGCAAATTTACCTGGTTTGCACAGGCATCCTATCCTATTCATCCATTGCTAAACTCGTCGCTGGCAGTAATGTATTTTCCTTCGCTAGGTGATGGCTACTTTATAATGCCTTCATTGACATACTCTATCAGTAATAGCATGGATGTTTCGTTGCTTGGTCAACGATTTTTGGTAAAGTTCAATGGACAGGAAGAGACACTTAATATGTTTTTCCTAAGATTTAGGCTGAGTTTTTAAAAAAGGATTAAACATTTAATACAGTCATTAAGCTGTTTTTTCAACAGTATTTCCTCTAATTTCTCATTATAGCTGTGTATATTTGTTTTTTTACAAATATTAGATTTTTTATTATCATAAAAGATTACTATGGCACAATTTCTACCCAATCGTCAGCCATTAGTTGATATTCCCAAAGATGAACTTGTGGCACTAATTAAAGGTTTTACACCCGAAAAGTTAGCAACATTTATTGATGTAACAGACCTTAAGGCTGATACACAAGAGCCCAAAATAAGGAAGATGGCCGATTGGGCAAAAACTTATGATTGTGCTTCGGTCTGTGTAAATCCGGTTGAAGCGGCCGATATTATGCCAGAATTGCTTAAGGGGAGCAACGTGAAGAATTGCTATGTAATTGATTTCCCCTTAGGAAAATTAGACATAGAATCTAAAGCTAAGCAAACCGAGCATGTGGTGAAGAGGAATCGTGAAATCAGGGGGGAAGGAAAAGGAAAGATGGAGTTGGATATGGTTATTAACGTTGGAAGGTTTAAGCGTGATCATAAGTATGCACTTGAGGAAATAAATGCTGTTTGCAATGCTGCAGATGGAGAATTGGTAAAGGTTATAGTACGTTCATCGGAGTTAACCGAAGAGGAGGTTTGGGCTGTTTCGGAGATTGTAGCAGAATCCAATGCTCAGTTTATTAAAAACTCAACCGGAATGGATGCCTTCGGTGCTTTACCTGACCATATGTGGATTATGCGCCAGGTGGTTGGCAGCGAGAAAGGGGTTAAAGCCTCGGGAGGAGTTGCCGATGCAATGACTGCCATGAGGTGTATGTGGGCAGCAGCCAATGATAAATCACTTCAAAACCCCAATAAGTTCAGGTTTGGTTCCAGTGGACCATTAAATATAATCTCCTCCATGGGATGGCTGTTACAGAATACCGAGGCATGGGTTGATGCCGGGATTATTCCATGCTTAATCTGTCCTTATCACCATGTAAGCAAGCATAGAGTTGAACTACGGGAATATAGCAATAAACGCTGTGGCACATGTAAGCATAAAGCATACCGAATACATAAGGATTTTTAGAAATGCTACTGCACATTTAGCTTAATAAATCGAAAGATTAATAAAACAAATCAAAAGAAAATGAACAGCTACAAACATATAAAAGGCGGATATCACGGCAGGTTACTCCGAATAGATCTTACCTCTAGAACCATTAAAAAAGAAGATATTTCTGAGGAATTAGTGAGAGATTACGTTGGTGGCAGAGGGCTAGGTATAAAGCTTTTACTCGAAGAAACTCCAGCACGTATCGATCCCCTTGGACCCGAAAATAAGTTCTATTACCTTACAGGTCCATTCAATGGAACAGGAGCAACAACAAGTAGCCGCTTTTCTGCTGTAACAAAGTCGCCCCTAACAGGAACCGTTGGTGGTTGTAACTCGGGTGGACATTTTGGCTTGGTGCTTAAGTCTACCGGATATGATGTAATTGCAATAGAAGGTGTTTCACAAGCCCCCTGTTATATCTTTGTTGATGGAGATAACGTTGAAATTCGAAGCGCAAAGCACCTTTGGGGACTTTCTATTCCAGAAACTACAGAAACTCTTCTGGCTGAGACCAATCCAAAGGCAGCCGTTTCGTGCATTGGTCCCGGAGGTGAGCAGCAACTTCTTCTCGCATGTATAATTAACGATAAGCACCATGCACTTGGAAGAGGAGGGTTAGGAGCCGTGCTGGGTTCGAAGAAGTTAAAAGCGCTGGTTGTTTCTGGCGATAAGAAAACACCCATTGCCAATGAAGAAAAGGTAAACGATGTGAAGAAGCGTTGGCAGAGTTTTATTGGAGAAGCTCCCCTTACGAAGGATGTTCTTAAGGAGTATGGCACACCTGCCCTGGTTAAAACAATTAATGCATATGGAGGATACCCAACAAAAAATTTTCAGGAGGGAGTTTTCAATGATGTCGATTCAACTTCCCCCGAAACCCTCAAGGAGTTATATCATGAAAAACCTGAACCTTGTCGTGGGTGTACAATTGGCTGTGCTCACCTTACAAAAACCTCAACCAGAAGAGGTAAAGGCCCAGAGTTTGAAACCCTTTGGTCAATGGGTGCGCTTTGTAATATCAACGATTTTGAAACAATAATTCATGCCAATTACAATTGTAACGAGTTGGGTATCGATACAATTTCGGCAGGCAGCACCATTGCCATGGCAATGGAATTATCGGAAAGAGGGTTGCTCGATGAGGAGTCGAAAAGGCTTATTAACGAAACTTTAGGAAGGGAACTCAGGTTCGGAGATGCCGAAGCCCTGCTTAAGTTAAGCGAATTGATGGGAAAAGGAGAAGGTATTGGAAAATACTTGGGGAATGGCACCAAGTGGTTTGCCAAGAAATGTGGGCACCCTGAATTTGCCATGCAGGTAAAGGGTTTGGAACTACCAGCCTACGATGCGAGGGCATTTACAGCAATGGGGCTTACTTATTCAACCAGTAACAGAGGGGGGTGCCACCTGCGGAGTTATATAATTGGACCCGAAGGCATTGCTACACCGTTTGCCATTGATCGTTTCTCAAAAACCGGAAAAGCAAGGATTGTAAAGCTTTATCAGGATAATACAGCAATGATTGACTCATTGGGCGTTTGTTTGTTCACATCTTTTGCTTTAAACCCCGATCTTTATGCTGAATTGCTGGGTGCTGTGATTGGAGTAGATATACCGAGCGAAGAATTTTTAAAAATTGGAGAGAGAATCTGGAATATCGAGAGAATTTACAACAA
>Ga0334889_1003288_pt1 | contig 16319 bp, 11 predicted proteins | sample GraSluR1_MG_2_FD_207222 | JGI IMG/M metagenome (GOLD analysis project Ga0334889, IMG submission 207222) | Sludge microbial communities from methane-producing bioreactor in Wageningen University, Netherlands - Granular Sludge_8_08-R1 | ecosystem: Engineered > Bioreactor > Anaerobic > Unclassified... | reverse complement strand
ATCTATAACATAGTGGACAAATTGGGGTTCGTTTCGCTTTCCTCGAAATGGAACCGGGGGAAGATACGGACAATCGGTTTCCGAGACAAGTCGATCTAAAGGAGCTCTTTGCACGACTTCTCTAAGGTCTTTGTTTTTGGGATAGGTAACTGGACCACTGATCCCCAGGTGCCATCCAAGATCCAAAAGCCTCCGCGCTTGCGCCCACCCAGCGGAAAAACTGTGAATAATTCCTCCTTTCTTTGGGATTCCTGTCTGTTTAAGAACGGAAAGAGCGGGTTCGTATGCATCTCGGATATGAACCACAACGGGAAGGTCAACCGCTTTGGCTATCTCCAGTTGATCCAAAAAAACCTTCATCTGCGTATCCCTAGGAGAAAGATCCCGATAGAAGTCCAGTCCGATCTCCCCAATGCCTACGCACCGATCCAATCGGGCCAGTTGCTTCAATTCATTCAATATGGCCGGGTCCACATCCTTGGCATTATGGGGATGAACCCCTATGCAGGCATAGATTTTTGAGTGGGTGTAGGCAAGAGCCATCGATTCCTGCGAACTTTTTAAAGAACTTCCGATCTCAACGCAAAACTCGATCCCATCCTGATCCATTCGATCGATGATCTGTTTGCGATCATGATCGAATCGAGAATCGGTTAGATGAGTATGCGTGTCTACGCAAAGGGACTGATTCATTTTTGGTCCCGACTTATGCCCTTCTCGGCCAGGGAGGCGATCTTCTCATCGAACGGAGGATACCATATGCCAACCTCCGTAATCATTGCCGAAATTAGCTCGTGGGGGGTAACATCAAATGCTGGATTGTATATGGAAACGTCTTCAGGGGAAATGGATCGCCCATGCATCATCCTCAGTTCTTCGGCCGGTCGCTCCTCTATCGGAATATCCGTTCCTTTCGGAGTATGGGGATCGATTGTCGGGGTAGGGGCGGCAATATAGAACGGAATTCCAAAATGGTTGGCCAGAATTGCCAAGTTCATTGTACCGATTTTGTTGGCTGAATCCCCGTTGGCCGCAACTCGGTCGCATCCGGTAATGACCGCATTCACCTTACCCGAAGCCATAACCAACGCGGCCATGTTATCACAGATCAAGGTTACATCCAGACCGGCTCTTTTGAGTTCAAAGGCGGTCAAACGAGCGCCTTGCAGATATGGCCGGGTCTCATCTGCGTAGATCCGGAATTGATACCCTTTTTGATGACCCAGATACATGGGAGCAGTTGCGGTTCCAATTCCCCCTACTGCCAGGGATCCAGCATTGCAATGCGTCAAAAGACCCATTTTTGGTTTGAGAAGGGATAACCCATGTTCGCCAATGGATTGACAGATCTGTCTATCTTCATGATGGATCTGGAGCGCTTCCTGTTCGATGATTTCTTTCAGTTCATGGATCGAAGCTTCTTTGTTTTCACGCACACACCGGAGGATTCGTTTGATGGACCAAAAAAGATTGACAGCAGTAGGCCTCGATTGCGCCAATAAATCAGCGGCTTGACGAATATCCTTATCGAAACTTTCCGGGGAATTGGCCAAGCTGGAAAAAGCGTGAATAGCAAGACCATATGCAGCAGCAATCCCAATTAACGGGGCGCCACGCAACTCCATATCTTTAATCGATTGGTATACTTCGCGCGCATTAGTCCGCTCGTGGTACACGGTTTGCTCGGGCAAGAGGCGCTGATCCAAAACATGCAATACTCGATTTTTGTATACGATTGGATGGAGCATTTCGTTCATCCATGATGCCCCCCATTCAAATGGATTGATCGAACCAGGGTAATTATATCACGATTAAAGCCAAAAACAGTCGCTTCCCTCTAATGAGCTCCCTTGATCCGTTACACCGACTGCCTTGTGGTATAATCGGGTTGCCAATCAAAGGAGGAGATGATGTGACAAGCACAAGGGCATCCGAGAATATCGAACAGCTTATCCATTATGCCGTTGCGCATGAACTGATGGGTCATGAAGACATCATTCCAACCCGCAATGCCTTGATGGATGTTATGGGCGTCCCAAGTACAACGGAATCATTACCCGCAAGGGCTTATCGATTGAGGCCGATCGAAGAGATTCTCCAAGATCTCATTACCGAAGCCGTGAATGCTGGGTTGATCCAAGATACATCTGCATCCCGAGACCTTTTTGACACAAAGATCATGGGCTTGCTTTTGCCCAGAGCATCGGAAGTCTGCCGCCATTTCAGTTCCCTCCAAACCCATGAATCCATTGAAAAGGCGACTGAATGGTTTTATCGATTTTGTCAATCATCTAACTATATCCGGATGGATCGGATCCGGAAAAACCATCACTGGATCGCGCCGAGTCTTTATGGCAATATTGAAATAACGATCAACTTATCCAAACCGGAAAAAGACCCGAGAGACATTGCAGCTCAAAAAAAGCTCCCTCAAGTCGATTATCCCCGTTGCCTGTTGTGTATTGAGAATGAAGGATATCCCGGAAGGATTGACCATCCTGCCCGTCAAAACCTTCGGTTGATTCCGCTGGAGCTTGATGGGGAGCGATGGTATTTCCAGTACTCTCCCTATGTGTACTATAACGAGCATTGCATTGTGATTGATCGGGATCATCAACCCATGGAGATCAGCGAGCAAACGTTTGTCCGTTTTCTGGATTTCTTGGATCAATTTCCCCATTACTTTATTGGATCAAATGCAGACCTGCCAATTGTAGGAGGGTCGATTTTGTCCCACGAGCATTTTCAAGGGGGAAGGCATTCCTTTCCCATGGAAAAAGCCGCCAACCGCTTGCAATTGATTCATCCCGCCTTCCCCAGCATTCAAGCCACTACCCTCCATTGGCCTCTTTCAACGCTCCGGATTCGCTCAACTCAGCGGCAGGAGATTGTTCGGATCTGCGCCCATGTGTTGCATTTATGGAGAAGCTATTCCGATCCAGAAACGCAAATCTTGGATCATACCGATCATCATGGAGAACGGATTTTCCATAATACCATTACGCCCATAGCCCGTTGCCCAAACCGAGGAATCTATGAAGTAGATTTGGTGCTCCGAAACAATCGGACATCCGACGAGCACTTGTTGGGGATTTTTCATCCGCATAGCCCAAGGCATCATATCAAGAAAGAAAACATCGGTTTGATTGAAGTCCTGGGATTGGCTATCCTTCCTGGAAGGTTGGATCAGGAATTAAAACAAATCTCCTCCCTCCTGTGCGGTGATTTAGAAGACAGGGAACGAATCCAAAAGGATTTCCCGGTCCAAATGGAAGTTCACGGGGAGTGGATTGAAAGATTGAAAAAAGAGCATCCGCATGTTTTGACTCCTTCCGATGCGGAACGCGTAATCCAAACCAGTGTTGCGGAAATCTTTATTGAGGTGTTGAAAGACTGTGGCGTGTTTAAAGAGAATGACCAAGGATCGGAGGGATGGAATCGGTTTCTTGCCGATCTCGGATTTTGCGTGATTTCCGATCCGTGATTCCTATGGTTGCAGGCGTTCCAAGAATCGTTGGATGCTAGTGATTACCAAGGTTCTTCGATAATCAGCGCTCGCATCGTGATTGGAAGATAAAGGAAACTCGGACGCAATTCCGGTGATTTGTTCGGTTTGCTCGGCGATGGCGGCATAAGGTGCATTTTGTTCCAAAAACCGTTCCAGTTTGCTCATACGCATTGCAGAGCCAGGTCGGGCGCCAACAGCGATCCCAATCTTCAAGATTTGGCCGTTTTCGATCCGGGCAGCGATGGCCATGTTCAAGTAAGAAATATCATACCCTGTTTGCGCAAACTTAAAGTACTGACCGTGCGTGTGCCAACGAGGGATCCACACCTGCTCGATGATCCCTGGATCTTTTTTACCCCAGTAGGCATCGATCTTGATTTGTGTTGAGGCACCAGAGAAGACTGTTACTTCGCCATCAATCGCTAAAAGCAAAGTACACACATCCGACCAGGAAAAGTGCTGTGCGATGCTCCCCCCGATCGTCGCCATGTTGCGAATTTGGTTTGTGCCCACTTTCCTTAGTGCTTCAATGACCAAAGGATCATCCGACTGCTCCAACCATTCGTTGATGCTGATACCGGCTCCAATCCTGATCCCATGCTTTGTTTCTTCATAATTGCTATTCAGAGCTTTTCTCAAATCGATGATTCGTTCTGTTGCGCTTTCTTTTCGAATGCCGATCCCAACGCCACCGCTGAGGAAAAGGGATCGGGGATGAGCCAGGCGCGTCTCCCATGCATCCTTTAGACTCATCGCATAGGTGTAATCAGTCAGTCCTTTTAGCATTGCGGTTCCTCCTTTTTCAACTGATGATCAGGTATATAGGGATCTAGGATTTCGACCCACTCATGTTTGGAGTGATTTCGGATCTCTTGGACCAGATTGGTAATCAAATTCCGGATTTCTTGAGCAGGATATGGTTGGGCATCGATGGCATGAAGGATTTTTGGGTGCGTTGTTTTCGTGATTTCCTCTGAGTCCAAAAACAGCTCCTCATAAAGCTTTTCGCCATCCCGCGAACCAGTATACACAAAAGGAATCTGTGTTTCGGGTTGAACCCCCATGAGTATACACAACTTCCGAGCCAATTCTTTGATCAGAATCTGTTCGCCCATATCCAAAACAAAGATTTCTCCAGAACAAGACATGGTTGATGCTTGCAAGACAAGCGAGCAAGCTTCTGATATCGTCATAAAAAAGCGTTTCATTTTGGGATCGGTAATGGTTATGGGTCCGCCGTGTTCGATCTGTTGCTTAAAGAGGGGAATTACACTTCCTCTGCTACCGAGCACATTACCAAACCGAACGACAGAAAAGTGGGTGTTTGGAAGAGATTCTGCAGCCAAACTTTTGATATACATTTCCGCAATTCGTTTTGATGCGCCCATAACAGAGGTTGGATGGACTACCTTGTCCGAAGAGATCATCGTAAATCGGTTCACTGCATATTGAATGCACAGATCAGCCAGAATCATGGTTCCCAAGCAGTTTACCCGAAAAGCTTCATAAGGATTCTCTTCCATCAATGGAACGTGTTTGTGAGCTGCCGCATGATAAACCAGATCCGGACGGCGCATCCGAAAGACCGATTCCATCCACGCTCGGTCTGCTACATCGCCGATTATCCGAGACCTTTTCAAATGGGGGAATTGAAGCTGGAGGGTCTGATCGATTTGATAAATGCTATTTTCTCCGCGCCCAAGAAGCATAATTTCCCCCGGCTCCATCATCGCTACCTGCATTGCGATCTCGCTACCGATGCTCCCACCAGCGCCTGTGATCAGAATCTTCTGGTCGCGGATGGAGTTTTGCACCATCTGGAGATCGATGCGTACCGGTTCGCGATTCAATAGATCCTCGACATCGACTTCACGAACCCACCCCATCAAAGGAGTGTCTCCAAGCAATTCATTCAGCCCAGGCAAGACCTTTATTTTGATACGAGTGGGATCGACCAGTCGGATGATGGTTTGGATCCATTGATTTTTTTCTTGAGGATTTGAGATGACAATTTCATGGACATCCAATTGGGCTACGATCCGATCGATATGATCAACCGGACCATATACAGGCACTCCTCGGATTTTCCTCCCAATTGTTCGAGGGGAGTTATCGACAAAACCGACCACCTGTCCCCAGCGGGCTTGTGTTCTGAGCTCGTCCAGTAGACGGACTCCTTTTTCTTCTCCCCCTACAATAAGAATTCGTTTGGGTCCCGTGATCTGTTTTTGAGCGTACGCGCTATGGACAACCCAAACCCAGCCCATCCGACTGAGGATGAGAATGATAGCAGCGCCTAGAAAAAACATCAGAGCGATGGATCGGGGAAGAACCCAGGGAAGAAAAGCGTGGAAGAGCATATTCACCAAAAACCCCATCGCAATGGCGCGGAGAATAACCCATAACTCTTTCAGAGACATATAGGACCACACGATGGAATAGGTTCCATTGATCCATAAAAAAACCAGCGATAATAGAATTGGAGTAAAAACGGTTGGCAAGTACAAGGCAATCGAAGAAAAATCCCATCCAAATCGCACGAAAAGAGATAAGACCCCGACAACAAAAAGGCAGACTGCGTCAATCGTCAGCAAAAGCAGTTTCCGTTTCAACAAGCACCCCTCACCATCTCGTTGTCAAATGGACCCGTGAGGCAGCCGGTATGATCGAGTGTTTTCGAAGCAGATCTCGAATGTCTTCCGCAACATAGATTCGCACCATTTGGACCAAGTTTCCCGAAACGGACTTATATAGGGGGCTGTCCTCCAAAAAATCGGTGAATCGCACGAGTGAGATCTCTTGATCTTGGGTCCGACTTAGATAAACTTCGCTGGCTAAGAATTCCGCAGGATGGGCTAAGCTGAGTTTGTAGGGAGTGTCAATATGGAATATGGAATCGAAATTTGCAAGGATGGCTTCAAAAGAGCGAACTTCTTCGGGCTCCATCGGTTGGTCTTTCATGCGGGCACGCAGGTTTTTTTCGATTTTTCTCAACACGTCTTCGCCAACGCTATTTGCAACGAGACTGGGATCTACTCCTGTTGTGCTGAAGGTGATTTCCATGATGCACTTCCATAAGCGTCTCGACTCATACCGCTTGAGGAGGGCATAGGCTTGTTGAATCGATTCATGAAAAGCGGGATCATACGAATCCAGAGAAAGAAACGCGTGATGAATTCCTTGAAGCAGCCATCCGTCGGTCAGAGACATAAACTGCTCGGGATGAAGAATGGCATCGTTCATACCCATAAACTCATAGCTCAGATCAATAATTTTTTGCAGCATTAAATCAGCGGCTCGGGCCGTTTTGTGAAAATATACATTTTTATACATCATAAATCGTCCAAAAAGAACTGAGTAGATATTGTCGATAACTTTCGAATCATAGGCAAGGACTATTTTTCCGTCCAAACTTTGGATTCGGGCATTTCGGATGATTCTCCATAAATCCACAGTTCCATATTGTGGTGTTCCACAATAGTATGCATCGCGGATGACGAAATCCAGGCGATCTGCTCCAAGTGGTCCTTGGATCATATTAAAATCTGCGCTTCCGGTCATCTCTCCATTAAAAAGATGACATACCTGTTCCATGATCCGCCTGCAAAAAGATTCTATCTCTTCTCGGCTCTGAATTGGCTTCTCCGAGATTTCGGGAAAATGGAATGACAGATCGGCATGCACCTGGCTTTTCCACGTCTCAGATAGCCCCTCCCACACATTCGCCATCTGATGCGGCATAACTTCCATTAGGATTCGTTCTCTCTGTTGGTCGTGACCCTCCTCAAGCCCTGCTCTTTGGTAGGCAATTTCGTCGAATTGATGAGAAAAAGGCCCATGACCGATGTCGTGAAGCAATCCTGCCATACGCAAAAGGCGAGAACGGGCAGGATCAAATTGGAAGTGGGCAGCGTACATGCTTGCGATTTGCATGACCCCAAGGGAATGTAAGAACCGAGTATGGGTCGCGCCTGGATACACCAACGCAGCTCCGGATAATTGCGAAACCTGGCGTAAGCGTTGGATCGCGATAGAATCTGCGCATAAGATTTCCAAAGGGAAGATGCGGATTTCTTCATGAACGGGATCCCGGCATACTTTGTAATGAAGATTTTGATTCAGGGATTCGAATTCTGTATGTTTTGACGTAGGGGGTGCCATGATCGATATCCTCCTTTCAGGGCTCCTTAGGAACTACGTACAATTTGCTTTCATGCGTCAGTAAATGATCGCCCATTCGAATATTTATGGACACTGTGTAGGTTCCTTCGGAAAAGAAACTAAGCTTTTTCCAATCTCTCGATGAGAAGACCAGCCGATTGGAGTATTGGGGAATCTTTAATTGGAGGGTACGATCGGACTCATATCGAAAGATCTCAGTAAGATCGGAAAAGACAATCAACTCGAATCCCGTAATCTTTGTGTAAAGAGGTCGATCAGCGTCATTGGTAAGGAGAATATCCACTTCCCAATGTTCATGAACGGGAATGTAGTTGGAAAAAAAGCTCCGGATTCGTAGAGAATTGAGATCTCGATCGGGAGAAATCGGGTGCACTTCGAAGGGAAAGACGCTTTCCACAATATCCGAGTTGATGGTTACCAGACTGTTCAAATGATAGATGCCCGCTTCTGAAGGAGCGATGAAGGACGTTAAGGAGAAATCCATGACCTCTCCGGGATCAAGCAGATAATGACTGTCATGGAGACGGCCCGTTATGGGTGCGCCAATGGACCTGTCCTTTGACAGGTCATATCGGTATTCTCCCAAAACGAAAGAATGAGCCACGGATGTGTAGTTGCCTAAACGAAGGAATGGCTCGGTTCGTTGATCCGGCACCGCAAAATCATCGAGGAGATAGACTTCTTTCAGAACTTTTTCTCGAATTTCCATGGTTTTGGTTAATGGGATCTCTTTTCCATTGATTGTCAACATAACCTCGATGACGTACAATCCTCCTTCAAAGGCAAAGTTGGGATTCTCTCGCAAGAAGTCATAGACAATCCGTGCGTCATACCGATCCAAGACAACAGAGGTAAGAAAAGGGTATCGAAAATGAAAGACTTGCTTGCCTTCATGGGTCCGAATCCGAAACTCAAAATCTTGGATTTCGAAGGAATTGGGGCGAGAAAGGCTGTTGCTGATCCGAACGGTTATTTCAGGGAGTTCGCCAATCTCATAGACAGATTGAGCGGAAATCCGGATCATGAGGGAATCAACCATGGCAGTAAACTCGCTGGTTACCGGGTACGTTCCTCGGAAGAAATAAATCCCCACCAAAGAACCAATGATCAGCAAAAAACTGAAAAAAAGAAACAAGATGGACTTTCGTTTTCTGGGATTATCAAAGAACCCTCGACTTCTCCGATCCTTCAGTTCTTCCCGAATGGATGCGGGAGATCGGGTATGATAGTAAATCTTCTTTGAATCTTTCGGATCAGTCGCCAATCGCAACCCTCTTTATCTCTTCGAAGGTGGTCAACCCATGGAGCGCTTTTTCCACCCCGTCTTCATACATCGTTCTCATGCCTGTGGTGTGGGCCATGCGTTCAATCATGCGTTCAGGAGCATTTTCGTTCATTAAGTGGCGAATCTTTTTATCAACAATTAATACTTCATGAATCGCGGTCCGTCCTCGGTATCCCACTTTCCTGCATTCTTGACATCCCACTCGTTCTGTCTCATTTTCCAGAGATACGTTGGGTGCAATTTTCCGAGCGATATCCAAAAACTCGTCATGCTTGAACGGAACGATCCTTTTGCAGTGATCACACAAAACCCGGACCAATCTCTGTCCAACAACTCCTAGAAGTGAAACACCCAGAAGATCAGGCTCGATCCCCAGATTGAGCAGCCTGGAAACAGCTGCTCCCGCTGTGTTTGTATGCAACGTGCTGAGGACAAGATGGCCGGTCATCGAGGCTTCTACCGCCAATTGCGCGGTCTCCTTATCCCGAATTTCCCCGACCATGATGATGTCCGGATCCTGACGCAAAATGGCTCGTAGATATCGGGCAAAGGTCAAACCAATTTCTGGATGAATTTGACACTGGGTAATCCCTTCAATACTGTATTCAACAGGATCCTCGACGGTTACGATATTCCGTGAAACGTCTTTGAGTTGGTTCAAAATACCAACAAGAGTGGTTGACTTTCCGCTTCCTGTTGGACCGGTAAGCAGTATGATTCCGTATGGAATATCCAAAAGATAGTTCATCCGATTGAGATTATAATCGGAGACTCCGAGCTCATGCAAGTGTTTGGTCGATTGAGACATTTTTAGCAATCGGAGCACCGCTTTTTCTCCATAGACCGTTGGAAGCATAGAAACCCGAAAATCAAACTGCTCTTTTTCATCTTTCATGTAGAACTTACCGTCTTGCGGGATTCGCCGCTCGGAAATATCCAATTTGGATAAAATTTTGATTCGAGAGATTACAGAACTGTGTAGATTCGTTGGATACTCCGCGACTTTTCGCAGCATACCATCAATCCGGTAGCGCACCCGGACTTTCTTGTCATGGGGTTCGATATGGATATCGGAAGCATCTTCCCGGATCGCTTGCATAATCATTTCATTCACAACCCGGATGATCGGTGTTTGCTCATCATCTTTTTGCTTTGAAGCCCCTTCGGAAGTGACCGTGATGCTTTTGGCATCTTCTTGGATGGACTTTTCTTTTTCGGCGATTACATGCTTGAGTTCTTCGACAGCATCGATGCTTCGTCCAAAGTATTCTTTAAAGAGCAAGTCCAAATTGGGTTTAGATATAATGAAAAAAGAAGGTTCGTGAGAGGTAAGAAATTGAATGTCTCTTTTCAGAACGGAGAGATTGCCAACCATATCGATGAGCACTTTCAGACGATTCGCTCCGTCCAACCCGAAAGGGATCACTCGCCATCGCTCGGCCATCTGTTTGTTGATGATTGACAGAGTCTCAGATGATATTTCCAGTTCGGCAATGCTGTCCATGAAGGGAAGGTCATACTGCTTTGAAAGCGCTTGAGCGATATCGTTCCACGACACCAATCCCTTTTCGACCAAGATCTGCCCCAGTTGTTTCTTTTCTGTTTTCTGGATCGATACAGCTAGATCAATATCGATCTGATCCAGGTATCCAAAATCAACAAGGATCTCCCCAAGTCGTTTGTACTGAAAGGTGTCGGAAGGCATGGGATCAGTCACCTCGCAACATTTCCGTGAATCCCAATCGGAAAACTGCAGGAATGTCTTCTTCCAAAGACAAGAGATCTTCCGAATCTTCAAATTTGGTCGCAATCAAAGTTACACGTACTTCATCCTCGGGCAGGTCTTCGTCAAGGATGAGACCGAATTTCATATCGACAGTTTCGCTGCATCGTTGGCGAATCTCCGCAGCAGCCAGGTTCATTTCTCTCATGGTAATATTGTGGGAGGAAGAGATATTGAGAATCACTGCGGTCGAATTGTCAATGGGTCGTTCCAAAAGCTTGCTGTCCATCGCTCGGGTTGCTGCTTGTTGGGATCGTTCTTCTCCTTTTCCGATTCCGATGCCCAAAAAGGCGACGCCAGCGTCTCGCATGATGGATTCGATATCTGCGAAATCCAGGTTAATCATCCCTCGGCATGTGATGACCTCGGATATCCCCTTAATCCCTTGGTGAAGGGCTTCATCTGCTTTGAGAAAACCATCCATGACCGTGATATCGCCGGGAAACTCTTCAAGAAGCTTGTTGTTTGAAATTTTGATCAAAGTATCTACATTCACGCTCAAGGTGGAAAGACCCCGTTTCGCGTTAGTCCATCGGTTCGTTCCTTCAAAGTAGAACGGAGTTGTGACGACTGAAACAGTAAGAATACCCATCTCTTTGGCGATTTTTGCCAACACAGGAGCCGCTCCCGTACCTGTTCCGCCACCCAGCCCAGCTGTAATAAAAAGCATATCGGTATCTTCAAGCACGGACATCAGCTCATCTTTGCTTTCATATGCTGCTTTTTCGCCAATTTCAGGGTATCCTCCGGCCCCTAGACCACGAGTCAAATCTTTCCCCAATTGGATTTTTACATCTGCTTTGGAATCTTCCAATACTTGAAGATCGGTATTGGCAACCACAAAGACTACCCCATGAATTCCACTTTCAATCATTCGGTTCACGGCATTGTTTCCAGCTCCTCCAACGCCAATGACTTTGATGGTCGGATTTCTTTTTGGCTGTCTCCGGATTTCTTTCCCATCATCAATCTCAAATGCCAACGCCCTCGCCTCCTCAAACAAGTTTCTTCAAGAATTCCACAATCTTTTCGAAGACGGTGGGCCCTTCTTTCCGAGCGGGACCACCGGGCTTCTGTTTAACCGGTTTTTCCTTGACCGGTTTCGAAGCCGCTTTCTTCTTTTTTGGATGTTCTTCCGAGGCAAAGGAATCTTCGTCGGAAGAACCCCCCACAAGATGATACCAATATGCACTTCCAAAGCATCCGGAAAAGAGAGGGTTCTGAAGCGGTTCTTCTGGAGCATTCACACGAAAGTTTCCTGAACCCGGATTTCCGGATCGAACAGGCAGTTTGAAGATATCCCTCGTAAACTCCTGAATCCCTTCTAGTTTTGCGCCCCCGCCTGTAAGTACTATTCCCCCTGCAATCGTCTTTTCCCCCTCTTCAGACATGCGGGCCGAGATATGCCTCATCTCTCGTTTGATGGCATTCATAATTTCGCGGATTTTGGCATAAATAACGATGGAAAGCTGGGATCGGGACATTTGCTTCGAGGTTTTCCCGTCCAAAAGGGTGTACGATATAGTCTCGGAGGAATCTTGTTTCAAAGAGATCTTTCCAAAAGTGTTCAGTAGACGTTCGGCTTCATCAAAAGAGGTATGGAAGACCTGAGCAATATCTTTGATAACCAGCTTAAACCCAAGCTCGAAGGTTTTCATAAAAAAGATCGATCCGTTCAAATAAGCAGAAATGCTTGTAAAGGAATGGCCCAGGTCCAAACACACAACGCCTCGTTCTTTTTCCATGCTGTTTAGAACAACTTCTGAAGACACAAAAGGGGCGGAATATACGGTGGGTTTTTGACCCAAAACCGCAGAGAAGGCGTTTCCTAAAGACTCTTTCATGGTATTGTCCATGGTGATCACAGCCGCTTCCATGCCGAGGCTGGACGCCTCCATATCCAAAGGGTTTAAAACGGATTTGACATTATCAAGGAGGTATTTCCGGGGAATGACATGGAGAATCGAACGTTTTGCTCCAACAAGGGAATAGCTGTCTTGGGTCTCTGTGTCGTCGGATAGAGTGTTCATCTTTTCAAACAACCGGATGACATGGTCTTCTGTGATTTCTACGGGAAGGTTGGTTCCTCCAATGCTGATTGTTTTAACTTCATTGATTAAGGTGATCGAATGATCAACCATATGAATCGTGAAGTCGCATTCCATTCTTCGAGGCAATTGCTCACTCAGGTCTTTGAGCAAAGATTCAAGGGATTCCCGCAATGCAACAATATCTTTCAATTCTCCTTGTTCGTACCCTCGGGATTTCACACGCGAATACGCAAGCACCTCACATTGTCCGCCTTCAAACGAAGCAACGATGCCTTTAAGAGAGTGTGAACCAATGTCAACGGTTGTGAGCACCTCCATGGTATCGGCCATCCCTTTCACCTCTTTCGGTCAACAATAAAGTACCTTCCGCTGCTGAACAGCTCGTAAGTGGTTCTTTGTCCCATACTCTGAATGAAGGTTTCATAAGAAAAATGCTCAAACGATTCCCAACTGCGCGTGATAATCTGATTTCCTCCCCGCAAATAAATGACCATCCCCCCCACATCAATCGAAGAGACATAATTTCGAAACAGCATTGGCATTCGATTGAGTCGTGCAACGATATCAGGGATTTCCGAGTCTTCAGTATTGAAGAGAATCGGAAGAGCCAGAAAAGGAATCAATTGATCATGGCGGAGTACCCAGAGCACTTCCCCCCATTCGTCCAGCAGACGATAGAAACCATCATCCAATTGTACCATAAATGAAGCTTTTTTTTCAGATACCCGTATGATCCCCGGATTTGATGTTTCTTCCACGGATTCAATTGTAAAGCCAGGAAAACGAGTGTTCCGAAAAAAGCTAGGGTTCAAAGCAAACCCTTCCATAAAGGTGTTTTTAGCCAGTTGGATTCGCTCATCGGATCTGGGTTCGATCAGAACGACTTCAAAGGGAATGGGTTTTTGTGGGAATAGAAACAAAGAGATAAAAGAAGGGAGAAAGAATACCCCCAAACCTATGGCAACAATTACCCATAATCCAACCGCGCATCGTATTTCCACTACATTTCCTTCTACCCCTGATCCAGAGGGCTAGATATCCAAATTGGTTACTTGAAGTGCATGATGCTGAATAAAGCGCCGACGATCTTCGACATCATTGCCCATAAGGGTTGAGAGAATATGATCCGCCATTTCAGCGTCTTCAATTAGGACTTTTGCGATTGTCCGTTGCTGCGGGTCCATGGTCGTCTTCCACAGTTGTTCGGGATTCATTTCTCCTAACCCTTTGTATCGTTGAATCGAAGGATTTTTCCCTTTTTCTCTAATTTGTTGTTGCAGCTTCCTCATTTCCTCTTCTGTAAAAGCATAGGCCTCTTCCCGTCCGCTGGCGACCTTGAAAAGAGGCGGCATGGCAATATAGACCAATCCCTCCGTGATGAGCGGACGGATATGCCGGAAAAACAAGGTCAGTAATAACGTTCGTATGTGTGCTCCATCAAAATCAGCGTCGGTCATGATGACAATTCGCCCATAACGGGATTTGGAAATGTCGAACGTTTCATCGATGCCTGTCCCGATGGCAGTTATGATATCGCTGATCTGTTCGTTTTTCAGTAGTTTTTCCGGAGAAGCTTTTTCCGCATTGAGGATTTTCCCACGCAAAGGAAGGATCGCTTGAAACTCCCGATCTCGGGCTTGTTTTGCAGAACCCCCCGCAGAATCTCCTTCAACGATGAATAACTCAGTTTGATCTCGCTTTTTTGATGAGCAATCTGCCAGTTTCCCGGGCAGGGTCGAGTTTTCCAGCGCGTTCTTTCGCTTAATCATTTCTCGCGCTCGTTTTGCGGCCAGTCGAGCCTTGGCTGATTCGATGATTTTGTCTAAGATCTGCTTGCCTGAGTCTGGATGCATATCCCAGTATTGGGATAAGCGGTCACGGATCACTTTTGAAACAGCCTCGAAGGCTTCTTCATTTCCTAATTTGGATTTGGTTTGGCCTTCAAATTGGGGTTCTTTGATCTTCAAGCTTAATACACCAACCAAACCTTCGCGCACATCCGATCCTTGAATGACCAAATCTTCCGTTTTTTTTCCGTTGGATCCCAGATTGAACTTTTTGATGTATTCGTTAACGACTCGAGTCAGTGATGTTCGAAAGCCAGTCAGATGTGTCCCGCCCTCAACAGTATTGATATTGTTGACATAACACCGGACCCGTTCTTCATCACTCCGAACATATTGAATAGCCGCTTCAACGATAATATCATTGTGTGAACCACTGATTTCGATTGCATCGGGGTGTAGGGTTTTGGTATTTTTGACCAGATATTGAACAAAGGCTTTAAGGCCTCCGTTATAGCAGTGAGAAACCTTTTCGTCCTCACGAAAATCCACAAGAGTAATGGTAAGACCCGGATTGAGAAAAGCCAACTCCATGAACCGGTTGTTCAGGACATCAAAATCAAAATCTGAAACGGGAAAAATCTCCGGGTCAGGCTTGAACCGCTCGATTGTGCCCGTATCTTCCGTCTGGCCAATCACTTGAACATCTTCTTTAGGGATGCCGCGTTCATACCGCTGATAATGAATCATTCCGGCTTTCTTTACCCATACTTCGAGCCATTCGGATAGGGCGTTGACAACCGAAATGCCTACCCCATGAAGTCCACCGCTCACTTTATAGGTGTCTTTCGTAAATTTCCCTCCCGCATGGAGTACGGTCATCACAACTTCCAAAGCGCTTCGGTTTTCTTCCTCATGAAAATCCACGGGAATCCCGCGCCCATTGTCGCGTACTTCAACCGAACCATCGGTATGCAAAAAGACGTCAATTTGGGTGCAAAAACCGCCTAAAGCCTCGTCAATACTATTATCTACCGCTTCAAACACGAGATGATGAAGTCCCGATTTCCCCGTGGACCCAATGTACATTCCTGGTCGTTTCCGTACTGGATCCAACCCCTTCAAGACTTTAATGCTGTGAGAATCGTATGGATTAAGCAAAATGGTCACTCCTCCGTGAAATTCGAATATCCCTGATGGTTCGCACCCCTTGAAAATGATGGTTGATCGCCTCCATCATGGATGACTTGGCAAAACGCAACTCAGAAGCCCATACACTATCTTTGCATTGCACAAACAAGATTCCCTCTTTTACCTCCAAAGGGCGGACATTCTGCGAAAGAGGCGGAGGAAAGATCTCATCCCACTCCTCCAGAAGCAAGTTAACTTGGACCTGAGAGAAGAACCCACTTCGATATGCGAGATCATGAATGACTTGAGCAAGCGTTTTCATGACTCTATTCTACCACATTTTTCATGCCTGCACACACTTCTCGTGACAGAATCGAGTTGATCCGAAGAAGGAGAAAGAGGGATTTGTTGAATAATCCATAGGCTTCTCTCGTCTTATTCTTGCATATACCTTTAATAGAAAAGAACCGACCGCCTGGATTCACCATACTGTAACCCCTTAGGAACACTGGGGGTGGTTGACAAAGGGGAAAGAAAAGGTGTAGAATATGCCCTGCTGTTTCACAGATAGAAAGGCTGGGTCTTTGAAAAACGG
>Ga0334889_1003286_pt1 | contig 16326 bp, 17 predicted proteins | sample GraSluR1_MG_2_FD_207222 | JGI IMG/M metagenome (GOLD analysis project Ga0334889, IMG submission 207222) | Sludge microbial communities from methane-producing bioreactor in Wageningen University, Netherlands - Granular Sludge_8_08-R1 | ecosystem: Engineered > Bioreactor > Anaerobic > Unclassified... | reverse complement strand
GTAGCGCTGTTCTATCTTCCAGATATGCTGATCGAGTCGACGGCCTATGCCATCGGTTCCTGCATGAAAGACGGAGAGGTCAATATACGTTACGAGAGGTAAGAGTGAAAGGGGTAATTCTTTCCCGTTTGGCATGAGTTTCTTCTCGAGAGTTGCTACCCCCCCCCGGAATTTCGGCAGATGCTTTTCGATTTCAATTGCTCAAATGATAAAATGAGGATACTCCCGGCTCGTCTGGGCGTTGTTGTGAGATCCTTATCCTTGGAGAGATTCGATGAGGAGCCGAAAGATAATGGTCAAATTATTGCAAATAGAAACTCGCTGGCATTGTCTCCTTTTGCTAAATTGAGGAGCAAAAATGACGGGCGCGACCGGTCAGAAAGTGGAAGTGTCGGGAATCTGCAAGTGTGCCAGGTGTGAAATAATCTCTGACGGAAGGACGATGTGATAATGGATCAGTTAGAAGCGAAGTTCTCAAGACTCGGTGTCGATAACGCTCCCGGACAGGAAATCACGCAGGCTGAGGAGAGACTCCAGCTCATAGGAGAGAAGATCCCCGGAAAACCGGTCGATTTCTCTCACGGGGACGTCGACGCGTTTGAACCGACACCCGGGTCACTAGATACGTTTATTAGAGGCGTTTATTCGGGCGGTGTGCAAGCCTATACGGAATACAAAGGAAGAGGCGACATACGGGAAGCTCTGGCTGAAAGGCTTTCCGCATTCACCGACACTCCGATTTCCGCCGATACGCAGCTCATCATTACGCCGGGGACACAGGGAGCGCTCTTTCTGGCGATGGGATCACTGGTCGGCCGGGGAGATAAAGTTGCAATCGTTGAGCCCGACTATTTCGCCAACAGAAAACTGACGCAGTTCTTTGACGGCGAAATGATTCCTGTTGAGTTGAATTATCTGGAATCAGATGAGCGGGCCGGCCTGGACCTGACCCGGCTCGAGGCCGCTTTCAAAGACGGAGTTAAGGTCTTCCTGTTCTCCAATCCAAACAACCCGACGGGTGTCGTCTATTCGCCGGACGAAGTCCAGTCTATCGGTCTTCTTGCGCAGAAATACGGTGTGTCGCTAATTGTAGATCAGCTGAATTCAAGACAGATATTCGACGGCAGAGTTTATACGCATCTGTGTGCCCAGGAAGCACTACCGGAGACTCTGATCACAATAATCGGTCCGTCAAAAACAGAGTCTTTAAGCGGTTATCGGCTGGGAGTCGCTTTTGGTTCTCAAAAGATTATTAAGCGAATGGAGCAATTGCAAGCCATCGTCTCTCTGCGTGCCGGCGGTTATTCTCAAGCGGTACTCAAGTCGTGGTTTGACGAACCGGAAGGATGGATTGAAGAGAGGACCAACGCGCACGAGAGGATTCGAGACGATCTGCTGGCATTACTCCGCGGTGTGGAAGGCGTCAAAGTCAGAAAAGCGGAAGCCGGTAGCTATCTCTTTATAAAAACGCCCGAGTTGACCGTTACCATGGGGAATTTCGTGAAGATTCTGAGGGTTCAGGCTGCTGTTACGGTAACGCCGGGAACGGAATTTGGGCCTCAATTCACGGATAGTTTTCGTATCAATTTCTCGCAAGACCATCACTTTGCAGTGGAGGCAGTTAAACGAACGATACAGATGATTGAGAGATACCGAAAATAAGAGGGGATTTCAGATCAATAGCGGAAGAGCAGTGTTTCTAAGCTCTTATCGGAGAACGGTGGACGGTTGACGGCGGACGTCTCTTCTCGCTCTCTCTTCTCAATAAGAGGTGGATATGATTTGCAGAGTGATTTCGAAGTGAGATCTGTCGAGTTGTGCGATCTTGAAGACGAATGTCTGGAGAGTTTTGATCGCTATCAGACAACAAGAAGAACTAAGGTTATGAACCCCGATGGAGATTTCGTCTATGCGGACAATGCGTTCATAGACGATTGGGATCTTAAGAGGAAGTGTGAAGTAGTCGCCGAATTGAGGAGTTGTTTACGTTCGGGAGGGTTCGTTGCCGGCGCCTTTCTGAAAGGTTCGCTGGTCGGTTTTGCAAGTGTCGAAAACTCCTTCTTTGGAAGCGATAATCAGTACCTGGAAATGCCGTTGATACATGTTACTAAAGATCTCAGGGGCAACGGCATCGGTCGAAGACTGTTCGCTCTCTGCTGTGATGACGCGGCAAAGAGAGGTGCGGGCAAGCTGTATATCTCGGCGCATCCTTCGCTCGAAACTCAGGCTTTCTATGATTCTCTGGGCTGCGTTCCGGCTTGCGAAATAAACGAAGAGATCTACGCTCGCGAACCTTATGATATACAACTGGAGTTCAGTCTCGACAGATAGAGTGGGCCGTTAACCGTAAGAGAAAGAGCGAACAGGCGGTAAAGTGTTTCTATCGAATCTCTTTTGACGAAAAATCGGAAAGACAGAAACTCAACGATATAAACATCTGGGCGTTCGACGGCGCGGCCGGAAACTGGATGTACATCACAGAATACACAGGTCAGCGGTATCGTATGAAGCTCGATGGCTCTGTTGGCACAAGACTTAACTAGTCTGGCATGACTGTCGTATTCCTGATCAGTATCTCGCACTATTCCTGCCGGAGAGTTTGATAGAATTGCTCTGTGCAAAACTCGCCGATCCACCGGAGGCATTTATTAGCCCTCGAGTAATGGACTGTCTTTCCCATCGTTCTATGAAATGGAGGCTGCTTATGGATAAGAAAATCAAAGAGGCCCTTTTGGTTCGAAACGAGAGGATCATACAGGCCGTAATCGAAAAATCAAGGCGCGTTTGCCTCGGTTCGGTTGCTCTGATTGGTATCTACGGCTCATTCGCCTCGGACGATATTCATGAGAAGTCCGATCTTGATCTGTTCATAGTCATAAACGATCCTGACGGCTACAAGATCGCTTCATGCTTCATTCTGGGCGATGTAGCGCACGACGTCTATTGCACGACATGGGAGCAACTTGAAGAAATGGCCCGATACTCGAACCCGTACATCTCCAGGCTGGTGGATCTCAAGATCGTTTACTGTCCTGACGACAAGTACCGTCAAAAATTCCTGGAACTTCGCGACGCTGTCGGTAAAAGGCTGGCCTCACCTTTTGACGAGTCAGACCTGCAGAATATTAAAGTCCATTTCGAGGAGGCTCAAAGATCATACGCGGACGTAATGATGAGTAAAAAGCCTGAAAGAGCCAAGTACGCGTCGGCCAGATTGATCCACCACTCAGAAATGATCGTATATCTCATGAGCAAATCCTACGTAAGACTCGGCGTGAAAAGGATGCCAGAAGAGATCGAAAGGTTGCAGAGATTACCGTCCGGCTTTCTCGTCTGCTACCGTCTACTGGTTGAATCGGATTCGCTGCGGTCGATCAAGAAAAATGCAACCTCGCTGATTCGATGTATCAGGGATGAAATTGAGGAGATCAAAAGCGAGGTACATAAAAAGAAAAGACTCGACCGGCAGGCTCTGGAGGGATCTTACGAGGAAATTCATTCCGATTGGAAGAACAAGATGTGGCTGGCCGAGAAAGTCGGTAGCAAGTATCTCTCTCTTATGACGGCAGCCAGCTGCCAGCTTTTCTACGATCAAATGGGCGAAGAATACGAAGGTATTTCCGTGGATCTGATGAAGAGCTTTGACATCAACGATCTGCAAGCATCGGCGATGGCATTTGACGAAGCAATGGAGAAGTATAAATTGCTGTATGACAAAGTCGGAGTCAACGTGAAACGATATGCAACCATCGATGAATTCGAGGACGACTACCGGAGATAACGGTTTCTGGGTCCGGGGTGTGGAGTCTGGTAAGAGTGGGAAGAACCGTGTTTGGTGATTAGTGGATGGCAAAGAACGGGTCTGGGGTTTCGAGTCTAGGGTCTGGTAAGAACGAGAAGAGCAAAAAACGTCCTCCGTTCGCCGTCCGCTGTCCTCCGAGAAGATCATGAAAAGCGGAGAATTCGTCGTTTATCCTTCGTTGTCCAAGACCGTGGACCCGTCCTTGGAGAACCTGAGGCTAGAGGGTAGAGGTGAGGGGTAAGAGGTCTGAAGAGCGTTCCAGAGCTAGGAGATCTGTTCTTCGTTCCGACGCTTCGCGTCCAGGGCAGGCTCTCCCTTCACGTCATCCTGGCGATCTCTTAGCCAGGATCCCGACCTTTCCTACTCAGGAAGAGCGGAGGAGCGAGATCCCGTATAAGAGCACTACGGGATGACGGGATCGGGGTCCGGGATGACAGTGAGAAGAACATTAGGAGCCCGTCAGTCACCATCTTCACGAGAAGGAGATCTTGGTTTTCTTACCTCTATCCTCTAACCCCTTACCTCTGTTCCACCTCCTCCTCGCGAAGCGGAACTGGCGCCACGAAGTGGTACTGGCCGCCGAAGGCGACTGGCTGCTTTTTCTCATAACTCTCCATGCTCCACTCTCAACGGTTCTCAAGAGAACTCTCGACAATGCTCTTTCTCTCGATTCTTACCGACAACCCACAACGCACAACCTACAACGGCTCTTCAGATCAACCTTAACATTTTCTCTGCAAGTGATAACGGCTTCATGCTACAATAATCCAATAGAAGGTGAGATCGTGGCGAGGACTGAATTGGATTCCCAGATGCTTCTGGGTGACCTCGAGAGTATTCTTCAATATCGCCTCAAAAGACGGGACAAGGAGAGGATTCTTGAAGCCTATGAGTTTGCACGCTTTCATCATCAGGAGCAGGTGAGAGACTCCGGAGAGCCTTTTGTCAGCCATCCGGTCGAGGTTTCGAAGATTCTCGCCCAGTTTTCTGCCGATAACGATACTATTGTCGCCGGTCTCCTGCACGATATTGTCGAGGACTGTAATGTGCCTCTCTCGGAGATTACAGAGAAGTTCGGAGAGACGGTCTCTCTGATCGTCGACGGAGTGACGAAGATAAGCAATCTGAAGCTGAACGAGAAGCTCGAATCCAAGGTCGTCAAGTCGAGAATGAAGGTCGAAACGCTTCGAAAGATGCTTCTGGCACTCTCTAACGATCCCCGAATAATCATCGTGAAACTCGCCGATAGGCTGCACAATATGAGGACGCTCGACTATCTGAAGGACGAGGAGAAGAGAAAGGACAAGGCGCGCGAGACTATTCAGATTTACGCTCCGATAGCTCACAGGATAGGTATGCACAAGATGCAGGCCGAGCTGGAAGACCTTTCCTTCAAGTTCGAGTATCCTGAGGAGTTCAAGGAACTCAAGGCTAAGGTCAACAAGAAGCTCAAGGAACGTCAGGATATTATGGACGAGTACAAGAACATCGTTATGCGCGAGCTCAGGAAGAACAGGATCGCCGCGCGTATCGAGGGGCGGGTTAAGCATCTCTACAGTATCTGGCAGAAGATGGTAAAGAAGAACAGGTCCTTTGACGAGGTCTTTGATCTTATAGCCCTGAGGATAGTTACCGGTGACGAGGTCAATTGCTATAAGATTCTCGGAGCGGCTCACTCTCTCTGGCCTCCGATGCCGGGAAGGTTCAAGGACTACATCGCGGCGCCCAAGTCGAACGGTTATAAGTCTCTTCATACGACTCTCATCACTCACAGGGGCGAGCCGCTGGAGATTCAGATCAGAAGCGAGAGAATGCACAAAGAGGCCGAGTTCGGAGTCGCTTCGCACTGGGTCTATAAGGAAGGTATAGACGTTAAGGATAGAAGCTGGTTCAGTCAGCTCGTGGACTGGCAGAAGGATCTTATAGAGAGTTTCAAAGATATAGAGTCGATCTCTCATGAGCTCGTTCAGGAAGAGGTCTTTGTATTCACTCCAAAGGGCGAGGTAGTTCATCTTCCCAGAGGGGCGACGCCGATAGATTTCGCCTACGCCATTCATACGGAAGTCGGCCACCACTACGCGGGTGCAAAGGTCAACGACAGACTCGTCCCGGTGAATTATGAGCTGAAGCTCGGAGACCGTGTGGAGGTAATCGTTAACAAGGCGAGCGACGGTCCGAGTCTCGACTGGCTGAAGTATGTCAGGGCTAATTCCACAAAGGCCAAGATCAAGAGGTTTTTCAAGAACGAGTATTCAAACAAGTTAATAGAAAGGGGCAAGGAAATATTCCGCAAGATCAGCAAACGGCTTGCCGTCGCCATGGACGAGCTGATTGAAAGCGAAGAGATACAGCATCTCATGGTCAGGCTCGGCGTGCACAACGAAAACGATCTCTTCGCGAAGCTGGGAGACGGTTCGATAACTATGGGCGAAGTTCTGGGTATCCTCGTTCCCAAAGATGAAGAGGTAGAGACTCTGCCCGAAGAGACCGAGCTCGTGAAGCAGAAACAGGTTAAGGGCAACGAGGTGATCGTGGGAGGCGAGACGGGAATCGCGGTTTATTTTGCGAAGTGCTGTACTCCCCTTCCCGGAGACGATATTGTCGCCGTCATGAGCAGTAGGGGTATTTCAATACATAACCGGGACTGTAGGAATGTGAGGGACATATCCCGGGAAAAGCTAGTCGAAGCCAGCTGGACGATGGCCTCGAGCGAGAAGTTCAGCGCCTGGATCGTCGTCGAGTTCGACAGCAGCGATAAGTCTCTTATGAACAAGATCACCGAGAGGCTTGAGAGCAAGAACGCCAAAGTCAAGAAGTACTCGGTCGAGAGCGGTAAGTGGGGTTATGATACGCTCATGGCCAACATACTGGTGAAAGACGTCGGCCAGTTGACTTCGGTGATGGAAAACCTCAGGGGAATGAGGGGAATACAGAGCGTGAAGCGTCTGGGGGGAGTTTCTTGAGAGCTGTGATTCAGAGAGTAAGCAGGGCCGCCGTGAGGGTCGGGGGCGAGATTACCGGTTCGATAGAGAAGGGACTGGTAGCCCTTGTGGGCGTAGGGCCCGATGACGATAGAAGTGATCTGGAGTGGCTGGTCGACAAAATCGTCAATTTGAGAGTTTTCGAAGATGCGAACGACAAGATGAACCTCTCCGTTCTGGATGTCGGGGGATCTTTACTCGCGATATCTCAGTTCACGGTTATGGGCGACGCGAGAAAGGGCAGGAGGCCCTCGTTTACGGGAGCTGCCGAACCGGCAAAGGCGAAAGAGTTATTCAACGAATTTCTCGAATTGGCGTCTAACTCCTTGCAGGTCGAAACCGGCGTCTTTCAGGCCCACATGGATGTCGAACTCGTGAACGACGGTCCGGTGACGATCTTGCTCGATTCAACCAAATTATTCTAGGAGGTGTTTTTGTGAGAAAGTCTCTGCAAGTTTTTCTTCTAGTTATCATGATAGCCGCGGTCGGTGTAGTTGTTGTTTCCGAGGGTGGGGCGGGGCCGTCCAATCCCGCCAAGATAGCCTTTGCGAATATGCAGAAGGTTCTCGAGTCAACCAAGGACTGGAATACTCTGAATATCGATTACCAGAAGGACACGCAGTTCTACCAGACACAGCTGGATAACCTGAGCAAAGAGTACCAGGATCTTGCAAACTCCGGAGCGAGTCAGGAAGCCCTTCTTGTGAAGCAGCAGGAGATTCTGACCAAGAAGGCGCAGTACGAACAGACGCTTGAAAACACTTACAACGCGAAGCTTCAGGTGATTCTCGAGCAGGTCAACAGGAGAATCAGAGATTACTCGACTTTCATAGGAATCGATATGGTTCTGACGAACGAAGTAGTAGTCTACGGCGCGCCAGCTTTTGACATTACCGATGCGATTATTGAGTATATGAAGGGATTTTAGAAGTGAGCGAAGTCTCATATCTGAGATGCCTCAATCTCCATAAGCGCTACGGCAGGAGAAAAGTACTCAACGACGTTACCATAGAGGCATCTTCTCTTGAAGTGGTGGGGATTCTGGGGCCCAACGGCGCCGGAAAAACCACCGCTTTCAAGTCTATACTGGGTATAGTCGTACCGAACTCGGGAAGTATATACCTGAACGATGAAAATATAACCCATCTACCCATTCACGAACGGGCAAGACGGGGTATTGCATATCTGCCACAGGAGACGTCCATTTTCAGGGGGCTCTCGGTCGTTGAGAACCTGCTGATGGTCATGAAGCTGACGGGCAAGAAGGACGGAAGTCAGGACAAAGCAGACGGGCTACTCGAAGAGTTTGGAATATCCTCTCTCAAGACCCAGCCTTCGTCGGTTATATCCGGCGGCGAAAAGAGAAGGCTCGAGTTCGCGAGGACGCTTACCCTCTCCCCTTCGTTTATTCTGCTGGACGAACCCTTTGTCGGGATCGATCCTATGACTGTAAAGGACATCCAGAGGATTATCAAGAAGTTAAAGGAACGGGGTATAGGGGTAATAGTGACCGATCACGATGTCGCCTCCATTACACGGGTCGTGGACAGGCTGTACGTTCTTTACAAGGGAGAAGTGATCTCTTCGGGAGATGCGGAAGATGTACTGAGCGACAAAATGGTTATCGATAAGTATCTGGGAAGTGATGACTGATGCTCCAGGTTGCGGTAATAGGTTACTCTGGTCCGATCGACAGATCGCCCGTGGCAGAGCTCCACGGAGTCTGTGACTTCGTTGGGAGAGTCCTGGCTCAAAGGGGCCACTGTGTAATCACTGGAGGAAGAGACGGAGTTATGGAACTGGTCGCCCGGAACGCCTCGGCTCACGGCGCCACGGTGATCGGCGTTCTTCCGATAGCCAATGACGGGAACGATCACAACCATATAGAGATAAGGACGGGTATGGATTTTGCCCTGAGATCTCTGATCATAACGAAATCGGCCGATGTCGTCATCTCGATCGGTGGCGAGGCCGGGACGCTTCTGGAAATTGTGTCGGCCTACTCTTACGGGCAGAGACTCATACTGATGAAGGGTACGGGCGGCTGGACAGACAGGATCATACCGGTTATGATCGATGGAAGGTATCTGGACAACCGTAGATCGGTGGAAATAGGACAGGCAAGAGACGAAGCTGAATTGGTCTGTTTACTTGAGGAGGCAGAGGATGGTAAGGTGTAGATTTGCTCCAAGTCCCACGGGTAATCTCCATGTGGGAGGAGTGAGGACGGCTCTTTTTAATTGGCTTTTCGCGAAGAATCAAGAAGGAAGTTTCATATTGAGAATAGAGGACACCGACACAGAACGCTCCGAGAAGAGGTTCGAAGACCAGATCTTCTCTTCGATGCGCTGGTGCGGGCTCGACTGGTCCGAAGGCCCGGATATAGGCGGCAAGTACGGCCCTTATCGCCAGAGCGAGAGGGTGGAGCTCGGGGTCTACGACGAATACGCCCAAGAGCTTGTAAAGAGGGGAGCGGCCTACTATGCGGTCTACTCGAGAAGCGACCCGGAGAATGCTTTGAGGATATCGTCGCAGAAGCCCGAAAACCTCGGGGACGACGAAGTCTTCACCGTGAAGTTCAAGATACCCCAGGGCAGCACACAGTTCAACGATCTGTCGAAAGGCGAGATGTCCTTCGAGAACGAGAACTTCGGCGATTTCATAATCGTCAAGTCTAACGGCTTCCCCACCTACAATTTCGCCGTCGTCGTCGACGACCATCTCATGGAGATCTCCCACGTATTCAGGGGAGAGGACCATCTCACCAACACGCCGAGACAGCTGATGATATACAGGGCGCTCGATTGGGAGCCGCCGACTTTCATGCACATTCCGCTTATTCTCGGTAGCGACAGGGCGCCGCTTTCCAAGAGGCACGGCCATACAAGCGTCGATCACTTCAGAAGCGAAGGCTATCTGAGCGTCGGGCTGATGAACTATCTGGCACTGCTGGGCTGGACAGTCGATCAGGAGATTTTCGACTACCACGAAAAGGTTAAGGATTTCGTCCCTTCGGATATTTCTAACAAGGGAGTCGTATTCGATTACGAGAAGCTCGAATGGATAAACGGCAAACACATGAGACTGATAGACAGTGAAAGGCTTTGCGCGCAATTCGGCCTCTGGCTGAAGTTCACGGGACGCTTCGACTACTACGCCTCTCTGGAGAGCGACTCCCATTATATGTGTGAAGTCCTGTCCATGTGCCGGGAGAAGGTCAACACGATGGAGCAGCTCTACGATTTCTCTCTGCCCTTCTTCGTTGAAGTGATAGATTACCAGGAAGAGTATGTGATGAAGTATCTGAAAAACGACTGGAGCAAGGATCTCGTAGCTGCCGCTATAAGGGCTTTCGAAGAAGCCACCGATTGGTCCGTAGAGGGTGCGGAGAGGACTATAAGAGGTCTGGCGGACATGAAGATCACTTCCAAGAAGAACACGTTTCAGCTCTTGAGGGGATCGGTTACCGGCCGGCTCGTTACACCCGGTCTCTTCGAAACGTTCTCGGTTCTTGGTCGCGACAGAGTTATCGAGCGGCTCGAAAGTCTGCTGGAGATGATCGAGTATGAAGAAGGGGATTTCTCTAGTTGAGTTACTTGTTGCATTTCTTGTCTCTTCTATACTGTTTATCTCGATACTGAAAGTCTTCGACGCGTTTGTCTCGACCGTATTTCTCTTCGTGAGAGAGACAAAGGACTCTGTGGCGATATTCAGGGCGGTGGACGTTCTCGAGAGAGATCTCAACCTTTCGGTCGGAGGATTTTCGTGTGGGACGGACTTTTTGAGTTTCAATATAGTCAGTGAAGGTAGTTTGAAGAGAGTAAGGTACTACATCACCGGAAAGAAAGTGATGAGAAGATCTGGAAACTCGCACAACACGGTGATGGAATTTCGGGAAGAGGCGAGCTTCTTCGATGAAGGCGAATCGGTGAGATTTACGATAGACCGTAGAGACGTACTTCTAAGATTGGGGTGGTAATGGTGAATCCGAAGGATGTAAGAAAGATACTTCAGGCTATAGAAGAGGAGATATTCTCCAGGAGCGAGATGGATCTAAAGGATATGCTTTCCTCGCCCTCGGCTTATGTCAGGGCAAGAGCGATTAAACTCGCATCCGACAGGGAGATCGCCGTGGAGAACATTGAGACTTATCTCGAAGATCCCTCTCCGGACGTTAGGAGAAATGTGCTCTCTTCTATGGCCAAGACCGGTACCGATCCCCAGAATTTATTGCGTGCACTGGACGACCCCTCGGATATCGTAAGGAGCGTGGCCGTAAAAGAGCTCGTGGAAATGAGTTACGAAGATGTCGATCTGGCAAGAAAGATCGCCATCGATCCCTCCAGAAGGGTTAGGAAGGCTTTTGTTACCGCTCTTGTAGAATCTGGCGTGGACGATCTCTTGACGGAGTTCGACGTCGATCCGAGCAACGACATCCAGGCTCTGCTTTCGGCCTACAGGGGAGAGATCGATCTCGACGAAGAGAAGCTTTCCCCACTTCCGAAGAAGCTCCAGAAGATGGCTTTCGCCTCGAAACTCGTCCGCAAGGATCCCGACTCTCTAGCCGGGCTGGTAAAGTCGCTTCCGGCGTACCGGTCGGCTATGATAAAGGAAAGCGTAATCGAGGTAATCGCCATGTTCCCCGAAGAGCTTTCAGTTCCAGTTTTGAGGAGTCTGGTCGAGTCTGAGGACCGCTATATTTCTCTCCCGGCCCTGAAAAACTACCGTAAGATCAAAGGATACGATTCCCTGCTCATGAGCGTGGCCGAGAGGCTTATGGATTCCGAGGACGAGGAATGCAGACATATGGGAGCCCAGTACCTGAAGGGTATTCTCGAACCCTCCTCAGTCGATATACTCCGCAAGGGCCTTGAAGACCCTTCCGATAGAGTCAGGGCGTTATGTCTGGAAACTCTGGCGAATCTACTCGACTATTCCATTGAAGGCAGCGTCGAAGAGTCTCTGAGATCCACGTCGTCGCGTCTCAAGAAGTCTGCCCTGAGGGCCGTCAAGAAGCTCAAGATGACTAACTCTGCCGATCTTGTCGGAAGGCTTCTCACAGACAAGAAACAGGAGAGGCCGATAAGGATTCTCGCCGCTTCGGTCGTCGGTTCGCTCAAGCTGGCGGAACTCTCCGCAGAACTGGAGGGTGCAATTTCCGACGTTTCAAACGACGGACGAATAAGAATAGCGGCCGCGAGAGCTCTCGCGAGGATAAGTCCCGACCGACTGGGTGAGCTGTTCGGTATTACAGTATAAATATCATAAGACAGATCGCCGCAATGACAGAACTCAGTAGAAGCGTCTCGCCGGCTCTCCAGCTGAAGTCTCTGTACCGAGTCCTCGCTCTGCCCGGAGTGTAGTAACGTACCTCAAGGGCCATGGCAGTCTCCTGAGCTCTCTTGAGAGCGTTTACTATCACCGGTATGACGACCGTCAGGGCGTTTCTGGCCCTCTTGAGTATGTTTCCCCTGTCGAACTCAACTCCCCGCGCTCTCTGAGCCATTATTATCTTTTCCGTCTGCAGTGACAGCAGGGGTATAAAGGTCAGGGTAAGAGAGACGGCTATTCCGACTTGTGAAGCCTTAGAGGCCTTTACTTTCAGTTTCTCTAGAATATCTTCAAAGGCCGAAGCGATTTCAAGCGGTGAGGTAGTGAGAGAGAGAGTAATGCTGAAGAGGACGGCCAGGACGACTCTTCCCGAGAGTATTGCCGCGTTAGTAACGCCTTCGTTGCTTATCCTTACCGGTCCGAGATCGACGATGATCCTGCCCGGAGTGAAGAGAATCTGGAAGACTATGACCAGCAGAATCAGGAATCTGATGCCCCATATGGTCTTCAGATACTCCCGGATGTTTATACCGGAGAGAGCGAAGAGAAATACCCAGAAAGACCCGTAAAGCACAAAGTCTCCGATACTGCCCAGAAAGAGCGAAGAGAAGGCTAGAGCGAGTATAGAGACTATCTTTGCTCTCGGATCCGCGCGGTGGACCTTCGAATCGCTCTCTATATATCTGCCCGAAGGGATACTGATCAAAGCGTCTTCTCTCTGTAGCGGACGAAACTTGTCGGCGTCTCCCAGACCGCAATTTCATAGAGTTCCCGGGAAGGACCTTTCAGGCTCTCTTCGATTCTCTTGAAGATCCAGCGGGCGATGTTTTCGGCCGAGGGCTGGGGAATTATGTCGTTAAGATAGGAGTGGTCCAGCAGGTCGATAGCCTCTCTTCTGGCTATTTCCTTCAACTCGAGAAAGTCGATTACCATATCCTCGTCGTCGACCTCGCCAGACACTGTTATCTGGACTCTGTAAGTGTGACCGTGAAGCTTTTCGCACTTGCCGTGATAGTTTACTAGGTTGTGCGCGGCATCGAAAGTGAACTCTTTTGTGACAAAGTACATCGCCGACCTCCAGTAAGACCAGTGGACTATGAAATATTATAGCATCACGCGTTCTTGCGGGGATTTCTGTATGGAAATTACAGGCGGCAGATCTGCCGCCTGTTGTTCTGAAGCGATAATAACTGTATAATTCTACGGCAAGCGCTATCTACGGAGGTTATATGAAGAAATTTACTAAAAGAATGCTCTCTATTGCAATCCCCATAACCCTGCAAAACCTTATCTCGACCGGCCTAAATCTGGTTGACAATCTCATGATAGGCCAGCTCGGGACGACCGCCATAGCCTCCGTCGGCCTGATAAACCAGATCGTGTTCATACTGAACCTCTTCACATTCGGCGCTTCCAGCGGCGCGGGTATCTTCGTTGCGCAGTACTGGGGAAAGAAGGACAACAGAAATATCGAGAAGACCCTCGGCCATATAATATATGTGACCATGGGTGCCGCCTGCGTGTTTTTTGTCTTACTCTATGTCTTTCCGGAAAGCATTCTCAGGGTCTTCACTTCAGATCTGGCGGTGATCGAGACCGGTGCAGTATATGCCAGACCAGTAGCTTTCAGCACTTTCCTTACTTCCTTCTCTTTCATTATGGCTATGGCGCTGAGGACTGTGGAAAAGGCGCGGATTCCAATGTATGTAAGCCTTGTCGCGCTCTCGATAAACACAGTCGGTAACTACGTCCTGATATTCGGCTTCGGCTCGATCCCGGCGATGGGAGTAATGGGCGCATCGATCGCGACCCTCGCCTCGAGAGTGATCGAGTTTACTATCTTCTTTTTCATAATCTTCAAAGGATCTACCCCCATAAGATTGAGACTCACATCGTTGAGGTTCGACGGCATTTTCTTCAGGAGGCTCATGAAGTACGCCACCCCGGTTATCATGAACGAGTTCTTCTGGAGCGTCGGTATCGCCGTCTATTCGCTTGTCATGGCGAGGATGGGCACCGAGTTCCTGGCGGCGAGGAATATCTCGAGTACTATCGAGAGCTTCGGATTCGTTATCTTCGGAGGTCTCGCGGCCGCGACCGTGGTCATGGTCGGCTCTGAACTGGGAAGGAACAACTTTGAGCAGGCGAAGAACAACGCCCGAAAGCTGCTGCAATTGACCGTAATAACCGCTCTCTTCACCGGTCTGACTATAATCCTGCTTTCGAGATTCATCGTGCAGCTCTACAATGTCGAGCAATCGGTGAAGGACGTGGTTCTGGTCATAGTGATAATAGTGGGTCTGGCCCAGCCGATAAAGATGTTCAACGCCGTGAACATAGTGGGGATACTCCGAAGCGGTGGAGATACCAAAGCGGCGATGCTCATAGAGATCTTTTCTCTATGGGGTATCGGTATTCCTCTGGTCGTAATAGCCGGTCTGGTTCTCAAGCTGTCTCTGGCGCAGGTCTATCTGGTGATGATGGTCGAGGAGATCGTAAAGGCGTCGCTGGGAATATGGCGTACCAAGACCGGAAAATGGATACGCAACGTCGTCGACTAGAGGAGCATCACTCTGTAATACAGCTGCGCATAGACCCTCGCCATAAGTACTAGGTCGTCGATATCTATGTGCTCTTCGGGCCGGTGGCCGTTCGTATTTCTTCCGGGAAGGAGCGGTCCAAAGGCGACGCCTTTCGGTACGGCTCTGGCATAAGTGCCGCCTCCCATTGTGAGAAGAGTCGCCTCTTCGCCGGTGACCTCACTGAAGACTTCCCTCAGCAGGGTTATGAACTCTCCGTTCGGTGATACGAAGAGCGGCTTTAAGTCCTGACTCTTAGATATCGCCGTGCCTCTCAGACTTTCGCGGATCTGTTTGTAGATCATTTCCTCGCAGAACATAACGGGATACCTGATGTTGATCGAGATCTCGAGAGAGGAATCCCTGAGAGCTACGGTGGCGAGATTGAGCGTTAGGTCGCCGGTTATCGAATCGCTTCCGGCTACCGAGAGATTAAGGCCTTTAGTATCGTAGGCGAGCCGCTCGTTTAGAAGCGAGAGGGCCTCGCGAGTCTCGCTCTCCAGAGATGTCAATCCGGAGAGCAGATGGAGAAGCGGGCTTATGGCGTTGACTCCGCTGTCGGGGGCGCCACCGTGACCGGAGACCCCGTGAGCCTCGACCCTTATACCTCCGGGAACATCACTCACAACAATCTTCGCACTGTTGGAGGGCGTGAAGGCCGCAACCTCATCGCGGATCTCCGGCAGGTCTTTGAGAGCAATGTGGGCCTTCGAGGGAATGACATTGGTCGCACTGCCTCCGGAGAACTCCAGAAGAACCGAAGACTTCAGGGGAAGCGATATATGATAAGAGACTATGCCCTTCTCGGCGTGAATTATTGGGAAGCCCGCGTCCGGAGAGACGGCCCACTTCGGAGACTCTTCTCTTTTGAAGTAATACTTTATTCCACCCCAGTCGCTTTCCTCGTCGGTTCCGAAGATTATCCTGATACGATTCTTCGGAGTTATGCCAAGCCGTTCGACGGCCTTCAGAGCGTATAGTGCTGCGGCCATCGGGCCCTTGTCGTCGGTGGCACCCCTTCCCCAGACCCTCGTTCCGTCTATCTCGCCGCCGTACGGTTCGTGAATCCAGCCCTCGCCTTCGGGAACGACGTCGAGATGGCCGAGAACGCCGAAGACAAAGCCGGAATCGCCGTACTGCACGTGTCCGGCATAGTTATCCACATTCTTTGTGGTGAAGCCAAGCTCGCGGCCTATAAGGAGAGCCTCCTCAAGCGCCAGCCTTATGCCTTCACCGAAGGGTGCATCGGCTGCGGGAGGCTCCTTCACCGACCTGATCCTTACGAGTCTGGACGCCGCTATGGCGATACTATCTCTCATTTCCAAAACCAATCTGTCGAGTTCCTTATTCAAAAGAGACCTCCTTAAGAGCCGAGAAAGAGCATTGTCGAGATGTTCGCTGCGCTCATGAGAAGACGAGAGTTGCCAGTCGCCTTCGGCGGCCAGTACCACTTCGTGGGCTTAAGATCGGTGGTAGGTTGTGCGTTGTAGGTTGTCGGTAAGAACACTTACTCACGAATCTCATTCTCACCAGACCCTAAACCCCACACCCGGCTCTCCGTCTCATCCTCTCTCCTCTATCTCTCCCTCTCTCTCAATCTCGTGTTTTCGCTCTTCTGACCAAGAACCTGGAC
>Ga0334889_1003284_pt1 | contig 16332 bp, 14 predicted proteins | sample GraSluR1_MG_2_FD_207222 | JGI IMG/M metagenome (GOLD analysis project Ga0334889, IMG submission 207222) | Sludge microbial communities from methane-producing bioreactor in Wageningen University, Netherlands - Granular Sludge_8_08-R1 | ecosystem: Engineered > Bioreactor > Anaerobic > Unclassified... | reverse complement strand
CAGCAGCAGCACAGACAGCAATAACAAAAAGCCTGAAAAAGCGCTGGGGATATTCTGTTCTGTGTCGAGGTTAAAAAGCGGGATAGTACCGAATAAACCCTGGTGGGTGGTGAAATAAACCAGGATCTGGCTGACCAGGCTGATGGCAATCAATAGGCCTGTAATGATGACCAGAACTCGTAAAAATTTACGGTAATCAACCTGAATGGGTTTTGACATGGTTACTCACCCTGGATTTTGAATGGTATAGCACTGATTCTACCAGCAATCAGCTTTCTGACAATTGCACAGGCGGCTGTAATCATGGCTGCCAGCGCAGGGCTTCAATGAAGCGTTCCCCATTTCCGTCAGGCTGGTCATTCAGGTAGTAGGCTGCTACCACTGTGCCGTCATCCAACGCCACCGCGCGGGTATAGCCCATGTCGCTGCTGCCATTTGTGGTGCGCAGTACGATGGGTTCGCTCCAGCTTTTTCCTTCATCTTCACTGATGACCGCGCATACTGTACAGGGGGTGTCGCGGTTGCCGTAAACGATAGCAATCCGCCCATCCAACAACTGTACCAACGAAGGTGGATTGCTGTTGCCCGGCTCTTTGAAAGCAACTGTACGGGCAAGGTGCTGCCAGCTTCTGCCAGCATTGTTGGACGTATACAGATCGATCCAGGCATCATTGGTTTCGCTTCTACAGCGCACGGCACACAGATAGCGCCCATCTCCACGGGAGAGATGAGATGGCATGATAGCAAAGGCATCGCCGGGGGGCTCCTCGCCGATGAAGGACACAAAATCGAAACTCTTGCCGCCATCACAGGTGCGGGCGCAGAACACGCGCCCTTCCTCGCCGTCAGTTTTGTTGGCGGTCAGGAACAGCAGCAGGGTATCATCATCCTCGACCTCGTAAGCCGTACGTGCTGCTATAGCGGTCTGTCCGAAAGAAGGCAGGGCATAAGGCCCCAGCCAGGAACGGCAGCGGTCAAGGGTGTAATAGAAGAAGGAACGCGTACCGGCATCCAGCCCGGTGCGCGCGCACATCAGGGCGAAATCGGGATGGGTGAAGGGAATGTTGCCGGGCGGGGGCAGGAGCGCCTCTGGATGTGAACGGAGATAAGTTTGTAAACGCAGTTCGGACACCACATGTTCGTCCGCAGATAGGGGGCGGTTGCCGGGCACACACCCGGGGAAAGGCACAACCTGCCAGTTGATACCGCCGTCCAGAGAGCGCGCCTGCAGCGTGGTGAAGGGCTGGCGGGTGTCACGGGCGTGGTATGTCGCGTGAATGTCGAGGCTGCCTTCGGTGAAGACCACCACGATCTCATCTTCCCAGTGCCACATACCGTAATTGGCGGGCCAGCCGGCAAAGCGGCCCGCCTGGCGTGAAATGGTGTGAAAAGTGGGCATAAATGGCCTCCTGTGGAGCAAATTCTGCCCTTACTGTATCATATTCGCCACTGGAAAGGGTTATGTGGCGTGACGGTTGTCACAAAAAGGCAGAGGGGCTTGCATTTTGTCCGGTTATTTTGTACACTAAAGGTACTTATACATCCATCATTTGAGGGGTGGTCACATCGTTGTATCGTTGAACAGTGAAGAGGTTCTGTTTTGTATTTGTCCAACCAGGTCAAGCGCTTAGTTTATTGACACATCAGGAATTATTTCTTGCCCCTCCCCCTTATATGCGGCACCCGCCCCCGGGTGCCGCATAATTTAACGACACACGCACCGTGGCGCTTCTGGCCAGCAATGATTCGGTCAGTGCGAGTAATTCTTACTGTTTGTTTACGGTTCTTTTGTTATAATATTCTTAATTACCAAATACAGGAGGCGCTGAAATTATGGAATTATGGGAATGTATGGATTGCGGGTATGTCTATGACCCTGAGGTGGGGGATCCAGAAAGCGGGATCGCCCCCGGCACGCCCTTTGAGATGCTCCCCGATGATTGGGAATGCCCCGATTGCGGCGCTGCAAAGGATCGGTTCGAAATCCTGTCGTGATCTCAACCGGCAGGTTCATTTTAATTGTTGAAACCATTGGCCATCAAGAAAGGATGTTATCTATGTCAACCCTGGCAGGTTATATTCAAACAGCAGATTGGAAAAAAGAAAAGCACGCCCCGGTGATCGAGGTGCCCGAAGTAATCAAGGTAGGTGAAGCCTTCAAAGTAGCGCTAAGCGTCGGCAAAGAGATCGCACACCCCAACACTTTAGAACACCATATTGCTTACATGACCCTGTTCTTTGTGGCAGAAGGCGCCAAGTTCCCCGTGCAACTGGCGCATGTTGAGTTCAACGCGCATGGCGAGGGCGACCTGATCGCGGAACCGTTCGCCAAAGTGATGGTAAAACTCAACCAATCCGGCAAGTTCATTGCCATGTCCTATTGCAATATCCACGGATTGTGGGAGAACGAACTGGACGTTGTAGTTTCGTAATCAAAATTGCTTGTCATAAAAAAAACCTGAAGCTTAATTCACTGCTTCAGGTTTTTTATTTTCTTTGCATCTTCGTTGTGAGGTTTTTGATCAAACTGGATAATTCACTGACGCGCAGCAGCCAGGCCATCGCAAAATAGACCGCCAGGCCAGCAACAGCACCTCCGATGGTGACGAGGATGTTGTTGCGCCCGGCAGACTGCCCCAGCCAGCCCCACAGGACGAGGGCCATGGCAAGCGAAGCCAGGCTGGCTTTGACGGTGGTGATCAGCAGCGAGCGCATCTCGATGCCTTTCAGACGGCGCGCCATGACAGCGACCAGGATCACCATTTCGACGGTGGTTGCCAGTGAATTGGCAAGGGCAAGGCCGCCTAAGGGAATCCAGCCCAGCCCTTCAAACACCCACACAAAGAGAAAACTGAACCCCACGTTGAGGCTCATGGCGATGACGCCCACGATGACGGGTGTGCGCGTGTCATGCAGGGCGTAAAAGGCGCGTGCGAGGATTTCGTAAATGGAATGCGGTACCAGACCCACCGTGTACCACAGCAGTGCCCAGGCAATCAGGTTGGTGGATTGCACGTCCGCCGCGCCGTATTGATAAAACATGGCTACCAGCGGGCGGCGCAGCAGGATCATGCCGACTGTGGCGGGGATAGAGAGCAGCAGAATGATACGGAGGGTGGCGGCCAGTGAACCGCGCAGTTCCTCCCATTTGCCTTGCGCGTACTGTGCAGAATAGGTGGGCAGTGCGGCGGTGGCAGCAGCCTGCGCAATAACGGTCTGCGGCATTAACATCAGGGCAAAACCAATGGTGATGGCGGTCAGGCTGCCCTGCGAAAGCCCCGAGGCGATGATGGTGTTGACCCAGAAGTTTAATTGCACCACCGCTACCCCAACCAGACGCGGGAGCATCAGGAGGATGACCTCGCGCACCTTCTCATTCTTGATGCCCAGGATCAGTTCATAGTGACAGGCGGGCAGGCGCAGCACCTGTGGTAATTGGACCACCAGATGCAAGCCCGCACCCAGCAAGGTGCCCCAGGCCAGGCCGTAGATACCGAGGGAAGGCGCGAACAGGAAGACCCCCAGGATGATGCCGACCTGGTACATGGAGGGCGCCAGGGCGGGCAGTAAGAATTTTTGGTGCGAGTTCAAAATGCCCATGAACAGCCCGCTGGCGCCAAAGATGACGGCTGCCGGCATAAGGATGCGCAAGAGTTCGGCGGTCAATTGCTGCTGTTCGGGTGTAAAACCGGGTGCCAGCAGGTTTTCGACCAGCGGCAGGGCAAACACCATCACCAGCAGGCTCAGGGCGACCAGGATGATGGTGACCAGGTTAACGATAGAGGCGGCAAGCCGCCAGGCCTCCTGCTGCTTTTTGTGGGTCAGCAAGCCAGTGAAGACCGGAATGAAGGATGAACCCAGCGCGCCACCCGCCACCAGCAGGTAGATGGTTTCAGAAACGCGGTTGGCGGCGTTGTAAGCGTCCAACTCGATGCTGGTGCCGAAAGTGCTGATGGTGGCGATCTTGGCTGCCTGGCCGATCAACTGCCCAAGCGCCATGGCGAGAAAGATGGTGCCGGCGGCGCGTGCGATCTGGCGCGTGGCGCTGCTGGTCTCTATAGGCGGTATGTGTTCTGTCATGCGCATCATTATAACTGAGGTTCAGTCAGAAGCGCCCAACCAGAATTGGCTGCCGTCACTTTGCAGGATGATCGTACTGTGTTGTGCAGTGCTGAGGCAGGCCGGGCAGGCGATGGTCGCGCCGTTGATGAGCACAGCCTGCGCAGGTAAGTCCAGCCAGTCTTTGAACGGTTCGGGGTGCAACTGGCTGATGTTGAGGATCAGGACGGTAACATTTTCCAATGCCTGCGGCTGCAGTTGTTGAATCTCCGAATAAGATACACCGTTGGGCATCAACACACGCAGGTCGCCATTGGTGAGCAAGAAGGCAGAGGATTGTTCACGTACCGCCAGGGTAGTCAGGGTGATGCCGGACGCCAGCCTGATCTGCTGCCCATCTTCCAGTGGGTGCATAGCTGTTTGGCGGGTGAGTTGAGCCGTGAACTGGCTGAAGAGGTCAAAATCAGTCTGCGGGTGGAAAAAAACATGTTCGACAGGATAACGATTGACTAACTGGGGCAGGCGGTCGAAGGTGAATTTGTCAGGCTTGGGCTGGATGACGGCTTGCAATTGATAACCTGGAAGGGCAGTCTCAAGCGCGTGTGAAAGCGCGTCGATGGACTGACTGCGCCCAAGCAGGACGGCTTTACCATCCGGCAGCTGCAGCAGCACACTGGAATTGTTGTCTAACGGGAACAATTGTACCTGCAGAGTTGGTTCAGGTTGGCGCATGCCGATCGTCCACAGGCTGATGACGCCCAGCGTTGCGGCGGTCAGCTGGTAGGCACGCTTGATGCGCAGGCGGCGTTTGGGCAGCCATCCGCTTATCAGGGGCAGGGCGGTGACCGCAGTGAAGTAGACGATCAGCACAACAGGTGAAAAAGAGGGAATAGAAATGCTTGCCCAGGGCCATTGGCTGCCCCAAGCCACCACACGGAGGGTGTAGGTCAGCGGCACCCAGGCAAACCATGCCATGATCTGACCGATGAGTGGCAGCAACAGGCCCAACAACACAGCCAACCCGCCCAATGCCATGATCAGGGGCTGCGCGGGCAAGATCAGCAGGTTGATGAGGAATGACGCCAGCGACACCTGCTGGAAAGCATAGGCGATCAGCGGCAGGGTGAAGACCTGGGCGGCGAGTGTCATAATCACATATTCGCCGATGACGCTGGTGGCGAGGTGGGCTCTTCTTTCCTGCAGGTGTTTGAGCAGAAAGGCGCGCACCGCCTCCGTCCAGCGTTCGCTGAACAGCACCAGCCCCAGCGTGGCGGCAAAAGACAACTGAAAACCGAGATCCCACAGGATCAACGGATTGAACAACGCAAACAATGCGCCGGAGAAAGCCAGGGCGTTCAAACCCTGATTCCGCCGCCCGAAGTAAGCAGCAAAAACGGTCAGGCTGCCCATAATGGCAGCGCGCACCACGGCGGCATTGCCGCCCACGAACAGGGTATATAACACCATCACCAGCAAAGTGATCGGCAGCACCCAGCGCCGCGGTAAATGCCGCAGAAAGAGGGTGGTGATGAAACTGATCAACACCGCAAAATTGGCACCGGAGATAGCGATGATGTGGGCGGTGCCGGTGCGTTGGAAGGCCATTTCAACCTGTGGGGCGATGTGGTCTTCATTGCCAAGCAGGATGCCAGAGAGCAGTGCGGCTTGATCTGCAGGCAGGACATGATCAATCAGGTGCTGGGCACGGTCGCGCACGGCGTAGATGCCTGCCATGAGCGGGTTGCCAGTGTTTTCCGCCAATTTCTCAACATCAGCAAATTCGCACAGGGTGTAAATTCGGCGGGCAGCCAGGTAGCGTGGAAAATTAAAGCTGGACTGTTTCGGCGGTGTGGCTGGATAGCAGATCACACCCAGTCTGTCGCCGTAGCTGAAGGCGCCGGTTTCGAGGGTGGTGATGCGCAGCCCGCCTGTCACCGTCAGTGGGATCGGATCAGCACCGGCATTCAAGGATTGGTAGCTGAGGGCACGGGCGGTCAGGATGGTGGAATGATTCTTAATGATGGGTGGTTGCGTGATGACGACGGTCAGGGCGCTTTTGCCGCTGTCATTGTAATAGGCAAGATCAAGCTCGTTCCATTGTGGAACAGCAGCGGTAAAGCGCAGCATGCCCAATGCTAAGAAAAGGGCGAACCAGGCGGGGTTGAGCGGTAGGTGGCCCTGCCAGCGCGCGCGCAGCGACCGGAAAGAGCGGTCCAACTGGTAATGCAGGACGAACATGGCGCTAAGCAGGGCAAGAAAAACCGCCGCCCACAGGCGCAGCCAGGCGGGCAGCAGGTCAGCCAGCGCAATGCCTGCCAGGAACATGGCAGACAGGCATAACAACGGCTGAAATTTGAGCGGGTAGAGGCTTAGGGGTGCGGGAGGAGAGTCCGCTTCATTCACAGGTCAATGCGCAGGAAGTAGGAGTATTGCAGATGAATGGTCAGCCCGTCGAAAGCCTTCATGCTGGCTTCGGTGGCGTCGTTTTGAATCATATTGGCGGATTCACTCAAGAACCAGGTGCGGGCATCGCTCTCCAGGCTGCCGCTAATCGGAAAAGTGACCACCGGGGAGATAACTTCAGCCAGTAAGGTGTTCAGGGCGTCGTTGTACACCAGTGAATCGGTTTGCAATGAGAGCACCTGCATCTGCACATTGGACATGCTGCCGTCGGGTACGCCGGTCAGGAAGGCGATCACATCATAGGCTTCATCACTGACGGTACAGGTGGCGACAACTTGCTCATTCTGTACTTCTTCAGGCCCGCAGAAGAAGCCCACACTTTCCATCTGTGCCACCCAATCGATCAGGGCGGTTTCGCCAAGAATTTCGCTGCCGGGAACCGGTGTGCCCTGTATATCACTTTCCTCTTGCTCCAGCCAGGGTGCGATCAGGGGGTAGGTGGCAGTGGGTTCCGGGGTTTCGGTAGGGGTGGCTGTAGGCGGCACCTCGGTGGGTGGGGGTGGATTTTTCGACTGCTGCCAGGCCAGATAGCCCAACCCGAGCAGCGACACAAAAATGATCAACCCCAACACACTGCAGCCAAGGATGAAGGTGGAGTTGGTTTCCTTCTTCTTTTTAGCTTTTAACTGTGCATCTTCCATTTGCTGTGACTGGCGCTGCTGGCGCGATTGGCTGTAGGACAGTGAATCGCCCAACACTTCAGCACGCAGATCGTCCGCCAATGAGGCATCCAGGTCGTCAGGCTGCACGCTTTCTTCGGGGATTTCCTGCGAAGGGGTAAAGAAATCATCCACAGTCAGTTCCTGGTCTTCCAACAGGGAGAAATCGATCTCCTGGCTATCGCCGGTGTTGAACAATTCATCCAATGATTGAGTTTCCTGCACCACATCAATACCCAGCAGGTCGATAGATTCGTCGTCAGTCAACAAGAACGGATTGGAAGAACTGGTACTGGTACTGGGTTTCAGCGGTTCTGATTGTGATTTAACCGTCATCTCACGCTGTAATTCAGGATCATCAATTTCGGGTTCTTCCTCAAATTCGGCATCCTCTTCGGTTTCACCCAGCAAGGTTGCCAGTTCTTCGAGGTCTTTGGGGCTTTCTTCGCGGATGACACCCTCTTCTTCGAGCCAGGCTTCCAAATCCAGTGCGCCTTCCACCGGCTGAGGCGCCGGGGGGATATCTTTTTCATTTTGCAGGAACATATCGAGGTCGTCTGCTTCCAATTCTTCACCCTCGATATCTTCGAAGAAATTGAAATCAAGTTCTTCTTCCACCGGTGCGGCCGGCGACACTTCGCTGAAGAGTTCGTCGCTTTCTGTCAGTTGTGAGATGTCCTCTTGACTGATTTCATCTGCCTCATCGGTGATCATCGCCAGGAAGTCATGGTCATCATCCCAATCGTTGCTGTCCATGGTGTCATCAGCCGTGACGTTGTATTGAATTTCATCCTCGGTGATGTCTGACGTCGGCTCCATCCTTTGCGGATAGATGATGGCTTCTCTGCGTGGGACAATGGAGCCCAACACCTCGGGGGCAATCTTGTCTAACGCGATTTTGGAGAGCGGGCTGGTGTCGGGGTATTCTTCCAGACGGGTTTTGAGAATGTCGACCTTGTTCTCACGGTCAGGAACGGTTTCAACCAACCAGATCCATGCCTTTTCATAGGCAGGTTCATCCTGAATAATTTCAAGGATGATCTCACGCGCAATTTCGGTTTCGCCTGACTTTATGTAATTGATTGCTTCTTGCAATCGTTCGGAATGCTTAGAGGGCATGGTACAGGTTCCTTGTTGAATTTGCAGATACAGCAAAAGAAAGGACAATCTCTCTTCCTTGGTTAACATTTTACCGTAAATATCAGGAATTAATAAATTAAAGAAGTCAATGGATTTATAAGCGGTGCATGGCGCGGGTATCACCCTTGTAAATTCACCAGAATCAACGCATAATCAGCATAAGCAAACAACGAGCAGGGAAGTGATTATCAACCGATGCAGGCATTTATCTGTACACCGCAAGCCGAAGAGTCAACCAGTCTGAAAGCCGTTTTGCAATCGATCGGATTTTTGGTCAAGACAGCCCGCGAACCTGCTGAGATGTTTGAGCGCTGGCCGCATGCTGCGGTTGACCTGGTGATCATTGCGGTGGAAACCCTGGGTGAACAAGTGGTGGGGCATCTGGAACAGATCCGTAACCAGGCCAATTCAGCGATCGTGGTCATCACCGAACACATGCGCGAGAAAAACCAGGTGCTGCTGTATAACGGCGGGGCAGACCTGGTGCTGGAACGGCCTTATTCCAGCGGTTTGCTGGTGGCGCAGATCAAAGCTCTGATGCGGCGCGGCAGCGGTGTGCCCTATTTTGCCCTGCCTTCATTGCACCTGAGCGGGCTTTCTCTTGACCCGGCATCGCGCACAGTTGCGATCGGCAATGACGAACCCCAGCGGTTGACCCAGCTGGAATTCCGCTTGCTGTACACGTTGATGACCCATCCCGGACAGGTGCTTTCAGCGGATGTAATCGTGGAATCGGTGTGGGGGTTTAGCGATACCGGCAACCGCGAGCTGGTGCGGGGGTTGGTCAAGCGGCTGCGGCGCAAGGTGGAGAGTGACCCGCGCCAACCCATCTACATCAAAACTGCGCCGGGGGTTGGGTACTTTTTCACGGACCAAGAGCCAAATCCAGAATAGCGTTTGTATAATAACTGACCCTCAGCAGGGGCGAATTGCCCCTTGATTTGCACAAATTTGCCACATTTTTGACACAGGGTGGTGATATAGTTTGAACAAATTGGTTCTTCGGCATTGGTATAGGCGGCTTTTTTCTGTATGGTTGTTCACTGTTTGTTTTGTTCCGGCGAATTCACGGTGCCGTCGCGCATTAAGATCGGTGATCGCATTACCTGCGCGCACTGTAAAACTGTGTTTCGTGTGGTGTGGAACATACCGCTGGAAATTGACTGGCTTGAGATGCACGATGATATCAATGGCAACCTATCATCGGGAACCACCAATTCCGTGGAAAGCGAATTGGATTAGGAAAGTAACCATTGTTTTTGGAGGATTTGCATGAATGCTGTAAAATGTCTGTCTTGTGATGCAACCATCGAGATCGACTTCCGTCCCTTCCGCGGTGATTACATCGAATGTGAAGAATGCGGTATGGAGTTCGAAATCACTGCCACCAGCCCGTTGAAGATCGACTGGGTTGATATTGATGACAATGACGATTACGAAGACTACGACGACGATTATTAAGAATTTCTGTTTACGCCTGTCATCCTCAGCCTGATTCCTATAACGGAATAGATTCCTTTGAATCTCAACAAAACAGATGAAACAAGCCGGTTCTGGTTTCATCTGTTATCTTTTTAAGCGGATAGGGTTTGATTATTATTTTGACTAATTTTGGTATAATAATTTAGATAATAGGGAATGCAGATACTCGTTGGGTAGAGTTTGGCAAGGTTTATGGGCATTGCTTATCAATCTGGTACCGTTGTCAACGATCTCTGAAGAGACCGGTTGTTCAACGGAAGAACGGAGTAAGGTTTTGGAAAGCCCCCTGATCTCATTTGACCGCAGATTTGCCGAGAAATTGTTAGAAGCCCAGGCCGCAATACAGCCGGAATTGAAGCTGTATTCTCCTGTCGAGCGGCAGAAATCTGTGCGTGATATCCTGTTGCATCTGCAATTTTTGGATCAAGCCATGGCGGCAGAAAGCCCGCGCCTGTTCAGCGACTATATGCAATGGAACCAGGTGGTGATGGTGGAGCGGGGCATTGACGAGAGCAGTCTGAAAATTTTTCTGCAGATACTGCGCGATCATTTTGAAGAACTGTTGATGCCGATCGCTTATAATGCCGTGCTGCCCTATCTGACCCGTGCCATGGAAGACCTGGAAAATCCTGCCGTGATGGAAGATATCACCGCCATCCAGCCGGATAATCCATTCTACACGCAAGCGCAGGAATACCTGGAGGCGGTGCTGGGCACTGACCGGCAGGCAGCCTTGATGAAGGTGAATCAATTTGTGCGCGACGGTTTGACGATTAAAGACATTTACCTGCACATCTTCCAGCCCGTGCAGCATGAGATCGGGCGTTTGTGGCAGCGCAACCGCATCAGCATTGCGCAGGAACACTATGCTACGGCGCTGACCCAGCTGGCGATGGCGCAGTTATACCCGCAGGTGTTCACCACAGAGCGGGTGGGCTTCCGTTTGGTGGCAGCCTGTGTGGGCAGCGAATTGCACGAGATTGGTGTGCGCATGGTGGCGGATTTCTTTGAGATGGCCGGTTGGGATACCTACTACCTGGGCGCGAACGTGCCCGCTGCCGAGATTGTCAAGGCGGTTGAGGTGCAGAATGCAGATTTGCTGGCCTTGTCAGTGACGCTCAGTTCGCAGATCATGCAGCTGCGTGACCTGATTCACGAGATCCGCAAAGGCGTGAAACGAGATATTAAGATTCTGGTGGGTGGTTATCCGTTCAATGTGGATCCACGCGCCTGGCAGGTGGTGGGCGCGGATGCTTACGCGCCGGATGCGCAGACCGCCATCGATACCGCCTTTACCCTGGTCAACGTGACCTGAAAGTACAAACAATGAGCTCTTTTGCTGTGATCACGACATTGGATGGGACCTTGGAAAAGTGCCTGTTTGATGACAGCGGCGCCCAATTGGCAGTGCAGGTGGGCGGGGAATTTTCATTGGTGTTTGGCGAAGAATGGGTGCAACCATTGCAGGATTTTCTGTCGTCGCTGACGGAAGCTGACCCACCGGCCAATATCGAGATTAATGATCCATTCCATGCCGATGAACGCACGCTGCTGATTTCTGGCGGCCAGTGGGAAGACCAACTGGTGCTCACCGGGGTCAGTTTGGCCCAGAATGTGTCCCAGAGTCATTTGGAAGAGCTGATGCGCATCAATAACCAGCAGGTCAATATGCTGCGCTCGATGATCAAAGAATATCAATCACAGGCGGCTACTGTTGATGAGCGTTCGGTGATCGAGATGACGGAACTGAATAACCAGATGATGGACATGCAGCGCAAGCTTGCCAGGCAAAACGCTGAGTTAGGACGTCAGATTCGCCAGATGATGCTGTTGAACCGCATGAATGACGCGTTGCAGATGTGCGAGATGGTGGAGGATGCCTATAAAGCAATCGCTATCTTCACAGAAAAATTGTTTGATAGCAGCGGTGGACGTCTGTATATCTATCGACCGGAAGTGGAGACCTTTGCCTCGGTGACCAGTTGGGGGGGCGTACAGGATGGAGATGGCAATGGTTTTGATTCAGATGCTTTTTTGTCGGTGCTGAATGAAAAGAGCCAATCACGCCAATTGACTGGCTATCTGGAAGAGAAAAGCGAGGGCAATTACCTGTTCATGCGTTTTCCGCAGGAAGAAGACACGATCGGTGTTTTGCAACTATCGTTGAACCGGCGCATACCGGTGGGTGACCCGTTCTTTGCGGAATTCCAAAAGACGTTTTTGCGGCTGATTGGACTGGCGATAAAAAATGCTCAATACCGCGAATTGCTGGTGTACGATACCATGGTTGATCACCTGACCGGTTTGTATAACCGCCGTTTTCTGACCATGCAGATGGATCGTGAAGTCAACCGCGCCACCCGTCAGGGTTCGTATATGAGCGTGGTGATGCTCGACCTGGATGACTTCAAACTCATCAATGATGATTACAGCCATCTGGTCGGGGATCAATATTTGAACCAGTTTGCAGAGGTTTTGACCGGCTGTGTGCGCAAAGAAGATTATGTCTGCCGCTATGGCGGTGATGAATTTGCGCTGGTGCTTTCAGAGTCAAGCAAACAAGATGCCCTGATGGTCATTGACCGCATTAAACAAAACACCCGTTCGGTGTTGATCAATGACCGTACCATGTCGATCGATTTTTCTGCCGGGGCAGCCACTTTTCCTGATGACGGGCAAACCTCCGCAGAATTGATGCACAAAGCCGACCAGGTTCTTTACCTGATGAAAAACCGCAGGGTGGTCAGATAGTTAAATAGGCTATCTCAAAAGAGGCAGTGACAACCTGTTTGGGTTGGCTTATTTGACTGTGATCAATTCGTAGGATTGTGTGCCCAGACCAATGCTTTCTGCATGCAGCAAGCCGGTTTTCCAATCGGTATCAGGGTGAGTGGTAATGAACTTATCATCGCCGGGCTGCCAGCCAGCTTCGTCCAGTCTTGAGCCTGGGATCAACGGGGCTGCGTTGACCAAATCGACACTGGCGCGGTCAAGAGCTACCGGGTCAAAGGAAGCCAGCATACCCACATCGGCGGCGATAGGCAGGTCATTGCTATTCCAGCAGTCACAGTCTGGTGAGATATCCATGACGAAATTGATGTGAAAGGCAGGTTTGTCTTTGACCACCGCGTAGGCGTATTCAGCGATCTTTTCGTTGCAGATGTCGGAGGATGCGTTCCAATTGGCACGAGCGGCATTGTAGGCGCATACGGCGATACACTGGCCGCATCCCACGCATTTTTCATAATCGATGACGGCGAAGTTGTCGGCGCTCATGGTGATGGCGTGTTGGGCGCAGTTGCGCTCACACAGGCGGCAGCCTACACAGGCTTCACTGTCGATATAGGGCTTTGAGGTGGAGTGCATTTCCAGCTTGCCGCCGCGAGAACCGCAGCCCATGCCCAGGTTTTTCAGTGCGCCGCCGAAGCAGGTCAGTTCGTGCCCCTTGAAGTGATTCATCGAAAGGATGATGTCAGCGTCTGCCACAACCGAGCCGATCTTGGCGGTCTGGCAGTGTTTGAGGTTGATGGGGATCTCCTGGAAATCGGTGCCTTTCAGTCCATCGGCGATGATGACCTGACAGCCAAGTACATGCGGGTTAAAGCCGTTTTTGAAGGCGGTAGCCAGATGGTCAACGGCATTGGCGCGTCCGCCCACATACAGGGTGTTGGCGTCGGTGACAAAAGGATTGCCGCCTAACGAACGCACGATGTCAACGATTCGGGCAGCGTAGTTGGGGCGGATGTAGGCCAGGTTGCCCACTTCTCCGAAGTGCAGCTTGATGGCGGCCAGTTTCTTGTCAAAATTGAGGGAGTCAATGCCGGCGCGGCGCACCAGTTTCTCCATTTTGTCCAGCAGATTGATGCCTGGACGGGTTCGCAGGTTGGTAAAGAATACTTGAGCGGTCATGATGTCATATCCTTCGATTCGATTTTTCTTCATTATACGCCCAAAGAAAGGAATATCTTTTTGGCCGCCTTTTCATCACGAATTTGCCCCCAAATAGTAGAAAAAATTGGGTTACTCGAAATCAGTGGTTAACCGTCAGGTTATTTTAATAATACTCTTAATAATTTTGGTACAATGGTGTGAATTGTCCGGGGGAGATAAGCGCGACATGCGCCAAAATATTAACATCAGGAGAGAAAAAAATGGCTGAAACAAGTGTGGAAACAAAGCTGGTTCATAAGGCGCCAAAACGCGAACGCCGGGCATGGTATTTCTATGACTTCGGCAATTCTGCGTATGCCGCTGTGGTGCTTCTAGCGGTGTATGTGTCTTACTTCAAGGACACCGTGGTGGGTCAGGGGGCGGAAGGCACACGATTGTGGGGGATTGCGGTGGGTATTGCCATGCTGGTGACAGTGATCACCACGCCGATTTTGGGTGCGATCGCTGATTTCACTGGAAAAAAGAAATTATTCCTCCTCGTTTATACCAGCATTGTGGTGATCTTCACCGCCATGCTGTTCTTCGTCACCAAGGGCAATATCTTCATCGGTATGTTGTTCTTCATCCTGGCGGAGATCGGGTACCGTGATTCGCAGGTGTTCTACGACGCATTGCTGCCCGACATCGCCTATCCAGAAGAGATGGGCATTGTGTCCGGCAATGGCTGGGCGATTGGCTCCGCCGGAGGCATCGCCTGTCTGGTAGTGGTGCTGGTAGCCATTCTGCTGGTGCCGGCGGACGTGCTGGCGGGTTGGCTTTCGGTGCCAATCGAACAGCTGCCGCCCAACCTGGTGGTACGCCTATCGTTCGTTTTCACCGCGCTCTTCTTTGCGTTATCCTCCATTCCCCTCTTTTTGCGCTTGAAGGAACGCACCGAGCCGCAGAAATTGCCTGCCGGCGAGAACTATCTCTCGATCGCGTTCAAACGGCTGGGTGAGACCTTCCGCTCGGTAAAAAATTACAAAAACTTTATCCGTTTTGTGATCAGTTTTCTCATCTTCAATGACGGTATCATCATGGTGTTGAACTTTGCCGCCATCATCGGTCTGGTTTTATACGGTTTGGAACAGCAAGCGCTGCTGATCTTTATGATCATCGTGCAGGTGACCAGTGTGGCGGGTGCCTGGTTGATGGGCATTGTGGCAGACCGCATGGGCGGCAAACGGTCTTTGCTGATTTCATTGTTCATGATGATCATTACAGTGGCTGCATTGTATGTCTTCAAATCAGAAGTGGGCTTTTACTTGATCGGCGCTTCCGCGGGTTTTGCCCTCACCGGTGTGCAGTCCGTCAGCCGCATGATGGTGGCGCAGCTGGCGCCCGAAGGCAAAGCAGCTGAGTTCTACGGCTTCTTCTCGATCGCTGGACGCACCTCCTCTTTCATTGGCCCGACCATTTTCGGGTTGGTGGCTGCCTGGGCGACCAACCGCTACATTGCACAGGGGCAGGCAGCCCTGCCGGCAGAACAAAACGGCCTGTATGTTGCTTTGCTGACCGTGGTTGCTTTCCTGATTATCGGCACCATTCTATTCACGGTGCTGGTGAAAGATCCGTTGCGCAAGCACCGCATTGAGAACCGTGCAGCGCGCAAAGCTGCTAAAACCCCGCTGTCGTAAAGCCGAAGGACAACTAATCGTTCAAATAACACGCCTGGATCTTTAAAAAGTGTCCGGGCGTGTTTTTTCCGCCAAACCAATGTGCAATTAGCCGCCGCCAGCGATCTGACAGCCAGTTCAAACAAGGAGTGTGCACAATGACACAGGCTGTTGAAGCAACCAAAGGACGCATACGCCGGCGGGTCAAACTGCCCGGGCGTAACTATATGCTATAGCTGATTCTGCTGATGGGGATGGTGGCGCTGATGGATCAGTATATCGGCACCATAAAAACTACGGCCTGCCGTATATACTGGAAGAGTACCAGATTGACGGGCCGCGTTTTTCCTATTGGGAAGGGCTGTATCTGGCCGCTACCTTCTTCATCTTCTTGTTGAACGGGCTGACCGACATGATCGGGCGTAAGTGGTCGATCTTCGTCCTGATCGTGATCATGGGCGTCACATCGTTGGGGATCGTGCTGTTCGCCCCGACCTTCCATACCTTCATGATTATGTACACGCTGGCGACCTTTGCCACGGTCTCCAAAATCTGGTCGATGCCGATCAGTGAAGAGTCGCCGGCAGAGAACCGCGCCAAGTAGGTGGCAGTCACCTACATCATCGGTTTGATCCCACTGCAGGGGATCCTGCCGCCGATTATCATCAACCAGCTGGGGCTGAGTTGGAAATGGATGTATGGGGTTATGTTCCTTTTCATGCTTCCCGTGCTGTTGTTTTGGACGCGCATGAAAGAAACCAGCCGCTATGAAATGATCCACCAGGAGCGCAAAGAAGGCACACGCAGGGCGCATTGGTTCGGGTTGGGCGTCATCGACAAGAAAGACATTCGCTATATCATCATTGCGGCGTTAATCTGGCTGGCATGGCTGACCTACCAGTTCTTTTATTTCTGGGCTGGCTATTACTTCATGGAGCTGAATGGCTATTCCCTTCAGCAGTGGTCCTTCGTGCTGTTGGGGG
>Ga0334889_1003281_pt1 | contig 16339 bp, 12 predicted proteins | sample GraSluR1_MG_2_FD_207222 | JGI IMG/M metagenome (GOLD analysis project Ga0334889, IMG submission 207222) | Sludge microbial communities from methane-producing bioreactor in Wageningen University, Netherlands - Granular Sludge_8_08-R1 | ecosystem: Engineered > Bioreactor > Anaerobic > Unclassified... | reverse complement strand
AACCTTCGCTCGATTTGGGTACTGATTTAGTTTTGGGCGATAAGTGCAGACGGATGCCCAGCCGCGCGCTTTTCTGGTTCCACCAGGACGGGGGAACAATGCCAAAACCGGCTTGTTTCAGCAGCGGCGCTGCCTGGCGCATGAATTGGTAGGCGTTTTCTGTACTCAGCGTGATCTGTTTGGGCTGACTGTCCTGCAAACTTTCCATCAACGGCGGATACAGACGCGAGGCATAGCCCAATCCTGCCAACAGGCGTTCCTGCGGAAACTCGATGCGCCGCCCGCCGATCTCGATGGCGGGCTCCATCGTCTGCCAGATTTCCTCAGCAGTCATCACCAATGACGGATCGTGGCGCGATTGGATGTTGAAGCCAAGCGTCCATTCTCCCTGGGTGGTCACACCGATCTCGGCGGTAGGAGAGGCCAGGCTGAATGCCACGCGAAAATTCTCATCGCCCGCCGCCTGTAAGTCACGCATCCAGGCATTGAGGCTGCTCTGCAGCGATTCCAGTTGGGCGTTAGAGGCATGTACGATTTTTTCAGAAGAAAACAGGGCTTTGATCCACGCCTGAAAAGGCGTGTCGTAGCGCGTGTCGAAAGCCGGCATCACACTGCGGCCCCAGGCGCGCATCATCACATCACACATGGTGTTGACGAAGCTCTCTAACAAGCCGCGCGGCGTATGCATGGGGGCGGCATTGTAGCGCCCATTGGGGTGCAGCAGTTCCATCAAGCATACCGGCGGCATGGCAGCTGCCAGGCGCGCCAGGCGTGTGCCGTCATCTTCGCCATCCAGCACGGCTTCCCACTGTGCCAGATACTGCTCATTAGTGCCGCCATTCTGACATTCCAACACCGGCACCACTTTTTGCGCCGCAAGGATTTCCATTACCAGATTGGCGGCTTTACGCCAATAAAGCGCATCCGCACCCAGCACATAGGCGTTGTTGGGGCCGCGCAGCGGCAGGCTGACCAGCACCACAAAGGCGGTTTCTGAAGACAGTTCCAGCCCTTCTACCAGCCACGGCGCTAAGAACAGGGGGGTGGTGGTGTCCAGGTTCCAGTGATGCGCCAGTTCAGGCGATGGCACCGGGCCGGTGCGGGTGGAGGGCAGGCGTAATTTCGCCATCTCTGTGCTTGCTTTGGCCAGCGGCGTGCCTCCGCTGATCTTTTCGCGCAGTTCATCTGCGGTTAAGGCAAACAGGTGCTCTTTGGGGGGCTGCCGTTTGGGCAGCCGTCCCTTAAAGTAAAATGGCTCTTCTTTGTCAGAAGATTCTGCCCAGAAGAAAATACTTCCGGTTTCGTTAGTGCGGCGCGGCGGCCGCCAGTGTGCATGAATAACAAGCATATTTTTTCAGACTTGGTCCTGAATAGGTATCGTTTCGCCTGCGTGGTCAAAAACAATAGCATTGGATGCTGAATCGCGCCCTTGAGGGCTGCTCCAGATGAAGCGTGGTGTTGATTGCTCTCAACGGAGAACGAAGGTCATCCAGTGATATTGAGAAAAGTAAGGTGTCGTGGTTTCCATCAACCATCTCAAGTATAGCACAAGGCAGCCTGTCTGAGAATACTTTCTGCCAGGTGGGCAACGATTCTTTTCAGTTTTTTCCTTTCGTGTATTGCTGTTTTGTGTTTATTTCTTCCCCCGGCCTTTTTTGCTTTGGGCCGGTGTAAATATCGATTGCAAGCCTACCCGCGAGAAATTAAGCACACCGCTGCCGCTGCGGTCGCTGCTGATGGTGATGCGGTTGCGGCCGTTCTCTTTGGAGTAATACATGGCGTCATCCGCGCGTTCGATCAACTTATCAAGACTGACCACCGCCGTGTGATCAAACGCCGACACACCATAACTGGCATGAATTTGAATGGGTTTCTCGGCAGTTTCGATCGGCGCTGTCATCATCTGCTTGATCTGTTTGGCAAAATCATGGGCTTTGTTGATATCCGCTCCCGCAATTAACAGAATAAATTCTTCTCCACCGAAACGGCACACCAGGTCATCATCTCCAGCAAGCTCTTTCAGACGCTGTCCGAGTTTTGCCAGCACCTGATCGCCAATCTGGTGTCCGTATGTATCATTGACTTCTTTAAAATGATCCAGGTCAAACAGGATAATGCCGAAAGGCTCCTGGTAGCGCCGCGCGCGCTCATACGCCAGCGCTGCCTGGGTGAAAAATGCGCGTCGGTTGATGAGGTTGGTCAGCGGATCGGTTTTTGCCAGTTGCTCCAGTTTTTGCTGAAGCAGTTTGCGCTCATTGATCTCGTTCTCGAGCTGGTCATTCTTAATTTGCAGCAGGTCAGCTTCGCGCCGCGCCGATTTTGCCTGGTCGATCACCTGACGGTAGCGGCGCTCCTGGGTTTCTCTTTCCTTTAACGCTGCATCTTTGGCGGCATGGTACATTTCAAAGTAATGCAAAGCACTTTTATAATCATCGTTCAGCTTGCAGACTTCTGCCATGGCCTCATACATCTCATACAACAGGCGCAGGGTGCGGATACGTTTGGCGATATCAACGCCCAGTTTGTATTCTTCGATGGCTTTGTTATATTTCCCCATGGCGGTGTAGATTTCAGCGCGATAGCGGTGGGCATTGCAGGCTTCCATCTCGTAACCGCGTTCTTCCGCAATGCGCTGGGCGTCATCCACGCACGCCAAAGCCTGCTCATATTCACCGCGCGCGTTGTAAATGGTGCCAATGTAGCCGAGAAAGGAAGCCACGCCATACCAGTTGCCATCCTGGCGCGAGAGTTCTACTGCCTGTTTTTCATTTTCGAGGGCTTCCTCAATGCGCCCCAGCCCAAAATAGGCGTGCGCCAGGCTGTCTTTGGCAAAAGACAACAGCAGGGCGTCCTCACTGCTTTCGAGGTATTGCACACACGGGATCAGGTAATTCATAGCCTTGTCATACTCGCCCAAAATCACATGGGTGTAGCCAAGGTCATTCATCAGCCGTGCTTCCAACAAACGGTTGCCGGTTTTCAGCGCTTTTTCCAGCGCGGTGTAGGTGTAATCGTAGGTGGTGGTATAATCGCCGACTTTTTCATACACCCCGCCGATGGAGCTGAGACACTTGGCCTCCATCTCTACATTTTTGGTGCTCTGAAAAGCATACATGGCGGCGGTGAAACTGCGCAGCGCTTCCTCCAGGTTGCTCATCACATTATAGGCACGCCCAATGGTGTAATACAGGTTGCCTTCCTGATTGCGGTCAAAGAACACGAATTGCTTCTGCTCGATCTCTTGCAACAGCATGTTGGCCTGGTCCAGGATCAGCTGGGGATCCGCAGAGATCAACACCACCAGTTCGTCACTGGTGATCAGGTTGACCTTCTCCGTGATCATGGCTGACGCGTTGAATTCGTTGATAAACTTTTCGCGTAAAGAATCATTCATGGTCTTATTGTCCCATCAAAGAATCACCCACAGGGCAGGGGGCGGTATCAGCTGCCCGCAGAATCTTGTCTTGATGTCATTATATCAAACTGTGGAAAGATACGCCTTCGAATGTATTCATTTTTATCATAGACCTGGCAAAAATACCACAAACCTTGCCAATTTATTAGCCGAATGGAAGAAAATTGTATGCCGAAATGCCTTGTTATCAGGTACAATTAGGACATTCTCATTTCCTGTAATATTTTCATTGTCCTTCAACCAATCACTGCGTCAAATCTATTCGGGGATGGTTAATGCAATAGGCTTTTGTTCATGTTCAATGTACTGATTATCGGACCCTCACACGTTGACTGGGAGTCAGTCAAGCAGTTTCTGCCCGCATCGGCAGAAGCCATTGCTGTTAAGCAGATTGATACGCTGTCTGCCTTGAAAAACCGACGCAAGCTGGCGGGTGTCGACATGATCCTGTATGACCAATCCCAGGGTATGGAAGGTTTCAGTGAAGTATCCAAACAGGCAGGCTCGATCCCCATCATCTACTATTCAGACAGCATTGAAGATGCCATGGCCGCTATGGCCTATGGGATCGATGACTTCGTGGTGCCTTCTGCCTTTGCTTCTCCCGAACAGTTGATCAACATTATCCTGCGCAAATGGATGCGCCGCAAAACTCTGGCACGGCGCGATGATACCGTCCGCAATGAGCGCATTGCCCACAATTTTCAGGCAATTTTTGCTTCGATCACCAATTCTCTGATCAAATCCATGTCGCTGGACGAGATCAACCCGGATGATGTGCGTGAAATCTTGCGGCAGGTAGGCGAATTACTGGACGTAGATTCGACCGCCGTTTTTTTCTTCAAGAACGGCAATGTCGATCGCGAAAATTATTTCCTCTGGACAAGAAAAGAGGAAGTTGCCCAAAAAGCCCGCACTGAGACCTTGCGGATGGAAAATCCTGCCTTTACAGACCTGTGGTTATATGAACAACTCAGCCAGGGCAAAGAGATTATATTCTCCACCCCGCAGGAAATCCCCGCCGAAGCCGAACGTGAGCAGAAAGAGATCGCCCGCTATGGCATCCAATCAGGCATGGAATTTCCACTGATGGTAAATGGCCAGTTTACTGGCATATTCCGGGTCACATTGACGCGCGAACAGCGCAACTGGCAGGAAACGGAGATCGAGATTGCCAGGGTGTGCGCTGAAATTTTCACCACCGTGCTGCTGCGCTGGCGCAGCATTGCCCAGTTGCAGCATTCGGTGCGTGCTTTGCGGCGCCGCAACATGGAAATCACCGCTATCAACCAGATGGGCATCCGCCTGCAGCGCAGCCGCAACTTGAGCCAGATTTTCTCGGTGGCAGAACACTTCACCAACGATCTTTTCCCCGACTCCGTTGGCATGCTGCACCTGTGCAACAAGGACGACCAACCAGCCACCATCACCCAATGGGGTGAGTGGCCGTTCGAACTGCTGGTGGAGGTGGAACAGATCTTTTCCTCCCTCGAAGAACAACTTTCTGGAGTAGGGAAAAATTGTGCCATCGACACGATGTGCGAACAATTACATGATTCGCTCCTCAATGTCAACAAGGTGGTCAAGCCCATCTGTGTTCCGCTGAAGGTGCGTAATGACAACGTCGGCATGCTGGCCTTGTTCTTCCTGCAGAACAATGACATTTCCAATGAGATCAGGGTGCTGGTGATGAATTTTGCTGAACGCATTGGTTTGGCGGTGGCGAACCTGCAACTGCAAGAAGCGCTCCATTTCCATTCAATCCGCGACCCGCTCACCGGGCTGTATAACCGCCGTTTCATGGAACATGTCTTCGAGAATGAAATGCACCGCACCATACGCCGCGAACACCCGCTTTCGGTGATGATGATGGACGTAGACCACTTCAAAACCGTCAACGATGCCCTCGGACACGAGATCGGCGACCAGGTATTACGATCCATCGCCCAATTTTTGATTAACCATCTGCGCCGTGAAGATATCATTTGCCGCTTTGGCGGGGATGAATTTGTTATTATTCTGCCAGAAACCAAAGCCGATGATGCCTTCACCCGCGCCAATGACCTGCGTCTGGCGATCAACGAGGTACAGAGTGACCCGTTGATTAAACAATACAATATCAGCGGTATGAGCCTGTCGATCGGCATTTCCTGCTATCCCACCCACGGCACCGAACCTTCTGACTTGCTGCGCGCCGCCGACTATGCGCTCTATTATTCAAAGAACCATGGACGTGACCAGGTGCGGATGGCCCCCACAGGGATCACCGGGCAGTTGAAAACACAAACACGGCGCAATCTGTCGATCAAAGATTGGGTAAGAACCAACACCGGCGGATTGCCAGAGGATTCGATCGCCAGTAATGCCGGGCGTGTCCCGCTGATCATCGCCACCAACAACCTGGGTAAAATGCGCGAAATACAGGAGATCCTGAGCCAAAGCGGGATGGAAGATACCATTGAACTGTTCCGCCCGCATGATCTCGGCATTGAGCTGGAGGTGGAAGAGACCGGCAGCACCTACGCCGAGAACGCAGCGCTGAAAGTGAAGGCTTTCTATAAGGCTGTCAATGGACAGTTTGACAAGTTCATTGTCATCGCAGATGATTCAGGCCTGGAGGTGGACGTGTTGGAAGGACGGCCGGGTATCCGATCCAGCCGCTATGCGCCCATCCCGAACGCCACCGATGAAGACCGGCGCCGTTTTCTACTGAAGGAACTCGCCAGCCAGGCGCAGCCCTGGACAGCGGCATTTCAATGTACGGTAGCCCTGCTTTCGACCGAATCGACTGAAGTGGAGTATTTTTCAGGCACCTGTCCGGGTGAGATCATCACAGAAGAACGCGGCACAGGCGGTTTCGGCTATGACCCGGTGTTCTGGCTGCCGGAGAAGAAGCAAACCATGGCTGAATTAAGCGGTGACGAGAAAAATGTCTTCAGCCACCGCGGCAACGCCCTGCGGCATGCCGTCCCGCGCCTGAAAGCGCTGGCGGAGATTTTTCAGAATTCCTGAACAGCCTTTTTCTGTTCGCGATGCGCCATGATACGCACCGGGATCATCATGAACGCACTCAACAATGCTACCAGCGTGGAGATGATGAACACCAACTGCGCGTCATGGTGCTGGTAGATCCAGCCTGACAAAGGAGAAACGATCAACGGCGCCAGTCCCCAGGAGAAACTGTTCAGCAAACCCTGGTAAGTGACGGCGTTGGCGGCGCCGGCGCGCCGGTCAATGAATTGCACCGTGGCAACGAAGTAAAAGGCAAAGCCCATGTTACGAAGCGCCGCCGCCACAAACATCACCCATGGATTGATGGTGAAGGTGAATAGCGCCATGCCAACCGCCTGGATGAAGAACCCCATCATCACCACTGGCAGCAAGCCCATGCGGCGGATAAAGCGCTGGGCATAGATCATCACCGGCACTTCTAAAATAGCAGCACCGCCGGTGATCAGTCCGGTGAAAAAGGCGCTGCCCGTCAGACGATCAATATACAAAGCGGAGAAGGAAAAGAACATCAGCTCTGAAGAAGCGCGCAAAAAGGCGGCAAACAGGAAGATCAACAGTACCGTGTCACCCAGCAGCAGCGCCGCCACGGGTTTACTGGTGTCAGGCAGCGGAATGGTCGATCCTATGGCCAGCGGTACTTGCGGTTCTTCGAGGCGCGAAGCCAGCAACGCCACCCCGATGGTCATCACGCATCCCACCCAATAGAGGAGGGAATAACCGATGGCACGCCACAACAGCCCACCCAGCACGCCGAACACGGCATATCCGATCGAACCCCACAGGCGCAGATGGCCATATTCCAGTTTGTGACGGGCCGCCATGCGAACAACGACCCCATCACCCAGTGGCATGATACCCGCCGCAAACAAGTTCACCACCAAAGACACAACCAGAAAACCGCTGAAACCATCCGGGAGCATGTAGAGCAGCATGGAAGAGCCATTGAGCAACAGCACCACCACCAGTATCTTCACGCGCTGCCCGCGCCGGTCAGCCAGGCGCGCAATCATCGGAGACGCCAGGAACACCACTGCCGCCCGCAGCGCCGACAGGATACCCCATTGGGTCTCAGTCACGCCGCGGCGGTTTAGATCGATGGCGATAAAGCTGCTGACCAGCGCCAGCGCACCCCACATGATGGAATAGTACCAGGCAGCGCGCGCATACGCGCTGGAGGGCTTGATACTCGGGTCTCGGGTCAGGATATCTGCATTTGGCATAGGTTATTTTCTCCGCGAATGCGCTAAGTGTACTGGAGATATAAGCATAAAGCAAAGGATGTTTTTTCCACCCTTTTCATTTTAATAAATATCTTAAAAAAATACACCTGATTTGAAAAACCTGTGGTAATCTTTAGGCATACCATAACATTTTTACAGGAATTGTTTATCTTGGATTACAATACACTCTCCCTCAGCGAAAACGAAGAAATGTACCTGATCAGCATTGCTGAGCTGGTCGAGACGCAGGAACTTGCCATTGTGCCGCTTTCAACCCTGGCGGAGGCACTCGCTATTAACGCGGCATCTGCCAACCAGATGGTCCGCAAACTGGAAGAACTGGACCTGGTTCACTACCAGCCGTACAAAGGTGTGACGTTGACCGAACAGGGCCGTTCCATCGCTAAACGCCGTATTCGCAACCGCCGCCTGTGGGAGGTATTTCTGGTGCAGCACCTCGAGCTTCCACTGGACAAGGCCGAAACCCTTGCCTGCGGGTTTGAACACCTCACCGATGAGGGCGTGTGCGCACGGTTGGCAAAATACCTGGAGAACCCGGTTTTTGACCCGCACGGACGCCTGATCCCCGACTGCCTGCAAGAGGCGCCGCCCGACAGCGGCTGGTTCACGCTCAACAAAGCCCACATCGGTGACCGGTTGCTGGTGCGCCAGATGAAGAGCGACGCCGCCACACGCGCCTTTCTGGCAGCCGAAGGGTTGTACCCCGGCGCTGTCATCCAGTTGATCGCTACGGGGGGCAGCGGTTTTTTGCTGAAGTTGAAAGAAAACAGTTTCATGATCAATCACGAAATCACCGCCCAGATTCTGGTGCGGCGAATCAATAACAATCAGGAGGACACCCCCCAATGACATTAGCAAACGCCCTCATCGGAGAAACAGTGCGTCTGATTACTATCGAAGGCGGCACACAAATCCGCCGCCGCCTGGCAGATATGGGATTAAGCACAGGTATGGAAGTGAAGGTGATCACCGGCATTGAGCACGGCCCCATCATTCTGGCCGTGAAAGATTCTCGTTTGGCCATAGGCAGGGGGATGGCAGAAAAAATCATCGTCGAAAAGGTTTAGCCAACATGAATGAAAACTATCGCATCGCACTTGCCGGCAACCCCAACTGCGGGAAAACCACCATTTTCAACCAACTCACCGGCATGAACCAGCATGTGGGCAACTGGCCCGGCAAAACTGTCGAAATGAAAAGCGGCGTGTGCCGCTTTGAAGACACCACCCTCGACATCATCGACCTGCCCGGCACCTACAGCCTGTCAGCCTATTCACAGGAAGAGATCATCGCCCGCGACTACATCATCCATGAAAAACCCGATGTGGTGGTGTGTGTGCTGGATGCCACCAACCTGGAGCGCAACCTGTTCCTCACCGCCCAGATCCGCGAACTGGGTGTGCCGGTGGTGGTGGCGCTCAACATGGCTGATCTGCTGGATGCCAACGGCATGGTCATCGATACTGAGTGGCTGGCAAAGGCGCTGGGTTCACCCGTGATCTACACTGCCGCCAACCATGCTGACGGTTTGCAGGAGTTACTCGAAACCGTGACCGAAACCGCGCGCAACAACAGCGGACGGCCGATACCGGAGCCGCACCCTCATCATCACCGCAACGGCAGCCAGGCTGCCGCGCCGACCAACGGCCTCAAACACCATGCCCGCAGCCACCAACACCATCACATAGCCTGGCGCCGGGCACATGGTAAAGGGCATCACCCTCATCATTTGAATCTGCCCGCACGTCAGCATATGCTGGCTTACACCCACCTGCAGGATTTCGCTGTGGATTACGGGCGGGAAATCGAGCAGGAAATCGTCGCCCTGATTCATGTCATCGAGCAATTCCCTGCACTGGAAGCTGAATTTCCCACGCGCTGGCTGGCGATCAAACTGCTGGAACAGGACGCGGAGATCGAAGCGCATGTGCACGAGGTGCCCGGCAGCGAGATGATCTTCCGGGCTGCCGAACACAGCCTGACCCACCTGCATGATATCTACGGCAGCGACGCGGATACCATGATCGCCGACCGCCGTTATGGCTGGATCAACGGGTTGGTGCGCGAGGTGGTCAAGTCCGCCACGCGCTCGCGCCTGTTGTTCTCTGACTCCGTTGATAAAATTGTGACCCACAAGGTGTTGGGTTTTGTCATTTTCTTTTTCATGATGTGGGTGGTCTTCAAAGCCTCCACCGACCTGGCGACCCCGTTGATCGATTTCATTGAAGGCACGTTGGCAGGACCTATCACCCAATGGGTGCTGGCGCTGTTGAACGCACTGAACCTGCAGGACAGCTGGGTCAGTTCATTTCTCAGCGACGGCATCATCGCCGGTGTGGGCGGGGTGCTGGCCTTCATCCCGGTGCTGTTCTTCCTGTATCTCACCCTCGCCATCCTTGAAGACTCGGGGTACATGGCGCGCGCCGCCTTCTTAATGGACCGCACCATGCACAGCCTGGGGCTGCACGGCAAGAGTTTCTTGCCGATGGTGCTGGGTTTCGGCTGCACGGTGCCGGCGCTGTATGGCACACGCACCGAGCGCAACCAGCGCGACCGCATTTTGATTGGGCTACTGGTGCCGTTCATGAGCTGCTCCGCCAAACTGCCGGTGTACGTCATCATCGCCACCATCTTCTTCCCGCGTCAGGCGGGCTTGGTGATCTTCGCCCTCTACGCAATGGGCGTGCTGACCGCATTTTTGATCGGCCTGGTGCTGAAAAAGACCCTGTTCAAAGACAAAGAAGCCGCGCCGTTCGTGATGGAGTTGCCGCCCTATCATGTGCCCACCCTGAAATCCATCTGGCTGCACACCTGGGAGCGCACCTCCGCCTTCATTAAAAAGGCATGGACCGTCATCCTGACAGCCTCAATCGTGATCTGGCTGCTGCTGGCGATTCCGGTCAATTCGCCCGGGGGCAGTTTCAACGATGTGCCTATTGAGGAAAGCGCCTTCGCGCGCATGAGCCAGTTGTTCAGCCCCGCCCTGCAGCCGACCGGCTTCGGGTCGTGGGAATCTGCCGGCGCACTCATCACCGGTATATGGGGCAAAGAGATCGTGATCAGCACCTACGCCCAGATCTACAATCTGGCGGAGGAAGCCGAACCTGACGATGAGGTCAATGTGCTGGCAGACCTGGGCGGGATCGCCCTCGACCTGGGCGGCGCGCTTTTTGACACGGTCAAGTCGGTGCCGCTGATCATCGGCATTGACCTGTTCGAAGATGACAACGGGCAGGAAGCCAGCCGCCTCTCCAGCGCCATCCGCGCTGATTTCGAGCAGACCAGCGGCGGTCATGGCAAATTGGCGGCTTTCAGCCTGCTGGTGTTCGTGCTGTATTACACCCCCTGCCTGATCGCTCTGAACGCCGAACGGCAGGAACTGGGCTGGCAATGGATGCTGGTGACCGCCTTCGGGCAGCTGGCATTTGCCTGGCTGATGTCCACCCTGATTTTCCAGGGCGGGCGGCTGCTGGGGATTGGATAAACCATGATAAAGCAAATTCTTGATATACTGCGCAGCCGCCAGGGCGTGGTCAGCGTGCGTGAACTGGCGCAAGCGATGCAAGCCCAGCCCTCCGCCGTGGAAGGCATGCTGCAAGAACTGGTGCGCATGGGCAAGCTGCGTTATGAAAGCGGGCATGCGGAAGGCGAAACCTGCGTCACCTGCGGTGGCTGCGAAGGCACCGATGACTGCCCGTTGCTGTTCTTTGTGCCGCGACGCCTGCAATTGATGGAAGAACCGCCTACCAAACCAACAGAATCGTAACAATCACCCCGACCAACAACAGCACCGCCGCGGAGAGCAGCAGCCAGCGCCACCAGCGGCGGCGTTGTTTTTGCTGGATCAGGCTCTTGCGGCGCTCTTTTTCGCCCTCGCTGAGCGGCACATCAGCCAGCATCCGCAGCGCGCGCGCGGCATCCGCCATGGTTGTATAGCGATCTTGCGGCTGTTTTGCCAGCAGGCAGCCGATCACAGCATCCACCTCGGGGGGCAGGTCAGGCAAGAGTGCGCTGGGCAGGGGAATCGGGCGGTTGAGATGTTCTTCGCCGGTCTCCAGCGCGCTGGTGCCTGAGAACGGCCATTCGCGCGTCAGCAGCTCATACAGGGTAACCCCCAGGGCATACTGATCAGATTGCGGGCAGGGCTGGTTGAACCACAGCTCTGGCGCCATGTATTGCGGCGTGCCCTGTACGAAAGGCGGCGGCTGTTGATCCTCAGGCTCCTGGGTCTGGCGCGGTTGCGGCAGCAGGCGGGCGATGCCGAAGTCCGCCAGTTTGGGCACATCGTTGGCATCAAACAGGATGTTGTCAGGTTTCACGTCGCAATGCACAATGCGCAGGTCATGCATGTGCTGCAAACCGTCAGCGATTACAGCCAGCAAGGTTGCCGCGCTCTGGTGGTCATGAAACTCGTGCATGCGCCGTGATAAAGACGAATTGAGCAGGGGTTCCAGTACCATAAACGGCCGCCCCTGGTATTCGCCGTATTCATAAATGGCTTCCAGGTTGGGGTGGCGCAAGCGCAGCATCAGGTTGGCTTCATGCAAGAATTGTTCACGTACCGAAGTGCCTTCAGAAGATGCGAGCAGTTCGATGCGCACCAACTTGAGGATCACATCCCGCCCCAGACGCAGGTCGCGCGCCAAACAGACCTGCGCCATCCCCCCGATGCCCAGTTCTTCGCTGACGCGGTAGCGACCGTTGATCAATTGATTGCGAAGGTCATCCATGTGCCTGCTCCAGCGCTGTTTTCTACCTACGATTATACAGCCTTGCGCCTGCTAACAATGCATATTTCCGCCGTTTGCGTCTTATGGAGTGGAAATTGCCCGGTTAATTCAGGAAATTATTAATATTGCCAGCCTTGATATTTGGTATAATACGTTTACTGAATTCCTGGCAAAACAGAACACGACACGAAAATCGCTGGGTGGCGTCTATAAAAAGACGACATACAGCAAAAGGCAATTGTTCATTTCGACCAGTGAAGGCAGCCCGTACCGCCAATCTTTAAGATTTGATTAACGAAATTGTCAGATTGAAACGAGGTTTTTTGCGGTACAATGGTAGTAAGAAGTAATGATGAATAATCTCAATGGCGTGATTAGCCAAGAGAAAGAAGGATTCTTGTTTGAGCGGACTGCCCCATGCGAAAGAGGGCAGTCCCCTCTATTAAGGGACTTTTTTAAGAGGATTTTTCTCAGCAAACACTTAACCCGCGAACGCGCTGCGGCTTCTGTGCGCACAGAAAACAGCGCCCAAGATTTGATACAATCAACCTATGACAAAAAAACTGTGGTTCTGGCAGGCATGCGCCGCGCTCAGCCTGGTGCTGCTCCTGCTGGGGCTGTATCTATTACTCAAACCCGTGCCGGTCACCCTGGTCATCAATGGTGAAACGCGCGAACACCCCACACGCCTGCGTGAACCCGGGCTGATCCTGGCGGAAGCCGGCATCGGCTTTCATCCGCAGGACAACCTGACACCCGCGCCGGGCAGCCGCGTTGCGCGCGGCGGTGTGATCACACTTGAATCCGCCCGTTGGGTGCAGATTTGGGAAGCTGGTGAGTTGCAGGCGGAATTCTTCACACCTGAACGCATTCCCGCCCAGCACCTGCTGGAAGCCGACATCGACTGGACCGAAAACAGCCGCCTGCTGTACCGCGGCGAGGCGGTGAATGTGTATGACAGCCTGCCGCGCGCCGCTTTCTACCTGTTGGAGATCCGCCGCCCGGCTTCTATCAACGGTGAACTGACGCATGCCCCCACGGTGTTATCCGCCCTGTGGGAACAGGGCGTGGTGCTGACCAGCGCCGATGACCTTTCTGCCGATTGGACGCAGTCCCCGGCACAAGCCGCCAGTGTGCATGTGCGCCAGGCGCACCCGGTGAGCGTGATAGCGGACGGGGTGCAGATTGACGGTTTCAGCGCCGCGCGCACTGTGGGCGGTGTGCTGGCCGATCTGGGCCTGCCGCTGCAATCGCTGGACCGCGTTTTCCCGCCCTTAGAAGCCGCCCCGCCAGAGGAAGGCATGATCACGATCACCCGCGTGCGCGAAGCCGTACAACTGGCGCACATAGCCAGTCCTTACGGCAGCACCATGGTGCCTGACCCGGAAACGGTGCTGGATGCGCGCAGCCTGATCTCACCGGGGCAATCCGGTATCGACGTCACCCGCACCCGCGTGGTGTTCGAGGACGGCGAAGAACAATCCACCCAACAGGAAGAGACCTGGCAGGCAGCCGCCCCGCAGGATGAAGTGGTCGGCTACGGCCAGCAGGTCAGCATCCGCACCATTGACACCGAATACGGCCCGTTGGAGGTCTACCGCGAGGTGACCATGTACGCCACTTCCTATCACCCGTGTGCCTTCAAAGACCGCTGTTCGTATACCACCCGCGGCGGCTGCACCCTGGAAAAGGGCGTGGTGGCGGTGTCCGCCGCCTGGTATCCCTACATGGTCGGGCAGCGCGTATATGTCCCCGGCTACGGCATCGGCGTGATATGCGATTCGGGCGGCGGCATCCCTGGCCGTCACTGGATCGACCTGGGCTATTCCGATGATGATTACCGCGCCTGGTACCACTGGGTGCCGGTTTATTTTCTGACACCCGTACCCGATACCGTGCTGTGGCTGCTGCCATGAGGATACCGACATGAACGATACCAATCTTGAACCGCTGCCCGTCAAAGAACTGCTGCGCGCGTTTGACCTGCATCCCCGCAAAAGCCTTGGGCAGAATTTTCTGCTGGATGGCGGCTCGTTAAACAAGATCATGCGCGCCGCCGACATCAGCCCGCAGGACGCGGTGCTGGAGATCGGGCCGGGGTTGGGCAGCCTGACTCGCTACCTGGTACTGAACGCGCGCCGTGTGGTGGCGGTGGAGATTGACCCATATCTTTTCCCCATCCTCACCCAGGTGCTGCAGCCCTATGACAACGTGAAACTCATCCTCGGTGACATGCTGGCGCTTGACCCGGCGCAGTTGATGGACGGCGAGCCGTATGTGTGCATCGCCAATATCCCCTACTACATCACCTCCGCCCTGATGCGGCATTTGCTCGAAGCCAGCCTGCGCCCGCAGCGCGTGGTTTTCACCATGCAAGCCGAGGTAGCACAGCGCATCTGCGCGCCGGAGGGAAAACTGAGCCTGTTATCATTGAGCGTACAGGTATATGGCAAGCCGCGTGTGATGGCAAAGCTGTCCGCCGGCGCATTCTATCCCCCGCCCAAGGTTGATTCCGCCACACTGCGCGTCGATTTGTATGACACACCGCGCATTGCGCCCGAACATCTGGACACCTTCTTCCGCCTCGCCAAAGCCGGCTTCAGCCAGAAGCGCAAGAACCTCGCCAATTCGCTCTCCGGCGGGTTGGGCAGGGAGAAACCTGCCGTGGAAGCGCTGCTGCAGCGCGCCGGGATCGACTCCTCGCGACGCGCCGAGACCCTGCGTATTGAAGAATGGGCGCGGCTGTGTCCCTTGTTCGCTGAGAACCGGTGATGTCGTTGCTGGGCCGGAGGCATACGTACCGTGCCAACGGCGGTTATTGGCGTATGTGCTCGAAGGTGGCGATCTCGCGCGTCAGGTTGTAGTGTTTAACCTTCCAGCCGGCGGAGAGCCACGCTTGGGACTGTACGTGGGTTCCACCTGAAGCCTCATTACTCCACCACGCCACATAGGTACGGGCAGACATGGGCAGTTTATCATTGATGATCTCTTCAATCTTCTCAAACGTGAGGGTGATTTCGGACATGGATTTGCCTGCATTTTGCAGGTAGTTGGCGAGAGGTGTGTATTTGGAGGTCATGGGTTAATCCTTATGATATTATCATAAGCATACATTTTTTATAATCTTAGTAAAATTGATTCACGATCTATGACCCTTAATTTTAACACTTTACTTGCAGCAAATTATAAAAGCAAATCCCAGATAGCCAGAGTCCTTACCGAAAATTGGGTAGCTTCTACACTCTTCTGTGTGCGTTGTGGGTTTTCGCATCTTGGAAAAGCGAAAAACAATCGGAAAGTGGCTGATTTTATTTGTCCAGAATGTGGCAACCTTTTTGAGCTAAAAAGCAAATCTGGTTACTTTGGTAAATCTATTGTGGATGGCGATTATCAAACAATGATATCCAAAGTGACTGAAAAAACCAATCCTGATTTCCTTTTGCTGACCTATGATGATACAAAGTATCAAGTTTCCTCAATTTTTGCCATACCACGTCATTTTTTTATTCCCTCAATGATCCAAAAAAGAAAACCTCTTCCTAAAACAGCTAGAAGATATGGTTGGGTAGGATGTAATATTCTAATTGATCATTTACCGTTATTGGGCAGAGTTTCGATTATTGATGATGGAATATGGCGAGATAAATTGGACGTTTTACGAGATTTTCGAAAAGCTGCCTTCTTAGAAAATGAATCTCTAAAAAAACGTGCATGGATATTGGACATTATGAATTGTGTCAACAGAATACCAAGTGAAGAATTTTCGTTGGATGAAGTCTATCGTTTTGAAGATGAATTGAAACAGAAACATCCTGATAATCACCATATTCGTCCAAAAATCCGACAACAATTGCAAGTACTGCGTGATAAAGGGATACTTGCTTTTGAGAGGCGTGGATACTACAAAAAAATTTAACATCTTGACATTCGCTCCCCTTGCG
>Ga0334889_1003268_pt1 | contig 16387 bp, 9 predicted proteins | sample GraSluR1_MG_2_FD_207222 | JGI IMG/M metagenome (GOLD analysis project Ga0334889, IMG submission 207222) | Sludge microbial communities from methane-producing bioreactor in Wageningen University, Netherlands - Granular Sludge_8_08-R1 | ecosystem: Engineered > Bioreactor > Anaerobic > Unclassified ... | reverse complement strand
CGGCTGTACCGCGGTTAGCTGCCTTGATCGCGTTGTAGGATTTGCACAGCAAGTTGGTGTACGATTGCGGGTTGATAAGCTCCCCCTGCCACTCACGGTCGATGTTCGGCTCATTCCACACCTCAATCGCATCCGCACCCGCCGCCGCCAACCCCGCGACCCAACTAGCGAACCGATCTTCAAACCCTGGTTGGGTCACCATATCGGGACTGCCTAACGCACTCACCTGGATTTTGAAGCCGTTAGCGTGTGCGATCTCGATTGAACCAGGCCCTTCTCCATATCTGACTTGTACCTTTATCCAATTCATCCCGGTATAGCGCATTAAGTCTTTGTAAGGCAATCCATAATCGCGGATATGTCCACCCAACTCGAAACCGCCGCTGGAGACGGGTGCCACGATAGGCGCCACCGGCGCAGGCGCAGCGGCCTGCTCCTCCCCAACGAGGATCACCGTATACATCCCACCGCCCTGAACAGCCGCGTCACCAACTTGAATCCGCCAGGTGCTCCGGTAACTGCCATCGGCGTTCGGCGCGGTCATCTCTACGCTGATGTCCACGTTGGCCCCGGTCTTGACTGCGCCGATTTCAACTTCAGACACCTCGGCCATCCGCTCACCGGAAGCGAAAACCAACTTCGTGTTTTCCGGCCAGTCCTCGCTACCCGCGTTGCGCATCCGCCACGTCTTGGTGAACTTCTCCTCTTTCTGGAAGCGCGTGTTATCGGGTACCGTCACATCGGCGACAAAAGCCGCGCGCAGCCCTTCAGCAACGGGCGGTTCGGCGGGCGTCTCTGTCGCCGCTTCGGTCGTCTCCTCCTCCGTCTCAGCCGTCTCGGTGACGGGTTCCGTCGCCACCAATGGGGTTGCAGCCACCATCACCGTCAGTGCGCCTTTATCCACCCCGGCGAGATTTGCCGCAATCGTATACGTCCCGGAGATGTCGGGCGCGGTCCAGGCAAACTGCGGCTGCGTCAACGCTGTTGCGGATCTGACCGCCGTCTGCCCATCCGGGCCGGTCACTTGCCACACAATTTCAGGCATAGTATAGATGGCGGCTGCCGTTTGCGTCTTGTATTCGGCTACGCTCGTCAACATATCCGGCATGTTGCCTGCGGTCATCAGATCGCGCAACGCCACACCGCCCAGGTGATACCGCTCAATGAGCGTCATCCGTGCGCGCAGCCATTGCGGTGTGCCGAGCCAATACGCAGCATCCCCCACCGCCATCCGGGTCGCGCCCGTCGCCGCGTCCATCTCCACCGCCGACACCGCGCCGAGTCTGAAGTTCAACGCCGTTCCCGGCGCGACGCTGTCCGTGAGCGTCTCTACTGCCTGAATTCCACCGATTGGCGCGAGGATTTCGTCCAGCGTGACAAGTCTTTGGCCATCGGTGCTCAGCGTCGAGTAAACGGGTATCAGTTTGTGACGGTTCACCTGCGTCACACCCCAGACGATCATTTGCTCGGCCAGACCGCCCGGCGTATACGCGCCAGGCTCGAGCGGCATCACGACGCGCAGTTGATCGGCAGCCGCCCCCAACGCCGCCCAGTTATAGCCGCCGGTGTTCCACGAACTGTCTGCCGCGCGCTGCGGCGTATCGACGATCACGGCCAACCACAGGCCATTCTGTCGCATAGCAGCGCCCAGGTCCGTCACAAAGCTAGAGAAAGCATCGCGGGTTTCCGGTTGCACCATCCGGTAATCGAGGACCAGTCCCCCGTATCCGCCACCCTGCGCGATGCCGAGCAAGGTCTGCACGTGGGTCGCGCGGTCCGAAGCATTGTTGAGCATATCACTGACCAGCAACCAGTTGGGATCGCGGCCCGGCGCCCAGTTGCGCACGGTCGGGACGAGCGTCAATGCCCCACCCTGCGCCGCCGCCGGTAACTGCGTCACGTCGCCGGTCACGCCGCCCATCGTCCCCACGAGGATGCCGGGCACGTTGACTTCCGTCAGCGCGGTCTCCGGCGCAGGCGTCGTTGGCGCGGGCAAGGGATAGGTATCCACCTCGGCCGCAATCTTCTGCGCGGCCATCCCCGCCTGCATCACCATGACCGACTTGGGCAGGACCTTCACGTTGGCCCGCAATGTTTCGTTGGCCCGATCGAGCTGTGTGGGCAACCAACGCCACGCTTCGCCATCCCAGGCATATAGATCGAGCGTTTCCCACGGTTCTGCCTCATTTGGGATGACGATTTCCATCAGCGCGGGGCCAGAGACGTCATTGCCCCGCAGATTGACGGCGAAGTAAGGGCTTTTCGGGGTCAGATTACCCGGCAGCCCCGTCAACGCCGGCTGCAAGCTTTCCGGCAGCGACCCGGCGACGAAATCCGCGCGCGGTGTCGATTCCAGCTTCACGCGCACTTTGCGCTCCACCGGTTCGGCCAGGGTAACACGCAGCCCGTCCGGGTGCTCCATCGTGCGGTTGTTGGCATCCAACGCCGTAAACCCGCCCTCGAACGCACCGGAAAGCTGCGCCAACGACAACCTGGGCAACAGCAGCGCCAGGAGCACGATCACCACCAGCGCCGCGAGCGCGCCGGCCAGCCAACGCCGTCCCTTGAACAAAGCGCCCAGGCTCGCAAAGAGCGCGCCAACACCGGTCAATAAGCCACTGACCTTTTCGCCCGTCGAAGGTCGGGCAGACTCCAGATCCGAGATACTGACCACGGACGGCGCATCCGCGCCCTCCGCAGGTGCCTCTACATCGATAACCGTTTCAGCCCGCACCGGCACATCTGTCGGTATATCGGCCTGCACAGCACCCGCCGGCGATGCAGCGGGCGGTTCGGCCAACTCCGGCGTCAACGCCGGCTGTGGTTCTACCGTCATGCCTTCGGGTTTGAGCTGTGATTCTACGACCTCATTTGGCTGATTTTCGTCACTCATCTAAACCTCCACTTAAAGTCAAACCAGTTTATGCAACCGCATAGTGAGGCGCTTTAGACGGCACGGTCACCAACCGACCTGATGCTCATCTGTCACAAATCATCGCACCCCAAAACACAATGCAGCCATTTTAACACAGGCTCATGGATTGGCAAGACCCATTAAAAGAAAAGTTGCTTTGACTTTTCCTTCAAACCATAGCATAATGAGTATAGAGGAAATTGAGTTCCTGTTGGCGAAATCCACGATCGAATCGGGTATTTCGCCGCAGAAGAGACAAAGTTTCAAGACTTTGAATTTTGACTTGAGACTGATTTTTAGGAGGTAAAGTGTGGCTGAAATTGCTTTACGCCAGTATGAAAGTGAAATCGACCATCTCATAGAGGAAGCCCGCTACCTGGAGGCGCTGGCGCATAGCCGCCATATCCTCCACCAACATCCACGCTACATCGGCGCCTATTACCTGCTCGGCAAAACGCTGTTGGAAGCGGACCAACCGGAGTTGGCGATTGATATGTTCCAGCGTGCGCTGTATGCCGATCCAGAACACCTGATGGCGCGCATCGGGCTGACATTAGCCCACCAACGTATGGACAACCTCGATGCGGCGATCTGGAATTTGGAGCGTGCAGTCGAACTCAATCCTGGCGACGCCGATTTAGTCGACGAATTGCGCCAACTTTACGGGCGCCGCGACGGTTTTGAGCCGGAGCGTGTACCGCTCAACCGCGCCGGTCTCGCGCGCCTCTATATGCGTGGCAACCGGCCCGGTCGCGCCGTCGAGGAACTGCGTGCGCTGCTTGCCGAAAATCCACAACGCCTCGATCTACGCCTGGCTCTGGCCGAGGCGTACTGGCGCGACGATCAAATCGTCCAGGCGGCAGATACCTGCCAGGTTCTCCTGGATGGCGCGCGTTACTGCCTCAAAGCCAACCTGCTGCTAGGCGCATTGTGGATCGACAGTGGGCAAGAGGAAGGACAGACGTATCTCGAACGCGCCCAGGAGATCGACCTCGAGAACACCTTGGCTAACGAAATGTTCGGCGCTACTTCCCCCCTGAAACCACGCAAAGTGACCATCGAGCCCTTGATGTACAAACCGGACACCCTGGACGTGGATCAACAAGCCAAATGGTTCCAGAAGCTCGAAGCAGCCTCTGTGACGGTCAGCCTTGCGCCTATGCAGCCCGAAATGACCGAGTCTGAAGCCCGTCTGGTCGATATTACCGCCGGGCTGGAAGCGCAAATCGAGATCCCCGACTGGTTGCGCGAGTTAGGCGACGAGGAAGACGGGGCGCTGAGTTGGATGGCCGACATCGGCGCGGAAGTCGAAACGGGCTTATCCGAGGGCGAGCCGGTGGCCGAAGCACAGATGCCCGATTGGTTGCGCTCGGAAGAAGTCGAAGCGATCACTACCGAAGAAGAACTGCCCGATTGGCTGCGCACCGCCGCACCCGAGGAAATTGCCGCAGAAGTAGAATTCGAAGGCTTGGGACTTGAGGAGAGAATCGGTCTATCCGAGGGCGTGCCCGACTGGCTTAGCGAACTGGAGCCGGCTACCGAGGTCGAAGAAGAAGCGCCCGACTTGGGCGCGCCTAAAACAGGTGTCCCGGACTGGCTGCAAGCCCTTCAGCCAACCGTGCCCACCGCCGAGGAGATTCCCCTGCCCGCCGAGGGACTGCCCGATTGGTTGAGCGAACTCAAGCGCCCCGGCGAAGCGGCTGAGGCAGTCGAAGGTGAACCTTCGGAAGAAGCGCCAGATTGGTTGGCAAGCCTGCAACCTGCCACCCCGGCAGCAGAAGAAATGGCCGAAGTGGAAGAAGAAGAACTCCCCGAATGGATGGAGGACTTTGAGGGCGTAGGCGAAACCCCAGAAGAGACTCTCGCCACCGAGGAAGGCGCGCTGCCCGACTGGCTCACCGCCTTCCAACCCGAAGAAACTGCTGAAGCCGTCATGCCCACTGCAGAGGCTCCCGCAGCGGACATCCCCGACTGGCTCTCCGAACTCCAACCCGCAGAAGTGGAAGTCGAAGAAGTTCCGTTCGCAGAAGCAATGGCGCCCGGTGCGGGCGAGCTTGAAACAGGTATCCCCGACTGGCTGAGCGAACTCCAACCGGCAGCCGAACTCGAAGCTGAGGCCGAAGCCATTGAAGAGGACTTGCTCGACTGGCTAGGCGAAATCCCGGCTGAAGAAGCCGCCGTCACAGCAGAAGCAGCCCTGCCTGAAGCGTTAGGGTTAGGCGAAGAAGTCGGCGAAGAACTTGCCCCTACGGTCGAGGAAGCGCCTGTCGCCGAGGGTTTCTTCGGGTGGGAAGCATTCGGTGAGGAGATCACCGAGGTCGAAACCGGCCCCTTGGAAGCTGCGCACCTCCTCGAAGAAATAGAAGAGGCCGGCGCTGCGGCGCCCATCGCGGAGAGCGAAGCGCTTCCCGGAGATGACGCCCTCGCATGGCTCGAGAGTCTCGCTGCGGGCAAGGAGGAGGATCTCCGCGCGCAGGCTGAGGCTGAAGCGCAGGTTCGCGTCGCCGAAATCCCTAGTCACGAGCTTGCCGAACCGGAATTTGCCGGCGAGGAACCCCAACCCATTATAGCGGAGAAAGCCACCACCGGTGAAGACATCTTCGGGTGGGAAGCCCTCGGCGAAGAAATCACCGAAGCCGCACCGGTCGAAATCGAAGAAGGTGGACTCGATTGGGAAAGCCTGGCGGAGCAACTTGAAGAAGTTGAAGGCGAAATCCCGGTGGCCCCCGTCCCTGAAGGCGATGATGCGCTGGCCTGGCTCGAGAGTTTGGCCATTGGCGAGGCAGAGGAGTTCTTCGCCGAAGCCGAGGTCGAAGTCGAAGAAGCCGTCATGCCAGAATCACGTATCGAAGCGTCTGTTGAAGTAGCAGCAAAAGAAGAAGAAGAGCCTGTCGGTGAAGGCTTCTTCGGGTGGGAAGCGTTTGGCGAGGAAATCACCGAAATTGCTGCGCCCGCTGCCGAAGGCGACTTTATGTCCGGCGATGATGCGCTCGCCTGGCTCGAAAGCCTCACCGTGGGCAAGGAAGAAGAACTCCGCGCCCAGGCGGAAGCCGAAGCACAGGTTCGAGTGGCTGAAATCCTCGGTCACAAGGCAGAGGCCAAGCCCGCTGAACCGGAACCGGTTGTCGAAGAACCGGTCGTCCTCGCAGAGGAGACACCCGCTATCGAGGGATTCTTCGGGTGGGAAGCATTCGGCGAAGAGATTGCCGAAGTCGAAGTCGTTGCGCCTGTCATCGAAGAGGCCGTTTCTGGCGAGATTGAGGGCGCTGCCGAAGGTGCTCCTGCAAGCGTCGCGGGAAACGTCGCTGAAAGCGTCGCTGAAAGCGACCTTCTCTCCGGTGAAGACGCACTCGCCTGGCTCAGCAGTCTGGCAGCAGGCAAGGAAGAAGAACTCCGTGCCCAGGCTGAAGCTGAAACGCAGGCCCGTGTCGCCGAAATCCTGGGGCGCAGGCCCGAACCAAAAGTCACGGCGCCGCCGGTTGCCGAGATTCCGGAACCGGTCACAGAAAAACCTGCCGCACCTGAAGCTGTCCCTGAAAGTGTTGCCGCCGAAGTCCCCGTCGCCGAAGGCGATGTGATGTCCGGCGACGATGCGCTCGCCTGGCTCAGCAGTTTGGCGGCGGGCAAGGAGGAGGAACTCCGCGCCCAGGCCGAAGCCGAAGCTGAAGCCCGTGTCGCCGAAATCCTGGGGCGCAAACCCGGCGCCAAAGCCGAAGCGCCGCAAGAAGCTGGCGTGCCGGAGGAACCTGTCGCGCCAGATGCGCCCACGCCCATCATCGCAGAAGCGCCTGCCCCAGAACCGGTCATCGCAGAAGCGCCGGTTGAGATCGTCGAAGAGAAGATTGTCGAAGAAGAGGACATCTTCGTGACGCCGCAGGTAGAACCGGCGGTCGCGCCGGAGCCAATCCGCGCCGAGGTGGAACCAGGCGCGGAAGCGGAACACACCGGACTACTGGCTCAGGCGCGTGCGGCCTGGCAAACCGGCGACATCGACACAGCGATCGCGTATTACAGCGAACTCGTCTTGGCGGAAGCCGCACTGGATGACGTCATTGCCGATCTACAGCAGGCCACCGCCGAGCAGCCAAACAACGGCGCGCTCTTACAAGTACTCGGTGATGCGTACATGGCCAACGGTATGGTCGATCAAGCCATCGAGATCTTTAACCAGGCCATGACCCTGATATAAGGGTCGCTGCTCCATTCAAAGGGCGCACGAAACAAAGTGCGCCCTTTAATGTGAGTTTCGCACGATTAAACATATCTATAGCAAAGGAAAGAATACCATGACAGTTGACACAGCCTTGATTACAAAAATCGCGTCTGTAGCCCCGACGTGCGATGACTTCGCCATCGTGCAGCCGGTTGAGATCGGCCGGGAGACGCATCGCAACGAGCTGCTGCTCTTCGTGAAGCCGGAAATCTTTATGGTGAAAGACATCGCCCAGGTGGAAGCAGCGCTCGACCTCGTCTTCACCAAACTGGCGGAGTTTGGGGCCGTCGTGAGCGGCGTCGCCGTGGTGGGCGGGAAAGTCCTTGAGGAAGCAGAAATTATGAACCGGCATTACGGCTACATCAACCGGCTCTCGCGTTTCGCCTCGCAGATGGTGGACGCCGCCGACCGGCAGAAGATTGCCGAGGCGCTCGAACTCCCCACCCTGGACGGCATCACCCTCTACGGCGGGCATGAATACCTCAAGGCGCATCCCGGCGAAGACTGCTTCGACCTGGATACGCTGTGGTTTACGAAAAAATCGCACAAGATCAGAAGCGGCTTCTACGTGCAGCACTACACCAAAGATGGCGAAAGCTTCATCCTGGTCAACGGCTTCCACCCTGCGCAACTGCTGCACTTCACCGATCCCACCCACCGCATCGTACTGGTGCTGGTCCATTCAGACACGCCCTGGGCCGCGCTGCGCAACGAGATGGTCGGCGCGACGTTCCCGGAGAAGGCCGTCCCCCACTCCATCCGTGGCACGCTCTACACCCACGCCGAGGACTATGGGCTAGGCACGGTCAGCATCGCCAACAACGGCGTGCATCTCTCCGCCGGGCCGTTCGAAGGCCTGTTCGAGATCAACAACTTCTTCGGGGAAATTCTGAACCTGGACATCGAAAAGCAGCAGCCGCTGCTCCTGAAGAAGATGCTCGCCGCGGGCTTGCCGATGCAGACCGCGCTCAAATCGCTGGAAAACCCCATCGTCACTGAGTCGCCCAAACCCACCGACCTCTTCACCGCGACGGAGGATGTGGAAAGCGACGCCGCCGTCGCCCTCTGGAAACAGGCCGCGGCCTGAACGGCACAATCTATCCAAGAATTCGCTGAGTGTGTATTTTGCGCCTAAAGGCGCGGGTGAAAGGGTGTTTTTGGGGGGGGCGGGCCCCCCCCCCCCCCCCAAAAACACCCTTAAGAAAAAAATCTGCTGATGACAAAGAAAACCGCGCAGTCGAGTGACTGCGCGGTCTTGCGTTAGCCTGAGCAGCTATCCGAACTTGTACGCGACACCGAACCCGCCGCGCGGCAACACCCATTCGATGTTCTCGTATGGGCATCCCACCCGGCAGCTTCCACACTCGACGCAGGCCTGATACGCCACCTGAATCTTGCCATCGTGGGCGAGCGTGTAGACGCCCACCGGGCAAAAGTCGATGCAGGGCTTGTACTGGCAGCGCGCGCAGACTGTGTGATCCTTGATCTTGAGATGCGTCTGCTCCTCATCGATGAAGTACTTGAGCGAGACCAGCAGGTCGTCTACATAGACGTCGGGCAGGCTGTCCTTCAAATCCTGCGGCAGTTCCTTCACACTGAATGCGTCCCCTTTTTTCATTACCATCCCATCACCGCCCTTCCCATTGAGAGCATGTCGCCCACGGCCTTGAACAACTGCCGCCGGCTGGTGAGGCTCCCCAGCATATTCTTGAACAGCTTCTTCTTCGGCATCCCGTAGGCGCTGAAGAACTGCCCCAGCGCGTCGTTGATAAAGTTCGGATACGCATCCATGAACTCCGGGTGCGTTTCCAGGAAGCGGGCGAAGTTGCGATACTGCTTCATATCCTTGAGAATAAAGCGATCCTTCAACCGCGCCTCGTACTGCGAAAGCGCCTGCGCGGAGAAGTCCCCGCTTTTGTGCGCCTCAACCGCGGTTTCGGCAGCCAGCTTCCCGGCGACGATCGCCATGTTCGTGCCCTCCCAGTGCAGGGCGTTGACCATCGACGCGGCGTCGCCGGCGACCATTGCCCCGCCGGTGTACAACTTGGGCATATCGCGGTAGCCGCCTTCGGGGATCAGGTGCGCGCCGTACTCCATCAACTGCCCACCCTTGATCAACGGTGCAATCGCCGGGTGGCGCAGATATCGCTGCAAGACTTCGTAGGGTTTCAGCCGATATTCGACAACCGCATCCAGCATCATCCCCAGGCCCACGGAGACGCTGGTGTTGTTGGTGTAGACGAAGCCCATACCCGGCAAACCGAGCGAGACGTCGCCCAACACCGACGCCGCCACCCCGTGCTTCTCATCGGGCAGACCAAAGCGCGCGTTGATGGTGTCCATCGGCAGCGCGATGACCTGCTTGAACGCCAGCGCCATGTGCGCCGGTTCGAGGTCGTGGTCGATCAAACCGAGCTTCTGCGACAAGATGTTATTGACGCCTTCGCAGATGATGACCACCGGCGCGTAGACGTTACCCTGCGCGCGGTCGGTTTTTACGCCGATGACCTGCCCGGCGCTATCACGGATAAAGTCCACGACGGACGTTTTGGGGATCAGCAGCGCGCCTTCTTTCTGCGCCTGGTCGGCCCACCACACGTCGAAGACCGCGCGCGACGCCATATACGCATCGGCCGGTTCGGCGCCCAGCTTGCCGCCCTGCACCGTCATCTTGGTGAGGCCGCCGTCCTTCGAGAGCATCCAGAAGCCCGCCTCGGTGACGGGGCGCTCGAAGGGCGGCTTGCGATCCATAAAATCGGGCAGCACTTCGCCGATGGCGTGGGTGTAGATCGCGCCGCCAAAGTAATTCTTGCCGCCCGCCTTTTGCCCGCGTTCGATCAACGCGACGTTCAAGCCCGCGCGGGCCATCACCATCGCCGCCGCCGAACCGGCCAACCCCGCGCCAATCACAATGGCATCGAAGCGGATTTTTTCTTCATTGGTGTTCATGCCAGAGCCTCCTTCGACAAGCTCAGGACTTGTTCCTTGCGCGCCTTGATGTCCTTGATCATCGCCGGGATCACCTCGAAAAGATCGCCCACGATGCCCACGTCGGCCACGTCGAAGATGGGGGCGTTGGGATCGGAGTTGATGGCGATGATGAAATCGGAGTTTTGCATCCCGACTTTGTGCTGCAAAGCGCCGGAAATACCGGCGGCGATGTAGAGCTTGGGCCGCACCGTCCGGCCGGATTGCCCCACCTGGTGCGCGTAGCTGATCCAGCCCGCATCCACGCAGGGCCGGGATGCACCGATGACGCCGCCCAACTCGTGCGCCAGCTCTTCGATGAGCTTGAAGCCTTCAGGCGTGCCCAGGCCGCGCCCCCCGGAGACGATGACGTCCGCATACTCGATATCGACGCTCTCGGCCTGATCGCGGATGAACTCCAGGATGCAGGCTTCGGTGTCTTTCTCGTCCAGCGGGACTTCCTCGCGAACGATCTCCCCGACGGCCTCCGGGTTATACGGCGGCATGGGGAACACGCGCGGGCGCACGCTCGACATTTGCGGGCGGCTTTGGCGGCAGAGAATCGTCGCCATAATGTTGCCGCCGAACGCGGGACGGGTCGCCAGCAGCAGCCGCTGCTTGGAGCCTTTCACCTCGCCCATTTCCAGCCCGGTGCAGTCGGCGGTCAGCCCGGTGCGCAGCGAGGTCGCCACCGCGCCAGCCAGGTCGCGGCCCAACGTGGTCGCACCGATGAGCAACACTTCTGGTTCGTACTTCTTTACCACGCCCACGATGCATTTATAGTACGGGCAGTTGCGGTAGCTTTCCAGCTCCGGCTCGTCCACCAGGTAGACGCGCTCCGCACCATACTTGATGGCCTCCTGCGCGATGCCCTCAACCTGGTTGCCCAAGAGGATACATTCGACATGGACGGTATCACCGGCGGCATCCGCTTCTTCCTTGACCTCGGAAGCGAGCCGGCTGGCGACGCCCAACAGTTCCCAAGATACCGGATGTGCTTTGCCCTCTTCCTGTTCGATGAAAACCCAGAACCGTCGCGCGCTCATTTGACGCCTCCTAATACGGATGTGAGGATACCGGCGGCATCGGCTTTGGCGAACGCCGTCGCGACGGCAGCTTCCACACCAATCTCGCGGCTGTTCACCTTCTCACCGGCTTCGGGCAACGGCGGCGTCCCCATCTTGAAGACCACGGTAGGCGAACCACGCACGCCGACGTAATCTGCATCGAAGAATCCCGCGCTATCCATCGTCAACACCTCCGGCTCATAGCGCAACGAGCGGATCAGATCAGGCAACGGTGCAAAGGGCACCTCGGCGATCTCCTTCTCGCACGTCACCAGCGCTGGCAGCGGCGCTTCGACGACTTCCGTCCAACGTTCGGTTTTGCGTTCGACGACGATCTGGCGTTTGGCGAGATCAATGTCGCGGATTTTGACCGCGTAGGTGATGATCGGCAGATCGAGCCGCACCGCCACGCCTGGACCGACCTGGGCCGTATCCCCATCGATCGCCTGCTTGCCGAAGAACACCACATCGATAGGCTCTTTCTCATGGATGGTCTGGATCACCTGGGCGAGCACGTAAGAAGTCGCCAGGGTATCCGCACCGGCAAACTTGCGGTCAGAAACAAGATATCCCGCATCGGCTCCCAATTCAACGGCCTCACGGATCGTCACCGTGAACGAGGCCGGCCCCATCGACACAACCGTCACCTTACCGCCGAGTTTGCGTTTCCACTCCACGGCGGACGCCAGCGCATGCGCGTCGTAGGGGTTCATGATCGCCGGCACACCCTCCCGCACCAGGTTCCCCGTATCGGGATCGATGCGAATGTTGGTCGTGTCCGGCACCTGCTTGATAGCGACAAGTGCGTGAAACAAATTCCACCTCCTTAAAATTGCAAATGGCGAATGACAAATTATGAACGAGAAAAACCGGGATTTTCCTAAAATCCCGGTTTTTGAGGCACATCAATGCCGTGGGGTAAACTGCGGTTCCATGATCTCGCCGTTGCGGATGGCAATGCCGTTGCGCAAAGCATCATTCTGCGCGAAAGCAGAAACCGGCCCCATGTTGGTGATGTGCTGGATGTAAGACCAGGCCGCGTTGTTGAAGGCGTGCGTCGAAGTACGCGGCACGCCGCCGGGTACGTTGGGGACGCAGTAGTGCACCACATCTTCTTCAATATAGGTAGGATTATCAAAGGAAGTAGGACAACTCGTCTCCGCGCAGCCACCGTGATCGATGGAGAAATCCATAATGACCGAGCCTTTACGCATGGTGCGCAACATCTCGCGGGTGATGACGACCGGTGCACGTTTGCCCGGATCGCGCACCGCGCCGATGACCACATCGGCAAAGCGCGTGGTGTACGCGACATTGAAGTCGTGATCGATCATCGTCGTCACGCGGCCCTGGAAATACTCCTCCAGATAGCGCAACCGTTCCAGCGAGCGGCTGAGGATGAAGACCTTGGCTCCCAATCCAACGAAAGCACGGGCAGCGTTGAAGCCCAACGTCCCACCGCCCAGGATCACCACCTCCCCGGCAGAGACGCCCGGCGCACCGTTCAGCAACACGCCGCGCCCCCCGTAGGTACGCATCAACAGCGTTCCGGCGATGTAGGGAGCCATCCGCCCGGCGATTTCGCTCATTGTCTTGAGGATGGGAAAATCGCGGCCATCTTTGGAGATCATCTCGTAAGCAATGGCCGTCACCTTGCGCTTTTTGAGTTCGCCTACCTCTTCATCGGGGATCGACATCAGGCCGAGGAAACACATAAAGGTCTGGCCGACGGGCATCCACTTGATTTCCTCCACCGTAGGGCGTAGCGCTTTGAGCACCAGCGAACTGCTGGCATAAAGCTCCTCACCGGTCGCCAGCATGGTCGCGCCCATGCGCTCGTAGTCGTAGTCGTCGAACCCGGCGCCCGAACCGGCGCCCATTTCCACATAACACTTGTGGCCGGCCTTCGTCAACAAGCCGACGCCGGCTGGCGTCAGTCCGACGCGCTCTTCTCCACAGAGCCGTTCTTTGGGAATGCCTATGTTCATATTCCGCTCCTTTGTGAATAGTCAGTTAGTCTTTAGTCCGACTGGATGGCGGCAACGCCGTCAGCCGGATGCGTGACGTAAACAGCGGGCTGTTTGCCAAAACGCGCGTTGTAGACCTCTGCGATGTGCGCCTCGAATTCAGGCACGGCCGCTTCGGCCACCAGGGCGATGGTACACCCGCCAAATCCCGCGCCGGTCAAGCGCGCACCGTAACAGCCGGGGACTTCTATCGCCGCTTCGACCAGCGCGTCCAGTTCCACTGCACTCACTTCGTAATCGTCGCGCAAGCTGCGATGCCCCTCGATCATCAACGCGCCGGCTGCTTCGATGTCGCCAGCGTAGAGCGCACGGGCGAATTTCACCACCCGGTCGTTCTCCGTGACGACGTGCCGCGCGCGCCGGAACACCACGTCCGATAAATCGCGCCCAAACTGCTCCAATTGGCGCAACGACACATCCCGCAATGCCTTGATCTCCGGCAGGTGAGTCTGTAAATGGCTCACCGCTTGCTCGCACTGCGCCCGGCGCACGTTATATTCCGACGCTGCCAGCGAGCGACGCACCATGCTATCGGCAACGACGATGGCAACACCCTGCGGCATCGGGAAATACCGCCGTTCCAGCGAGCGCGAGTCGAGCATCAGCGCGTGACCGGCCTTGCCGCACGCGCTGATCATCTGATCCATGATGCCACAGTTCACGCCGACGTACTGGTTCTCCGCCTTCTGGCATAACAACGCCAAGTCAGAACGGGAGATGTCGAATCCGCCGAGCGTGTTCCAGGCAAAGGCAAACGCCAGCTCAATCGCTGCCGAAGAGGACATCCCCGCCCCAACCGGTACGTCGGATGCCAGCACCGCGTTGATAGGGGAAGGCTGCAATCCACGTTCGAGGAAGGCCCACAAGACGCCTTTCGGATAATCGGCCCAGCCCCCCACCGAGGATGGCGCCTCCGTTACCGGGAAGACCGCCTCGTCGTTTTTGATATCGAGCGCGCGCACCGTCGTCAACGGCCCCTCAGCCGGACCGACCGCCAGCCACGCCGCCTGATCGACGGCCATTGGCAACACGAATCCATCGTTGTAATCGGTATGTTCGCCGATGAGATTGACCCGACCCGGCGCACGCACGATAAGCTTTGGCGGCTGCTGGAAACGCGCATTGTAAGACTGCACTACCCTTCTGTGCAATTCGTGTTGTTCGGCCATAAGTCCTCCCTAGTTAGTAGACGGTAGACAGTAGACATTAGACGAGGGATTTTCCCCCTGTCTACCGGCTACCGTCTACTGTCTACCGAATATCTGTTTCTGGCAAAATGCCGTTACGGGCCAACACTGCCACCACTTTTGCGCGGTCGGCGGCGTGGATGAGCGCCATCCCTTCGCCCAGCGACTCACGGATGAAACGCCGCAGCGCCGGATGCTCCAACACTGCCGGATCGGGCACGCGCAAGAGCCACACCTGCTCCAAGCGCGCCGTCTCACGACCCTGATAGACGCTTTCGATGGCGCTACGCAGATGCGCCGGGAGCGCTTGCCCGGTCGCTTCGGCGAGAAATGCCAAAATGCGCGTCACCGGGATACGCTGCTGCCGCGCCAACGTCAACGATGTGGGTGTAAGCCGGTAGCGGTAATCCTCATCCCAGGTCAACGGCTGTGCAATCCGCCGCACCTGAAAGCGCGCATAACGCCGCCGCAACGGCACACCGATCACGCCATCTTCGCTCAGGCGCAACGGCGGCGGTTCCGGCAAGGCCGGTGGAGCGCCAAGTTCCAACAACGCTGCGCCTGCCGCGCTTAGGCGGAAACACGTCACCGGCTCATTGTCCAGATCGACCATCCCCAACCAGAAGAGCGGGCCGGTCAGCACGAACGCGATCCACGCGCCTTCGACCACATCCCAGGCTTCGATGCCACGCAAGGGCCTGTCGGTCGCCGCATCGCGCAACGCCCAGACGTCATAGTCCCCATCCGGGCGCAGGACATCCATGTTTTGTTCACGTACAAAGGCGATAAACTCCACCAGCGCGTACCAGGTGTCCGGTGCGCAGTGGCGCACTAAATCAAGAAATGCCTGCCGCGCAGCGCGCGGGTCGACAGGCCACTCGCGCACCGGATCGGGATGCAGCGTCGGGACGGCGGCGAGATCATTCCAGCGAGCGCTCTCCATCCACGCGCGGGCCAGAGCTGCCCACTGCGACCAGCCATCCACTTGTAGCCACGCCAGCATCGGTTCGGCGACCGGACGCAGCGCATCCCGTTCGTCGCGCTGTAGCCAGCCTTGCTCCAAGGCCAGCGTCTCGAGCAAGGCGCTCGCCTGGGGCAGACGCATCCAGGCCGTTTTCTCATTCGCCGCAGCCGGGTTGAGCGTCTCCATTTGCAGCGCCGCGAATAGCGTCACCAAATCGTCGGCCAGCACATCGGTGCCAGCAATCTGCTGCGCGGGCGGCGGGGCAGGCTTCGGCGGTACAACATCCAACGGCACAGCGACGGGCATATACAGACTCAACTCCTCCGGCACAAATGCCATCTCCACCTGGCCGCCAGCCCATGTCGCAAAGGCGCGCTGCACCAGACCCAGATACCACAACCGTTCGACTGCCGACACCGGTTCACGCCACAGTTCTTCACGCTCCAGGCGTCCCGGCCCCACAGCGCGGAGTTCCCCCCAGCGACGAATGAAGATCGCCCACGGCAACGCTCCATTGTGCCGTAGTAGATCATCCAGGGCCGCACGCGCAGCGTCATCAAGGTCGGCAAGCACGCGCTCCACGGCTTCGGCGTGCGCCATCGCATCCGCCAGTTCCGCTGCCACGTCAGGCTTGCGCTCAGCGACTACCGTTATATCCCACTGTTGAGCAATCACATGCAAGCGAGCCATGTCGCTGTCGAGAAGCGTTTGGTAAAGTGTGCGCAAGGTCATTTTTCGCTAACCAGAAGAACGGGCAAGTTCACGTTGGAACGCTCAAGCGTTCCAACGCTTCAACGTACAAACTGATTATATCTATTGTAGCAGAAGGCGCAACCTATCACTTGTCCATAGATTATAAATCAAGGTAACATTCACTACAGAACGACCTGTTCTCGCTGGACAGGACGTACTTTGTCACTACAATAATCCCAAATAGGGGGTGGGGGTGGGGGGGGGGGGGGGGGGGGGGGGGGGGGGGGGGGGGGGGGGGGGGGGGGGGGGGGGGGGGGGGGGGGGCGGGGGGGGGGGGGGGGCGCGGGGCGGCGGG